>Ga0335078_10017341_pt1 | contig 10695 bp, 11 predicted proteins | sample Lox_Sample_32_FD_206711 | JGI IMG/M metagenome (GOLD analysis project Ga0335078, IMG submission 206711) | Soil microbial communities from Loxahatchee National Wildlife Refuge, Florida, United States - Lox_Sample_3.2 | ecosystem: Environmental > Terrestrial > Soil > Wetlands | place: USA... | reverse complement strand
GAACGTGTGGGTGATCGGCGGAATGTACTGCGCGATCCGCCAGGGGAGGTAGTAAGGCACATCCGGCGCCATCGCGCCGAGGATGAGCGGCACGGTGCGCAGCAACCGTACGCGCCGCAGCGGCAGGACAGCCGCCGGATGCGCGAGCGTGAAAGGCATGAGACAAGCCTCTCAGGCTTGCCCGGTTGCCGCAAGTGCGGCGTTCGCCCCCGCGGGAGCCGCAATGACCTCGATGCGGAAATTTCGCCCCGCCCACTCCCCGCTCGGCTCGAACCGATACGTCAGGTCGATCGTGCGGCCGCTCTTGAGGCCCGCGGTGTCGATCTGCACGGTATGCAGACCCAGAGTCGTAGCGGACGTTCGGCTTTCCCTGATGTCTTTCCAGCCGTCGAAGCCCCAGCGGAAGGTCGCGGGCGCAGTAACCGCCACCGTCAGCGCAGCTCCCTCCGGGAGCTCCGCTGCCGGCGCGTGCGCACACCAGATGACGCGCTGCAGGCGGGGACGCCGGCCGCCATATCGCCGCCAGAGCCGCTCGGGGCGGTCGAACGGGCGGCCGAGAGCGCGCGACACCACGAGCTTGATGTACTCCGCGTGCGTCCAGGCGAGCGGCATGGCGCTGCCCGTAGGTCGTCCCGGCTCGAGACCTCGAGCCGGCACCGGCGCGGCGTCCCAGACCTGCTCCGGCAGCATGCCCCCGGGAGAAGCCATGCGGACCATGGCCAGCAGCAGCGGCAAGGGATCCTCCCCCGCCGCGAGCTCGTAGTGGCCCCGCTCGCCCGTGAGCAGCGGCCAGGCGCGTCCCCTGCCGGTGCCGTCGTAGGCCGAGCCGTCATCGTGCTCGCCGTAGCCGTCATCGTTGTAGCGATGCCAGGAGGGACCGGATGGCGTATCGACTTTGAGGATCGAGTCTGCGAGTTGCACGCTCGCCCTCACGAGCGGCTCATCGTGGCGGCGCAGGCCGAAGCGCACGAGCTGCAGGAAATCGACGCCGATCTGCGCGAAGGCCGGAAGTCCCGGGTCGAGCGCCTGATTCTTGACGGGCAGCACGCGTTGCAGCGCGCCGCGATCGAGCACCGCCTCACGCGGTGCGACTCGAACGTAGTAGCCCGGCAGCCCGCGGCTGCGCGCCAACGGCGTGTCGGCGACCGAGGTCCAGTCCTCGAGACTCGCATTCCAGTAATCCGCCACGGCCAGCGCGAGCTCGCGGGCGCCTGGATCCAGGTACGACGCCCCGCAGACGAGTGCCGCTATGCAGGCCGCCAGCGTGAAGGCGTTGATTCCGGCATCTTCCTCCCACCGATCCTCGTCGCTCGCCGGGCCATTGCAGACGATGAAGGAGAGCGCGCGGCGGATCATGTCCCCGACTTCGATGCCATCCAGCGCCTCATGCTCCTCGAGCTGCGCGGCGAGCAACACCGGAAAGGCCGTTTCATCGAGCTGCACGCCGGTCCAGTAGGGCTTGCCTCCGAGCCACTGATTCTGATTCCAGTGACCATCGGCGAGCTGCGTCGCGCGCAGGTACCTGAGCGTATCGAGAGCCTCGCGTGTCGCGCCCACGGCCAGCAGGGCGCCGGCGCACTCGCAAAGATCGCGCGGCCAGACGAGGTGATAGCCCTCGCGCTCCTCCTTGGTGTTGCCCCAGGGAACGCTCAGACTCGCCACCAGCGCTCCGGGATAGGTCTTGTCCAGATGCGCTCGCAGCGTCATGGTGGAGAGCGTGAATTGAGCCTGGCACTCGGGCGGCAGCCCGTCGGACACTTTCAGCCGCGCCGCGCACTCGCGATGCCACGCCGTCCAATCGTCGATCTGCCGGCGCCAGCTCTCGCCGAAGGGCGCGAAGAGCGCGCTCAGGGCGAGGGTCGCCGCCGATTCCGTGCTGCTGCCGAAGCCGAGCGCCAGCACCGCCTTGCGCGGCAGCTCACCCAACAGCGCGATGTTGCCCGGTCCTGCGCCGGCATGCTCCCAGGTCATGGCGCCGTTTTGCGCAAAATCGTGCCAGCCGTCGCTGGCACCGACGAATCCGCAGCTCGCACGGCCCCAGGCATCCTGTTGGTCCGCCGTCACCGCGGCCAGAGCGAGCGCAAAAGGACCCTGCTCCGCCCAGAGCAGCCGGTGTCCGCGGTGATCGGCGATCGCCCCGGAGTTGTCTTGGCCGGTGCCACCGAGATGCGGCGCGAGCAGCGCGTACGGGCGCAGTGAATCATCGCCCGTGAGCTCGATCTCAATGAGCAGGACATCCCGCTCGTGCGCGGGCACGACCCGCAGCGCAAGCTCGAAGCGCTCATGGCGGTGCACGATCCGCACCGCCGGCACACCCAACTCGGCGAGCTCGAGGGTGTGACGATACATCCGTTTCACTTCCACCCAGAACCCGCGTCCGTCAGCCACGATGAACCCCAGATCGCGGATCTGCGGGATGTCGATGCGCGGGTAATACACCTCATTGAGAATGCCACCGCCGATCGTGAACCAGAGCCGCGAGGATCCGAGGGAGCAGCCGACCATCTCCTTGGCGCTGCTGCACCAGGTGGGCGGCAGACCGGGAGCGCCCGGCGCGTTGGCGGGATCGCTCACCGGCTCACCTGCGCTGCGGCGGCGCCGCGCGTTGCCGGCGGCAGGTGCTGGCGGCGAGCGGATCGTCCGCGCGCCAAAGATGCAGACCGCCCTTGAAGGCGTTGAGGTTGTCGCCGCACCGCACGCCCTCGGGCAGCCGCTGCAGGCGGGCCGCGTTCCCGCCTCCCAACACCACGTAGTCGACCTCCAACACCTGCTTGAGGCGCGTGATCACCTCGATCACGGCTTTGCGCCACTTCTTGTTGCCGAGCCGCTTGCGTCCACGCTCGCCGACATAGTCTTCGAAAGTGCGCCCTCGTTTGTAGGGCATGTGGCCGATCTCCATCGGCTCCACCGCGCCATCGAGAATCAGTGTGGCGCCGAGCCCCGTGCCGAGACCGAGGAAGAGCATGCGGCCCCCCTCGTAGCTGCCGAGCGCCTGCATGGTGGCATCGTTGATCAGCCGTACCGGGCATCCGAAAGTCTTTTGAAAGTCATAGCCCACCCAACCCGGACCGAGGTTGTAAGGCTCGGCGGCGATTTTCCCGCGCAGCACCAGGCCGGGATAGCCGATCGATACCGCCCGATAGGGCAGATTCCGGGCGAGCTTGCGGACCTCGCGGGCCATGTCGGCTGCACTCATGTCCGAGCCGGATTCGAACTTGCCAATTCTGCCGCGGGCGCCCAGGCGAAATTTCACGTGAGAGCCGCCGACGTCGATCACCAGGATGTGCGCCGCATCGGGCGGCTTCGGTGGGGAAGACATGCCTCGAATTGTCACCGGAATCGGTGTCCCGGGCCAAGCCGGGCCGTCTCGCGAGGGCGAGTTCCGTGACGCGTTCGCGATCTTCCCGGAGTGAATGGCCGCCCCGAAACCGGATGACATCCCGGCGGTGGGCGTGTTTGCGTTCCCTTCGATCGCCTCCGGTGGATTAATATGCAGGCATGCTCTGGCTCAAAGCGTTCCACATCGTCTTCGTCGTCACCTGGTTCGCCGGCCTCTTTTATCTGCCGCGGCTTTTCGTGTACCACTCGACCGCCTCCGATGCGCTCGGCCTCGAGCGCTTCGCGGTGATGGAGCGCCGGCTCTTCGCACTGATGACGATTGGCGGCGCGCTCGCCATCGCCTTCGGAATCTCCATGGTGGCCGCCGCGCCGGGCTATCTCGATTTCCTCTGGTTGCGCGTGAAGCTCGCTCTGGTCGCGGCGCTCATCGTGTATCACCTCTGGTGCTTCACGTTGATGCGCGATCTGCGGGCCGGCCGCAACACCCATTCGCAGCGTTGGTATCGGATATTCAACGAGGTGCCATCGCTCCTCCTCATCGCCATCGTCGTGCTGGCGGTGGTGAAGCCCTGAGACTCCCGCTACTCGTGCCAGTAACTCACCCGGTCGCGCCACTGCGTTCGCGCCGGTGCAGGCAGAGCCTCCGCGGGCGCCGTGCCGAGATAAAGAAATCCCACGATGGAATCCGTGCGGCCGAGACCGAGGGCCACCTTGACGCTTTCATCGTAGGCGGCGCCACCGGTCTTCCACATGGCGCCGAATCCGAGTGCCCCGGCCGCGAGCATCATGTTCTGCGCCGCGGCACCCGCCGAAAGAATCTGCTCGATGGCGGGTATCTTGGCCGACGCTTGGCAGGCCGCCGCGACCACGATGATGAGCGGCGCGCGCAGGGCTTTCTGGCGCTCTCGCTGCAGCGACTCGCCGCTCGCGGTGGGCTGGGCCCGCCGCAATTGCTCGGCCATGAGCTCCCCGAGTCGCTCGCGCGCCGATCCCCGGATCACGATGAAACGCCAGGGGCGCAGCCGGCCATGATCCGGCGCACGAGCGGCGCTTTCGAGCAGCAGCTCGAGTGCGCCGTCATCGGGTCCCGGATCGGTGAGCATCTTGGCGGAGCGTCGGCTGAGGAGCGCATCGATGGCTTGCATGAAGTTTCCGCAGGCGTCGGGAAAGTCCGCCGATTCTCCCAGATTCGGAATCGTTCAAGAGTGTAGAGTCGCCCGATGGACTCGACTGCGCTGCAAGAGCTCAAAGCCTCCATCCGCACGATCCCGGATTATCCGCGTCCGGGAGTTCAGTTCAGGGACATCACCACGCTGCTCGGTGATGCGCACATGTTCCGTCGCGCCGTGGACGAGCTCGTTCGTCCCTGGACCGGGTCGAGGGTCGATCGGGTAGCGGGCATCGAGGCCAGGGGCTTCATTCTCGGGGGCGCCATCGCGCATCAGCTCGCTGCGGGGTTCGTGCCCATTCGCAAGAAGGGCAAGCTGCCGCACGAGACCGTGCGGGTGGCCTACTCGCTCGAGTACGGCCTGGACGAGATCGAGATGCACCGCGATGGCGTGGCCCGGGGAGAACGGATCATCCTGGTGGACGATCTCATTGCCACCGGCGGCACCGCCGAGGCGGCCGTGAAGCTTCTGAGGTCCCTCGGAGCTCAGATCCTGGCGGCCTGCTTCATCATCGATCTGCCCGACCTGGGCGGCTCCCGCCGCCTGGAGGCGCTGGAGGTACCGGTGCGCACGCTTGTCGCTTTTCAGGGACATTGACCCGTAGACCGGGTTGCCCTGTTCCACGCCCGGAACATTACTTTCCAGTCATCCAGGGTCGTCCGGCCCAGCCTGCGGAGATAATGGTCACGGGTTCCGGCGCACCAGCGACCGGGCGAACCTAGACTGCTCTCAATCCTCGCTATTTCTGGAGATTTTCGATGCTCAAGAAGCTCGTTCCCGCCGTCCTCGGCGCGCTACTGGTTGCCAGCCCGGTCCTCGCGGTCACCACGGCAGCAGCGGCTGACCAGGCGCAGACTTCCACCATGAAGGCCCATCACAAGGCATCGCATCACAAGGCGATGAAGCACCACAAGATGGCTTCTCATCACATGATGAAGAAGCACGCCAAGGCGAAGAAGACCCCGCCGAAGGCCTGAGAGAGCCATTCGGCTCGGAAAAGCCCCGCTCGCGCGGGGCTTTTTTTTCTGTTAAATCCATACCACGGATTCGGTATGTCACAGGTCTCCAGTTCCCCGGTCGATTCCACGACGCGCGATCGAGCTACGCTTCTTCGCCGGCCGATGAGGTGGTCGGTGCTCGGTCTGCTGCCGGTCAGGGCCTGGCTGGCGCTTCTCGGGGTGCTGGTTGCGGCATTGGGCTCGGCGGCTATCGCCGAGCGGCTGGCGGAGGAGCCGCAAACGGAGATTGCCGTCATTTTCCTCGCGCTCCTCGCGGTGGGGCTGCTGATCGCGCTCGGCCGTCTGCTCGCCGCCGATGCCTCGCGTCGCGAGGATCTGCGCGCCGCCTCCGAGCGGCATGCGCGGAACCTGGAGACTCTCATCGAGGCGCGCACCCGCGAGCTCTCCGCCCTCTCCACCCACCTGCAGGAACTCTCGGAGAAGGAGAAGTCCGAGCTCGCCCGCAACCTTCACGATGAGCTCGGCGGTCTGCTCACTGCCGCCAAGATGGATCTCTCCTGGCTGCAGTCGCGCGTGCCCGAGCCCAATCTCCAGGAGCGCCTGGCACAGCTCGGTGCGGTGCTGGACGAGGCGATGGACCTCAAACGCCGGGTCGTCGAAGACCTTCGCCCCTCGCTCCTCGATCACTTCGGGCTTCCGACGGCGCTGCGCGCGTACGTGGATTCCGCATCCGCCAAGGCCGGACTGCGCGCGGACATCGAGGTGCCGGAGGATGGCGCGGCGATCCCGAAGAGCACGGCGATCGCTCTCTTCAGGATCGTCCAGGAGGGTCTCACCAACATCATCCGACACGCCGGCGCGCGCTCGGTGACCCTGCGATTCACGATGGATCAGGATGCCTGCCGGTTTGCGCTCAGTGACGACGGCCGGGGGTTCGATGCGGCCGATCCCCAATTCCGCTGGTCACACGGCATCACGGGCATGCGCCAGCGGGTGCGCGCCCTCGGCGGTCAGTTCGAGATCGAGTCGTCGCCGGGCGCCGGCACCACCTTGCGCGTCACCGTTCCCCGCGTCGTCTAACCCGCACTCCACTTGCTGCGGCCGTCGGCAACCACGGCCTTCAGCAGCGCTATGTCGCGCATCTTGTCGAGGAAGTAGTCGGCGCCCGCGGCGAAGCAGTGATCGCGCACGAAATCCGAAGCGTAGTTGGTCAGCACGACGACCAGCGGCTGCGCGTCGGGCGGATAGAGCTGCCGGACCTGGCGGATGACCGCGACCCCGTTTCCCTCGGCGAGCTCGATGTCGACCACGAGCACGTCGTAGGTCGCCTGCTGCAGGCACAGCAGCGCTTCGGATTGCGTCGCCGCCTGGGCGGTGACGGATACCCGTCCGGGCTCCGACAGCAGGTCCACGAGGCGCCGCGACAGCACGGCGGAGTCCTCGATCAGCAGGATGCGCCGCTCCGCACTGGAGGAGCCGTTGCCGCTCGGGGATCGCGCTTCAGCGCCCACCACACGCCTCACTGCAGCAGGTTGTTCTTGATGGCGTAGTAGGTGATGTCGGCGTTGGTCTTCATTCCCATCTTCTCCAGTATCCGTGTGCGATACGTGCTGACGGTCTTGACGCTGAGGAACAGGCCGGCGGCGATTTCCGACACGCTGCGTCCCTCGGCGAGCTTGCAGAAGATCTGGAATTCCCGCTCCGAGAGAATGCTGTGCCGCGGCTCACCCGGAGCGCCGCCCTGCATCCCGCTCACCAGCATCTCGGCGAGCTCCGGGCTCACGTAGCGGCCGCCGCGCATCGCGGCGCGGATGGCGCGGCAGAGCTCGCCATCGTCGGCGCTCTTGCTCACGAAGCCGCTCGCGCCGGCGCGCAGGACATTGAGTCCATACTGGCTTTCCGGATAGGAGCTCAAGACGAGCGTCGCCAGCGATTCGTGGTGCGACTTGATCTGCCGGAGCACGTCGAGTCCCGACATGTCGGGAAGCGAGAGGTCCAGGAGCAGCACGTCGCAGGGTGTGGTGCGCAGCAGCGTCAGCACCTCGCGTCCCGTTGTAGCCTCACCCGCCCAGACGAAATCCGCTTGCGCCTCGATGATCTGTTTCAGCCCGATCCGCACGAGCTGATGATCGTCCACGACTGCGACTCGAATGGCCGGCATGGGTCCCGTCAACGTGTGTCTGGCGCGGTCACCCGCCGCGGGCCACGCGCATGAGCGTCCCATGGACCCGGGAGACTAGCCGCCCCTCGGCGGGCGCGCCTATGGAGGTTGCGGAAAACGGAACGGGAGCTGCAACGCAACGGACTGTAGGAATCGTCCGACGCGACGCCTCGCGGCGGCGGCGGCGCACTCCGCCCCCGGCGGCAAGCTCTCAACGGAGCGAGTCCCGGCCGGCTTCCGCCTCCTCCTCCTTGGCCGACGCGCGGGTGCGGTTGCCCGAGTCCCGGCCACTGTAGGTCTCGAGGCGGTTGTACAGCGTCTTCAGGCTGACGCCCAGGATCTCCGCGGCTTTGCGCTTGACGTGACCGCAGTACGCGAGCGTGGCCATCGTCACCCGGCGCTCGACTTCCTCGAGCGGCGTGCCGACCCGGATGGTGATGGTCGTGCCGTCATCGGGCTTCGGCGGCGCATCGTTGAGTGTGATGTCGCACTCGATGACGTCGTCGGCCATGATGAACGCGCGCTGCACGAAGTTGCGCAGCTCCCGCACGTTGCCGGGCCAACCGTACTGGTAGAGCCGCACGAGCGCGTCGCGCGAGAAGTTCTTGTGAGTTCCCTCGGCACGATTGAGCTCGTCGAGGAAGAACTGGGCGAGCTGCTCGATGTCGGTTTCCCGGTCGCGCAACGGCGGCAGCCGGATGGGGAAGACGTTCAGCCGGTGATACAGGTCTTCGCGCAGCTTGCCGTCGGCAACGGCTCTTTCGGGCTCGCGATTGGTGGCGCAGATCACGCGCACGTCGCTCGCGATCGGCTGCGTTCCTCCCACCCGGTTCACGGCTCCGGTCTCGAGAACCCGCAGCAGCTTCACCTGCAGCTCCATGGGCATCTCGGTGATCTCATCGAGGAAGATCGTGCCGCCGTTCGCCCGCTCGAAGAAGCCCTTATGCTGGCGGTCCGCGCCGGTGAAGCTCCCCCGCTCGTGTCCGAAGAGCTCGCTCTCGATGAGCTGCGGCGCGACGGCACCGCAGTTAAGCGGCAGGAACGGGCTGGTGCGTCGCCGGGAGAGCTCGTGAATGGTTTGCGCGGCCAACTCCTTGCCGGTGCCGCTCTCTCCGATCAACATCACGGTGGCCGATGTCGGTGCCACCCGGGTGAGCTGATCGTACAGCACCTGCATCCGCGGCGAACTGCCCAGGATGCGCCCGAAACGGCCCAAGCGGCGCAGCTCATCGCGCAGCTCCACGATCTCGTGCTGCAGCGCCGAGGTCTTCTTCGCGTGCCGCAGCACCGCCTGCACACGCTCGAGATCCGCCGGCTTGACCAGATAGTCGCTCGCTCCGGCGCGCAAGGCGGCAACGGCGCTGTCGACGGTGGCATGACCGGTGATGACGATGACTTCGGTCGCCTCCGGCTTTTCCAGCTCGCGCAGCAGCTCGATTCCTTCCCCGTCCGGCAGCGCGAGATCGGTGAGCAGCACATCAGGCCGTTGGCGGCCGAGCTCGATGCGCGCATCGCGCAGGCTCTGGGCGCGTGCGACCGTGAAGCCCTCCATGCGAGCGACCTCCTGCAGCCAGTCCACCACATCCGGGTCGTCGTCGATTATCAGAGCGTGTGACATGTGCTCGCTTTCAATCCCATATTTCGGAGGTAAGAGTCGTTCACTGTATGCCGTCCCTGGCACGCCGCCAAGCATGACCGGAGCGATTCCGCGCAGGGGCCCGGGAGGCAGCTTGTCCGTTGCAGCGGCGGCTTCGCGCGCTCACACCGCGGCTCCCGGGCTCAACTTTCGTACGGCCAGGGCCGATACCGCGCCCGCGATGACCGATGCGACGATCACCACCAGGACGATGCTTTTCAGCTCCCTGCTGAAAGCGGCCGGCAGGTCGTGGCCGACCGCCAGCGCCAGGCAGTAAACGGCCGCGGGTCCGCGCGCGGCGAAAAGCTCGATCGGACGGCGCTGTGCCGCGGTGAGGAGCGACCGCCCCAACCCGAGCCGCACCGCCACGGGACGGGCCAGGATCAACAGCGCCGCGGCATAGAGCGCGCTGCGCCAGGTGAAATCGGACGCGCCCAGCAGAGTGCCGAGCAATACCATGACGAGCACCGTCGCGCCGCGCTCGGCTCTGCCCGCAAATCGCAGCACGCGGGCCCCGAGCGGTTGCTTGCGCGCCGCACGGAATCGGCCCCCGTGCGACAGCGCGATGCCGGCGGCGAGCGCAGCCAGCAACGCGTCGGTGCGCAAGGCGAGCGCGCACACATAGGCGAGCGCACCCGTCGCCAGAACGATCATTTCCTCGAGCAGATCTCCCTGTCGATCCCGGTCGATCAGCGCGAGCCAGCGAGATGCGGCCGCACCGATCAGCCAGCCGGCCGCGAGGGCTCCGGCAAGCGACCAGAGAGCAGTGAGGCTCAATGAGCCGAGCACCGCGGAACCCGCACCCGTCACACCCATCCGCGTCAGCACCAACAGGGCCACGGGCACCACCACCGCGCTCGTGATGGCGCCCTCGGCCGCAAGCGCAAAGGGCACGGGATCCGGCTCACCCTCCGAGGGAGCATAGGCGTCCGAAGCCAGCACGGCATCGGTCGGCGCGAGGATCACCGCGAGCAGCAGTGCCTGCAGCAGACTCATCCGGAAGATCAGATACGCCGCCAGAGCCGACAGCGGCGCGGCGCAGAGCGCGGCGATCGTCGCGAGCTGCAGCGGCGCCCGCCACGGCTGCCACTCGAAGGCCGCGCGCAGGCGCAGACCCGCGCAAAAAAGCGAAACCAGGAGGACCGCCTCACACACCGACTCGATCATCGAGCCGTCCTCGGGAAGCTGCGGCTGGATGAGTCGCAGACCCAAGGGACCCGCGAGCAGGCCCACGCCGATCCCGAGGATGACCGGACTGCTCGACCATCGGGTCAGGGGCGATTCGACCCTACTGTTGACCTGCTTGCGCACCGGGGACCACCGTCACATCGCCGCGTGCCATTCGCCGTGTGCGACAGCCGCGGAACGCATCGTGAGTGCCCATCAGGATCTCGAACTGGCGCAGGACGGTGTCGCGCACGGCCTCGGGGA
>Ga0335078_10017340_pt1 | contig 10695 bp, 10 predicted proteins | sample Lox_Sample_32_FD_206711 | JGI IMG/M metagenome (GOLD analysis project Ga0335078, IMG submission 206711) | Soil microbial communities from Loxahatchee National Wildlife Refuge, Florida, United States - Lox_Sample_3.2 | ecosystem: Environmental > Terrestrial > Soil > Wetlands | place: USA... | reverse complement strand
GGAGAAGGGTCCCGGTGAGCACCGTATCCACGTCAACGTCTCTAGCGATTTCTCTCAAGTCCAGAGCCGCTCCGGCAAAGCGAGCCGCTGCAAGGCTCGACCGCACCACCAGCGAGCTCAAGCCGGCCAGCGACGCCGCGATTGCGTCCGGCAGACTGAACGCCAGAAAATCCGTCTCCGGATCAGAACGGAGCACGCGAAACGGAAGCACGATCAGCCGCTTCACTGTGCGAGTCTCTACGTGCGTGCCCGAATCGTCCAGTTGCATCACCGCGCGCAGTTCCGCGGCCATTTCATCCGCGGAAGCAAAGCGGCTCGCGGGATTCTTGTCCATAGCTCGGCGCACGATACGATCGACCGCTGCAATCGCCTGCGATCCGGTTAACGCCGGTGGCGTTTCATGCAGCACGGAGTGAAAGATCTCCAGCGCTGAGTTACCCGCGAAGGCTGGTTTGCCAGCTAATGCCTCGAAAAGAATCGCACCCGCTGCGAACAGATCCGAGCGCGCATCCACCGGTCTACCGGTCACTTGCTCGGGTGACGAGTAGCGCGGAGTCCCGACGATCACTCCATGTACGGTAAGTTCGGTCTGCGTCTGCCCTTCGCCGGAAAGGCGCGAAACCGGCTTGGCGAGCCCGAAATCGAGCAGCTTCACACCCTGCGTCGACAGAAAGACGTTCGACGGCTTCAGATCGCGATGCACGATCGACGATTTATGCATCGCCATCAGTGCCGACAAAATGCTCAGTGTAACCTGCAGCGCATCAGCGAGAGACATCGGCCCATGGCTCAAGCGCTCGGACAGCGCTTCTCCTTCGAGCAGTTCCATCACTAGGAACGGCCGGCCTTCTACCTCGCCGATATCGTACAGGCGGCAGATATTGGGATGAGTGACTCGCGCGGCTGCCTGCGCCTCGCGTAGAAAACGCCTGCGGCTCTCCTCGTCATTGCCGGGATCGAGGATCATTTTGAGCGCAACTGGCCGGTTCAGCCGCATGTCGTCGGCGCGGTACACGATCCCCATTCCTCCCGCCCCGAGTTTCCCGGTGATTGTGTACGGCCCGATTCGTTCCGGAAGAGCAGACATCTTCTCAAGTGTAGTCACGGGGAATTAAGAACGCCTCCCCCTGAGGGCACGATGCAGCCGGATGCCCGTTTTACGCCAGGATCTGCTTGGCGATGGTTAGCTTCTGCATATTGCTGGTGCCTTCGTAGATCCTGCCGATCTTGGCATCGCGGTAAAGCTTCTCCACCGGGTAGTCTTTCGTGAACCCGACGCCGCCCAAAATCTCCACAGCGCGCGAGGCTGTGCGCTCGCCGATCTGAGACGCGAAGTACTTGGCCATAGCGGCTTCGGTGACGAACGGTAAGCCGGCATCGCGCATGCGCGCTCCGTTGTAAACCAGCAGCCGCGCCGCTTCGACTTCGGTGGCCATTTCGGCCAGCTCGAACTGAACGCCCTGGAAATCCGCGATCGGCTTGCCGAACTGCTCGCGCTGTTTGGCGTAGGCAATGGAATGGTTGAGGGCCCCTTGCGCCAATCCGACCATCTGCGAACCGATCGCGATGCGGCCTTCGTTCAAAGTCTCGATCGCGATCTTGTAGCCTTTGCCGAGTTCGCCAATTATGTTCGCCGCCGGCACACGGCAATCGTCCAGAATCAGCTCGCAAGTAGACGACGCGCGGATGCCGAGCTTGTCTTCTTTCTTGCCCACCTGGAAACCGGGAAAGCCGCGCTCCACCAGGAAACAGGTAATGCCGCGATGTCCAGCTTCGGGATTGGCGTTGGCGAAGACAAAAAAGATTCCCGCTTCCCCCGCATTCGTGATCCAAAGTTTTCTACCGGTGAGATGGTAGGAGTCGCCTTGCCGCACGGCGCGCGTCTGCAGCGCAAAGGCATCCGAACCCGAGCCCGCTTCCGACAGCGCGAATGACGCTACCGTATCGCGCGCGAGCCGCGGAAAATAGCGGCGCTTCAAATCGTCGCTGCCCCACCGGATCAGGATGTTATTGGCGATGGTGTTCTGCACGTCCACAATGACGGCGGCCGAAGGATCCACTTCGGCTAGCGCTTCCACGGCCAGCACGGACTGAAAGAAATTGCCGCTCTGGCCGCCGAATTCCTCGGGAATCTCGATACCCATCAGTCCCAGTTCGAACATCTCCTGCAGCAGATCTTTGCGGAAGAGACTGGCCTCGTCCATCGCGCGCACGTGCGGCGCGATCCGCTCCCGGGCGAATCGGCGGATCGTGGACTGAAACATCTTCTCTTCTTCGTTCAACACCGTGAGCGGTTGGACGGCTAACTGCGCGATTTCGGTTGCGGTTGGCATGGCGTTTTCTCCCTTCAGTCTACTACCGGCGCGGATCGCCAATGCCGCCAATATTCGGCCTTTCGTTTGCTTGCTATATGCGCAAATAAGCAAAAAGGAGGCGCTATGAGACGTTGGCTCGGCGTAGGTCTGCTCGTTTCCGCGGCGCTGCTGACCGCTTCTCAGCCGATACCGCGGTTCTATTCGGTGGACCCCGATACCGGAAAAAAAGGTGATGTAATCGTCGGCAAAGGCGAGAATCTCGGTAAGCCGATTGTTGCCGATGTTTTGCTAAGCAACGGTACTAAGGACACCAGCGTGGCTATTTCCGCGCAGTCGGACAGCGAGGTGAGGTTCCAGATCCCCGATGTGGCGCCTGGTCGGTATCGCGTTCTGATCCTGAGCGCGGATCACTCGGCCATCATCGAGCAACCCGTGGTGGTCAACGTTCAATGAACTGGGTTATTTCGCGCTAGCGAGCAGCATATAGGTGACCACCCCGATCGCAGCAAGGCGCTTCTCGGCGTCGAAAATATCGACTCGGCTTACGAACAGCGTCTTACCGGCTCGGAGTGCATATGCGCGAGCTAGTATTTTCGTCACAGCGATCGGGCGAAGGTAGTTGATCTTGAGTTCCGTGGTGGTGCAGTTCGTATGGCCTTTGTAGGCATGGATCAAGGCGTGCCACGCAGCTTCATCGGCGATCGACGCGATTACCCCGCCATGCAGAACGCCCTGGCTGTTGACGAAATCCGGCCGCAGCGGGCAAGCCACCGTGACGCCGTCTCTGTGCTTGCGGATTACCTTCACTCCCAGGGTGTCTTCGAACGCCATCTGGATAGGTTAGCGTACCGGTTTCTCAGTGCAGAATCGCAAAAAGCCCGGCGCCGGTCCGGTCCGAAGCGAAAGATGGCGAAGTCATGATCGAACCAAGCCGCGCGCTCGATGTGAAACTGGTGCGGTCGACGGTGGAGAACGTTCCGTAAACTGTCCCAGAATTTGTCCGCCAGTTGACGATGTGCCCGATGACGAATCAGACGCCAAGTCTCGATCAAGACATGGTCCGGCGTTACCAGCGGCTCCGGCCTGGCAATAATCGTCTTCGCACGCGCATTGTCGGCAGCACCGGAGTCCATCGCCGCGTACCATACGGACGAGTCGACCAAAACACTCATGCCCGTTTCCGGCTGCAGCGCGGTTTGCGGGGATGCGCCGTGTCGAGCGCTCGATAGATAATTTCGTCCTTATCGCGCGCAATGTTCGGCAAGCGAAAGACCCAAGTCGGTCGCCCACTGGCGAACCCGGCGCTGCATTTCCGGATCGAGCGTGATTTGCGTTCGTGCCATCGTGATGGCGCATGAGCCGCACCGCGGCCCGCGACTGCATTTTGAGTATTCTGAAATCAGTGCCCACAACTAGCGCCGGTCCCATGCGACAGCTTGTCGAAGAGATCCAACAGCTCGAAGACCGGTTGCGGCAGGGTGGTGGTGAAAAGAAAATCGAGAAGCAGCATCGCGACGGCAAGCTGACGGCTCGGGAACGGATCGCCCGCCTCATCGATCCTGGCGCGATGTTTCTCGAGATCGGGCTCCTGGTCGCCTACGATCAATACGACGGGCAGGCGCCCGCGGCGGGCGTCGTCACCGGACTCGCGAAGATCGAGGGACGTCCCGCTGTCATCGTCGCCAACGATGCGACTGTGAAGGCCGGCTCGTGGTGGCCTGAGACGATCACGAAGATTCTCCGAGCGCAGGAAATCGCGATGCGCAATCGCACCCCGATCGTCTACCTGGTGGATTCGGCCGGCGTCAATCTGCCTTATCAGGACGGGATTTTTCCCGGCCAGTATGGCGCCGCGCGAATCTTCTACTACAACTCGCTCATGCGCCGAAAGCTGCACGTGCCGCAGATTGCGGCGGTCATGGGACCGTGCATCGCCGGCGGTGCCTACCTTCCCGCGCTTAGCGACACGATCATCATGGTGGACGGCACCAGCTTCATGGGACTGGGCGGACCCAACCTGGTAAAAGGCGCGGTGGGCCAGAAAGTGGATGCCGAAACGCTGGGCGGGGCGCGCATGCACACGCAATCGAGCGGCGTCGCGCACTTCATGGCCAAGGACGATGCGGCGTGTCTCGAAATGATCCGGCAGCGGTTTCGCGCGATGCCAGAATCTCTCGTTCCCCGACACGGCGCGCCGCCGCCCAAACCGGCTGAAGGCCTGTACGATCTCATGCCTTCGGATCATCGGCTCCCGTACACCGTTGAAGACGCAATCGAACGGATTTTCGACGGTGACGATTACATGGAGTTTCAGCCGCAGCACGCTCCAGAGATGTTGTGCGCGGATGCGAAGCTTTCCGGCCGACCGGTGGCGTTGATCGCGAACCGGCGCGGGTTTCTGAAGACCGAAGGCGGACCGCGCATCGGCGGTATCGTCTACACCGGGTCAGCGCGAAAGGTGGCATACTTCGTCGAGAACGCCGAGCGCAATCGCGTGCCGTTGATCTACTTGCAAGATGTTTCGGGCTTTATGGTGGGCGTGGAAGCTGAGCGCGAAGGCATCATCCGCGCGGGCGCCGAGATGGTGGAGACGATGGCCTGCGCCACGGTGCCGAAGATTATCTTGACCATGAACCATGCCAGCGGCGCCGGCTATTACGCGATGGCCGGGCAGGGTTTCGACCCGAATTTCGCCTTTGGATGGCCGACCGCGCGAATCGGTGTGATGGAAGGCGACGCGGCTGTGCAGGCGGTGCATGGTCCCGAGCTTGAGAAGCTGCGGGCCGAAGGCAAGCCGGTGCCGGAGGAGCTGCAGCGGCGAATCGAAAAGACGCGCGCCGATTACGAGAAGTGGCTGGATGCGCGCCATGCCGCAGCGCGAGGGCACATGGACGCGATTATCGATCCGCTGGAGACTCGCCGCGTCCTGACGTTCGCGCTTGAGGTGGCCTGCGCCAATCCTAAGCCGGAGCATTTGGTACTCGAAACCCTCTAGTGCGAGGGGCCAAGTCTGGTCAGAAACTGCGTGTCGATCTTTCCTGCCGCGAATTCGCAGTTCTGCATGATGCGCTGATGCAACGGAATCGTGGTGTAAATGCCTTCGACGACGAACATCTCGAGCGCGCGGCGCATGCGTGCGATGGCTTCCGTTCGATCATGACCGTACGAAACGAGCTTCGCGACCAGCGAATCGTAATAGGGCGGGATCACGTAGTCGGTATAGGCCGCTGTGTCGACGCGAATGCCGACATCGCCCGGAAGATTCCAGCCGGTGATCCGGCCGGGCGAAGGCACGAACGTCTCGGGATTCTCGGCGTTGATGCGGCACTCGATGGCATGCCCGCGAAAGGTGACGGGCAGCGAGATAATCTCCGGCAGCCGGTGGCCGGCCGCGATCAGGATCTGGCTCTTCACCAGATCGATGCCGGTGATCGCCTCCGTCACCGGATGCTCCACCTGGATGCGCGCGTTCACTTCGATGAAATACAGCTTTCCCGTCTCATCCATCAGGAACTCGATCGTTCCAGCGTTGGTGTAGCCGATGTGCCGCATTGCGTCGCGCAGTTTGGCGATCATTTCCTCACGTAGCTGGGGAGTAACCGCGGGCGACGGAGCTTCCTCGACCAACTTCTGATGCCGCCGCTGGATAGAGCATTCCCGCTCGCCGAGAATTTCGACACTACCGTGCTCGTCGGCCAGTACCTGAAACTCAATATGCCGAGGCGCCTCGATCAGCTTCTCCATGTAGACGTCGGATGATGAGAACGATACCTGCGCCTCCTGCTGCGCCTGTGCGAGCAGCGTGGGAAGTTCGGAGGCTTCGCGCACCACGCGCATTCCGCGTCCACCTCCCCCGGCGGAAGCTTTCAGCATTACCGGGTAGCCAATTTTCTCGGCGGTTTCGAGCGCTTCTTCGGCATTTTTCAGAATGCCCTCGGAACCCGGCAGAATCGGCACGCCGCAATTTTTCATCGCGGTGCGCGCGTGCTGTTTCAACCCCATGGCGCGCGTCACTTCCGGCCTCGGACCAATGAACTTGATCTCCGAGGTTTCGCAGACTTGAGCGAAATCAGCGTTCTCGCTCAAGAAACCGTAGCCCGGATGAATCGCGTCGACATTGGTGATTTCGGCGGCGCTGATCACCGACGGAATGTCGAGATAACTGCGCGAGCTTTTGGCCGGCCCAATGCAAATGGCTTCATCGGCGAAGCGCACGTGCAAGCTATGTCGGTCGGCTTCTGAGTAGACCGCGACAGTTTTGATTCCCAGATCTTTGCAGGCGCAAATCACACGCACCGCGATCTCGCCGCGATTGGCGATTAAAATTTTCTGGAACATATCAGCGCGGCCGAATGGCGAACAGCGCTTCTCCGTATTCCACCGCGCGGCCGTTTTCCGTCAATCTCGCGACGACGGTGCCCGAAACTTCGGATTCAATCTCGTTCATGAGTTTCATGGATTCAATGATGCAGAGGACTTGGCCGGGTTCCACCGAATCGCCCACTTTGACGAACGCCGGGTCGCCGGGCTTCGGAGACTCGTAGAACGTTCCGACTATGGGGGACTTCACGATGATCTCATTGGCGCCGGGCGCGGGAGGGACGGCAGAAGGAGCGGCGGATCCGGCCGCCGCTGGCGCAACGGTTGCGGGTCCCGGTGCTGGGGGCGCAACCGTCGCGACGGTTGGAATGGCGATCTCGTGCGCCGTGCCCGCTCGCCGAATGCGCACACGATTCTCCCCACGTTGCACCTCCAGCTCAGCGACTCCTGTGTCCATCACGAGCTGGATCAGCTCGCGTATTTCGTCATTCGTCATGCTAGAGCAGCCTTAACTCCTTCGTGGTGGGCGTCAGCACTTCGCAGCCGTTCTGGGTAACAAGTACGGTGTCTTCGATCCGGACACCGCCAAAGCCGCGGATGTACGCGCCAGGTTCAATTGTAATCGCCATGCCCGTCTCAAGTCTCGTTTTGTCCCGCCGGCCGATGCGCGGCGGCTCGTGGATTTCCAGGCCCAAGCCGTGCCCAGTGGAGTGAACGAATGCTTTGCCATATCCAGCTAACTCCAAGACACGACGAGCTTTGCCGTCCACATGGTCGGTAGTGACCCCGGGGCGAACGGCGTCGATCGCGGCGAGCTGTGCTTCGAGCACCGCCCCGTAAAGTTGTGTGATGCGCCTCGGAGGCTGGCCGAGGTAAAACATGCGCGTCATGTCGCTCATGTAGCCGTCCTCGCACGTACCCATGTCAATTAATAATAGTTCATCTGTTGCGAGCTTCTTGGAAGTTGGACGCGCGTGGGGAAGCGCGCTACGCTCCCCGGCCGCGACGATGGTGTCGAATGCGGCCTTTTCGCCACCCAGGCGTCGCATCTGGTATTCGAGCCCGGCCGCTATGGCGGCTTCCGACACTCCAGGCTTGATCGAGCGCAGCGTCTTTTCAAGAGCGCGCGAGTTGGTGAGAACGCTGCGGCGGATGCGCGCGATTTCGTCATCGGACTTGATCATGCGAAGCCGTTCGATCACGCCCGTTAGAGGTTTGAGGCTCGCGCCCAATGGCAGCGCCTGTTTCAAGCGAAGATACGCATCGTAGGCCAGGCGCGGTGCTTCGAATCCAATGCGCTTGAGCTTTTTGCGCCGGATGCTCTCGACCACGACTTGATCGAGCGGACCCTTCGCGTGAATCCTTACCGGGCATTTGCATTCCTCCGACGCCTGGATGGTGAAGCGCGGATCGGTGTAGAGCGTCTGGCCGGCCGGTGTGATCAGGAGCAGCGCGTTGTCACCGGTGAATCCGGTGAGGTAACGGATATTCGGCAATCCGGAAACAAGCAGCGCATCGACCTTGTGAGCAGCGAACGGTATCACGGAACGAGCAGCAGCTTTCCTGTGGTCTTACGGCCCTCCAGGTCGCCATGCGCTTGCGCGGTGTCGGCCAGCTTGTAGATTTTGTGGATGTGGATTTTCAGTTTTCCTTCGGTGACCCATTTGAAGACGTCGCCCGCGCGCCATGCGATTTCTTCAGCGGAGGCGGCATAGTGACCGAGCGTCGGGCGGGTGACGAAGAGCGAACCCTTCTGGCTGAGAAGCAACGGCGCGAATTCCGGCACCGGACCCGAAGCGTTTCCGTACGTGACCATCAATCCGCGGGGGCGCAGGCAATCTAGGCTCTGCATGAAGGTGCTCTTGCCGACCGAATCGTAGACCACGTGCATGCCTTTGGCGCGCGGGACGAAGTCTTCCTTGGTGTAGACGATTACATCGTCGGCGCCGGCTTCTTTCGCTTTTTGCGCTTTCTCGTCGGTGCCCACAGTTCCGACCACGCGAGCGCCGATCATTTTGGCCATCTGGATCAGCAACAGTCCCATGCCTCCGGCCGCGGCATGAATCAGGCAGGATTCGCCGGCTTTCAGCGGATAGGTCGAATACACCAAATAGTGTGCCGTCATGCCTTGCAGGATCGCGGCTGCGGCGGTGTTGAAGTCCATCGCCGGTGGAATTTTCACCAACTGCCAGGCAGGAACGACGGCGTATTCGGCATCGGATCCGCGCGAGAGCGCATAAGCCACGCGGTCGCCCGGCTTCAAAGTGGTGACCTCGGGCGCAACTGCTTCCACCGTTCCCGCGCCTTCACTGCCGAGCACGACTGGAGGCGGCGCCGGATACAAGCCGGTGCGGAAATACACGTCGATGAAGTTGACGCCCGACGCCGCGATCTTCACCAACGCCTGGCCGGGCCCTGGCTCGGGCTTGGGCAGATCGCCGTACTTGAGGTTCTCGACTCCGCCTGGCTGCTCGACAAAAACCGCTTTCATAGCGTTCGTAGTTTCCTCCGGAGATGGACTGTGAGTGCGTAAAGAATCAGGTATAGCAGGGTGAAGGGAAATGATACCAGCCGCGCCAGCGTGCGGACGGCGCCCGAACCGGTGAGGCCCGCCCGAACCAGGACGAAGTTGCGGATGTTCGCCAGATGCCCACGGTCGAGCCAGAAGTAGTCGCCATTTTCGTTGAGGATGAAAACTTTGGTGGGCAGGCGCAGGGCGAGCATCCATTTCCATTTGGTCATGATGGGCTGGTTGGCGCAAATCATGCCGGTGATGGCGTACTGGTTCGCTGCGAGCTCCGAGTAGAGGTGCTGGCGAAGCGCGGGGGTAGGGAAGTCAGTGACGCGGTAGACCTGACCCGAGTCGGCGCGGAAGGTGGACGGGACACCTTCAAAGCAGGTGATCAGGTCGGCGTGCATGCCGGGATGGACGTCGTAGAGCCCGCGCAGGAGCTCCTCGAAGAGCTCGCGGCTGCCGCTCTCGATCAGGAGCACGCGCGTGAAGGGCGGGATGCGTTTGGAGACGAAGTAGCGCATCGAGTTGCGCTATCAGCGAAGATCGAAAAAGCTGGAGACCGGTCTGGAGAAGCCGGGCAGGAGCTGGTCTTCGATGGGTTGATCGCCGGTGAGCTGTCGCGTTCCTTCCTGCGTGTAAACGGTCACGGAACGCGACTCGACAGAGACCAGCCAGACGGTCTTCGATCCGTTCTGAAGGTACGACTCGCGCTTCTTGGTGATCTTCTTTTTGGTCTCGCTAGGAGAAATGATTTCGATCGCGAGCTCGGGAGGGCCTTGGAGAATTCTAGCGGAGCCTTGGAAGCGTTCGATGGAAACGACGGCGATATCAGGGACGAAAGTGTCGAACTCGCTTACCTTTGAGCCCGCTTCCACCAAGACTTCTATACGAAGTTCTCGGTGGACATCGGCAAAAGAAGCGAGCAAAAAACCGATTCGCATCTTGACGCGATCATGCGGCAGCGACGTGGGCGGCATCCGGACAATCTCACCTCCGATGAGCTCGTCTCTGATTCGGTTCCCAGACTGATCGAATTCGTCGGGCAGAGCGAGATACTGCTCGGAGGTGACGAGTGCCATGGCGGGCATATGGCTATTTTAGCGCCGGAGCTGTCTGCTTGAACGAATTGTTAGCCTGGATGGCTTGAGCCCGCTCACGTTATTTGGCTTGGTCGCAGTTACTGCCATGCTCGTAACTTATGCGCTTGAAAAGCGCAGCCACTGGTACATTCTCGGTTTTGCTGTTTCGTGTGTGCTTGGGTCGACTTATGGTTTTCTGCAAGGCGCCTGGCCGTTCGGGCTGGTGGAAGGGATTTGGGCGATTGTTGCAGTCCGGCGTTGGTGGCGCGAACGCGGTTACACACCCCAGCAGTAGTCTTCGACTACTTTGTCGATGCTTTCGTCCTGCTCGGTCATGCGCATCAGCTCCAGGCGGATGGCATCAACGAGCGCCAGCCAGCTGGCTTCGATGACGTTGTCGCTGACCCCCACCGTGGCCCAGCTTCGGCGGTTATCGGACCACTCCACTAACACGCGAACCTTCGCT
>Ga0335078_10017339_pt1 | contig 10695 bp, 6 predicted proteins | sample Lox_Sample_32_FD_206711 | JGI IMG/M metagenome (GOLD analysis project Ga0335078, IMG submission 206711) | Soil microbial communities from Loxahatchee National Wildlife Refuge, Florida, United States - Lox_Sample_3.2 | ecosystem: Environmental > Terrestrial > Soil > Wetlands | place: USA: Florida... | reverse complement strand
GAAATCTCGCCAAAAATTATCGCGCCCAGTACCGCGCCCAGGTTGTACAAGATCGCCAGATCAGAAGCCGCCTTGGTGGTGAATCCATGCTCCGACCGCAGGAAATCTGGATACAAGTCCTGCGTGCCGTGCGAGAGAAACATCATCAGCGTCATCAACAGCACCAGATACGCGAATATCTTTCCGTGGCCCCGCGCCGTCCGCACAATCGCACCCACCGTCGGCGCGCGGTGCTGCTTCCACGCTTCTGACTCCGGCACCCGCATCCGGATATAAAACGCTAGCAGCGCCGGCGCTCCACCCACCCAGAACATCGCCCGCCATCCCCATGCCGGCAGCACAAACTGCGCCGCCACCGCCGCCAGCAGGTAGCCGATCGAATATCCGCTCTGCAGAATTCCCGAGAGCACGCCGCGCCAGCGCTCTGGCGCGCTCTCCATGGCGAGCGACGCGCCTACGCCCCACTCGCCGCCCATGCCAATCCCATAGACCGTGCGCAGAATCAGAAACACGGTGTAGTTCGGCGAAAAACCGCACAGCAATTCGATTACGGAAAAAAACACTACATTCGCCATCAGCGGCTTGCGCCGCCCATAGCGGTCGGCCAGCAATCCAAACAGCAGCGCTCCCACCGGCCGCATGGCCAATGTCGCCATGAACGTCGCCACAATCGCGCTTTTCGCCACATGAAATTGCGTCGCCAGCGGATCCAGCAGGAACACCAGCACGAAGAAATCGAATGCGTCCAGGGTCCAGCCCAGAAAGCCGGCCGTGACCGCGTGCCAGCGCTGGGGCCCGGTCAATTGCCGTGAAGAAAAGGAAGATGAAGAACCTGTGGAGGAGTTCACCGGACCCGAAGACGATGCCATGCCGATGGTGGATTAGAAATCAATTCGTCCGCATCCCGCAATACTCTTCGAGCTCGCACCAGTATCATCATCGTCATACCCGCCGCTGATCTGCGCTTTCCATGCTCCTTTCTTCGCGGCTGCGGCATGGCTTCTCGCAATCTGCAGCGAAATCTGTATATCTTCTCTCGCCGGACTCGCTGTAATCCGCGATTGGCTGTATTGACCTCAATAAATGGTGGACTACAGTTGACGCAGAATGATTTTCCATGAGCCCGACCTACCCGCAGGCAGACAATCAAGCTCTACGGCATGGGCTCTCGGCCACCTTTTAACGGGGATCCTATATGGCGTGCAAAATCCTGATCGTTGATGACAGCAGCGTAGTGCGGCATTCCGTGCGTTTCTGGCTGGAACAGAACTCGGACTGGAGAATTTGCGGCGAGGCTGAAAACGGCGCGGTCGCCGTGGACCAGGCGCAGCAACTCCATCCCGATGTGGTGATCCTGGATCTTTCCATGCCCGTCATGAACGGGCTCGAGGCCGCCCGCCGGATCACGCGCATGTCGCCGCGGCCGGCCATGGTCATGCTGACTATGCACGTCAGCAAGCAACTGGAGCGCGAAGCGGCTGCCGCCGGTGTGGATCGCGTGGTCTCGAAAGCCGATCACGTTCTCGACAATCTGGCGGAGTCCATCCGCGCCGTAATACCCTCCCGCCCTCATATGTCATGAGCCGGTCGTTCTGGGCGCGGTTGCCCTCCGTCCGGCGCTGGCCAACCCAAATCCCTGCCCGCTCCCAACTGTTAATCAACTGGATTCTCCCCATTCGCCAGCGAACACAACGTACTCCGCCTCCCTCGCGTCGTCGTTCGCACCACGCATTCGACCCGTCCTTCACTACGGCCCTTCGTGCCTCGAATGCCCGTTGACAGCGAAGTTCTTTCGCATACACTGCAATTCATAGGTGAATCTTTGCGGCCCGCATGCCGGGCCTGAGTTTTCATGGCGCCTCACAATACGTTGCAATCGGAACCCTACGGCAAGCCGCACGAGCCCTCCGAGTCGGGCTCGGTTTCACTCGAAAACCTGTCTGCCGTCTTCGCCGCAGAAACTCCCCAGCCTTCCACCGCCGATCTTGATCTCAGCCTTCTGCTCAACGAAGTCGCCAAAATGGCCTGCGTCACCACGCCCGCCGCGGCTTCCGCCATTGCTTTGAAGCGGGGCACAGGCTACATCTGCCGCGCCACCACCGGGCCCAACGCTCCCAGTCTCGGCGCCGGCCTGAACGTCAGCTCTGGCCTCTCCGGCCTCTGCATTGAGACTCGCCAGGGCCAGCGCTGCGACGATACCGAAACCGATCCTCGCGTGGATGCCTCCGTCTGCCGCCGCCTTCGCATCCGCTCCCTGCTCGTTCTTCCTCTCCTGCACGAGGGCGAGCTGCTCGGTCTGATCGAAGTTTTCTCTCCTCTGCCGCAGGCCTTCAGCGAGCGCGACTTTCAGACTCTCTATGCGCTTTCCCGAAAAGTCGTGGAGAGCTTCCGCCAGTCCAGCGAAATCAGGCCGCCGGCATTTTCCGCGGGCCTCCGGGTCAGCGTGTCCGACGCCATGTCCGATGCCGAACCCGCCGAGAAATCGGAAACTGAATCGTCTTCTTTCGCGCTCACCGTCTCGCAGCTCCAGGCCCTCGAAGGCACGCAAGTCCAGCAAAATCCCGCGGAGCAAGTTCTGCCCGCGGAGATCTCGCAGCCCGAACCAGTTTGGCAGCCTGAGCCCATGCTTGATCCCAGCCCGCCCTCGTTCCACGTGGGCGCGCGCTATGCGACGGCAGCCAGATCAACCAAGGCCGGCTATCGCGGTCTGAAGCTGTTCCTGGTTGCCGCTCTGACCGTGCTGGCGCTGTTCTTCGGCTGGATGCTCGGCCGCCTCGGTTCGCGCGAATCCGATCTCAACGAGCCGCCGGCGGAAGGGCAATCCCAGCCTGCCGCTCCCAGGCCCCCGATGCAGGCCGCCATACCGGACGCTCAGACATCTTCACCTTCGTCGCCCGTCGCGGAAGAGCCCTTGCCCCCCGCGGAGACCTCTGATCAGACCCTCGCTCCCGCCGCCGAAGACAAGACCGAAGAAAAGACCGGCCCGCGTGGTCTCGCTGTGTATGAAAAGGGAAAGCTCATCTTCGAGGCTGCCTCCCGCACTCAGCTCAAAGGCGGGTCAACCCCGAACGCGGCTGATGACGACCGCAAGACCCCTCCGCCGCGTTTAAGCCCGGAAGCCGCCGGAACTTATCTGCTCGACCGCGTCGAGCCGCAGTATCCTGAAGCCGCCCGTCAGCGCCACTTGCAGGGGGCGGTCGTCTTTGATGTTCTCGTGGGCAGCGACGGGTCGGTGCAGGAAGTCAAGCCCCTCAGCGGCGACGCGCAGCTCTCGCAGGCCGCCGCCGACGCCATCCTGCAATGGCGCTTCAAGCCTTACGCTCCGGCGGGCAAGCCTGTCGAATTCCTTACCCGCCTTACCGTAAACTTCGTCCTCAACTAAGTTCTGCCAACCGGGAACTGAGAACTGACAACTGACAACTGATATCTGCCCACCGCCACTACCCATTCGCCAACTCTTTCGCCCGCTGCGCCGCCTTCACTACCGCCTTGATTAGCGTCACCCGCAGCTTGCCTTCCTCCAGTTCCATGATTCCATCAATCGTGCAGCCCGCCGGCGTGGTCACGGCATCCTTCAACAGCGCCGGATGGTCTCCTGTTTCCAGCACCACCGTCGCCGCGCCCAGCGTCGTCTGCGCCGCCAGCAACGTCGCCACGTCCCGCGGCAACCCCACCTTCACTCCCGCCTCAGCCAGCGATTCCAGAATGATGTAGATATACGCCGGCCCACTCGCCGAAAGCCCCGTCACCGCGTCCATGTGCTTTTCATCCACCACCACGGTGCGCCCCACCACATTGAACAGCGCGCTCGCGACCTCCAAATCGCGCGCGTCGGCGAACTTGCCCTTGCACAGCGCCGTCATGCCGCAACCCAGCACGCAGGGTGTGTTCGGCATCGCGCGCACCACCGGCACTTCTTTCCCCAGCGCTTTTTCGATCTGGCTGGTCGGCACCGAAGCCGCCACCGAAATGATGAGCTGTTTCTTCGTCACCCCGGCGCGAATCTGCCGCATCACTTCTTCCACCACCGTGGGCTTCACCCCCACCAGCACAATGTCCGCCTCGCCCGCCGCCGCCGCGTTGTTCGTGCTCACCGGGATGCCCCACTGCTTGCTCAGTGCCTCGGCCCGGTCTTCATGCTGCACCGTCGCCCGCGTGGCTGCGGGCGTGAGCAGGCCTTTATCGAGCAGCGCCTTCAGCAGGATGCCGCCAATCTTGCCCGCTCCCAGCACCGCGATGCGCTTCCCCGAAAGATCCGACGCCATCTCAGTCCTCCGCCTGGACCACTCCGCCCGCACGAGCTTCCCGTCCCGCATTCACTGGGGAAACCGGAGCCCGCGTTCCGGCTTTCTTTGTGCCTGATTCAGAAAGGAGGGCAGAATATCACAGGCCCCACCCCGGTCATGTTGAGCGAGGCCTCTTGTCATGCTGGCGAACTGGGTTCTTCCCGAAGTGAAGAACAGAGTGAGTCGAAGCATCCCTGCCCAGCTTCACTGCACCGACAAGTCCAGCGTCACCATCTCCGGCAACGTCCCTTCAGTCGCCGTCACCGTAACGGAGTACACGCCCGGCGGCGTCCCCGTATTCGTGATCTGCGTCACCGTGGAATTCCCCGCGAGCCCGCCCCCGCAACCGAGCAATGCAATCACGAAGCATATCGCCGCGAGCGCCGCCAGACTCCGCCCGCCCCGGCCCACCCCAAGCCAAACCAGCGCCACTCCACTCCCCGGCAACAGAAGCGCATAGATCAAAACCGGCCGCCTCCGCCGCGCCGCCACGGAAGGGGCCGTCGTGTTGACCGTCAACTTCACGACCGTTGCCCCGCTTCCCGCCACGATCTGTTGCGCGCTGAAAACGCAACTGCTTTCCAGTGGCAGCCCCGAACACGCCAGCCCGCTCACCTCCTGCTCGAACGTTGTGCCCATCGGTTCCGGCGTGAACGTCAGGTTATACACGGCCTGCTGTCCGGCGTTCACCATCTCTGTGTTCGCATCCGGCACAATCGAGAAGTCATAGAGCGTCAGCGTGACCTGCGTTACCGTCGTCTCAATCGTCCCATCCGCTCCCGTTCCCTGTACATAAAACGAATACGCTCCCGCCGGGCCGCCGCCCAGGGTCAGGTTGAACGTGCCATTCCCTCCTGGCGTGACGGTCGCCGGCGCAAATGTGCACGTCGGCGGTGGCGCGGAGTTCCCCGCGATGCAGGCCAGCGTCACCGCGCTGTTGTATCCCGCCAGCGCCGTCGCCGTTCCACTTACCATCGCCGTCTGGCCCGCGGCAATCACACCGCCCGATCCATTCACCGATAGCGCAAAAGTCGGCACCGCGACCGTCACGTTGAGCGTCTCGTTCGTCGTTTTACCCGCTCCTACCTGCGAGCTGGCCGTCACGGTAACGGGGAAACTGCCGGTCTGCGTACCGGCCGTAATCGTCACCTGGGGCGGGCTTGCCTGCGCCGGACTGACACTCGCGCTGGGAAAGAAATTGCAGCTGATTCCCCCCTTCGCCGCGCACGACAGATTCACCGTTCCGCTCGCCGGAAACGATCCCAGGAATTCCACTTTCAGCACGATTGCAGACGAAGTTTCGCTCGGCGCTACAAAGATTGTGGTGTTGGGCACGTCCAGCTTGAAGTCCACCACGTGGAGCTCGATCCCCCTTTGCCGCATCAGCCCATTTCCATCTTGCCCTTGCAGGGCGAAGGAATAATCCATCGCCCTTCCACTCCCCGCCGTCAACGTCAACCCTGTCGTCGCCGATGTCGGAGTAATACTCCCCGGACTCACCTCGCATATGTCTGGCAGGGAAGTCCCGGCGCAGCTGAGCGTCACCGTTTCACTGTAGCCGTTCAGCGCGTCGAGCGTGCCACTGAAGCTCGCCGCCGCGCCCACGAACGCAGTCTGCGTCTGCTCCGCCGGCGGCAGGTCAAGCTCAAAATCCGGCCCGGTGCTCAACGGAAACTGCCATATCCCACGCCCATAAGTCGAAGCCCGCAGCAGAATGTTTGTGCCGTCGTTGAACATCGCCAGCCCCGTCACCGCCACGTCCGGCAGAAATCCCGTCTGCCCCGGCGCCGGCGCTGGTCCCACTTCACTCCAGCTCGCACAAATCGTGCTGCTTGCGAACACGCCCACATCAGTCCCCACATAGACCACTCCGTTCTCCACCAGCACGGCATTCGCCGGCGCATCGGGCAGCGGGGAAGGCGACATCGCCGTTCCACACAGACCATTCCCCGTAAAGTCCGTCCACATCTGCTGGCCACTGGCCATCGAGCTTTGCCAGACATGGCTGATCCCAAACCCCATGATCGTGACGTACGCCGTTCCCCCGCTCGCATCCGCCGGATCCAGCGCAATCCCCGAGATCGGAAAATGTTCCGGATTGATGTCTCCGGTTATGTCGCTCCACGTATCTGTCCCGTTAGCCTCCGTCATCATCCACACCCGGCCGCCGCTTGGCGTGGCAGCCTGCGGCCCGCTTCCATTCGTTCCCGCATAAATCACGCTGGAGAATCCCGCCGTGTCCTGCGCTCCTCCCGCCGCCAGCCACCGCACCGTATTCACTTCATTGCCCGTACACGCCGCCGTGCTGCCCGTATCGAAGTTATTGCTCAGCACATTGAACCCAGAGCCATTCGTGGCTCCGCGCCACACCCGGCAGGTTCCCACGATCATCGCGGCCGAATTCTGCGGATCGAGCATGTACGGCGTGTAGAGCGGCCCGCTATCGCCGCCCACGGTCGCGCTCGAAACTACCGTCGTGAAATCCGGCGCCTGGCAGCCGCTGCCCGCTTCGCACACCTGAATATTCATGCCGGTATTTTCCGTGAACCACTCCCCCGGGTTGTTGGGATTGATCGCCGTATATCCCCCATCTCCCGCATTCACCTCCACCCACTGTGTGTTCACCTGCGACTGCGCGGTCGCCGGCGAGCCGTTGCCCTGCGTCCCCCCCAGCAGAAGCCCGCTGTTCTGGTTTGTAGGGTCCTGGGCAAAAGCCACGAACTGCGTCATCGAGCCCAGCGTCTGATTCAGGCTGTCAAACTGGTTCGGTGTTCCGCACGTCCCGCTGGTCAGGTCCGCATATCCATTCTCCGCGCGATAAATTCCGCCATCATTAGCGAAATACATCACCACCTGCTGGCCGTTGTTGAGCGGCATGAAGTCCATCCCATGCTGCGCCGGATGCACCATCGCAATCGAGCCCAGCGGATCGCATCCATACGCGTGCGTCAGGTTCAGAAACGTATTCCCCGGGTCGTCACATGAGGGCGGGCTGTTCTGCGAGTTGATCTCCCCATTCAGGATCGTGCACTTGTACAAATTCACGGCGCCGGCGTATAAATCCGTCGCGGTTGCGCCATTGGGTACCGCCGCCAGCGCCAGGTTGTAGGTTCCGTTTTCCGTCCCGCAGCCTCCGATCAGGTCGCCGCACTCGGCGATGCCGGTTTCGTTGATCGCATTCCACGTTACTCCCCCATCCATCGTCTGCCAGATTCCCTGATCGTTATCGTTCGCATCCACGTACCACACGTACATCTCGCCCATTCCATTCGGTTCGGCGCGGTTCGGCACCACGGCAATCTCGCCGCGATATATCGGACACGTCTGCAGGGTCGGGCTCGCCGGACACGAGGAACTGACCAATCCATTACCCGGCTGATTGGCCAGCCGCTGCCAGTGCACCCCATCACTCGATGAATAAAAACCGTGAAACCGCACCGCTCCGAAAAATTCCTGCGCTGCCGCGTTGTAAACCACCGTCGTGACCGAACCCGGCCCTACGGTTGCCGCACCGTCATTGATTGCCGCGTAGTTCCAGGTTTGCCCGCCGTCATTCGAGTCATAAATTCCGAGATTGGTTTCGCCCGCGCTTTCCTTTCCATCGAGCAGGCCCTGCGATGCGCCCGCCGCCGCCGCGACCACCAGATTTGGATTGCTCGTGCTGAACGCGATCCGGCTGAAGCCAATCCCGGCCAGGGAAATCGTCCCAGTCGCATCTTCGAGAATCTGCACCCACTGCCCGCTCGCATCCGTCCAGCGAAAAATTCCCAGCCCGTAATATGAATCGCTCGAGCTGTTGGTCTCTCCCGTTCCCACAAGAACCACGCTGGTCTGTGTCGTGTTTCCCGGCTGCACCGCGACCGCGCCCACCGCCAGTGTGGGCTGATCGTCCATCATCTGTGTCCACTGCACGCTGGCCGCGCTCGGGCTGCCCGGCCCCGCATTGCTCGACTTCCACAATCCGCCATAAGCCCCGCCCACGTACACGGTGTTGCCGGAAGGATCATTCGGATCCACTGCCACCGCCGTTGCCCGACCTGAGACCCAGTTGTAGTTCTGCTGCCCCGTGCCGCTCGCGTCCGACCACAGCGGCGCCGGGCCGAGCGAAGTCCAACTGGCAGAAGCTTGGCTGCTTGCGCCTGTGCTCGCGGCTCTTTGCGCTGCGCGTATACGTAGTTTCTGCTGCAGCGCGCGATAGCGCAGCCGAGCTGCGTTTCCGCCACGGGCGCTGCGCCCCTGTCGAAACCACTGCTCGCGAGCGCGCACCAACTCGCGCCCTTCGTGCGCCCCTTGCCGGCTCACGACATAGTTCGCCGCGCTCTGCGGCATCGCGAGCCCCGGCTCGGCGAGCAGAGTCCATAGAACGATTACGATTTGCAGGGCCGCGAATTTTAGAGCGACAAGCCTGTCAACACACATCGGCACAATCCTCGCTGGCGAGTGCTGGCGGCAGGATCGTGTCTTCGCGAGCGAAGCGTCTCAATCACGCTTCGCCGAATTGCGATCAGTAAAAATCGAAAGTAGTCCGTATGAACCGGCTCTGGGAGACACACCACCACCCGCGCCTGCAAGCATTAGCATGGGCATCCCGAATCCCGAAGCAGGCAATGCGTTTTCGGCATTCTTACGTTCCATTTCGGGAAATTTGCCCTTTTCCTCCCACGACGTCTGGCCCGTCCACTATCGTGGACTTGACACGCCGCCCACACGCCGCTGCCTGCGCATTCCCGCGCAGGTTCGCGCACCATCTCCCTAACCGGCCCGCGGCTGGCTAGCTATGTGCTTGATTCTGAATTCTGAATTACGCGGAAGACCCAGCTCACAGCGCGGAGTGGACTAACTTGACCCTATATTTTCAGAATAGCATTTTCAGTAGGGAAAATGGGACATCCCCATCACCTTTATATTTCTCGTTGAATGAGCGAGTTACAGCGAAATCGCCAATTTTGGGGGCTTGACAAGAAAAGCTGTCAGTGGTCAGTGGTTAGAAGTCAGTGGTCAGCACTCAGCACTCAGCCCGTGCCGCAGTGAATCGGCGCAGATCTTTCAAATCTCAGGTCCTCTCGCAAGAAAAAGCGAACCGCAGTGCCTCCGCCAGATATTGGCCGCAACACCGTAAGGTCAGCTGCTGACGGCCAACGGCCAATAGCCAAGTGCCAAGTGCCAAATGCCAAATGCCGCCTTTCCTACGCCGCCTGCTTCGAACCGGCCGGCGCGATTTTGCCCAGCTTCACCAACCGGGCCACGATCGAAGGCACAGTCCGGTTGTGCGCTTTAGCGATCTGCTGAAAATCCAGACCCTGGCGCAGTTCTTCGCACACCTGCTCATCTTCCTGGCGCGTCCAATAGCGCCCGGCATTCGCCGGACGCTTACGCTCGCGTTGCTCCAGCTGCACTAGCGCGCCCAGGGCCCGGTTCAGCGCCTTCACGAGCTGCGGCCGCCGGCAAAGCGAATCGGCAGGCAAGGCTGCATTGTTTTCCGGGTCGAGTCCGCTGGCCAGCGCCCGCACGATCTTCAGCGCCTCTTGAATCTCCATGAACTGACCTCCTTTGCCGCGATCATAGCGTTCGCTTCGGGGCCAAAGCTGTGACGAATGAACATCGCCCTCACAAATTCACAGGGGTCGTTCCGCCAGCGCGCGGAGGCCATCAGCCTCTATACTGACCGCTGTCTCGCTCGGCGAGCAGACCCATGGACTGGCAGGCATTCTGGCTGACGGTGCGCTTGGCAACGCTGGTGGCGGCAGTGTTGCTGCTGCTTGGCCTGCCCGTCGCTTACTGGATCACCTATTCGCGCTGGCGCTGGAAGTTTCTGGCGGAGGCGGTCGTCGCGCTGCCCATCGTGCTGCCGCCCACGGTGCTGGGATTTTATGTTCTGGTCGCGCTGGGCTCGCGCAGTCCACTGGGGCGCGCCTGGCAATCGTTCACCGGGCACACGCTGGCTTTTACCTTCGAAGGTCTGGTAATCGGCTCGCTGCTTTACAGTTTGCCCTTTGCTGTGCAGCCTTTCGCCGCGTCGTTCGCGGCGGTGGACGCGCGCCTGCTCGCCGCTTCCGCCACGCTCGGCGCCTCGCGCCTGCGCACGTTTTTCCGCGTGATTGTGCCGCTTTCGGTGCCGGGCCTGGTGACCGGCGCGGCCCTCAGCTTCGCCCACACCCTGGGAGAGTTCGGCGTCGTGCTGATGGTGGGCGGCAACATTCCCGGTGTCACCCGCACGGTTTCGATTGAGATCTACGACCAGACGCAGGCGCTGAATTTCGCAGCGGCCAATCAGACCGCGCTGGTGCTGCTGGCGATTTCATTCGTGGTGCTCTCGGCCATTTACGCGCTGCATCGCAGAGTTTGGATGGGATGGCCGCTGAAGTAACTCTGAAGTGGCACTTGGCACTTAGCAAATTGCATTTAGCCA
>Ga0335078_10017338_pt1 | contig 10695 bp, 7 predicted proteins | sample Lox_Sample_32_FD_206711 | JGI IMG/M metagenome (GOLD analysis project Ga0335078, IMG submission 206711) | Soil microbial communities from Loxahatchee National Wildlife Refuge, Florida, United States - Lox_Sample_3.2 | ecosystem: Environmental > Terrestrial > Soil > Wetlands | place: USA: Florida... | reverse complement strand
GCCTGTGCCAGTTCCGTTGCACTTACCCATGGCACAGCCAGGAGTGGCTGTTCCCCCGGACTTTGCTGCAGCTGGCTGGGTCTTCGTACAGGCCCAAAGGCCGCTCAGTGGCGGCTGGAGAATTTCGGCAGATCAAAATGCCGCATAAAACGCGCCCCAGATCGACGTGAGGCTGCCCGATCCTGGCGGTTCCCGCCGTTGCCCTCCTACAGTAACTCTCCATTTCCGCTACGAACTTCGGTGGATGGTTCTGCTCTCGCCAACACGGTTAGGGTGGTTATGGATTCACCAAAGGGGGAATCTAGCGTGGAGGTGAATGACCATGGCCATGCACCTGGCGAACGAGCCGGCGCTTTTGTCGGCAGCCCGGCACGGCAATAATGAAGCGTTTTCGGTGTTGGTGCGGCAGTATCAAGGCAATATCTACCGGCTCGCTTTCAAGATTACCCAGAACCACGAAGATGCGGAGGATTCCCTGCAGGAGGCCCTGCTGAAGGCCTATTGCAACCTGAACAGCTTTCAGGGCGGCTCCCGCTTTTACACCTGGCTGGTGCGGATCGCCATGAACGAAGCGCTGATGAAGCTGCGCAAGCGGCGTTCGGACCGCCAGTTGCCGCTGGAAGACGTCGTGGCGCAGAGCGACGGAAATCCCGCGCCTCGGGAAATCGAGGATCATCGCGCCAATCCGGAGGCGCAGTACGCGGAAGTGGAGATGCAGGAAACCTTGTCGGAGGTCCTGAGGAGCGTGAGCCCCCGGCTGAGTAACGCTTTCGTGCTGCGCAACGTGGAGGACTATTCGGTCAAAGAGACGGCGGAAAAACTGGGCCTTTCGGTGCCGGCGGTGAAATCACGGCTGGTCCGGGCCCGAGGAAGACTCCGGCAGCGCCTACGCAAGACCGCGACGGGCGGCCTCCTTGAGCTGCGGGGCCGGCGGCGATCCCATGCCAAGCGCCACACCAAGAGCGCGGGGCAATCGCACGCGGCTGCCGCACGGATGGCAGCGTAGTAAGGCTAGTGAGATAGGCCCGAGGGGCTGAGCTAATCCAGCCCAGGGCAACCGCCTCGTATGGGTTAGCCTAACGAGCGCGGAGCGCCGGGTGAGGGGTCCCGTGATTCCATTACTCGCCCTTCTGAGGCTTCCTTCGACAACAAAAAAGGGCCGGCGCCGGGCCGGCCCTTCGTTCCCCTTTTACGAGCTACTCTTGCCTGTTGGTTTGCCTCACAAGAGAGCTAGTCCCAGTAAGGCTTGTAGCCGTAATACCCGTACAGCTCTGCTCCCCAGGCCGGATCGGTCATGTTGGGCCAATTGTTCTTGTCGAACCCCGGGGCCTTCTTCAGAAGTTCCTTGTCGAGATTGAGCACGAAGCGCTTTTCGGTGGTGTCGACGGCGAGTGCCTCCCAGGGGATCGCGAACAACTTGTCGCCCATCCCCAGAAAGCCTCCAAAAGACAGGACCGCATAGGCGACGCGTCCGCGCGTCAAATCGACCATCAGCTCCTCGATTTTGCCCAGATCTTCGCCTTGGAGATTCACCACTTTGTCGCCTTTTAAGGTGCTCGCCGCCAGAACGCGCGGCTCGGTTTTAATGGATCGTACCTGCGACGCCATAAATGACGCCTCCTTGTTGGAATTTTGATGGACGGCGTGGCGGATCCTCTCTCACCGGCAAACTGCCTGCGCCGCCACGCCACTTCGCGCCGGTGCATAAGAATAGGTTATGCGCGCCATAGGAAGAGATGAATCGGGTAGAATGCCTAAGGGATTGTGAAGATAGCCCTATCCGACTGAAAGGTCAGCGCCCGCATGCTGCCTCGGAATATACGTGGCGTCCGAAGTCGTTGCCCAAATCTGCCACCTGTCATTCTGAGCGGCAGCGAGGAATCCCTGCATTTTGTCTTGCACGGACGCAAGGAAATGCCGAGATTCTTCGCTGCCGCTCAGAATGACAGGCCGCTCGCCAGCAGTCGAACTAACGGCGATCTGTATCGTCCACAAACTCGCCGGTCTGAGGGCGCTGGTCCCTTCTCGGTATTGTTGTGGCTGCTCGTTTGCTACGCATTTGCCGCCCTATCTTGGGCGGGACAGGGCCCGGGCACCGGAAGCGACTCCGACGTCGTCCGTTACATTTCGGCGGCCTGGGCCTCGCTCACGCGTTCCATGAGCGAGTGCAAGTCTCTGGTGGATCCGAAGTTTTCACAGAAGCCCGTCCTCTATTTGCCGGCCGATTTCGCGGAGCCGGCAGCCCTCACCGAATTGCAGTCCCGCTGCAGCGTCGACGTGGAGCGTCTGCCCGCTGTGATCCACCATCTCGGCGAGCTTGACACCGGCAAGCTGCGGCCCGGCCTGCTCTATCTGCCCAACCCCTACGTGGTCCCCGGAGGCATGTTCAACGAGATGTACGGTTGGGACAGCTACTTCATCATCCGCGGGCTTCTGCAGGACGGCAACATCGCCATGGCGCGCAACATGGTGGAAAACTTCTTCTTCGAGATCGAGCACTATGGCGAGATTCTGAATTCCAACCGCACCTACCACCTGACACGGTCGCAGCCTCCATTTCTCACGGCGATGGTGCGGGCCGTTTACGAGGCTGAAATGGCGCAGGGCAGGCGCGATCGCGCCTGGCTCGAGCGCGCTTATCCGTACGCGGTCACCGATCACAATTTCTGGGTAACGCCCCCCCACCTGGCCGGCGTTACCGGCTTGTCGCGCTACTACGATTTCGGCGACAGTCCGGCGCCGGAACTGGGGCCCGACACTAATCCGTATTTCCGCGGCGTAGCTGCGTACCTGCTGCTGCATCCCAGTGAGGCCGACGCCATTCTGGTGAAGGCCGAAGGCCACGCGGAAGCGGCCCTGGCCACCGGCCCCGCGTTCTCAGTCCTGGTTTGCGATCGAGGTTCGGAGGCCTCGTCCGCTCCGCTCACGCCTCCGGCCTCGGGCTGCGACAAGGTCGAGAGTCTGCACCTGAGCCGCGATTTCTATCGGGGCGACCGCAGCATGCGGGAATCCGGGTACGACGTCAGCTTCCGATTTGGACCTTTCGGCGCTTTCACCCATCATTACGCCGCCCTCGATCTCAACAGCCTGCTCTACCGGGCGGAAACCGACCTCGGCTGGATGAGCCGCGAACTGGGCCGCGACAAAGACGCGTCGGATTGGGACGAAAAGGCGCGCGTGCGCCGCTCCAAGATCGACGAGTACTGCTGGAACGCGCGCCGCGGCCTTTACTTCGACTACGATTTCGAGAAGGGCCGGCAGTCCTCCTACGAGTACGCCACCACGTTCTATCCGCTCTGGGCGGGCGCGGCGTCGCCGGAACAGGCCAAAGCGGTGGAGGCGAATCTCTCCGTGTTCGACCGGCCGGGCGGAATCGATACGAGTCCCTACACAACCGGAGCGCAGTGGGATAACCCCTACGGATGGGCGCCCGTGCAACTGATCGCGGAGGAGGGTCTGCGCCGCTACCGCGATTCGAAGGACGCCGGCCTGGTTTCCCGGCAATTTCTTTCCATGGTCGCGGACAACTTCCGCCGCGATGGGACCATCCGTGAAAAATATAACGTGGTGACGCGTTCTTCCGAGACCCGGGTGAATGTCGGCTATTCGCAGAATCAGATCGGTTTTGGCTGGACCAACGGCGCCTACCTCGTGCTGCGCCACGATCAGTCAGCGGCCGCGACGGGCGAGCCGCAGAACACCCGTCATTGACGGCGCTCTCGCCGCGTGATCGGCGTGTGAGCTGGTTTCATTTGCCGCGGCCCGCGGGGACAACCCTTTGTCTTGCGGTCATTCCCGCGCAGGCGGGAATCCAAATGACAACACACCGCGTGCGGCGGGAATTTGATTTGTTCAATGTTGGTTCGATAAAATACCGAATTGGCGCCGGTCGCGAAGGACACGGGCTTTGCCCGCGATGACCGCGTTAGGAATGGAGTGAAGGAACAGATGAACGGCTTTAAAAAGGCAGGAATCAGCTTGGGCGGCGCCGTGCTGGCGGCCGGCCTTGTATTCTCGGTTCACACAAGACCGGCGGCCGCCGCCAGGGCGGTTCCGGCGAAGCCCCACCCGGCGCACTCGGCGTCGACCACCAAGCCCGAGGCGCCGTCGGCGGACAAGGTGTTGCAGTTCGTCCGGGACAAGTTCGGCGTGGTGAGCACCGTCAAGCTGACGATGGGGCCCTTCGAGTCCTCACCCGACCCCGAATACTACCAGGCGGTGGTGAGCATCGACGACGGCAAGCAGCCCCGGCAGCAAGCCCTCTCCATTTCCAAGAACGGCCGCTTGCTACTGATCGGCGATCTCGTGCCCATCAGCGGCGAAATGAACGCTGCCGTTCCCCAAGCGGTGCGCGACGCCTTCAAGATTCCTGCCAGCGTCAACCTCAGCGTGACCGGCTCCGTGCACCCGTCCAAGTATCCCGGCTTCCTCAATATCACGGTCTTGGCCAGTGATTCCGTGCACCCTGCCCAGAGCCAGGACTTTCTGGTGACGGAGGACAAGAAGTATCTGAATCTCGGCGGCGCGGTTTATCCCCTGGACATCGATCCTCGCCGGCAGGCCCTGAGCGTGATGACCACCAAAGACCAGCCCACGCAGGGCCCGGCTCACGCGCCGGTGACCATCGTCGAGTTCGCAGACCTCGAATGTCCGTCGTGCGCGCGCATGCACCAGTTCCTCGAGGACCAGTTGGTGCCGAAGTACGGTGACAAGGTCCGCGTGGTGTTCAAGGAGTTTCCGCTGGTCAAGATTCATCAGTGGGCCGAGACCGCCGCGATCGCCAACGAGTGCGCCTACCAGATCGATCCCTCGAAATTCGTGCCCTACCGCACGATGATCTTCCAGCACCAGACTGATCTGGATGCTGCCCAGGCAAACGCTTCTCAAGTGCACGAGCTCCTGATGAGTTACGGACAGCAGGTCGGCCTGGAGGGCGCCAGGCTCGCCGCCTGCGTGGACACCCAGGCGAGCAAGGCCAGAGTCGAGGAAGGGATGCATGAGGGCGAGGAACTTAGTGTGAACTCCACGCCCACCTTTTATATCAATGGGAAGTTCCAGGGAGCGGCTCCGCCGGACATCTTCTTTCAAGCGGTCGACGACGCCATGAAGGAGACCAAGTAGGGCGGTCGTGGCACAGGCACCCTAGCCTGTGCCGAAGGCCTTGGGATAACGCAGCTCGCGCACCGGCAGCAGTGACCAGCAAACTAGGCTAGTATGTGGCGGTGACTCTTGGCTGTGAAGTATTGACCGGGACCCCGCACTATCCCGCCCGCGCCTGCTTCAGCATGGTGGCCGCGTGCTCCAGAACGGCTTCGGTGACCTTGCGCCCGGACAGCATGCGAGCAAGCTCGGCCGCGCGTTCGCGCTCCTCAGCCAGGTATTGAACGGCGGCGAAGGTCCTGCCGCCGCGCTCGATCTTTTCCACCGAGTAGTGGTGATCCGCGAAGCAAGCGATCTGCGGCAGATGCGTGACGCACAACACCTGGTTTTCTTTCGAGAGCCGCTTCAGGCGCTCGCCGACGCATTCCGCGACTCGTCCGCCGATACCCGCGTCCACCTCGTCAAACACCAGCGTGCGAGCGGCAGGATTGCCGCCAGCGCCAGCCGCCGGCGCCACGATGACGGTCTTCAAGGCTAACATCAGGCGCGAGAGTTCCCCTCCGGAGGCAATGCGATCGAGAGGCCGGACTTCCTCGCCGGGATTTGACGACAGCAAAAACGTGATGCGATCGAGACCGTTGGCGCCGCCGGCGGAGGCGTTCGGCTCGGCCTCGGCGGCCGCGTCTTCGAAGCGCACCTCGAAGCGCGCGTTCTCCATGCCGAGCTGCGGCAGTTCCCGGTGCGCTTCGCGCGCCAGGCGCCCGGCGGCCTGGCGGCGTTCCCGGGAGAGCTGGCCGGCTGCCTTGCGGTAAGCCTGGCGCGCGTCCTCGAGCAGGCGCCGTACTTCCTCGCGGCGCTCATCGGCGCGCTCCAGCCGGGACAGGTCCTGCCGGGTGCGCTCGGCGAAGGCCAGCATCTCGCTTACGGTGCCGCCGTACTTACGTTTCAGCCGGTCGAGCGATGCCAGGCGGTCTTCCACCTCGTCGAGCCGGCCCGGCTCAACCTCGAGCCCAGCGAGGTAGTCGCCAAGTCCGCGAGACAAATCGTCGAGCGCCGCCCGGACCGCGCTCAAGGATTCCCGATGGGATTCGAGCGCGCGGTCGTAGCGGGCGAGATCGTCGAGCGCGCGTTCGACAGCGGCCAGTCGAGCCAGGGCGGATCCCTCGTCTTCATAGAGCGCCGCGTGGGCCGTGCTGGCCGCCGAGCGCACCTTCTCGAGATTACGCAGGACCGTGCGCTCCGATTCAAGCCGCTCGTCTTCGCCGGGCTCGAGGCGCGCCTGGTTGAGCTCTTCCACCTGGAACCGAAGCAGGTCCAGCGCCCGCAAGCGCTCCTGCTCGCTCTGATTCAGGTCCGTCCACTCGCGCTCCAGGTTGTGCCGTCGCCCGTAGAGCGCCCGGACCTCCGCCAGCCGCTCCCCGGCGCGGGCGAAAGCATCCAGCAGATCGAGCTGCGCCTCGCGCGAGGTTAGCGCCGCCTGCTCGCCCTGCCCGTGGACTTCCACCAAGAGCGGCGCCAGGTCCTTCACGGCGGCCAGCGTGACGGGCTCATCGTTCACCAGCAGCCGGCTGCGCCCGCCCGTCTGGACCTCGCGCCGCAGCATGATCTCAGCTTCGGCGCCGCCGCCGACGCCGTAGCGGTCGAGCCATGTAGCCCACGGCATCGGGGTGGCGCCATGATTGTCCCGCCGGCCGGTTTCGGCCTGAAACACCACCGTGATCGTGGCGCGGTCGGCGCCCGTGCGAATCACGTCCGGCGAAGCCCGCCCGCCCAGCGCCAGCGCCAGCGCGTCTACCAGGATCGACTTGCCGGAGCCCGTCTCGCCGGTGAGCACGTTGAGGCCCGGGTGAAAGTCCACTCGCAGGCTCTCGATGACCGCGTAGTTCTGGATGTGAATCTCTTGAAGCATGTTCCGAAGGTAGCGCGGGGCTCGCTGTCGGCCCTGCGGGCTGGAATCGCCGGCCGTCAGCTATCCGCAATCGGCCTTGCAGCGGCCGGCCTTACGCCGGTCATTCGCTCATTCAAGATAACGGTTCGCGATGGGGTAGCGCCGGCCCATGCCGAACGCCTTCGCCGTGACCTTCAGCGCCGGAGCCGCCTGCTGGCGCTTGTACTCCGCCAGGTTCACGCGCCGAATGATGCCGTGCACAAGCTCAACGTCAAGGCCGAAGCGGCTGCCGATCTGCTCCGCGCACTGGTGCTCCTCGATGTAGGCTCGCAGGATGGCATCCAGCACCTCGTAGGGCGGCAGGCTATCCTGATCGGTCTGATTCGCGCGAAGCTCGGCGGAAGGCGGCTTGATGAGGGATGCCAGCGGAATGCGCTCCCGGTCGCGATTGACGAAGCGCGCCAGCTCATAGACCATCGTCTTGGGCACATCCGCGATCACCGCCAGGCCCCCCGCCATGTCCCCGTAGAGCGTACAGTAGCCGACGGCCAGCTCGCTCTTGTTGCCCGTGCTCAGCAGCAGCGCCCCAAACTTATTCGACAGCGCCATCAGAATCGTGCCCCGAATGCGCGCCTGCAGGTTTTCTTCGGTGACATCCGCAGCCAGATTCCTAAAGACGGGCGCCAGCTCTCGCGAATAGACGTCGAACATCGGGCCAATCGGAATCACCTGGTAGCTGATGCCGAGCTCGCGCGCCAGGGCCTCGGCGTCAGTGAGACTGCCCGGTGACGAAAAGGGGCCTGGCATGCTCACGCCATAGACATTCTCCGGCCCCAAGGCGTCGGCGGCCAGCGCAGCCACCAAGGAAGAGTCGATGCCGCCGCTCAAACCCACCAGCGCTTTGCGGAATCCGCACTTGGCCACGTAATCGCGCGTGCCCAGCTTGAGCGCCTCGTAAATGGCCTCGGTCTCGGAGCCCGGACCGGGACGGACGTCGCCGGTGGAGGACTCGACATCGAACAGCACCAGGTCCTCCTCGAAGCAGCGGGCGCGCGCTACCACTTCTCCGCGAGCGTCGAGCGCCATGCTGGAACCGTCGAACACCAGCTGGTCATTGCCGCCCACCTGGTTCACATACACCACGGGCAGACGGCGTTCGACCGCGATGGCGCGCAGCATGCGGTAGCGCAGTTCGAGCTTCCCGGCGGCAAAGGGCGACGAAGCGAGGTTCAGCAGTAGGTTGGCTCCGCCGTGCGCCGTGTCTTCCACGGGATCACGAGCGTAAAGCTGCTGGTTCCAGAAGTTCTTGTCATTCCACACGTCTTCGCAAATGGTGACGCCCAGCCGGAAGCCCTTCAGCTCGTAAAAGCCCGGCGCACGACCGGGCTCGAAATACCTCGACTCGTCGAAGACGTCGTAAAAAGCCAGCAGCATCTTGTCGTAGGTCAGCATGCGGCGGCCGCCGTAAAGCAACGCGGCGGAGTCCGACACTGCTTTCCCAGGATTGGCGCCCGAACGACGCACGTAGCCGGCCAGGATGTGCACCTCCGGCGCCTGTGTGGCCAGCCGTTCCAGTTCCTCCTCCGAACGTTGCACAAAGTGGGGGACCTCCACCAGGTCGCGCGGCGGGTAACCGGTTATGGCGAGCTCGGGGAAGACCACCAGGTCGGCGCCCCGCCGGGCGCCCTCGCGGGCAAAGCGCACCATGCGTTCAACGTTGCCTGCGAAATCGCCAACGGTGGTGTTGATCTGAGCGAGCGCTATACGCATGCGGCCTGGCCGATAGTATAACGTGGCACTCGCAGCCTTGGGCTGGCGGGACGAGCAGCCCCGACGTGATCCTGCCCGGCCTCACGCGCGTGCCCGCGGAGAAAAAGTGCAACTGCTTCGTTGCGACCTGAAATGTTCGATCTGTTGGAGGCGCGGGACGGAATCGAACCGTCGCATAAAGGTTTTGCAGACCTCTCCCTTACCACTTGGGTACCGCGCCAATTGAGGAGCTGTCCGAGACTAAAAGTTCTGGAGCGGGAAACGGGATTCGAACCCGCGACTTCGACCTTGGCAAGGTCGCACTCTACCACTGAGTTATTCCCGCCCGTCCAGGTTTGAGTATAGAAACCGCCCCGTTTCTTGTCAAGTTGGAGAGAAATGAGGTAGTGACGCAGTTAGCTCACCACCCTCGCCGGAGGCCCATCAGCGCCAAGAGGAGCGCGTCGGTAATGCTGACGCATTCGTTGCCCCACGGCGCCACCTTGCGCTCGATCGAAGCCTCCCAACCGTTGAGGTAGAAGGCTGCGCCCGGGCACTGTCAAGGCCTGATCTCGCGGGATTAGCTCTTATAGGGGACGCTTTCTGATCCGGATTGCTCCCAGGCAAACCCCGCGTCGGTCCGCAACGCGTCAGGTCCGATTCCTTGTCGTATGATTGCAATTCAAACGTCTGTTTGAGGCCGTTTTGGGCCCAAATGTAAACCTTCTTCACACTTTCGGGCGTCTTCCAGTCCCCTCTTTGCATCCCGAATTCCGAGTCCTGCTTCGATGGCGCTTTGAGCCGCGCCGGGCGGGCGAGGGCCCCAGCGGGCGCCGATCGCCGCCGTCGCTAAGTAGCCTATAAAAGGAGCCTCGAGTCGACAAAACCGGCTCCTGCCTTGCTTCGGGCCTTAGGGAAGCGCTTCGCGTCCCCCTCGGGCCGAACCTCTTCAAGTGCGTAAGCCCTGGCCCCATTTGTTTGCCCCCCGCGGGCCATCGGCCTTCCCCCAGATCGTGCCTAAGCCACTGAAAACAGGCCGACTATTTTCCTTGACATGACTATCGCAAATTGTTATATACTTATTGCGATCTGTGATTGGCCATGAGGCTGGGCGAGAAAATTCGTTATCTGCGGTCGGTTGAGGGTACGGTGCGCGGACTCAATCGCGAAATGACTCAACTCGAAGTGGTGCGGGCGATCCGCAAGGACCTGGGGCGCACGATCAGCCAGTCTTACCTTTCGCAGATCGAAAACGGTGTGCGGCCGCACCTCACGAATTCCACCCGCATGCTGCTGGCGCGCTTTTTCAAGGTCCATCCGGGGTATCTGGTGGATGATCCCGAAGGCTTCCACACCGAGCTCACGTCTCACTTGCCGGCCAGCGAGGACCGGCTCGATCTTTGGCTCATTGACGGGGCGGAGCGGTTTCGCCGTGACGCGGAGGTGAGCGCGTCGCTGTTGAAGCTGGCGAAGCACGGGGAAACGCGTAAGTGCCTCATTCTCATCGGTGCCATCCTTGATACGCCTGAGCTTTTGGACCGCTTGCTGCAGGTACTGCGGCCGGACCAGTTCCGGCACGGTCCGCACGGGCCAGAGGGCGGATTCAGAAAAGCCGCCAAAGGAGCGATCGAATCATGAAAACGAACCGCAAAGGGATGACCGTTGTAGTGTTACTCACTGCAGTATTCGCCTTGAGCACGCTGATGGGCGAGGAGAAACCGGAAGCGGCGGCCCAGAAGTCAGCCGAATCGTGGCTTGCGGTGGTGGATGCCGGCAGTTACGGCGAGAGCTGGGAGCAGATGTCAACTGCCGCTAAGTCCCAGGTAACAAAGGAACAATGGGTCGGGGCTTTACAGCAAAATCGGCAACCGCTTGGCAAGATGCAATCGCGCAAATTGGCGAGCGCGCAATACAGCGAGAACCCTCCGAATGCGCCCGCAGGCAAGTATGTGGTGATT
>Ga0335078_10017337_pt1 | contig 10695 bp, 11 predicted proteins | sample Lox_Sample_32_FD_206711 | JGI IMG/M metagenome (GOLD analysis project Ga0335078, IMG submission 206711) | Soil microbial communities from Loxahatchee National Wildlife Refuge, Florida, United States - Lox_Sample_3.2 | ecosystem: Environmental > Terrestrial > Soil > Wetlands | place: USA... | reverse complement strand
ACAAGCAGTGCAGGCTCCAACGACGCGAGTAAATCGAGCTCCGAAAACAAAAATGACAGCTCGCCGGGCAGCGAGGCCGATAATCCGCTTGCAGCGGTACTCGGCAAGTTGAAAGGCTCCGACGATCGCGGCGAATCAAGCCCGATGGGCAACATGGCGAAGGACATCATCGAGGACTTGGGAGTCAAGAATCCCGAGATTCCTCCGGACCTCGTTCGCAACATCCCGTATTCGGCATTGACCAACCCTCTACCGTGTCCGGCGACTACAGATCAGATTGATCCGGCAAAATTGGCCAGCGGAACAATTCAATTCAAGCCTGGAACCGTCCTCACTGATTCATGGTCACTGCCATTGGCTGACGCGGAGGACGACAACATCCTCCAGTCGGTATCCCCCTCATCCCTTGTTTTCGAATGGAAGGGCGTCGCAGGCACAGACAACGCTCTAACCTCGAGAATCTATCCCGATCTTAGCCAGACTGTCTGCGCGAAAGACATTGTGGACGGCGAAGCTTATGCCACCGGATGGAGCTTGAAATCGATGAAAGAACCCATGGCTCCCGGACTTTATCCGGGTGTCTCCCGCCTTCTTATCCCGAACGCGAAGTTCAATGAGTTGAAATCTGCGGGCTCTACGAAATGGGTCCATCTTCTTTATTACTACATGGATGCCCTTAACGAATGGGAACTGGTCGCGTGGAGGGGAACTCTCACCCGCGTTGAGCCGGACGATGTCCCATTTCCGTTGATTGTCAATGACGAACGCGTAAATGTGCCCTCGATCCATGTCCGCGCGAAGATGATGAAGCTGATCGAGAATGCAGGAATAGGCGGGCCTGGACGAGCCGGTCCCCGCGATCAGCCAGCCGAAGCGTACATCCTGGACGATCCCAATGCGCCAGTCATGCTGTCATGGATGTTGGGCGCGGACATTAAGATTTACGACTCGTTCAAGGTCCAATTGGTTCGCGTTACCTATCCCCGAGACAAACCGACCATCGAGCAGCAACTCGAGAAGAACCGTAAAGCAATCACGTGGGGAATCAACTTCGACTTCAACAGTGACACGATTCGTCCCGTGTCGGAACCGGTGTTGAAAGAGATCGCGCAGGCGATGGCTGACAAACCCGACTGGAAGCTCACCATTACCGGACATACCGACAACATTGGCGGACACAAGTACAACCTGGGGCTGTCGCAGCGCCGCTCGGCGGCAGTGAAGAAAGCGCTAGTGGAGCGGTATCGCGTTGATCCAAATCGTCTCTCAACATCCGGCGATGGCGATTCTGCGCCGATTGACACAAATGACACGCTCGAAGGTCGTGCCCGAAACCGTCGTGTGGAACTGACGCTCGACTGACCAGTTGTACATAGGAACCGCACGGACGAACTATGACGCCAACAAGAGCAAATGCGCTTTCCGAACTCCCGGTCGTACATCGGCAATCTGAGCACCGCTTTTTCGCTTGGTTGACAACATCGATTGCGATTCTTGTTTTTGTCGGTTTCGCGCGCATCTATTGCTGGCCAGAGATTCGTCACACTGAGCATTCTTATGGGAGACATTGATCGATGACTCGCAGAGACTTCATGGTCCTTAGCGCCGTAGCAACGAGCGTGGGCTTTCGCTTGGAGCGGAGGGCGCCACGTCAGGCATCCAATCCAGGGGCAGCGAGGCGACCGGCGCTTGTCCGCTCTGGCTTTACGCGTAAACCCGATGGCACCGATGAGCGCGCGCCCTCGCCGTCAGGGATGTTCGACACTGAGGTTGTCCGCTCCTCCGACTCTGAGGGACGCCTTGCAGTATTTGTCTTTCCGCCAGGAGAACATCGCCCCTATCGTGGCGCCCCGCTCCACGTGCATCACGAACAGGATGAATGGATCTATGTCATGACGGGTGAGTTCGTCGCCGAAGTTGCCGGCGAGCGCATGCGTCTGAGGGCTGGCGATTCGCTCCTGATGCCAATGAAAGTCCCTCACCGCTGGAGTGTAGCGCAGGATTCTCGTTCCGGCGCGATTCATCTGTACACACCTGCCGGCCTAATGGAAATGGATTGGTCGCCCGTTGCACAGGACGAAAGCCCCAAGAATCAGGAAGCGCGCAAAACAGAGTTCGAAAGGCATGGATTGACACTGCTTGGCGGGCCGCTTAGTAAAGAAGAAATAGACGGCACGGCATGAGCACACAGGGCTGCCACCGCACAGGAGAACCAGGAGATCGCATGACAAAAAAACAGTACGTTGTCACCGCCGGCCTGATCGTGACCTTTCTGCTTACATCATCGGGTGCCGGTCAATCGCGCCCACCCGAGTCGATGGTGATTAAGGCTCGGAAGCTCCTCGATGTGGTCCAGGGCCGGTACATCGATAACGCGGAAATATGGATTGAAGGGGAACGAATCAAGGAGGTCGGGCGCGCGGTCGACGTCGACACGCACATGCCGAAAGACGCTCAACGGGTTGATCTTGGAACAGCAACGCTTTTGCCTGGCCTCATTGATTGCCACACGCACCTGATGGCACGCATATCCGATACGCCGGATGGCTATGTTCTGACGCTCGCTACGAAATCGCAAGCTTTTCGCGCACTCGAAGGCGCGTATAACGCTCGCATCACATTAAATGCCGGTTTCACGACCGTTCGTGACGTTGAGAGCGAGGGATCAGGTTACGCCGATGTGGCTCTTCGTGACGCCATAAACCAGGGCCTCGCAGAAGGGCCACGAATGCAGGTGGCCACACGTGGGATTGCGGCCGTTGGTCAATACGAGCCCTTCGGCGTATCGCCAGATCTTCCTGATTTTCCCACCGGAGCGCAGATGGTGAGCGGGGTTGAGGATGCGCGTCGCGCTGCGCGCGAACAAATTGGACACGGTGCTGACCTAATTAAGGTCTACGCTGACTGGCAGCATCCAACGCTTACAGTGGATGAGATGCGGGTCATCGTGGAAGAAGCGCACAAACAACAACTAAAGGTTGCAGCCCACGCTACCACGCCCGAAGGCATCAAGAATGCAATTACGGCGGGCGTCGACTCCATCGAGCACGGCTTCGGTGCTGACCGTGGAAGCCTCGAAATGATGAAAGCCCACGGAACTTTCCTGGTCCCAACAGTAGGTGTGGTGGATGCCCAACTTAAACTCCATGAGAACGATCCCCTCAGTCCGGAGCGGCGGCAGAAGCGCGATGCATTTTTGCAGGGTATACAGCAGTCCCTGCAGGAAGCCTTAAGCCTGGGTGTGAAGATGGCATCTGGTTTCGACGCGAGTTCTCCCGCAGGCCAGGGACGAAATGCCGATCAACTGGTCGCAATGGTCAAGCGCGGAATCCCTCCACTGGAAGTGGTTCGTGCCGCGACCCTGAATGCGGCCGAATTGATGGGTTGGCAGGATGATGTCGGCTCGGTCGGAGTGGGGAAATATGCTGACTTGATTGCGGTCGAAGGTAACCCACTTACTGATATCTCAATTCTGCAACATGTAACGTTTGTGATGAAGGGCGGAACGATCGTGAAAAATAACTTCAAGCATTAAGCCCAGAGTGCCCCGCTTCACGTGCATCACGAACAGGATGAATGGATCTATGTCATTACGGGTGAATTCACCCGCCAGGCTGATGGAAACAGAATGCGCGTCTGTTGCACAAAGTGAAGATGCGAAAAACCAGGAAGCGTAAAGCGGAGTTCGAACGGCATGGATTGACGCTTCTTGGAGGGCCGCTCAGCAAGGAAGAAATCGATGGGACTCTCTGATGAGGTAGGCAACACAGTGATTGGAATAAGAATGCAAAGTAGGAGCACAACGATGAAACAATTTCCCGTCTTTAGAATGTCCTTTTTAGCCACAGGTTTCGTTCAAGCAAGATCGCTTCTCAGTGCCCCTCCGATCTCGTCCCAGAACACCGTCCGGAAGACTCAGGGGACGAATGCGGCTATGACAGGAGAACGCAAATGAGTGCAGCAGGACCGATTATCGTGGGACCCGGACAGACGCGGCATGCTGATGGTCAATCTCTCGTGGTTGCCGACGAAGTGCAGTGTAAGGTCAGAACGTCTGACCTCGGCGGTCGGCTTTGCATCGTGCTTGCCAATCACGCTCCGTGGGAAGGTCCGCCGCTTCACGCGCACCGCGATAGCGACGAATGGTTCTTTGTTCTCAAAGGTGAATTCGTGTACGAGGTTGGAGGCAAGTTGTACAGGGTGGTGGAAGGCAGCAGCGTGGTGGCACCCCAGAAGATTCCACACCGATACATCAACGGATCTACGCCCGGCATCCTGTTCATCGGACTTACGCCGGGGGGCGGATTGGAAGAGTTCTTCGAGGAGGGTGCTCGCCGGCGTCGAAACCCAGGTCCCTTAGTCCCTATCCACGAGGAGCTAGTAGCGTTGTATGCGAAGTACAACGTGGATTACATCGGCGGAAGCTTGACAGAGGATGACTTCAAGAATGCAACAAGCTGATACGTGGCAGACTCGAATCTGGTTTACGGAAGTTAAAGAGGACTGTCCAATGAAATTAGCCTTTGTTCTCCTGCGTTGCGATTCGGGTGGGATGACGCTCGACGGATCAAAGCTAAAAGGAGACTAGAACTCGTGAAGTACAAACTGGCAATTGCGGTGACCGCAACTACATTGTTCGTTCTTGCGACAGTGCCCGGTGCATCATCTGAAACTCCACAGAAGAATATTGGACCGGGCTACGACATTGAGATGAGTCGCATGATTCCCCTCCGGGACGGCGTTCGACTCGAGGCCTGGATATTCAAGCCTTCTGGGCTCCGATCGAAGGCCCCGACTGTTCTCTGCCCGACGCAATATGAAATCGACGGCATGACGCCGGGGCGCTACTTCACAGAACGCGGCTACGTGTATGCACAGGTGTACGTGCGAGGCCGCGGACGGTCAGGCGGTGAGACGAGTGAGAACCTTGGCCTACAGGTCGGGCGCGACGGATACGACGTAGTGGAGTGGATCGCAGCCCAGCCTTGGAGCGATGGTCACGTTGTGATGTATGGCGCGTCGTTCTTTGGCATGACGCAGTGGCGAACTGCTGCACAGAATCCTCCGCATCTGGTCGGTATCGCTGCCTATGTCCCCATCTATCCGGGCTGGGACGTCCCTAATACGAATGGAAGCCCGCAGGCATTCTCGGCGGTGATCCTGGGCGACGTTTCGGGGCGATCCCACAACACGAACTTTGTTGACAGCGATTACTGGCAGCAGAAAATGCTGGAGCACTACGCGCACTACCGTTCCTTCCGGGAGTTGGACGACGCCATCGGCCTCGCGCAGGACGACTGGTGGACGAGCGACGACCACGGCCAAATGATTTCATTGATGAAGATGTGGCTCGACCACGTGGGCGACGAAGCCTTCAATCTGGCCGCGGAGCTGAAGCCAGACGATTTCGCCCGCATGAACTTTCCTGTTCTGACCGCCACCGGTTATTTCGATGACGACCAGCCCGGTTCTCTTCGCTACTACCGTCGCCACATCGCCAATGCGCCGCGCGCTGCGGCACGAAAGCACTTCCTCGTCATCGGGCCATGGGATCACATTGGCACACACCATCCTGTGAAGGAGATCGAGGGTCTGGCAATTCCCGAAGCGGGCGATCACATTTCATTCGGACCCTTTTGCTCGCGACACTGAGATAGCAGGAAAGATGCGGCTAAGCCTTATCGTACAGTCCGATGCACCGGACTTCGATCTCTGGGCTCAAGTGCTAATGGTTCTGCCCGATGGCTTTGCAGTAAAGCTGGGAGAAGACATCCGCCGCGCCCGCTTTCGCAACGACTACTTCAAGAGCGAACGTTTGAAGCCGGATCAGGTTGCTGAGATTTCCGTTCGACTTCTATTGGATGGCTCGGAGAATTCCGACAGGAGCGCGCCTGCGTCTCACCCTTCCGCCTCTGAATTCGCCCGGGTACCAAAAGAATTACAACACTGGCGGACGGATCGGCTACGAGCGGATCGAAGATGCTCGGATCGCTACCACCAGAATCTTCCACGATGCCCAGCGAGGGAGCTATTTGACGCTGCCCCTTGCTGCGCGAGCCACAGCAATGGCTAGTCATTGCTGTGGTCAACTCGAAGCTGGCCTACGACAGCAACCTCGGGATGCGGAACCCGAGCTACCTAAGAATTTTATGGTCCAACTACGGTCCAGTAATTGTTTCTGACTGCTCTAAACACGCTTCAGGGAGCCATCCGTGTCGCGTAGTTTCAATTAGTTACGGCAAAATGGGGTGCTGTCACGGCAGAGGCCGCGGGTTCGAGTCCCGTCGTCCCCGCCATTCCTAATCAATCAGTTGCCCGACATGCCTGAATTTTGCGCGAACTCAAAATAGGCGCAAATTTCGGGCAGCCTTCAAGCCGGGTCTGGATGTTCGTCTCGGTTGCCTAGGCAGCTGACGCCTGCGCAGTGTGAAGCTTGGCGGCTAGTTTTACCAGCGTGGCGAGAGAGTCGGCTTTCATCTTTTGCATGACCTGCCCGCGATGCGCTTTAACCGTAATCTCGCTGATGCCAAGTTCGCCGCCGACCTGTTTATTCAAAAGCCCGGACACGACCAATGCCATAACCTGCTGCTCTCGAGAAGTAAGTGAGGCGTAACGGGCACGGAGTTCCTGCATCTCCGCGTCTTGAGCGAGAGCTCGGCGACTTCGTTCCAGGGCATTTCGAATTGCGCTGATTAAGGCCTCGTTATCGATCGGCTTCGTCAAAAATTCAAGAGCGCCGGCTTTCATGGCTTGCACCGACTTCGGGACATCGCCATACCCAGTGATGAAGATAATCGGCATGTCAATGTGCTGGGCAGCAAGCTGCTTCTGCAGTTCAAGACCATTCAGGCCAGGAAGGGAGAGGTCGAGGACAAGGCAACTCGGGACATGCGTTCTCGGATGGTTGAGGAATTCCCGTGCGGACGCGAATGTTTCCGGCTTCCAGTGTTCATTCTCAACCAGCAGTTCCAGAGATTCGCGAACGGAAACGTCATCGTCAACAATGAATACGCTGGGAATTGCAGTCGAAATCGGTAATGTCGCGGCTGGGTAACTAGGCTTCTGCGCCGAATTCATTATGTCCCTCCAGAAATTGTCCTGGAGCCATCAATTGGCTTGAAGGGCCGTCCTGATGGCCGCAACCAGCGCTTCGTCATTCAGCGGTTTGAGCAGAAACTCAATGGCGCCCTGCTTGAGTAAGCGAGCACGAATCGTTTCATCTCTTTGACCGGTAATGAATATGGTCGGAATCTCTTGCCCGCGACGCTTTAGCTCTTGGTAAAGTTCCGGTCCACTCATGCCCGGCATAGCGATGTCGAGGATCAGACAGCCCGTATCATCGACACAACCCGAGGAAAGAAATTCTTGCGCTGACGAAAAAGCTCGAGCCGCAAAGCCGAATTCCCCAAGCAGGTCAGGCAGCGACTCGCGCACCGATACATCATCATCAACTACGGAAAGAATCTGCCGTTTGTCGTAGCTTCCACTCTTGGAGAACTGCATGGCTAAAGAATGCGGCATCGTAGGAAGCACGTCCATTGTACTTTCGTATTGCCTTTCAGCCGGCTGTGAGCGACCTGCCATATTATGCAGCCCCAGTGATTGAATCAGCTCGTCCGGCACGGATGTCTGCATCAGTCAAATCCTCGTGCCTACAAGGGATCGAAAACGAGAATGTAGACCCATGTCCATCGTTCGGAGTTGCCCAGAGACGTCCCTGATGAGCCTCAATAATCGAGCGGCTGATGGACAGCCCAATTCCCATACCGTCGGTCTTGGTCGTGTAGAAAGCTTGGAATATCTTGTTTGCAGCTTCAGGGGTGAAACCGACCCCCGAATCTTTCACGCTTAACCGAACCTGATTCCCTCCATCCCGTTCAGTTCTTACGAGCAACTCTCTGGGGCGATCGTCGATTGTCTTCATCGCCTCGGCGGCGTTGCGAAGCAAGTTCAGGATAACCTGCTGAAGCTGGATGCGATCACCGCGTGCCTGCGGGAGACCATCTGCAAATTCCTGTCGGAGAGTTACGCCGTTTTTCTGAATCTCGGTTGACGATAATGCCGTCACCTCTCGAGCCACTTCATTCAGGTCCATCGATTCGAGAGCAGGCTCTTTCTTGCTATAAAGCGTTCGCAGTCGAGTGATTACGTCTGAGGCCCGGTGGCCATCACGAATCGTGCGCCGCGCCGTCTCTCGCGCTCCTTCAACGTTCGGAGGATTGGCATCCAGCATCCGTAGGCATGTGTTGGCATTAGTGACGATACCGGAAAGCGGTTGATTCACCTCATGTGCGATCGAAGCGGTGAGTTGTCCCATCGCCATAACTCGCGTCACTCTTGCGAGTTCCGACTGAGCGATGCGAAGCTCCTCTTCTGTTCGTTTTCGGTCATCAATATCTGTGAGCAGCACATACCAGCGGAGAACACGACCTTCGGCATCACACAGTGGGAGGCCTCGCGCGTGGAACCAGCGATACACTCCGTCAGCCCGGCGCAGACGGTGATCAACATCGTACAGGGATACCGTTTCAATCGAATGCATCCAGGCAGAAATCACGTCAGGAAGGTCCTCCGGGTGAACGGCGTCGCTCGTTGACCATCCTTTGACTTGTTCGATGGATTTGCCGAAGTAGTCCAAGACCTGCCGGTTGACAGCTTCCACTTCACCCGTCGCGCTCATGATCGCTACCAATCCCGCGATGCCATCAAGGATCAGCCGCAAACTTTGCTCTCTGTCATACAGAGCTGCCTCTCCGCGCCTGCGTTCGGCGACTTCTTTCCTTAGCGCTTCGTTAGCTTGGGCAAGTTCTGAAGTTCGTTCTGCAACCCGCTGTTCGAGTTCATTTGCGATCCTCCTTTGTTCGCCTAGGAGTCCCGTCTCTTGGATCCCGATAGAAGCTTGATTTACAGCCACGCTCAGAAGAAGGCTTTCAGTTTTCTCTGGAAAACCCGACCGGTTAGAACCTACTACGAGCACGCCGATTTCACCCTGAATCCCCAACGGCACGGGGAATATCGACGTTTCCTCATCTCCTAACCGGCTCCGTATTCGCGGGAGGGTGTGAGCATCAGCCGCAAAAAAACTGCCAAGGATATTACGGAGTTCTTCGGGCGACAGGTTAAGTCTGCAGTCCTCGGCGATTCGGAGGACCTCCACTGGCATTGCCCCGAATGCTTCGTTCAACCGCGCGTATGCGAAGTCCAGGCTGAGCATACGAAGGAGTACATCGAGCAAAGTTTGAGCAATTTGGGCCGGTTCACTGCCACGCCATATGGCAGAGAGAGAAAGGACGCTCACTAGATCATTAATGCAGCGCTGAAGGCCCTTCGTTTCCCGTGTCGGATCTTCGACTTGCTCTTTCATGATCAGGCAGCCGCGGGCGAGCCCCTTCGACGAGACCGCCGTTGACGAAATTCACTCAGGAATTCGTCTGGCGGAATAAAGAAAGGATTTTCTTGAAGGATGCCTCCGATGATAACCATCGGATGGGTCCGCATGATGTCAATCACCTCGTCACCACGGAATTGCCCGAGATGATAGGTGCAGATGACTGCGTCTTCGTGACAACGCCACACGTCATTCACGCGGGCCTCGAACTCAATGACATCATCGACGTGGGATTGGTCTTTCACTGTCCAGTCCATACGGCAGCAAATGCGACTTAGCGGATATCCTTGACTCGAGTTGCCACTGGCCAACTGCTCAAACGCCGCGATCATGCGATCCGGATCGAAACGGCCATCCGGAAGGTAGACGTCCGAATTAATTCGGACCTCCAGCTGTCCGCTCTGCTGTGCAGCGGTCGCATCGATTCCTGCGGCACCCAGGCGTTGGAGGTGATCCTGACGCTGATCCGAATTCACAACGTGAATTGCCTTCTGGCCACAGTGGAATCCTTCTTTTATGAATGGGAGCAGGACCCGGTACTCTTCCTCATCATTATTGAAGAAAGCGCAGACATGACGCGTTTGGTCGAGATGGGAACCAGCGAAAGGAATGGCAGCCGTATTCTTCTTCATGGCGTATCCCCCACAGGATATTGAACAACGCCCCAATCAAAATACGGTTGCATAATGATGCACCACGCTTCGCCCAAATGTCCAACCGACACTTTGGTATTGATCGATACGTTCGTCCAATAGATTCATAATCTTGCTTCTGGCCTAATCAACCGTGGAAATATCTGAGGGAAGCGCCCAGGTGAAATTTCTCGTCGCGACATGACGTCGATGACGATTCTTTCCTCGGCGAGAAGAGCAGCATCTGTATGCAAATGAACGAGCGCGACACGTTTTCGGACTTGGTTTACGAGCAGCAAACGCATTTAGCGGAGCGCGAGCTGGCTTCCTTCATTGCCGCTGTAACGGAGTCGTACGGTCCAGCGCAGGCGAGATTCGCGGCAGAAGACTGGCTCGACGAATCCGATCTCATGGACAGCCCACCTCGATCTGAGATCCGGGATTGGCGCTCGGTGACGATCGCGGCATCGGCTCGACTCGCAAGTCGAGTCAATGAACGAAGTGCTTCATGGATGGAAAGGAGCGCGTAGTGAACTACCCCACTCTTTGTCGCACTTTACAAGTTGACGGCCTGTCGATCTTCTACAGAGAGAGCGGGCCCAAGAATGCGCCAGCGCTTCTCTTGCTGCACGGGCTTCCGTCGTCGTCCCGGATGTTCGAGCCCCTTTTCGCGAG
>Ga0335078_10017336_pt1 | contig 10695 bp, 7 predicted proteins | sample Lox_Sample_32_FD_206711 | JGI IMG/M metagenome (GOLD analysis project Ga0335078, IMG submission 206711) | Soil microbial communities from Loxahatchee National Wildlife Refuge, Florida, United States - Lox_Sample_3.2 | ecosystem: Environmental > Terrestrial > Soil > Wetlands | place: USA: Florida... | reverse complement strand
GCCGGGGACCGGGTGGGCGATGACGCCCTCGAGGCGATGGGCGAGGCCTACCACCAGCTGCTCTCTGACCGCACCCTGCTCCTCCTCCAGCTGCACGCCTACGCGGCGTGCGACGACCCGGACATCCGGGCTGTGACCCGCTCCGGCTTCAAGGACCTCTGGGCCCTGGTGGAGCGGCTGAGCGGCCTGCCCTACGAGCGGATCGTGGCGTTCTTCGGCATGGGCATGCTGATGAACGTGGCGGCGGCGATGGACCTGCCGGCCGTGGACGAGCGATGGACCCGCTGGTGTTCGCCATGAGCGCGCTGGCCCGGCGATGGGCCCGCCGCGGATTTTTTTTCCGCAGTTAAGTTAGTGACTACTCACTATGTGGAGTGACACGATGACCGACAGACGACGCGTCCTGTGGACCTTCGCGATCACCTCGGTGGCCCTGTTCATGGGGTCACTTGACAACCTCGTGGTGACCACCGCACTGCCGTCGATCCGGGCCCACCTGCATGCCACGCTCGCCGGTCTGCAGTGGACCGTCAACGCCTACACCCTCACCTTCGCGGTGTTCCTGCTCACCGGCGCCACGCTGGGCGAGCGGTTCGGCCGCCGCCGGGTGTTCACCGCCGGTCTCGGCCTGTTCACGGCCGGGTCCGCCGCCGCCGCCCTGGCGCCCGGGATCGGCTGGCTGATCACGGCGCGGGCCGTGCAGGGGGTGGGCGCGGCCGTCGTCATCCCGCTGACGCTCACCCTGCTGTCGGCGGCCGTCCCACCGGCCCGGCGCGGCCTGGCGCTCGGCGCGTGGGGAGCCGTCGGCGGCCTCGCCATCGCGATCGGGCCGCTCGTCGGCGGCGCCGTGGTCGAGGGCGCCTCCTGGCAGTGGATCTTCTGGCTGAATGTGCCGATCGGCGTCGCGGCGCTGCCGTTCGCATGGACACGGCTCACCGAGAGCTACGGCCCGGCGACCCGCCTGGACCTGCCCGGCGTGGCCCTGGCCAGCCTGGGGCTGTTCGGGATCGTGCTCGGCGTGGTGCGCGGGAACGACCACGGCTGGACCAGCCCGACCGTGCTGGGACCCATCGTGGCCGGCGCCCTGCTGACGGCCGGCTTCGTCGCCTGGGAGCTGCGGGCGCCCGAGCCGATGCTCCCGATGCGGCTGTTCCGCAGCCGCGGGTTCACCGCGACCAACGTGGCCTCGCTGCTGATGTTCTTCGGGATGTTCGGCTCGATCTTCCTGCTGGCGCAGTTCCTGCAGGTGGTCCAGGGTTACTCGCCGCTCCAGGCCGGGCTGCGCACCCTGCCCTGGACGGCCATGCCGGTGCTCATCGCCCCCATCGCCGGCTCACTGTCCGACCGCGTCGGCGGGCGGCCGCTGCTGGCCACCGGGCTGGCGCTGCAGGCGATCGGGCTTGGCTGGCTGGCGGCGGTCAGCAGTCCCACGGTCGCCTACGCCACGCTCGTGCCCGCGTTCGTGGTCTCCGGCGTCGGGATGTCGCTGTTCTTCGCGCCGGTCGCCAACGTGGTGCTCGGATCGGTGCGCCGCGACCAGGAAGGCATCGCCTCCGGGGCGAACAACGCGATCCGCGAGATCGGCGGCGTGTTCGGGGTCGCCGTGCTCGGCGCGGTGTTCTCGGCCCGCGGCGGCTACACGAGCGGGGCCGCCTTCGTCTCCGGCCTGTCCGCCGCGGTCTGGGTCGGCGCGGCGGCGGTGGCTGCCGCGGCGGCCGCCGCCCTGTTCGTGCCACGGCGGCGCACGGCGTCCGCACAGGATGCCACCGCCGCGCAGGACACCAGGGATGGGACGGCCGTCACCTCGCACGAGCCCGCCGCCGAGCTGGACCCGGTCGGCTAGGGCGTGTCCCGTGAATCTTGGCCGTCGCGAGCGGCGCCATGAAGGGGGATGGGGAGGCGGGTGGGGGACCGCAAGGCGGCCCTGTCACGGGGCTGCCCCGGGCGCGCCCATCTGCCACAGGGCGGGCGCGTCCCACGCGCCGGTGATGGCCAGATCCGGATCCTGGCGGCGCAGCCGGGCGAAACGCTCTGCCAGCAGCTGCAGCCGCACCGTCATCGGGATCTGGGCCAGCAGGGGAGGTAGCGGGCCGGAGTCCTCAGCCGCCAGCACGTCCGCGGCGGCCAGCACCGTCACCGGCACCCGCTCCGCCTGCGCGGCGGAGCCGAGCGCGGCGGTGAGCCCGTCGGGGTCCGCCGCCGGCTCCAGCACCACCAGGCCGTCCGCCGCGGTCAGCGGGACGGCGCCGCCGTGCAGCAACCGGTCGGTGTCGAATCCCTCGGCGAGCATCCGGGCGCCTTCCCGGATCTTCAGCGCGCCCTCCCTGGCGGTGATCCCCCACGGCCCGCAGCCGACGATCGCCAGGCTGCGGGCGGGCACGGCCACCTCGTCGATGCCGGGCTCCTCGCATACCTGCCGGACGGCGGCGGCGGCCTGGGCCACCTGCCCGGGCGACCCGTCCGGGGACCCCAGCTCGTGGGCGAGCCGGGCGAGCACCGCCAGCACCGCCGTGTAGCTCACGGTGTAGGTGTGGGACTCGTCCGGCGCGACCGTCTCGACCGCCTCCGGCCAGCCGCGGCCGGTGCCGGTGATCGACACCACCGGGACACCGGCCGCCAGCGCGGCCGCCCGCGCCCGGGCCGCGTACGCGGTCTCCCCGGTATGGCTGATCACCAGCAGCGCGTCCCCCGGCCGCCGGCTGGTGCTCCACCGGGCCCAGGTGGCCGCCGGGTACCAGCGCGCGTCCCGGCCGGCCGCGTCCAGCATCATGGCGCCGAGCTCGGCCGCGTGCTGGCTGGTGCCGGTGCCGACCAGGATGATCCGGGCGGCCCCGGCCAGGACCCCGGCGGGCTCTGCCAGGTCGAGCCCGGCCATCCGGTCCAGGGCATCGCCCTGCTGGAGAATCATGCGCAGCAGCGCCGTCGGTGCCATACCGGTCCTTTCTCCCTGTCCGGGCAGCAGCGTAGCCAGGACGCCACCACTCCCGGCGTGGCACCGCCAGCGGCTGGCGTCAGCACTCGATGACGTTCACCGCCAGGCCGCCGCGGGCGGTCTCCTTGTACTTGTCCTTCATGTCCGCCCCGGTCTCGCGCATCGTCTTGATCGCCTTGTCGAGCGAGACGTAGTGCGTGCCGTCGCCGCGGACCGCCATCCGGGCGGCGGTGATGGCCTTGACTGAGGCGATCGCGTTCCGCTCGATGCACGGAATCTGGACCAGGCCGCCGACCGGGTCGCAGGTCAGGCCCAGGTTGTGCTCCACCGCGATCTCGGCCGCGTTCTCGGCCTGCTCCGGCGAGCCGCCGATCACCTCGGCCAGCCCGGCGGCGGCCATCGAGCAGGCGGAGCCGACCTCGCCCTGGCAGCCCACCTCGGCGCCGGAGATCGACGCGTTCTCCTTGAACAGCGTGCCGATGGCGGCGGCGGTGAGCAGGAACCGCACCACTCCGTCGTCGTCCGCCCCGGGCACGAAAGTGGTGTAGTAGTGCAGCACCGCCGGGACGATGCCGGCCGCGCCGTTGGTCGGGGCGGTCACCACCCGGCCGCCCGCCGCGTTCTCCTCGTTGACCGCGAGCGCGTACAGGGTGACCCACTCCATCGCGTACAGCGGGTCGCTGGTGTCGCCGGTGGTCTCCAGGGTCTCGCGCAGCGTCCGCGCCCGGCGCCGCACCCGCAGCCCGCCGGGCAGCACCCCCTCAGCCTCGCAGCCCTGCCGCACGCACTCCCGCATCACCTGCCAGATCGCCAGCAGCCCGGCCCTGACCTCGGCCTCGGGCCGCCGGACCAGCTCGTTGGCCAGCATCACGCCGCTGATGGGCAGCCCGCTGCGGCGGGCCTGGACGAGCAGCTCGTCCCCGCTGCGGAACGGGTACGGCACCGGCGTGGCGTCCGGCACGATCCGCGGCGCGCCGGTCTCGTCCTCGCCGAGCACGAACCCGCCGCCGACCGAGTAGTACGTGCGGGCGGCGATCTCGTGGTCGGCCTCGTCGACGGCCGCGAACCGCATCGCGTTGGAGTGGAAGGGCAGCCGCCTGCGGCGGTGCAGGACGATGTCCTCGGCCGGGTCGAAGTCGATCTCGTGGCCGGAGGGAAGGCGGAGCCTGCCGGTCTCGGTGACGCTGGCGACCAGCGGCGCGGCGGCCGCCGGGTCCACCGTCTCCGGCAGTTCCCCGGACAGCCCCAGCACGATGGCCTTCACGCTGCCGTGGCCGTGCCCGGTCGCGCCCAGCGAGCCGAACAGCTCCGCCCTGAGCCCGGCGACCCGGTCCACCACGCCGTCGGCCGCCAGTGAGGCGGCGAACATGCCCGCCGCCCGCATCGGCCCCACCGTGTGCGAGCTCGACGGCCCGATCCCGATCTTGAACAGGTCAAAGGCGCTGATCGTCACATCGGACCTCCTGCCGCCTACGCTATGTGCTGCCGCGCTATGTGCTGCCGCGGACCCGGGTTCCCGCCGGGTCATAGGGGGAACGGAGATGGACGGTGGCGGGGCGGATGTCACCCGCCACGTTGACCTGGTAGGAGCCCTCGCGCAGGTGGGCGGCGGTCACCACGTCGCCGTCGGGGTGGCGGACGTAGGCGAGGCCGACGTAGCCGCCCAGCGCCTCCCCCCAGGCGCCGGAAACGACCTGGCCCACCGCCACGCCGTCGCGCAGCACCAGTTCCCCGCCCCACAGCGCGCCCGCCGCCGCTTGCGGCACAGCGCCCGCCGCCCCGCCCGGCTCGTCCAGGATCAGCGAAACGAGCTTGCGCCGCGGCCCCTCTGCCCTGGCCTTCTCGACTGCCTCGCGGCCCAGGAAGCTGACGTCCGTGCCGAGCTTGCACGCGAACAGCAGGCCCGCCTCGACCGGGTTGTAGTCCGGGGTCAGCTCCCGCCCGAAGGCCCGGTAGCCCTTTTCCAGCCGCATCGACTCGATGGCGTAGTAGCCGGCGTTGACCAGGCCGAAGGCGGCCCCGGCGGCGGTCAGGTCCTGGTAGACGCCGACCGCGAACTCGGCGGGCACGTACAGCTCCCAGCCGAGCTCGCCCACGTAGGTGATCCGGGTCGCCCGCACCGTGTAGTAGCCGAGGCCGATCTCGCGGCTGGTGCCGAAGGGGAAGCCCTCATCGGACAGGTCTGCCCCGGACAGCGAGGCCAGCAGGGCCCGCGACTCCGGCCCCATCACGCCGAAGACGGCGTACGCCGACGTCACATCGACCAGGGATGCGTGAGCACCACGCGGTATCCGTTTCGCAATATGGTCCTTGTCACGCTCGGTGGTGGCAGCGCTGCTGACCAGCAGGAACTCATCCGCCGACAGCCGGGTGACGGTGAGGTCGGACTCGTAGGTGCCGCGCTCGTTGAGCATCCCCGTGTACACCGTCCGGCCGGGCGGCACCGCCACGTCGGCGGTGCACAGCCACTGCAGCGCCTGCTCGCTGCCCGGCCCGGTGAGCAGGTACTTGGAGAACGAGGTCTGGTCGAACACCGCCACCGCGGTGCGGGTGGCGCGCTGCTCGGCGGCGACGGCGGGCAGCCAGTTCTGCGCGCCCCAGGAGTACTCGATGACCGGCGGCTCGCCCGGCGGGGCGAAGAAGTTCGGCCGCTCCCAGCCATTCCGGCTGCCGAAGCAGGCATTGGCCTCGGCCAGCAGGTGGTGCACGGGCGAGCGGCGAAACGGCCGCGCGGTCGCCAGCTCCCGGTTCGGCCATGGGATCGCGTAGTGCAGGCCCAGCACCTCGCCCACCCGGTCGCGCAGCCAGGTGTTATTGCCGTTGAAGCGGGCGAACCGCCGGATGTCGTTGCCGACCAGATCCAGGCCCGGGTCCCCGGCCAGGATCCACTGGGCCAGCGCCCGGCCCGCCCCGCCCGCGGTGGCGATGCCCACCGAGTTGAAGCCGGCCCCGACGAAGAAGTTCCGGCACTCCGGCGCCTCGCCGAGGATGAACTGGTTGTCGGGGGTGAAGCTCTCCGGCCCGTTGTAGAACTTCTTGATGCCGGTCTCGTGCAGCGCGGGGATCCGCAGCAGCGCGCTTTCCATGAGGACGGCGAAGTGGTCCCAGTCCTCGGGCAGCAGCTGGAACTCGAACGGGTAGGGGATGGCGTCGGGCGCGACCCAGGGCTTGGCGTCCGGCTCGAAGCCGCCCACGACCAGGCCGCCCACCTCTTCCTTGAAGTAGGTGTAGCCGTCCGGGTCGCGCAGCACCGGCAGGTCGCGGTGCACCCCCTCGATCTGCTCGGTGACCACGTAGAAGTGCTCGCAGGAATGCAGCGGCACGGTCACCCCGCACCAGGCGCCCACCTGCTTGGCCCACTGCCCCGCGCAGTTGACCACGATCTCGGCCTCGACGTCGCCGCCGGTGGTGGTCACACCGGCCACCGCGCCGCCAGCGGTGCGGATGCCGGTCACCCGGGTCCGCTCGCGGATGGTGACGCCGCCCGCCCGGGCCCCCTTGGCCAGCGCGTAGGTCAGGTCGGTGGGGTTGGCCTTGCCGTCGTCGGGCAGCCAGATCGCGCCTTCGAGGTCGCCGGCCGCCATGATCGGGTACCGCTCCCGGGCCTGCGCCGGGCCGATGATCTCGGTCTCCAGGCCGAAGGCCTCGGCCACGGCCGCGGTGCGGCGCAGCTGGACCATCCGCTGCGGGGTCCGCGCGACGATGAGCCCGCCGCACCGGCGGAACCCGGTGGACAGGCCGGTCTCCGCCTCCAGCCGCGCATACAGCTCGGTGGAGTACTGCACCAGCCGGGTGCCGCTCTCGGACGCGCGCAGCTGGCCGACCAGGCCGGCCGCGTGCCAGGTCGTGCCGCACGACAGCTGCCCCTGCTCGAGCAGCAGCACGTCGGTGCAGCCCATCGCGGCCAGGTGGTAGGCGACGCTGGTGCCGATCACGCCCCCGCCGATGATGACGACCCGGGCCCGGGAAGGCGGTGCTGGCATCGGGCTCCTCAGTCGTCGCGCGCCGCGTCGTCGAGCAGCCGGGGGAAGTCCGGTCCGGTCAGGCCGGCCACGGCACCCTCGTAGCGCTCCATCGCCCAGGACCAGAAGTCGAACTCGATGGGACTGGTGGCGGCCTGGATCGCGCCCCACAGCGTCCAGCCGTACTTGCCGACCATCCCCAGCAGCATCGCCCGGGCGATCTTGTTCCGCAGCGTCCGCCCGTAGTAGGCGGTCACCAGGCCGGCCAGGGCATCGGCGGACAGGCGGCACTCACCCCAGATGTTGCCGAGCTCGAAACAGGCGTCGTTGTTGCCGGCGTACTCGTAGTCGATCAGCCAGATCGTCTTGCCGTCGTCGATGAAGTTGGCCGCCAGCAGGTCGTTGTTGCAGGGCACGGTCGGTTCCGCGCGGACGGCCAGCGCCCGGCGGGCGGCCTCCATCTGCGGCATCAGGCCGTCGTAGCCGGCCGGGACCCGGAAGCCGAGCTCCGCGGTCACCGCCGCGTACCGGCCCTGGATGACGAACATGTCGAAGTCGCCGGCGAACCTCGGGCCGGTGTGCAGCCGCCGGCAGGCCTCGGCGATCCGGGGGATGTTGGCGGGCGCCTGCACATCGGAGTTGGCGAACGTGCGGCCCTCGATGAAGCGCAGCACCAGCAGGTTGTCGGCGGGGTGGTAGGCCACGACCGGGGCGCCGACGCCGGCCTGCGCGGCAGCCACCGAGTTGTGGTACTCGTGGTCGCGGTTGATCGCCAGGAAGTCACCCCCGCCGGACCACACCCGCGCGACAAAGGCGCCCTGCGGGGTGGTCACCTTGTAGTTGCGGTTGGTCAGGCCGCCGGGCAGCTCGGTGACCGTCCGCGGCGTGCCAGCGAGCTCCGGCACGCGGTCCAGCCGGGCGGCCAGGCCGTCCGCCGCCGGAGCTGTGAGTTCAGTGCCCACCGCCAGTCCTCCTACCCTCGGGCCGCACCGGCTGCTGACACGCAGCGTAAATGCCGGTCATCTAAAGGTCTAGACGAAACAGGCTACGAGGTGCCGGGCGGACGGGACAGGAGGTGCCGGTTGCGCGGGATGAGGTGCGGGGTTTCCGCGAGAGTGTCACAAAGGGTCTAGACAGTTAGCCGACGGCGACCTTACGCTACGCCAATCTGCGCCGTCATTCAGCGGCCCCGTACGGTACGGCCAGGCCGTACAAGGGGAGGACCGGAACCATGAGCGCTGAACAGCACGCCACCTCCGACCAGCAAGATTCCGCCGACCTCGCGCAGTACGGCTACCAGCAGGAGCTGAAGCGCTCGCTGGGGCTGGGCAGCTCGTTCGCGGTCGCGTTCAGCTACATCTCCCCCTCGACCGGCATCTTCACCCTGTTCGCGCTGGGCCTGACCACGATCGGCGGGGTGTTCATCTGGACCTGGCCGGTGGTCGCGGCCGGCCAGTTCATCATCGCGCTGAACTTCGCCGAGGTCACCAGCCACTACCCGATCGCCGGCTCGGTCTTCCAGTGGACCAAGTACCTGGCGCGCCGGGGTTACGCCTGGTTCAACGGCTGGATCTACCTGTTCGCCGGCATCCTGACGGTGACCGCGGTGGTGGCCACGATCCCGCTGGCGCTGATCCCGGCGATCGACGGGCTGCCGAGCCTGGTGGGCGCGAAGGAGTGGACCATCCAGGGAACCCTGGGCACCAGCCTGGTGGTGGCGCTGATCACCCTCGTGGTGATCACCGTGCTGAACATCTACGGTGTCCGGCTGGTGGCCATCGTCAACAATACCGGGGTCGTCTTCGAGATCCTCGGCATGTTCGTGTTCGCGCTGATCCTGGCCATCTTCCACAACCACCAGGGCGTGCACGTCATCACCAACAGCGCCGGGCTGCCGGTGAACACGTCCACCTTCCTGGCCGCCATGTTCATGAGCCTGTTCGTCATCTACGGCTTCGACACCGCCTCCACGCTCGCCGAGGAGACACGCGACCCCCGCCGGGCAGCGCCCAAGGCGGTGCTCTATGCGGTCATCGGCGCGTTCATCATCGGCGGGGTGTTCCTGTTCGGCACGCTGATAGCCATCCCCAACATGCATACCGCGGTCAATCAGGCCTGGGGGCCGGCGCAGATCATCGAGGCCAACTTCTCGCCGGCCTTCGCGACCGTCTACCTGCTGGTCGTCTCGGCCGCGATCTTCGTCTGCTGCCTGTCGATCATGGCGGCGACGATCAGGCTCTGCTTCGGCATGTCCCGTGACAACCAGCTGCCCTTCTCCAAGCCGCTGGCGAAGGTGTCGCCCAAGCTGCACACGCCGGTATGGACCTGCATCACGATCGCCGTGCTGGCCGCGGTCCCGTTCATCCAGTACTCGGGGGCCGGGATCATCGCCATCGCCGCGACCGCGATGATCTACTTCGCCTACTTCCTCGGCAACATCGCGATCCTGCGGGCCAGGCTTCAGGGCTGGCCGAAGACCGCGGCTCCGTTCCGGCTCGGCCGGTGGGGCCTGGTGGTCAACATCCTGGGGCTGATCTACGGCGGCGCGATGCTGATCAACTTCGCCTGGCCCCGGGCCGCCAGCAACCCGAAGCCGAACCAGACCGGCGGCCTGCTCGACTTCCACATCGGATGGCTGAACAACATCCCCATCCTGTGGACCGTCTTCGTGGTGCTCGCCGTCATCGGGCTGATCTACTACCTGGTGACCGGGCGGAGCAAGGCGTTCGCGCCCGTGGTCACCCCGGCTGGTGACGACGCGCCGCTGGTGCCGGGGGCGGCGCAGGACAGCTGACCGGCTGATCCATGCCGCTACCGTCGATGCCGCGCCCGCCGCGGCTGACGCCGGCGAACCGCCGGGCGCGGGTGGCGCCGGAGATTCTCGGCCCGGCGCCACCGGAGATCCTGCGCGGATCGGGCGCCACCGTGTACGGCCAGATCGAGGACTGGCTGGCCGAGGCGATCGAGGCCGGGCGGCTCGCCCCCGGCGACCGGATGCCTGCCGAGCAGGACCTGGCCGCCTGGTTCGGGGTGAGCCGGATGACCCTGCGCCAGGCGCTGGCCAAGCTCGCCCGGCGCGGGCTGGTGACCCGCGCGGTCGGGCGCCGGGGCGGCACCTTCGTGGCCGAGCGCAAGCTGGAGCAGGACCGCACCATCCTGGCCGGGTTCTCCGAGCAGCTGCGGCGGCACGGCATGCAGCCGGGCGCGCGGGTGCTGTTCGCGACCCAGCGCCCGGCCGGCCCGGTGTCGGCCGCCGCGCTGGAACTGGCCGAGGGCGACCCGGTGCACGAGGTGCGGCGGGTGCGGCTGGGCGACGGCAGGCCGATCGCGGTCGAGCAGTCCCTGTTCCCGGCGGCGATGTTCCCCGGGCTGCTCCAGTGCCGGCTCGACGGGTCGCTGTATGAGCTGCTGGAAAACCGGTACGGCCAGCGGCCGCACCGGGCGCGGGAGAGCCTGGAGCCGGTCACCGCCGGGGTGCGGGAGGCCGAGGCGCTGGAGGTGGCCGAGGGCGCGCCGCTGATGCTGGTCGAGCGGGTCGCCTACGCCCAGACCGGGCAGCCGGTCGAATTCGCCCGCGACCTGTTCCGCGGCGACCGCACCCGGATCGTCATGTGGACCTCGGCGCTGGCCGGGGTGTTCTGATCCGCCGGTTCAGCCGGACACCGTCACCTCGTACCACAGGCCGCCGTTCAGGTTCAGCTTGTTGCCCTTGGCCTGGCCGGGTGCGGTGTCAGCGACGTAGGTGTACAGCGGGTGCCCGTTGTAGGTGGCCTGCAGCGAGCCGTCCGAACGCCTGGTGGT
>Ga0335078_10017335_pt1 | contig 10696 bp, 7 predicted proteins | sample Lox_Sample_32_FD_206711 | JGI IMG/M metagenome (GOLD analysis project Ga0335078, IMG submission 206711) | Soil microbial communities from Loxahatchee National Wildlife Refuge, Florida, United States - Lox_Sample_3.2 | ecosystem: Environmental > Terrestrial > Soil > Wetlands | place: USA: Florida... | reverse complement strand
AACATCCTGGCCTTGAACGGTGACTTCGATGCCGGTCTGAACGCGACCCGTCAAATCACGAGCCAGTATCGGAGCGAAGTCCTGGGCTAGAAACTCCGCCGCTCGCTGGTTGGCTTGCTTGCCGAAGGCGTCCTGCTTTGTGGTACTGCGTTCCTGCCACGGTTCGTCCTCGGAATATCCGAGCAATCGCCAATCCAGAATTAGGTCAATGTCTTCGGAAAACCGCTCGATGGCGCCATATACCTTTGAGAGGCTCGTGCCGCCCTTGAAGGCCATGCGCTCTTTCCACGGGCTGTCGTGGAATAAGTAATCGAGAGTCCAGCAAACCCAGAAATCCTTCTCGATAATCGCCTCATGGACGCGCATGGCCTGGCCGGTGGCCCGGAACAGTTCTCGACGGTCGTTTTCCGGACGCCGGGCCAAGTCACGCACGCTGAGCCTCCCCCTGGGCTGACAGCCGCTTAATGATTTCGTAGACCCATGACGTGGCGTACCTGGCTTCCCGGACTGCGCGGGCTCGTTCTCTCCTGTCGAACTTCGCCTGGAGCGTACCCATCACTGCATCATCAACGTGGGTTTCCCCAAGAGTTTTGAGCGCCTGGACAAGCAAGGCAGTTTTCGGGGAGAGGGCGGTTGTTTCCTTGTTTGCCCGGTGCTTGAAGACGAGCTTCCCGCCCTGCCATTCGAACGTTTTTGACGGGCCGTCGCTGAAATATTGCCATTGGGCGGGCACCTGCGTTGACAGCCCGAGGATGTTCAAGGCGGTTTCGCCGGCAGGCAGAATGGTCCATCCATGAGCCCGAGCTATGGCTCTGGCGATAGCGTCCGGATCGGGAGCGGCTGGGGCGTTGAGCAAAGTACTGAAGGCGGGGTAATCGTAAACACCGCGCGTGAGCCGGCGGATCGTCCCTTCCTTCGCCAAGCGGCCTAGGGCTTGCCGGGCGGTTTCGTGGCTGGCGAGGTCAAGAAAGTCTTTTGGGGTAAATGCCTTACCCCTACCATTGCCATATATTCTAGCAAGTATTTTAGATTCAATTGGTTGTTCCATTGCCGATGCACCGCGTCTGTCACGAATAATAGGTATTTTTCGTGACGTTAACAGCCCTATCTTATACTACTTCCGCCGTAGCGCTCACAGGCTCCGCACGTTCTCCAATTCGTGCTGCTGAAGAATCGCAGTGAGATTGGTTTTCGCCACATCGTCGGCAAAGGCGCTGTCGCGGAAGACGACCGTGGTATCTCCAGCGGGCGCTAACGCTTTGTACCAGTCCACAATGCCAAGGGCTAAGGATTCGACTTCCTTACCGGCGATTTCAGGGGCAAGGCAGACGAGGAGAGATCCTGCACCGATGCTGTGAACCGTCTTGCCCGCAATAGTCCTTTGCTCGATGGGCACAGTGAGGTCGAGGCCAAGTTTAAGGAGCAGCTCAAAAAGAATGTCTACCTCAGTGCGGCCAGTCTTGAGGTGCTCGACCGATTCTTGCAGGGTCTTTGGCAAGTCGTCGCGGTCCGGTTCCCACGCACGAATATTGCTGGAGGCGAGCTTGAACACACGGAAGCCAAGATCGCCCGCAAACATCGGGTTCTGTTCGCGTATCTTATTTGCAGCGCGCCGGACGCGCTCCTTGGTTACCTCAGCGATATTTAATGGCCTGCCTAAGTGTTGGCACAAATTCGCAGCCGGTTTCTGCTCCCGCTCAGATGGATCAAGCGGTTCCGGCAGCTGTACCAGGCAAAACCGTCTTTGAACTGAATCTTTCGCGTTGAGGGCGAAAACCGCCTTCGCTGTGACACCTGAACCAGCAAAAAAGTCCAGAACAAGATCGCCATCGTTCTTGAGGAGAAAGGGAAAAAACGAGGTCAAGAGCCGCACGGGTTTGGGATTGCTGAATACCTTTCCCTCATTCGGAAAGTCCTCCTTGAGGTCGTACGAACCGAGGCGCCCATCTAGGTCCAACACGCTTGCAAGCTTCTCCTCATATTCAGCAGCGTAGACCTTTAGCTCAATAATCTTCGATTCGTCCTCGCCGAACAAAATACGATCCCTCGCGAGCAAATCATCCATAGTTTCCTTGGGGAATCGATAGCCCATCAGGGGCTGTTTGCACGGACGCTTGGTAACCTTATGTGGCACATCGTACCTGTATCCCTCTCGCCCGGGGTTATGTACACTTTGGCTACCTGTGTAGATTCCTCCTTTATCGATATATTTGTAACGATCGAGTGGCCAGAGCTCGCTCTTGTGCTCCTTGTACCACTGGTCGTAAGCGTCAGTAAGCGCCTCGCCCTCGAGCTTTTCAGTAAGTTCTCTACCGACCCGCACGAGCAGGTCTTTAATGTCGGAAATGGACGACTTCCACTCCGGCTCCACCGCTTCCCTGGTCCGAGCGACCACGAGCAGATATTCATGCTCGGTCGCAATATTCGTCGGGTTGTTATCCGTGGCATTTTTCCAGACCACGGTTCCCAGGAGATTCTCTTCTCCAAAAACCTCGCTGCACAGCATCCGCAGGTGAAAGTATTCATGCTCATCGATTGAAACAAACATGACACCGTCTTTTCTGAGGAGCGACCTAGCCAGCTTTAAGCGGGGATACATCATGTTAAGCCAGTCAGTGTGAAAACGACCACTGGCTTCGCTATTGGATGTGAGCTTACGACCGTCCGAATCGACCTGATTGGTCAGCATTCGATAATTCCTGATGCTGTCAACAAAGTCGTCAGGATAAATTCTGTCTTCTCCGGAGTTGTAGGGTGGATCGATATAGATCAATTTAACTTTCTTATCATATGACTTCTTGAGCAACTTCAGGACTTCAAGATTGTCGCCTTCTATTATTAGGTGTTGAGTCGTAGCCCAATCCACGCTCTCATCCGGGCATGGCCGCAGGGTTCCGGTCGATGGCACAAGTGCGAACTGGCGCGCCCGGCGTTTGCCGTACCAGTTGAGGCCGTATTTCTCGTCGCGCTCTTCCACTGCGGCGCCCAAGAGTTGCTTCAGGATCTCAAAATCCACCTTCCCCTCGGTAAAAGCCTCGGGAAACAACTCTTGAAGTCGTACAATATTCTCCGCAACAATGTCGGCGGATTTGCTTTCAGAATCGGTTTCTGTAAGTGGCTTCATTCGCTTCATCCATTCAAAGATTCAGGGCGGCGTTGGCGGGCTTCACAGCTTCACACATCGCCGCTGGACTCCATTTGCCTTTCGAGAGACTGCCTGACCAATCCCATAACATAGGGGAGTTCATCAATTGAGGCGAGACTAATTTCGACATCGCCATTGCCCCAGCGGCCTACTCCTGTCATGTCTCTGCATAATCCCTTTGGATCATCAATCTCGGGGAAAGGCATGTTGAGCGAAAGGCGCAAGCGCTTCGCCTGCGGTACGACGTCCACAAAGTTCGTCTCCGCCTTGTACGCGACATATAACTTCAGAAATTCTTCGCTGACGCAAGGGTCGAGCGCGAGTACCTGTTTGCGGAAAGATTCGAAAACTTCGTGCAGCGCGCCCGCAGCTAGGTGCGGGTGGTCCGAAATGGTGTAACCGGTTGGAGGGGCTTCGGGCTTATAAGCGGCCAATACATCGACCGGCAGCGTTGCGGACTTCCAAACGTCAAGCGCCATAGCAGCGAGTCTGTCCGCACGCGCTTTGATGTTGTCCTCATTCCAATGGTCGAGTAGGGCAAGACCTTGGTTGAGTCTCAGCGGGCTCTCCTTAAAGCCGCCGTCCATGTCCCGCTTGTCGATGAACGAACGGTCGCTATATTCAGAATTGTAACCAGTCAGCGTCAAGTTCCCGAGGGTGTGAAGGCATGTTTCACGAATGCGCTCCCATTCCGGACCAAGATCATTCTTCCATGCATCGGGAAGGTTTTCGTTTTGCGGCAGAATGTGCTCGATCGTGTATTCATCCACTGGCACACGCTCTTTACGACCATGGTTTTCTAAACGGCGAAGCCAGTAGCTGCGGCGTGGGAAATTGTAAAGGTCACGGGTCTGAAGGTCGCGATGGAACTCTTCGTCAGTCGGGAAACGGCGATAAGAAGGTAGCCCGAGGAAGTGGGCCTGGACGCTTTCCAAGTAGCGATCCTTTTTGAGCGCCTTCGTGAAGGTGGCGAGGGTTTTGTTCAGCGAGTTCGTTGGAATATTGCAGATAGCGCGGCGGAACACATACGCTTCCACTAATCGGGCTGCGCCGAGAAGATCCTGCCCAGAAAGCATTCCGCTGGCGTAGTCGCGATACAGCTCTAAAAGGAAGGGGTAAGCTACATCCACCCTCAGCTCTCGTAGGTCGTGGAATGCCTGCTTCAGGTCCGGGTCCGATTCCATACCTAATGCCATCGCACAAAAGTATCGGGAGAACGCGCGGATGTCAGCAACCAACGCCTCGACTCCCGCCTTGGCGGTTTCCGGCGAACGAGCATAGGTTTTGAAGGCTTCGTAAACCTCGCGGACGTTTGGTATATCACCAGTCTTGACTGTCAGGTAGTGGCGCATGAACCCGTCAAAATGGGTACTGTAGGCATCTTGCCCGAAATCGACTTCCATCGGTCGCCAGAATTGCTCATAGAGGCGCGTCTGCAATGTCGGCTCCAGCCCCATGAGGATGAAATTGCGAATAAGGTCTGCCTGGCTCAGTTCGCGACCGGTCGAGTTCATACTTTCAAAGATGAGTTGCGGATTATCCTGATCCCGGCTCAGAGCCACGTCCACGATCACAAGCTTTGCCAGTCCCTTGCACACGGCAAGAAGATCACCATTGCAGCCCGCAATCCATGACTCGAACAGAGCAAAATTCGACGTCACCCGAATCGAATGTTCCTTCGGCTGTTCGCCCCCATTAGCAATGGCGATGAGTGACGCCTTGTCAGTCTGTGACAGAATCAATTTGTAGTGCCTCTCGCCCTCCTCCTCGGGATTAAGGAGGTAGTAGTTGCGAAGTTTGCGCGGTGAAAAGCCGTCCAACGGTTCGCGATTTGCCTCATCGAGCTTGTCCAATGCTCGTGCGAGGGCAGCGAGAATCAATGTCAGGGTTGTCAGCCGCTGCTGGCCGTCGATCACCAACATCGGAGATTGACTCGACACGTGATAAAGACCCTTCTCAATATAGACGATGGAGCCGACGAAATGAGCTGAGACGGCATCATTCTTGCCGGTTCGCAAGATATCATCCCAGAGCTGCTTGCATTCTTTTTCGGTCCACGAGTAGGTCCGCTGATAGATCGGAATAACCAGTTGCGGTGATTTTTTTAGGAACTCCAGGAGCTTGGCTTCAGTGGCTTTCATGGGCGTATCCTATTCACAAATTACTGACGGCTTCAGCTAGTTTTGCCTCAAGGCGCTTGAGTTCGAGGTTAAGTTCGACGCGACGGCTAATCTGCTTTTCCTTCCTGGCCGCCGCGCGCACGGCAGCAATATCGCCTTGGAGCCGGCCGTGGTCGGCAAGAGCTTGATGGCGTAGCGCCTGGGCGACGGAGTCGACTGGCAATGCAACTTTTCCTGTGAGTTTCGCGGCCTGAAGGGCCTCCAGCGCGCCAATCCAGCCTTCATATAGAGCCCAAAGGTGAGGGTGGGACGCTGCGGCCAGAGCGAGCTTTGCGAGCCACTCGTTTGAAAGAGCGCTAGCGTCGAGTAAGCACGAAATCGGAGTCTCCTCGAGGACGACACGACCGGCCTCGCTCTGCGCCAACCGCTTGCGGGCAAGCGAAACCCCAATCACTCCGGATTGTTCCCAAATCAAAAACACCTGATAAGGAATGGCTCGGTGAATCAGTTCCACTAGCCTTCCCACTTTTGCCGCCGGTCGCAAGGTCAGAGATAGCACTGCAATTTCCACGACCTCACGGTTGGCGTCCCGGTATTCCGGCACGCCAATGGTATTCGGTTTCAAAGCGGCAATCCAAAGCAATTCCTCAATGCCTTCGTTGATCTGGCGCCTGTCGGCGACAGTGGGCGCACCGTGCTCCACAAGGAGTTTCTTTGGGACACGCTGGTCCACCTGCGCCTCCGGCGGCAAGGCGAGGGCGGTAATAACCTCAGCGCCTGTCATGACGGCAGCTCCGGAAGCACAACAAGAAAGGCAACAACTTCGAAGTCGTTGATGCCGGCGAACTCCCCTTTTATGGCATGAGTACCACCCGGTGAGAAGAGACTCGCGACGGCTCTTTCCTCCCTTTTTCCGACAATCGAGGCGACCGCGGAAGCGAGAAGCTTTTGGGTCGCCGCCATGTTTTCACCGCCTTGTGTAGCTCTGTCGAACTGGGCGAAGGCGCCGGCGTCCTGGAGGTCGCGCCCGATGCAAAGTTTCTTCAGCCGGTCGAGCAACTGCTTTGCCTGCGTAAACGGCAATACCGTGGCGCCGTCATCTCCAACGTGGACCAGGTAATGGGGGGCAAGCGGATAACCCGGTTCGACAGACTGACGCGCCGCCTCGCCCTCCGCGCGAAGGCAGAAGACGACTCCCGGCGGAATCGCGTTCTCACCAGCACCGTTTCCGGCCGTGACCGCAAACGTTCCGAGAGGCAGGTTCTCCAGGCGTTTCGGGTGTCCACGGACAAATTCCGCGAGGTCGATTCGAAAGTCGGTGAGCGTGAGGTCGGCAATTGAAAGTCCACTTGAAAGATCCTCAAGGTCAATGACTGCATCCTGGAGCTTCAGAAGCTGTTTTCGCCGGTACTCCAGGTCGTTCATCTGGTTACCGGACTGCTGCTCGATAATGTTCTCCTCGCCGGTGGCTGAAATATCCAGGAGCACCATGCGACCGCTCACCCGCTGTTCGAGGTTAATGTACTCCTCAAGTTCTAGGTTCGGCCAGAAATTCACCAACTGTATGCAGTCATTGGGCGAGCCGAGGCGATCGATGCGCCCGAATCTCTGGATGATCCGTACCGGATTCCAGTGAATGTCGTAGTTGACGACAAAATCGCAATCTTGGAGGTTTTGGCCCTCGCTAATACAGTCCGTCGCAATGAGGATATCGAGTTCGCCGTCGCCGGCGAGATCTTCGGGGCGTTCCTTCGAGCGCGGCGAAAACGAAGTGATAATGCTCGCAAAATCCCTGCGGAGGTTGGGGAGTGTCGCCCGGTTGTGACCGCTACCCGTGACCAGCGCGGAGTGCAGACCAAGCTCCTCCTGTGCCCATGAGGCAATCTGTTCAAAAAGATATTCGGCGGTGTCAGCAAAGGCGGTGAATACCAGAACCTTGCGGTTGCCCGAATTGATGGGTTTCTTCGCCTTTTTGGCGATAATCTGGCGGAGGGTTTCGAGCTTGGCATCACGTGCCGCGTCAACCTGCCGCGCTGCAGAGTAAAGCATCGCCAAGCGATTGCGATCCTCCGTAAGATCCTGTTTCCAGCGAACGATGTCTACATCTTTGAGCAGAACCTTAACCTTGCGCCCAACCAGAAGGCTTTCAAAAGCCGGGTCGTCAACATCCACGTCTTCGATGTCAATCTCATCCACAGCGTCCGCATGGGCTTCGATCTTGGCGAGCGTGGCCTCCACATCATCCAATTGGCGTCTGACGGTGAGTGCGAAGGACGGTACGGCACTCTCCATCCGTTTGAGCACATTCACGCGGAGGAGGTGCACGAGACTTTCCTCACGGTCCACCTGGCGGAAAAAGCTCTCACCGCCGCGAACTCTGGTACTGTATTTGGCATCGTAGGCAGCCTGCTTGTGCGGAAAGACGTAGCGGAGAGGAGCGTAGGCCGCGAGCGTCAGGCGTCGGATTTCGTTGTTTATTTCCCGAATGGGCCGGAACTCGCTGGCGCGATCCACATCGGGCTTGAAGTTAATCGGCTTGAGCCGCTCAGGAAACTTGCCCGTCTCCGCTGTGCCGTAATACTTCTCGATATGTTTCCGGGAGCGCGCAATCGTCAGTAGGTCTAGCAACTTGAAGTAATCAAAGCCCAGCATGTCCATCAGCCGGGCGGAAGTACGTTCGGTATCGTCCAGTACCATCCAGCGGTTGAACTGAAGCTGTGCCTGGCGCACGGTAGCTTCGATGCTGGAAATGCCATGGTCAAACAGCGCGGTGTCGTTCCCTTCAGTAATAAACGCAATCTGGTTCTTTAGATCGGCGAGGCGGTTGTTCACCGGGGTGGCCGAAAGCATGAGGACGCGAGTCTTGACGCCTTCTCTGATGATCCGGCGCATGAGCCGGTCGTAACGCGTCTCGTGGCCTTTATGGGCAGCTTTATTGCGGAAGTTGTGCGATTCCTCGATGACCACAAGGTCGTAATTCCCCCAGTTGACGTGGGAGAGGTCGATGTCACCGGAAGAACCGCCATCCCGTGACAAATCCGTATGGTTCAGGACATCGTAATTGAAACGGTCGGCGGCGAGAAAATTGCGACGATCGTTCGCTTTGTAAAGCGTCCAGTTATCGCGTAGGCGCTTCGGACAAAGAATGAGAACGCGGTCATTGCGCAACTCGTAGTATTTCACGATGGCCAGGGCTTCAAAGGTTTTTCCCAGCCCAACGCTATCCGCAATTATGCAGCCTCCCAATCGCTCCAATTTGTCGATGGCACCGATAACGCCGTCGCGTTGAAACTTGAACAACTTCCTCCAGACTATTGTGTTTCGAATGCCCGTGGCAGACTTGACGATGCGTTCCTCATCCAGGTCTTCGCCAAGGTCGTTGAAGAGATGATAGAGGACGAGGTAGTAGATGAGCGACGGCGCCTTGGGGGCCGCGATATCTTGAAGCTGGGCCAGGAAAGAGGCTTTCTGTGAGTCGGACGAAGACAGGCCACTCCACAGATCTGTAAACCAGCGGGCCAAAAGAGCCGATTCCTCTGCGCGTTCGGAACATTGGATCAGGCTGAATTGGTTCCCGGGCGTGACTCCCAGACCCTCCGTAGTGAATGCGCAATTGCCGGTGATGACGCGATTCAGGTCGGACTCAGGCTTCCCGGCGATAAGGATGGACTGCGGCAGGGACGCCGGCGCACCGCGCAACTCGACCTGCCTCTCAATCCATCGTGCGCACTCGCGAGCGAGCCAGTGCACATGGAGGCGATTGCGGAAGGCCCGGTCCGCGTCGGTGCCGGTCAAACCAAAATCGCAGCCATCTGCCGATGGCAGGACGACACGGCACGTGTCAAGTTTGTCCAGAAGTTGTCGAAGCTCTGCGAAGGCGAATAGGGAAAACGCCGGTGAGGCCAAATCGAGGGACGACTTCGGCACGAGTGCCTGGCGCAACTCGTCAATGACGCGGTCACTGCCCGTGTTCCGAATGAGCCTCATTTGCTTCTCAACCAATGACCGTTCCACGTTGCAATTGGTTTTTCGGGGTGGCGCGAGAACGCCGTGTGTCCCGGAGGCCTGAATGCGCTCGTGGACGGAGGGTAGTGTGTAGGTATTCTTCTGCAACTACCGAACGCCTACCATACATCTCGACGGCCTTGGAATGCAATGATTTGCCCTATTTTGGTCGGTCTGAGAAAAGCGTCAAAGTGGCCGAGCCTAAGGTCTCTCTCGGCCCGCGAAGCGGGACCGGATTGTGGTGGGTTTCAGGAAATTTCCACAGGTTGGAATTGCCTACTACTGGTCTGTACTCTACAGGGTAAGGGTACAGGAACTACAGGGGTGCTGTGGAAGCCTCTAAAAATAAGCCACTTAGACATCAATAGGGCACCAACAGTAACGTGCGAGGGCACCCAAACTAACGTGGGGGGCACCTAAAGTAACGTTAGTTATGCCGCATGGGGTCTGAAAGGGCACCGAGAGTAACTTGAATTATTCCGCACGCGAACACTCTTAATTTGGCACGCTTGTTTGATTATTCCGAGTCGGCCCAGTAACTTGCGCCGTTGACCACCAGCAAAAGCACATTACGATTTTCACAGATGGAAATCCGTGCGGCGCCGAATGATGAGGGCTTATGCTTGCAATGCGGCAGCGGATCAAGGCAGCGCACAAGATGACGTGGAAGGGGAGCCGTGAGTCGAACATTGGTAATGCGACAATCCATGGCTACCGATTAGCGCAGCTTGCGAGTACGGTGAAAGGCCGGGCGGGAGGACTTCGTCAGAAGCGTGGCTTTGTTATCGCCCTAAAGAGACCGCCCCGCATTTACAAATTCCGGCAAACCCACCCCCTCACCGCCGGAAGGTCCGCCAAAGAGGCCGTAGACCCTCGACCCTCTCGATCTCCCGCTCACCGCCGCCGCTACGGCTTCGGAGCAGCGTTAACTGATAGCAGTGCGGGCATCCTCAGCCCCAAAGCCCCCACCGCGACTCTCACCCACCGGGCGATTACGGGCACTCTGGAAGGGCCAGGAGATTGTCGGGGTGAATCCCATCGGCCTCCGTTTTGATGTACTTGTTCCCGTTATGAGTGGCGACAATTACATTTACCGTCCTGCCGGCCGCGCTGACATAGAATTCCCATTCCCCGGACTCGATTTCCTCAATCGTTTGCTGCTGGCTCTGTTTCCACCGTCCGCCATCTTGATTGACGCCGCCCACATTGCGAATCCTGTCGTGCGGGTTCAGACGGTCGGTCTTGTTGATGCAACGGATCCGTGCACTCTTTGCCATTTTAGCCTCCTGTTGATTTTGAAAATTGGAAACTGTCGCATACCGCTACGCCGGTACGAGGCGTGCTTCGACTTCCCTTTTGACTTCATCCTTCCATCCTTTGCGATGGATAATACGCTCGAATCCCGCGCCCCGGCGGTCCCTGAGTA
>Ga0335078_10017334_pt1 | contig 10696 bp, 10 predicted proteins | sample Lox_Sample_32_FD_206711 | JGI IMG/M metagenome (GOLD analysis project Ga0335078, IMG submission 206711) | Soil microbial communities from Loxahatchee National Wildlife Refuge, Florida, United States - Lox_Sample_3.2 | ecosystem: Environmental > Terrestrial > Soil > Wetlands | place: USA... | reverse complement strand
GCCAGGTGAGACGCCGGGGAACGCCGCCCTCGGCGGGCATGACGAAGACATCCACGTTGCCGTCGTACTCGCCCTGAAAAGCGATCTGGGTTCCATCCGGCGAAAACAACGGGCTGGTCTCAATGCCCGCGCCGGTGGTCAGGCGGACGGCATCGCCGCCCTCGCGGCTGACGCGCCAGAGATCGCCCGCATAGGAGAAGACGATCTCCGTCTTGTTGAGAGTGGGCCGCTGGAGGAGGGGCTTGGCGGCTTGGGCAAAACCCAGCCAAGCGGTGAGGACGAAGACGGCTACGAGGGATGCGGATAGATGCGGAACCCGCTGCATTCGGCGCTCCTTTCAAAAGGCGAAGGCCTATCTTATCGCGGCGCGCAACTTGGTGCAGGCGTAGATGGCGCGCGTAGAAGGCATCGGCACGCCAAGACGATCGCCCAATTCCAGGACCGCGCCGGCTACGGCTTCCAGTTCGAGGGGCCGCCCGGCCTCGAGGTCCTGGAGCATGGAAGTCTTGTGTTCGCCGACCTTGGCGGCGCCGGCCATGCGCTGCGCGATGGTCACCGGCAGATTCAGTCCCAAACGCGCGGCCACGCATTCGGCCTCGGTCATGACGGCGCGGACCAGCGCCGCCACGCCGGGGTCGGCGCACATCGCCGCCAGCGTAGCGCCGGTGAGCGCGCTGATCGGATTGAAGGCCACGTTGCCCAGGATCTTGACCCAGATTTCGTCGCGCAGGTGCGTGGTGACCGGGCAGCGCAGGCCCGCGGCGATGAGCGCCCCGGCGATCGCGCGGCAGCGATCGGACCGTGTGCCATCCGGCTCGCCGATCGAAATGCGGCGTCCTTCGATGTGCCGGACGACGCCAGGCTCCACGATCTCGGTGGCGAAATAAACCAGGGAGCCGATGACGCGGCGCGCTTCGATGGCCGCCGCGATCGCGCCGCCCGGGTCGACCCGTTCCAAGGGCGTGAACCACCAGGGGACCCCATTTTGGAGGCTGACCACGGCGGTTTCGGCGTGCAGCAGAGGGCGCAAGCGGGGCGCTAGGTCCGGCAGACTGTGCGCCTTCACCGCCAGAAGCACTACGTCGGCAGTCCCGATGGATTCCAGGCCGGCGGCCGTTTTCGGGCGGGCCTCGAAATCGCCATCGGGGCTGAGGACGCGCACGCCCCGCTCCGCGATGGCGCGCAATTGGGCGCCGCGCGCGAACAACGTGACATCCAAGCCGGCCCGCGCCATGGCGGCGCCCAGGTACGCTCCGACCGCGCCGGCCCCGGCGATGACGAATTTCATGGTCCCACCAGCGCCGCGTACACATTCATCCGTTGGATCTTGCCCGTCGCGGTGCGCGGGATCGAGGTGACGATATAGATCTTCTTGGGACACTTGAACCCGGCGAGACGTTCGCGGCAGTAACCGATGAGTACGGCTTCATCCGCCGGAATCCCGGGACGCAGCACCACCGCCGCTTCCACTTCTTCGCCCCAGGTGGGATGCGGCACGCCGAAACATACGGCTTCGGCCACGGCGGGATGGGTGAGCAGCAGGTCGTCGATTTCGCGCGGGGCGATCTTCTCGCCGGCCCGGTTGATCAGTTCCTTGATGCGGCCGGTCAGCCGGAGGTAGGCGTCTTCGTCCAGAATGCCCTGGTCGCCGGTGCGGAACCACTCGCCGAAGAACGACGTGGCGGTGGCCTGCGGATTGTTCTCATACGCGCGAATGACGCCGGGGCCATCGATGCAGACCTCGCCCGCCTGACCGGCGGGCAGTTCCCGGCCGCATTCGTCGCGAATGCTGATCCGGACGCCCGTTCCGGGACCGACCGAGCCGGGCTTGCGCGCGGCGGGCGGCAGCGGATTGGACGCCATCTGGTGGGAAGCTTCGGTCATGCCATAAGCTTCCAGCACGGGCGCGGCGAAGTACTCTTCCATGCGGCGCATGAGGTCCGGCGCGAGCGCGGCGCTGCAGGAGCGCACAAAGCGCAGGCCCTGGGGATCGCCGCTCTGGCGCGTGAGGACCAGTTGGTGAATCGACGGCACGGCCGAATACCAGGTGACGCCGTAATCGCGCACCGTGCGACGGAACGAAAGGGGGTTGAAGCGCGCGGGCACGACCAGGGTTCCACCGGTCAGCAACGTGGCCATCGTCGAGGCCATCAAGCCATGCACGTGAAACAGCGGCATGAGGCAGAGCGAAACGTCGTCTGGACAGAGGGCGTAAGTGCCGGCGATATTGCGCGCGGAGGCGGCCAGATTGCGATGGCGGAGCGGCACCCGCTTGGGCCGTCCGGTGCTGCCGCTGGTGTGCAGCACGAGCGCGATGTCCTCGGGGCCGGGTTCGGACGCGCGGCCGCTGCCCGCCGAGCCGGGCTCCAGGATCGCAATGCCGAACCCGGCAGCCGCGCGGCGGGCCTCGGCGCCGTCATCGCGCGGGACGATCAGGGCTTTGGCGTTGGTATCCGCGAGATAAAAACAAAACTCCTCGAATTTGTAACATGGGTTCAGGGGCGCCGCCGTGCCCGCAGCGGCGGCCGCCAGAAACGCCACGATGGCTTCGAGACCGTTGGGCAGCGCCGTCGCGACGCGGTCGCCGCGCCGTATGCCTGCTTCGTGCAACGCGCTCGCCACTAGACGGACCCGCTGACGCAGCTCATCGTAGGTCACGGACAGACCCGCGTCCGGCAGAATCACGGCGGTGCGGCGGCCTTCGGCCGCATCCAGCGCTTCGAGCAGAGTCCGGGGGGCGGTCATCTTTGAACGATAACAAATTCAGTGCGAGACATAAGAAGAGCGGCAGCCGCCGGTGCGGCGACTCTTGACGGCGCCAATCAACAACGCCGGATGGACGCGTATGCACGCGGATCGATTCCGAAGCGGAAACCGCCGGAACGCATCGTGACGCTACCCGGATCGAGTGCGCGCGCGGCGGCCCACGGCGGCGGCGTGGGGCACGCGCCTCGCGTGGGGCCGGCGGGCGCAAGATTGGCGATTTGCGCCGATATGATAGTTGGCGGCCGCGGCAGACGGATTGAATCTCCTCTCTGCCACCGGAGGGCGGCCGCCCCAAAGTTTCGCCGCGCATCGCCGGCTCTGCCGGGCGCGGCGCCGGCGCGGAGCCGTTCGGCGGGTGGTGGGGCTGCGATGGGCGGCCGGTATTCGAGGGCCGGCCGTGTGCTGGGGCGCCTGCTAACGCGCGCGGTTCCGCGCCGGTCATCGATCCCGTGAAAGCGACCGTCGCGGCACCGAACAGCAGACCTCACCTTACCCGGCGGTGCGGCGCATCATGGCGCGCTTGACTTGTTCGAGCAAGGCGTGCGCGCGCGGCAGGCTCTCGACACCCGCCCGTACTTCCCGATCGTCGCTCATCGCCGCGCGATCCGCCGACCGCTTGTCGAAGGCGCGCGCATACATCTCCCGCTTCAACTCGCCCTCGACCCAGGCGCGGTTGTCGTTGAATTCCCCATCCGTGAAACTGGCGCCTTGCTGCCGCAGATAGGCGCGGAAGCGCTCCACGAGCGCGTGATCCGGCGTCCACCCCTGCGTGAGGCGCGGCGGGTCCGGGCCAAAGAAGACGGAGCCGAAATGGTAAAACGCGCCCGGCAACGGCAGCAGCACGTGACGCTGAAAAGCGTTGAAGCGCACGGGAGCGAATTTTTCATCCGGCGTAATGCCGCCGCCGCCGTATACCGTACGGCCGCTGTCGGTCATCTTGACGTCGTTCGAGTTTTGGGAATCTTCCTGGCGGTTGTGATAGTAGTAATCGAAAAACGAGCGGTGCGTGTAGTCGCGCTGGATCAGACGGCCGCTGGGTGTGTAGTAGCGGGCGATGGTCAGCAGCAGGGCCGCGTCTTCGGAGAGCGGAAATTGTGCCTGCACCAGCCCCTTGCCGAAAGTACTTTCGCCCAGCACCCAGGCGCGATCGTGATCCTGCAGCGCGCCCGCCACGATCTCCGAAGCCGACGCGGTGTCGCCATCGACCAGGACCACGATGGGATACTGGCGGCCGCGGTTGCCGGTTTTCGCGCGGAAAACCTGCTCGGGTTCGGAACGGCCGCGATGGGAGACCACGGTCTGGTCCTTGCGCAGGAAGTGTCCGGCGACCGCCACGGCCTGGTTGAGCAATCCACCGCGGTTCTGGCGGAGGTCAAGGATCAGTCCGTTGATGGAATCCTCGCCCAGTTTGCGGAGGTCTTCGTCCATGTCGCGGCCGACGCTCTGGCTTTCAAAGGTCTTGATGCTGAGATAGGCGATCCCGGGCCGCATCCAGAACGCATCGACCACGCTGGGCGAAATCTCGCCGCGCGTCACGGTCATCGAAACCGGCTGTTTCGCGCCATAGCGCTCGACGCTGACTTTGACCGGCGTGCCGCGAGGGCCTTTGAGCAGGTCGGCGACCGCGCCGTGATCCATGCCGCGCACGTCGCGGTCGTCCACGGCCACGATGACGTCCCCGCGGCGCAGTCCGGCACGGGCGGCGGGGGAGTCTGGAAACGCCTGCACCACGGCTACGTGCGGACCGTCCATCATGACTTCCATGCCGACGCCGTAATACTGCCCGCGCTGGTTCTGCTGGAGCAGCCGGTATTCTTCGGGATCCAGAAAATTCGAGTGCGGGTCGAGCGTGCGCAGCATGCCGGGTATCGCGCCCTGGTAGATGGCCTTTTCCGGAGCCACGGTCTCCGCGAAATTCGATTCGATCAGGGCATAGGCCGCGGCGAAGACCTTGACGCTGCCTTTCAAGTCGGCATCGGACTGCGTGGTTGCGGTGCGCGCCACTTGCGGGGCGACCAAGGCCGCAACCAATGCGACCAGCGCGATCACCAGCGGCAACAGACCCGCGAAAGGAGAATTTTTGAGTTTCTTAGAGCCCATCGGCACGCACCAGCCCTCGGTTGTCTGAATTATAGCATGCCGGTTTGATATGGGGCCGCAATGCACTGACCGTTTTGGGGGGCGCGTTGTTGCCGCACATCCCGGCGGCGCGCCACCCGAAGCGCGAATTCGAGACTGTGGTACTCTCGATGGCTATGAAGAGACCGGTAACCGCAACATTTATCACTGTTGTGTTCGGCGCCGTGAGCCTGATGAACATGACCCTCGATGGGCGGTTGGCGGCTTTTCGCGCCGTGGACGTGGTCCAGTTGATCGGAACCGGCATGTGTTTCGGCGTGGCGCTGGCCGGCCTGGCCGCCATTCTGCGCAAGCGCCAATAGGACGGAGTGTGGAAACCGGTACGTTACCCGATCTGCTCGTCGGCCGAGGGCCCGTAAAGGGCCGGTACGGGGATATCGTTGAGGCGTAGATAGACGCTGAGTTGTGCGCGATGGTGGATCATGTGGTTCATGATCATCCCGCGCAGTACGCCGATGCGGGGCACGGAAAACAGAGCCTTTCCCCCGGCCAGCAGGGTCCAGGTGACCATCCATTGCGGATCGGCGGTGGCGGCGATGGCGGAGCGGGCGGCCGCGATGTTCTTGTCGAACGTGTCCAGGACTTCGGCGCGCGACGAGGCGGTGCGGGGCTGGTATGGCGGGCCGCCTGGCGGCATAAAATCCAGCGACTCGGTTTCGAGAGCCGTCGTCACGAGGCCGGGGAGCTCGGCCAGGTGCGTGGCTAAACGGCCCATGGTCATGGATTTTTCATGCGGTTTCCAGGCGAGCTTCTCCTCGGGAATCCGTTCAAGGGTCTTGCGTGTATTGGCCATCTCTTGGTCGAACTCGGGTAAGATGGCTTGGCTTAAGGACATGGTGTATTCGTAGCATGCCGGGCGCCGCCGCGCAAGGTAGCATGCTAAGCTGCTGAAGTGGCAACCCCTTCCGGCCAGGCGCCGAAGCCGCCCAAGGTATCGGCGCTGGTGGTTTCATACAATCGGATAGCCCTGTTGCGGCGCGCCATCGAAGCTCTGGAGCAATCCGAAGCCCGCCAGACGATGGAGATCGTGGTGGTGGACAACGGGTCGACCGACGGCAGCGCGCAACTAGAGAGCGACTATCCGCGCACGCGTTTCATTCGAATTCCGCGCAATTTCGGATTGACCAAGGCCCTGAACCTGGGCGTGCGGGGATCGGAGGGCGAGTACATTTTCTTCCAGCATGAGGACACCGAGGTCTTGCCGGACACGGTGCGCATCCTGGCGGAGACGCTCGACGCGCAGCCCGATGCGGGGGCGGTCTGTCCGCTGCTGGTGGATGCCGGAGACAATCCGGCGCCGCAGTTGGGGCGGTTTCCGCCGGACGATACCTGGCTGCCGGCGTCGCCGGGACCCGATCCGATGGCCGTGGATTATGCGCGGGGCGCCGCGCTGATGATGCGCCGCTTCTTCTTTACCGCCATGCGCCAGATCGACGAGCGCTACGGGCAGTTCGGCAGCGATGCGGACATCTGCTTCCAGATACGCCGCGCCGGCAAGAAGATCCTGCTGGCGCCGGCGGCGCGGGCGCTCCACCAGGGGCGGGCGGCGGAATCGGCGTTGCGAAAGGCCGACCAGAAGCAGGGCGCGACAGCCTGGATCGGCAAGTACGGCGGCTTCTGGAGCGGTTTGCGCGCGCAAATCGGGGCTGTTTTTGGCGCATTTGGATCATTCCAGCTCGCGGTTGTCAAGTACTTACTCGCCGGCCAGAAGATTGACGGAAGTCAACAGGAATAGCCGAATCCGCCCCGCGGAACGTCCGTTTCCGCTATCATGAAGCCAAATGGACGCACTACTCTGGATCCTGTTGCCGGGATTCGTGGCGGTTGGATCCGGACTCTTGGCTTACTACGTCATGCAGTCCCGGATGGAGGTGGCGTTGGCTCGCGAGCGGGAAGCCATGGCGCAGGCGCGTGGCACGCTGGAGGCGGAGAAGAGCTCCCTCGAGCAATCGTTGCACAGCGCCAAGGAACAGGCGCGGCGCGAAGCCCTGGATGAGTTTCTGGCCGACGTGCACGTGGAGCAGCGGCACTACGTGCGCGAGAACAAGGTGCTGTTCCAGAACCGCAAAACCCTGGTGCTGCAGGAGCGCATCTTCTTCCGCAACATTCCGCTTTCCAACTGGATCGAGCACGAGATCATGCTGCAGGAAGACGAGGATGTGGACAAGGCCGCGCGCAGCCTGACTTCCTTCGTGGACGTGATCAACGTGGAGCAGCAGGCGCCCAACGGCAATAAGCTGCTGCGCTGATCACTTGCTTGCCAGCAGCATGCGCGCCGCGACAATCACCAGAAAGACCGCGTACACGCGCCGGATCACCAGCGGCGGCAGCGCCAGAATGATCCGCGCGCCGAAATAAGAACCCACGAATAGCCCGGCCGCGACAAGGAGCGCGTATTTCAAGTTGACGTGCCCGGTACGGTAGTATTCCATGGCTCCCAGCAGTCCAACGGGCGGAATCAACGCCGCCAGCGACGTGCCGATGGCGTCCACCTCACTGATTTTCAGGAAGTACAGCAAAGCCGGTACGATCACCAGTCCGCCGCCGATCCCGAACATGCCGGCGAGCACGCCGGCGCCCAACCCGATTGCGAGCAGAGGCAAGTAAGAAGTCATGATCCGGCGAGTGTAGCATGGGTTTACCGCTGGAGCAGCGTGGGCCGGCACCGCAACGCAGCAGTGCGGTAAGAGCCGGCTCGGCGGTATGTCGAACAACATCTCCGGCAGATGGCGCAACGCGAATTGCATGGTCTTGTCGCGCGGCACGATGGGTAAATACACGTAGCGTAGCGCGAGCTCCCGGTGGCGTTTGCGACCCTTCTCCTCGACCACGCGCAGTTTGGCACGAACCGCGGAAGAACCGGTTGGGCATCAGCCGGTCGTCCAGAGGGAAAGCCGGGTATGATGGGAAGTCCGCATGCCTATACGATGGCTGCTGATCGGCTGGATGTTCGCGATCAGCGCCATATCCTACCTCGACCGCGTCAACATTTCGATCGCCAGCAGTTTCATCCAGCGTGAATTTCACTTGACCAACGTCCAGTTCGGGTGGGTCTTCAGCGCCTTTGCGCTCGGCTACGCGCTGTTTCAGGCGGCGGGGGGCCGGTTGGCGGACCGTTTTGGGCCGCGCGCGATCCTGCTTGCGGGAACCGTATGGTGGGGGGTGTTCACCGCGCTAACCGCAATGGTTCCGTCCGGGATCTCGGGCCTGCTGTTCGCGCTACTGGCGGTGCGCTTCGGTTTGGGAGTCGGAGAGGCCGTGGTTTTCCCGGCGTCCAACCGGCTGGTTTCCACCTGGATCCCCTCGAAAGAACGCGGCGTGGCCAACGGATTCATCTTCGCGGGCGTAGGGGCGGGCGCGGGAGTTGCGCCCCCGCTGGTCACCTTCATCGTGGTGCATTACGGCTGGCGTTGGTCTTTCTGGGCCACCGCGATCCTGGGACTGGCGGCCGGCGCCTTGTGGTACTGGCTGGCGCGCGACAGGCCGGAGGAACATCCGTGGGTCGGCGCGGACGAGTTATCGCACATCGAGAAGGGACTGCCGGAGCCGCCCTCCGAATTGGAAATCGGCCACGTGCTGGCATGGCGGACGATTCTGCGAAGCAAGGATGTGGGCGCCATCGCCTTCAGCTATTTTGCGTATGGGTATGCGGCTTACATCTTCTTCACCTGGTTCTTCAAGTACCTCAATGAGGTCCGCAATCTGCCGTTGGGCTCCAGCTCGCGATACGGGATGCTGCCGTTTCTGGCCATGGCGACGTGTTCGCCGCTGGGAGGCTGGATCAGCGACCGTGTCACGCGGCGGTACGGGAAGCGCGCGGGCCGGTGCGGCATAGCGGTGGCGGGGATGGCGCTGGCGGCGGTCTTCATTAGTCTGGGCACGCAGGTGGAGAGCGCGCGGCTGGCCAGCATCGTGCTGGCAGGCGGCGCGGGGGCTTTGTACCTCTCGCAGAGCTCGTTCTGGTCGGTGACGGCGGATATCGCGGGCGCTTCCGCCGGCTCGGTGTCCGGAGTGATGAACATGGCCGGACAGCTCGGCAGCGTGATTACGGCTTCTCTGACGCCGCTGATCGCCAGCCGCTTGAGCTGGACCACATCGTTCATCGTGGCGGGGGCGTTGTGCGCGGCCGGCTCGGTGGCGTGGTTCCTCGTAAATCCGGAGGCGGAACTGGCCCACCGGGAGAGACCGTAACCGCAGATGCGAACCACGGATCGAACGAGGACCAACGGCGGACCTGATCCGGTAGTCGGCGGCGGATCGGATCCAGACGGAGTTGTGGCGCGCTGCCGGTCTGCCCGCAGAGGACGCGCGGCGAGAGCGCGCGCACCGGCAAGAGGTCGGCGACTGGAGTCTGGACATTCGCGATTGCCGCTCCGGCGTGGCGAAAAGTCTCAGCTTGCCGGGCGGCTGGAAACCCAACATAAGCTGCCATCGCCGATCGGCGCGCCAGGTCCGGCCGGAAACGCCGGATAGGACGCGCGTAGGACTAGCAGCACTTGGGGCGGGAGTATTTCTCGCGTAGCCGGGCCTCGGAAAATCGCCGCCATTCGCCCGCCGAATGCGGACGTCCGTGGCGCTCCAGGTGGCGCTGGTAGGCGCTCTCGTCCGACAACTCCCGCAGGATTCCCGCCAGCAACCGGGCGATTTCGCGGAGCCGTGTCATAATTCCTCCGCGCGTAGCTGCGAGAGCACGAAGGGCGCTTCGCACACCGCGCTTTCCCGCCGGCCGCGCAGGATTCCCGCCCATACGCGGACGGAATCGATCAGGATGGTCGCCACCAGCACCAGGAATACGCCGCATAGCGCCGCATCGAGCCGCGCGTTAAAAATCAGCGCGCGGGTCTCGACCGCTTTGGACGCGGCGATTGCGCCGCTGCGCAGCGCACTCTCCAGCTTGTCCGCCTGGGCCAGAAAGCCGATGGCGGGAATCGGCGAAAAGATCTTCTGCCAGGCGGCCGTAAAGGTCACCAGCAGCAGCCAGGCCAGCGGAATCGACGTGATCCAGAGATACCGCGCGTTGTGCATCTTGATCAGGATCGTGGTGGCCACGCACAGGGCGATGGCCGCCAGCAACTGATTGGCGATGCCAAACAGGGGCCAGAGCGAGTTGATGCCGCCCAGCGGGTCGCGTACGCCCTGGCAGAGGAAGTAGCCCCAGGCAGCCACAATCGCAGCGCTGAAACCGATCACCCCGGGCATCCAGCTCGTGCGCCCGAGGGGCGGCCACACATGCCCCAGCAGATCTTGCAGCATGAAGCGGCCCACGCGCGTGCCCGCATCGAGGATCGTCAGGATAAACAACGCCTCGAACATGATGGCGAAGTGATACCAGAAACCAACGAGCGCCTGCCCGCCGCCGCGCGCGAAAATGTGGGCCATGCCCAGCGCCAGCGACGGCGCGCCCCCGGTGCGATAAAACAGCGATTGCTCGCCCACGCTGCGCGCCAGGGTTTGCATTTCGGCGGGAGTGACGGGGAAGCCCCAGGCAGTGATGGTGGCGGAGGCCGCGGCCGGGGTTGTCCCGACGATGCCGGCCGGAGAGTTTACGGCGAAGAAGACGCCCGGCTGCATCACGGATGCGGCGATCATGGCCATCACCGCCACGAAGCTTTCCAGCAACATCGAACCATAGCCCACCGGCCAGGCATGCCATTCCTTGGCGATCATTTTCGGGGTGGTGCCGGATGAGATCAGGGAATGGAATCCGGAGATCGCGCCGCAAGCGATCGTGATGAAGCAGAATGGGAAGATCTTGCCGGCGAAGATGGGGCCATTGCCATCCACGAAGCGG
>Ga0335078_10017333_pt1 | contig 10697 bp, 10 predicted proteins | sample Lox_Sample_32_FD_206711 | JGI IMG/M metagenome (GOLD analysis project Ga0335078, IMG submission 206711) | Soil microbial communities from Loxahatchee National Wildlife Refuge, Florida, United States - Lox_Sample_3.2 | ecosystem: Environmental > Terrestrial > Soil > Wetlands | place: USA... | reverse complement strand
GTCGTGCTTCATCGATGTGGTGACATGGTGAACCGCGCGGAAACCCTTGATCGGTTTCACCTCGATCCCCTGGATATACCGATCTTCGGTCAGCCCCGGATCGACGAGGACATCAATCCATCGGTCCGCCGCCTTGGCCGGCACGAGCTGATCTTTAGGAAGCTGAACGATGAGATCTGGCTGCATGTGCCACTGGTCCGAATCATCGAACTTGCGCGGGGCCGGCATGTCCTTCGGATTGCCTTTGGGCGCGCCGCCATCCACCCACTGCACGATGGTGGCGATCTCCTGGTCAGTAAGAGACACATCGTTTTTGAAGTGGCGGACGCCCACGTTCTTGTCGATGTACCACGGCGGCATCTCCCGCGCGACCACTTTCTGCTTGATCGATTTCGCCCACGGCCGCGCTTCTTCATAGGTGAGCAGCGACATAGGCGCAAAGGTATCCGGCCGATGACACGACTGGCAGCGGGCCGCCAGTATGGGCGCCACGTCCTTAGTGAACGTGACTTGCCCCTGGGCGGATACCGCGAACAAGGCCAGGGTTGCAGACAGAAAGACTCTCATCGGGGGCCCCCTCCAAGACTCCGATGCTAGGGTGGCGGGAGGGCGGTGTCAAGCCCCTGGGGATTAGGGAATAGTCCGCGCGGAGCTGGCACCGTATCGTGGTGCACTTCACGCTATCCTAAAAAGACAAGCCATGACCATCGACGAACGCATAGAAGCACTCACCCAATCCCTCGAGCTGCTGGCAGCCATGCACCGGGACAGCGAGGCGCGATGGGAAACACGCTGGCAACAGATCAGCGATGCCCTCCAGCGAGACGGCGAAAACATCCGCGCGCTCGCGCGCATCGCGGAAATCCATGAGCGCCGCCTTACTCACTTGGAAGGCCCGCCAGAGTGAGCCATCGCGTCAGCCAGGCTTTTCACTACCTCACGACCCCCGTATCCCGCCTCCTGGGAATGATGCGCGTTTCGTGAACCATCTCCGAGCGAGTGACCACATACCCGGACCGTCTCTTTGATGTTGGCGAGCCGTTCTCCCGGGATACTGAACTGCACCGGCCAGCTACCTTGGGTGTAGCTCGCCCCAGGGGCGCTGGCAGCCCCCGCAGTCAGTTCGTCTTCGGCTCGCGAACACTCCACGTCTGTACCGCGCACCAGGAACTCAATCAGCTATTCGCTCTCAACCGCAAGGTGCTCAAAGCGTACTTTCTCAAAGAGAGCCTGGATCGGCTATGCAGCTACCGCTACGAGGAGCCATAAACGCCCCGAAATTGGGGTCCATCAGATTCTTTGCTCAGAGCCAAACAATGATTCTGCGCGCTTGAACTCCAAATCGCTACGGATTGCTTACCAGATGCTCCGGCTTGTTGTTTTCACAAACGAATTCCAGTAATTCTTCCTGCGGAGCCAGCGTCAGTGTCAGGTTTTCGTGATAAGGCTTTGCGAACGCTTGTGGGTCTTCAAATGTCACATTGAGCTCCATGTGCCCGTAATCGACGCGCCGATAGCGTTCCGTCATCTGCAGAGCCTCGGTGTGTGGAAACGGGCCGCCGCCAATACCCCCGAGCAGGCTCAGGTCATTAAATCCGACGGTGTCGACAATCAGTGTATCCTTCTGCCACCGTCCGATTGAGTCGCCCATCCATGACGGGTTCAGTTGTGCAGGGTGCTTGCGACCGTTGAGAAAAATCTGACGAAAGCCGGGATAGTCCTCGAAGAGCGCGACCAGTAAGGACGGGGTCTGCACAAATTTGGCGATGAACGGCGAAGAAGCTCCGGGTAGGGGCGGAGGCCCCGGGAGACAGCGGTTGTGGGGTGCGTTCCGAGGGTCCTTCGCCAGTGCCGTTCTGCGTGCCTCCGCCTGTGGGAGAAGCTGAGGGACTTCAGGATATGGATCGTCGGTGAGCAGCCAGACGCCGCTGAGATCGGGCACACCAGCCGCAGTGCGAGGCGCCGGTCCGGAACGAACGCGCTGGCGCTTTCGCATCGCCTCCGCATTTCGGGCGGGGTCATCGCCGAGGGTGCTGCCATTGAGCGTCTCTACCAGGCTGACGTCGAGTTGTTGCGTTCTTGCAGGCGCTACTTCAACTTCCTTGGTAACTGAAGCGTACGCACAGCAAGGCATCCGGATGGTGAATTCCCACTTGCCGTCGGCTAAGCCCGTGAATTTGTAGACGCCGTTCGCATCAGATCGCGTGCGCGCGATTGCGCCGTCCGGGCTATGTCTTATTTGGATCGGCGCATCGGGAACCGGCGAGGCGTCCGGGTACGAGACACGGCCCTGGAGAGATGGGGGCGCGCTCTGCGCATATATGGAAAACACAAGGATCGGCAGCGATACAGTCCCGATGAGCGAACGATACATACCGCTTCCCAGTGTAGAACTGAAAAAGGTAAGTCCGGTACGCCCGCTCCCACGCGAACACTCCACGTTTGCACCGCGCGCCCGTTTCAGACCGGGATATCCGAGTAGGGTAAGATGAAAGTACAGTGCTACAACGAGTGATCCTGGCGGCGCTGTTCGCCCTCCTGGGACGGACCGCATGGGCGGCTCCCAAAGTGATTGCCGTCGATGTGGACGGGATGGTGCACCCGGTCACTACCGAAATCGTCGCGAGCGCGCTGGCCGAAGCGCGGGAAGAGGGCGCGTCACTTGTCATTGTGCGGCTCAACACACCCGGCGGTTTGATGGATGCCATGCGTGAGACCATCGAAAAGATCGTGGCCTCGCCCGTGCCCGTGGTTATGTATGTCGCGCCCAGTGGAGGCCGCTCCGCCTCCGCCGGCTTCTTCCTGTTGGAGAGCGGCGACGTAGCCGCCATGGCGCCCGGCACCAACACCGGCGCGGCCCACCCTGTGGCCCTCGGCGGCGAGATGGATGCCGAGATGAAGCAGAAGGTCGAGAACGACGCCGCCGCGTACATGCGGAGCATCTGCAGCAAGCGCGGCCGCAACAGCGCTCTGGCCGAAACCGCAGTTCGCGAAAGCAAATCGTTCACCGAGCGGGAAGCTCTCGATCAACACCTTATCGATTTGATCGAACCCAACGAGGAAGAACTCCTGAAGGCATTGGACGGGCGCGAGATCACCCGGTTCAGCGGCGCCAAGCAGACGCTGCACACCACCGGCGCGACCATCGAAGTCTACCAGCGCACCTGGCGGCAGAAGATCATCGCGGCCATTGCCGACCCCAACATCGCCTTGATCCTGCTGGTGATCGGCGCGCTCGGAATCTACGCAGAGTTCTCCTCGCCGGGATTGATTGCGCCCGGCGTGGCCGGAGTGATCCTGGTGCTCCTCGGTCTCTCGGCACTCTCCGTGCTTCCCATCAACTGGCTGGGAGCGACGCTGCTGATCGTGTCGCTTACGCTCTTCGTCCTGGAAGCCAAGTTCACCTCGCATGGCGTTCTCGGTCTGGGTGGCGCAGTGGCGATGGTCTTAGGGGCGGTCATGCTGGTGAATGGACCGATTCCCGAAATGCGCATCCACTGGGGCACCGCCATCGGGCTGGCGCTGCCGTTCTCGGCGATTACACTTTTGTTGCTCTCGCTGGCGGTGCGCGCACGCCGGAATAAGGTCGAGACCGGCTCCGAAGGCATGATCGGAATCATCGGTTCCGCCGTCACCGAGCTCGCGCCCGCTGGCAAGATCTTCGTGCACGGCGAATACTGGGATGCCGTGGCAGTGAAACCCGTCACCGCCGGTGCGCGCGTCCGGGTTACCGCCATTGACAAACTGAAGCTGACAGTAGAACCTGTTGCTGAACAGACGGGAGGCGGATCATGATCGATCCCACGGTAATCTTCGTAGCGGTGATAATCATCTACCTGCTGAGTTCCATCAAGATTCTGCGCGAATATGAACGCGGTGTGATCTTCCGGCTGGGCCGGCTGCTGCCGCAACCCAAGGGCCCCGGCGTGATTCTGGTGTTCGCGCCGCTCGACCGCATCGTGCGGGTTTCGCTGCGGATCGACACGCTTGAAGTTCCTTCGCAGGACGTGATCACACGCGACAACGTCACCGTCAAAGTGAACGCGGTTCTTTACTTCCGCGTCATCGAGCCGCGGCTGGCGGTGGTCGAGGTCTCCAACTTTCTGTATGCCACCTCGCAACTCGCCCAGACCACGCTGCGCAGCGTGTTGGGCGAAGTGGAACTCGACGAATTGCTGAGCCAGCGCGAGAAGCTCAACCTGCGCCTGCAATCCGTTCTCGATTCGCAAACCGCCGCCTGGGGTGTTAAGGTGACGCTGGTCGAAGTGAAGCAGGTGGACCTGGCCGAGCAGATGATCCGCGCCATCGCGCGGCAGGCCGAAGCCGAACGCGAGCGTCGCGCGAAGATCATCCACGCCGAGGGCGAATATACAGCGGCGGAGAAACTTGCTATGGCGGCGGAAGTGATTCAAAGGCAGCCCGCGGCCATTCAGCTGCGTTATCTACAGACCCTGGTGGAGATCGGCACGGAAAAAAATACGACCATCGTCTTCCCGCTGCCGCTCGATATAATCACATCATTAGAGCGCGCCTTGGATCGAGTCGCCCAGGGTAGCCCTCCTAAACCATGAAGAACACGGAGACCGGCGAATTTGAACTGGTGCTGGGGAACCGGCACCTGTTGAGCGGCTTTTTTGTCGTGGCGCTGCTGTTTGGCGTGGCCTTCGCGATGGGCTACATCGTGGGCCGAAACTCGGCGCCATCGGGCAAACCGGCGGAGACGGCCGCCGCATCGCCCAACCCGACGCCCAGGGACGCGCGTCCGCAGCCTGCATCCCCCGCCGAACCGCCGCCCGCCGCTACTCCCGCGCAAGAAACCGCATCCAGTGAAGAGACCGCGGCTCCCGACAAGCCCGCTGACGCTCCCGCGCAAACGACGACGCAGCCCGCGCGCGATGGGCCGGCGGCAGCTCCCGCGCCAGCCCCGGCGCCCGCGGCCGTGCCGGAGCCCGCGCCCGGAACCTACTGGCAGGTGATGGCGGTGCCGCAAGCGCAGGCGGAAATCGTGGCGAAGGCTCTGAAGGACAAAGGCTTCCCCACATCACTCGGGCAGGGTCCCAATAATCTGATGCGCGTGCTGGTAGGTCCGTATGCAGATACGCAAGCGCTGGGCGAAGCCAAATCGAAACTGGAAAACGCGGGCTTCCATCCGATCCTGAAGCATTGACCACCGCTCCCTTTGGTCGCAGCTCAGTAAGCCCGTTACCGAGCCGCGACCAAAGGGAGCGGTGGTTAGGTACCAATAGCATGAGCGATTCCCTCGTACAACTCAGCATCGGTCCCAGGCCGCGCCTCCCGGAATGGGTGCGCAAACCTCATACCCACTTCGAATCGTTGAACCGGCTCAAGAGCGGCCTGCGCCGCCTGAATCTCCACACGGTCTGCGAGTCGGCCCGCTGTCCCAACATTCACGAGTGCTTTTCCAAGGCTGCTGCGACGTTTATGATCCTCGGCAACCGCTGCACGCGCGGCTGCGGCTTCTGTTCGGTGCCCAAGGGCAACCCCGCGAAGCACGAAATGCGCCTCGACCCTTCTGAGCCCGCCAACGTAGCACGCATGGCCGCGGCGATGAACTTGCGTTACGTGGTGATCACCAGCGTGAACCGCGACGATCTGCCGGACGGAGGCTCCGCGCATTTCGCCGAAACCGTCCGCCAAGTTCGCCGGGCGCTCCCCGAGGCGCGGGTCGAAGTGCTGACGCCGGATTTCTGCGGCGATCTCGACGCCGTGGCGCGTGTTCTAGAAGCTGGCCCGCAAGTCTTCAACCACAATATGGAGACCGTGCCCCGGCTGTACCGGCGCGTGCGCCCGCAGGCCGACTATCGCCAGTCGCTGCGCGTGCTCGCTTTTGCGCGCGAGCATGGCGGCGCGCTTACGAAATCGGGCTTCATGGTGGGGCTGGGCGAAACCGAAGAGGAAGTGCACACGCTGCTGCGCGATCTGCGCGACGCGGGAACGGACGTAGCCACCATCGGCCAATACCTGCAACCCACGCGCCGCAATCTTCCCGTGTCCGCCTACATCGAGCCCCAGCAATTCGAGCGCTACCGGGAATACGGCCTTTCGCTGGGCTTCAAGATGGTGTTCAGCGGCCCCCTGGTGCGCAGCTCCTACATGGCTGACGCCGTCCATGACGAAGCGCGGCGGGTGCCGTGCTGAACTGGGCGCTGGCGCTCGTCTCGGCTGCGCTGCTGATCCTCACCTTTCCCGGTTTCCGCATTGTCTGGCTTGCTCCCATCGCGCTGGCGCCGCTGCTGGTCGCGGCCGCTCGCGAAACGCGCCCGCTACGCCGCTTCCTGGTGGGCTGGGCGGCGGGCGCGGTCTACTGGTTCGGCGTCTGCTACTGGATCCAGTACACGCTCGCGTTCTATGGCGGCCTGGGAAACCTTGCCGGATGGGCCGTCTTCACGCTATTCGCCGTGACGAAGGGCCTGCACATGGCGTTCTTCGCTTTGCTGGCGGGCATCCTGATGCGCCGGTGGTGGGCCGTTCCAACCGTGGCGGCCTTGTGGGTCGCGGTGGAAGTGACGCACGGTTTCCTCGGGTTTCAGTGGCTCACACTCGGCAATGCCGCGATCGACATGGGCGTCCCACTGCGCCTCGCGCCCATCACCGGCGTGTGGGGCATTTCGTTCGTGTTTGCGATGATGGCCACGGCTCTAGCGCTGGCACTGTTGCGGCGGCCACGGCTGGAGCTGCTCTGGCTACTGATCCTGCCGTTTCTGGCGTTCCTGCCGCCACTGCCGGCGGCCTTGCGCGGTCGCGATGCGGCTTTGCTGGTCCAGCCGAATATCTCAGAGTCGGCGGAGTGGAGCCAGGAGTCGCTCTATCGCACGGCAACCAGCCTGGCCGCCCTCACCGAACGCAGCGCCCTGGTAGAGGCTTCGCGTCCGCCTTCGCTGGTGTTCTGGCCGGAGGTCCCCGCACCGTTCTACTACTACGAGGACAACCGGTTCCGCGACATCATGGATAACCTGGCGCGCAGCATCCACGCGAACGTGTTGCTCGGTGTGGTGGCGCACACCGACGATGGCCGGCCGCTCAATTCCGCCGTGCTGATTTCCTCCGCGGGTGTCCCCGTGAGCCGCTATGACAAAGTGAACCTGGTGCCGTTTGGCGAGTTCGTGCCGTGGCCGTTCGGGTTCGCCAACAAGATCTCCACGGAAGTGGGCGATTTCGCAGCCGGCAAGCGCGTGGTGGTTTCTCCGGTGGATGGCCACAAGATCGGCGGCTTCATTTGCTACGAGTCGGTGTTCCCGAATTTCGTGCGGAAGTTCGCGGCCGGCGGCGCCGAAGTGCTCTACAACATTTCCAACGACGGCTGGTTTGGCAAGAGCGCGGCCCGCCAGCAGCACCTGACCATCGTGCGGATGCGCGCCGCGGAGAATCGCCGCTGGATCCTGCGTTCGGCCAACGATGGCATCACGGGAACCATCGATCCGGCCGGGCGCTTGCGTGGAACGCTGCCGCTTTATCAGGAGGCCACGTCGTACACCGGATTCACCTACATTTCGGAGCGGACGATCTACACGCGGTATGGCGACTGGTTCCCTGTATTATGCGCGGTGCTGGCGGTGACAGCCCTGCTCGCCGAGTTACTCCTCGCGCAGCGCCGTCATGGGATCGACACGGACGGCACGCCGCGCGGGCCCCAGACAGGCGATCAAAACGATAATGCTGAGCAGCACGGGAGCTAAAGCGAATGTAGTAGCATCGAGCTCGGTCACGCCGAATAGCATGGATCGTACGTAGCGCGTGAGCGCCCACGCGCCCCCGAGTCCGGAGACGATGGCCGCGAGAACCAACAGCGCGCTTTCACCCATCACCATGCTCAGGACGTCCGCTGGCCTCGCGCCCATGGCGACGCGGATGCCGATCTCTCGCGTGCGGCGCGCGACCAGATACGACATCACGCCGTAGACGCCGGCCGCCGCCAGCAGGATCGCGATCCCAGCGAAGATCCCGATGAGCAGGAGCTGGAAACGCTGCGGCGCCAGTGCCGTATCACGGCGCTCGTCCATGGTCTTAACGTCGAAGATGGGTTGGTCACGATCCACGGCACGGATGCGCTGTTCCACGGCGCGTATGGCCGCTCTAGGCTCGCCCGCAGTGCGGATGACAAACCACCCGCCGAAGTAACGCAGTTCCTGGCAGGTGCAGCGGTACATTTCAGGCCGTATCGGCGAGCCGAGTGCGCCGTCGCGGATGTTGCCCACCACGCCGACTATGGTCAAGGGAGGGTTTCCGTCGGGTCCGAATATGATGCGCCGGCCCAGCGGGTCCTCTCCTCGCAGGATCTCGCGGGCGAAGGCCTCGTTCACCACCACGGCGGCGGATTTTCTGAGTCTCGATCATCGAAAACTCGTCCGCTCCGCAGCGGGACTTCCAAAGTCTGGAAGAACTCCGGGCTGACGACTGTGTTGTCGGCCCTTGGCCGCTGGAGAAACGGTATCGGTTCGTGCCCGACCACCTGAACGCGCCCCGCCCGATCGTAAGTGTCTTGAAAGGGCATGTCAGACAATAGCGCCGCCGAGCGCGCCAGAGGAATCTGCTTCACCTCATCCAGCAACTTGAGGTAAAACCGCGCGCGGCCTTCTAAGCTCGTGGACCCGACTTGAGTGGCCCGGAAGGTGAGCAGATGATCGGTGCGGAAGCCAGTTTCCGTGTGCGCCAGCGCCAGAAAGCTGCGCGCCAGCAGACCGGCGCCAATCAGCAGCACGAGTGAAACGCCCAGTTCGGCAACCACCAGCAGCTTCCGCACGCGCGCCGCACTGCGTCCGATACTGTGCGTCCGGCCGGCGGATTTCAGAACTTCCTGGATACTTGTTCCGGCGGCAGAGAGCGCCGGGGCCATGCCGAACAGGATCGCGGTAGCCAGAGTCAACGCAGCTGTGAAAGCCAGAACGCGCGGATCCATGGCAATTGCCGGATAAGCGACCAGTATGGAGGGCTTAGCCGCGTTCAACGCGCGCACCGCGATCCAGGCGATGGCGATGCCTGCCAATCCGCCGGGCAGCGCCAGCACCAGGCTCTCGGTGAGCACCTGGCGGATGACGCGCCCGCGGCCGGAGCCCAGCGCCAAACGCACCGCCAGCTCGCGCTGACGGCTGCCGGCCCGCGCCAGCAACAGATTGGCCAGATTCACGCAAGCGATCAGTAGCACCAGGCCAACCGCCCCGCTCAGCATCATGAGCGCCGGCCGCAATTGCCCCGTGAGGTGCTGCTGCAGCGGCGTGGCGCCGATAGATAGATCCGACCGGAATCCCCTGCTCGCGAATACCTTGGGGTAATCGGCGCGAATGGCGAACGTCAAGCGCCGCATTTCCGTGTCGGCCTGTTGCGGTGTGACGTGCGGTCTGCGCCGCGCCACGATATCGAGGATGCGAAACATGGTATTGGCGCGGATGGGCCGTTCCGAGGCCTCGTCCATGTGGAGCGGCATCCAGATTTGCGTCCCCCGCGGAAAGTCGAAGCCCTGCGGCATCACACCTACAATGATGTGCGGCCGCCGGTCGAGGGCGATGGCTTTGCCAACAATATGCGGATCGCTCCCCAGCCGGTTTCGCCAAAAAGCGTAGCTCAGCACGGCCACCAGCGGCGCCTTCGTCCCCTCTTCTTCGCGCGCCAGATAGCGTCCCACCAGTGGTTCCGTCCCCATCACGCGGAAGAAGGAAGCCGATACGGACGCCACGTCCAGTTGCTCTGGCCGCTCGACGCCCGTCCGGTTGGCTGTGGATGGCATGAACGCGGCCACATCTTCGAAAATGTGGTTCTGCTCGCGGACGCGGTAGTAGTCGGGGGCCGTCGCAATATCTTCTTGAACGGGACCGGAGCGTTCACTGATCCAATCGATGTGATTTGCGCCGGGGTACGGAAGCGGCCGGATCAAAATGGAATCCGCCATGCTGAAAACCGTTGTATTGGCGCCGATACAGATGGCCAGCGTGGCGGTGGCAGCGAACGCCAGGAAACGGTCGCGGCGCAGGCCGCGGAGAGCATAGCGGAGATCTTCGAAGAAGTCCTCGATCATTCTGGTTCCCCTGGCATCGCGGCACTCCTCTTGCCGCTGGGTTGGATGGCCGAATTGGCGTAGCGCGGCGTAGCGCGCCTCAGCGGGCTTCATGCCGGCGGCGATGTTCTGCTGGACCTGGAGGTCGAGGTGAAAGCGCAACTCTTCGTCGAGTTCGTGCTCCACCGAATCGCGCTGGAACAGCGAACGGAGGCGCATCCGAACGATATCGAGCCATCGCATGAGATACGGCCCTCAGGCTCGCACAATCGCGGAGATCGCGGCCGACAGACGCTCCCAACTGTCGGTCTCATGCTCCAGTTGGCGATGGCCGGCGCGGGTAAGCGAATAATACTTGGCGCGGCGATTGTTATCGCTCTCGCCCCATTCGGCGCGGATCCAGCCTTGCTGCTCGAGACGATGGAGAGCCGGGTAAAGCGAGCCTTGCTGCACCTGGAGGACTTCTTCAGAGAGTTGCTGAATCCGCTGCGCGATGGCCCAACCATGCATGGGCCCGAGCGCCAGGGTTTTGAGGATCAACAGGTCGAGAGTGCCTTGGACCAGATCGGTGGGCTTGCTCATACGCGCTCCAACCACCGCTCCCTATGGTCGCGGCTCGGTAACGCCGCCGGCGTAGGTGCGCTTTACCGAGCCGCGACTGTAAGGAGCGGTGCTCCACTAGATTATC
>Ga0335078_10017332_pt1 | contig 10697 bp, 6 predicted proteins | sample Lox_Sample_32_FD_206711 | JGI IMG/M metagenome (GOLD analysis project Ga0335078, IMG submission 206711) | Soil microbial communities from Loxahatchee National Wildlife Refuge, Florida, United States - Lox_Sample_3.2 | ecosystem: Environmental > Terrestrial > Soil > Wetlands | place: USA: Florida... | reverse complement strand
TCCAGGACGCCCTGCAGGTGGATGTGCATCCGCTCGCCGGCGCCCAGACCTTCACCCTGGAAATGATCTTTCGTCCCGCTGCCGATGGCGGCGCCGAACAACGCTTCTTCCATCTTCAGGAAGTAGGCCCCGCGACCCGCCGCGACACCGATACACGCATGCTTCTGGAGTTGCGGATCATCGATGGCCGCTGGTGCCTGGATGCCGTGGCGTTTTCGGGAACCCAATCGAAGATCCTGATCGACCGCGCCAAACTGCACTCGCTCGGCCAGTGGCACCACGCGGCGATGGTTTACGACGGCCGCGAACTGCGCGACTACGTGGATGGCGTACTCGAGGGTTCCGCCGCGGTGCGTCTTGCGCCGCAAGGAGCCGGCCACACATCCATCGGCACGCGTATCGACCGGCGGAGCTATTTCAAAGGTGAGATCTTCGAAGCGCGGATGACGCCGCGCGCGCTGGCTCCGTCAGAATTCCTCGCGGTGCCGCATTTTCGCGAGCACACCATAGCCACCGGTCTCGCGGGCGGATATCACGTGGTTGCCGCGGACCTCAATCACGACGGCAAGCCCGACCTGATCGCGCTCACCACACGCGGCGACGAACTGGTCTGGTTCGAGAACCCCACCTGGGAGCGCCACACGCTGGCCCGCGGCTTCCCTCATATGATCAACTGCGTGGCCGTGGGCGCGGATTCCGAAGGCATTCCCGAAATCGTGCTGGCCAGCGAATTCAGCAACGTGGCCAGGAACAGCCTGGGTGTGGTCTCCGTGCTGCACCACGATGGCGACCCGCGCCGGCCCTGGAAGGCAACCGAAATCGACCGCATTCCCACTTCCCACCGGCTGCGCCTGGCCGATATCGACGGCAGCGGCAAGCCCGTGGTGATCAATGCCGCGCTGACGGGTCCCGAAGCCGAGCCGCCCGATTACCGCGGCGAAACGCCCCTGGTGTACTACCGGCCCGGCATCTGGAAGCGCGAAACCATCTCGCCCTCGAACAACGGCCTGGTGCACGGCATCTACATCCTGGATTGGGATGGAGATGGCCGCGATGAGATCCTCACCGCCGGCTTCGAAGGGATCCACCTGTTCAAACTGGCGAAGGAGGGCAGTTGGAGCCGCAGTACCCTGACCTCCGGCTCGCCCGATCCCTGGCCGAAATCGGGATCGAGCGACATTGCCGTGGGCCACATCGCCCAGGAGCGCTATCTCGCCGCCATCGAGCCGTGGCACGGCAATATGGTCTCCATTTATCGCTTGCAGAATGGCGCGTGGCAGCGCCAGGTAATCGACGATTCGCTGGCCGACGGGCACACCATTCAGACCGCCGATTTCGATGACGACGGCAGCGCCCAGGTGGTTGCCGGCTACCGCGGAGGATCCCACAACCTGTATCTCTACCGCTTCCTCCAAAATGCCGGGACATGGCAGCGCGAAACCCTGGATGCCGGCGGCATGGGTGCGGCGGCGTGCGCGATTGCCGATCTCAACGCCGATGGCCGCCCGGATATCGCCTGCATCGGCTCGGCCACCGCCAACCTGAAATGGTACGAAAACCTGGGCGTTGGTCCGAAATAGGCAACCCGTGCCCGGCGCGCGAAGGACGACAGCCCGGTGGAGCCGCCGATCCGTCGGGATCCGGCAGAACCATGGTCCCAGGAGTACCAACTAACCTTTTCAGGCCCCATCCTCAGGGGGTTAATGGACATGGGGGCTTGACAAGGACGCGGGTCCGGATAAAATATCTCTCATCTAAGCGTTGGCTATGCAGACCGCTTGTGATCACAACCGCACACAGATAATCGCCCGCAGAGACGGCATCGACTACGTCGAATGTCTGGATTGCCGTCAGATCTTCGAGGCCGAAGACCTGGAACCCGTCCCAGTCGAGGAAGAAGAAGAATAGCCCTCCACGCCTGCGTTAGCATGGAGGAGAATGCACGATCTCTCTCACTTCCGGAGCCATTTCGACGCTATCGCCGCGCGTCTGGCCACGCGAAGCAACCCACCTGACCTCGATCAGTTCCGCGAGTTGGACCGCGAGCGCCGCGCTGCCATCACCGAGGCGGAACAACTGAAGGCCCGGCGGAATTCGGAGTCGCAGGAGATCGCCCGCCTGAAACGCGAGGGCGCCGATACCACCGCGCGGCAGCAGGAGGTACGCGGCATTGGCGAACGGGTCGCCGCGCTCGATGAGCAGGTGAAGTCACTCGACAACCGCTTCCGCGAGCTGCTCGAGGGCATCCCCAACACGCCCCACGAATCCGTGCCGGTGGGCAAAGACGAAAGAGACAACGTCGAGGTTCGGCGCGTGGGCGAGCCGCGCACCTTCGATTTCGAACCCAAGGCACACTGGGACCTGGGTCCCGAGCTGGGCATCCTGGATCTCGAGCGGGCGGCCAAAATCACCGGCGCGCGTTTCGCCCTTTACTGGGGCCTGGGCGCGCGGCTGGAGCGGGCCTTGATCAACTTCATGCTCGACGTCCACACCCGCGAGCACGGCTATACCGAGGTGCTGCCGCCCTTCCTGGTCAACTCCAAGAGCCTCTTCGGCACCGGCCAGCTGCCGAAGTTCAAGGAAGACCTTTTTCAGTGCGCGGGGACGGATTTCTGGCTCATCCCCACGGCCGAGGTGCCGGTCACCAACATCTACCGCGACGAAACGCTGGATGCCGAAGCGCTGCCCATCCGCCTGTGCGCCTACACGCCGTGCTTTCGCAGCGAAGCCGGTTCGTACGGCCGCGACGTGCGCGGCATCATCCGCCAGCACCAGTTCCAGAAAGTGGAGCTGGTGAAGTTCACCCGCCCGGACCAGAGCTACGACGAACTGGAAAAGCTCACCGCCGATGCCGAGGATATTTTGCGGCGCCTGGGCCTGCCGTTTCGCACGGTGACGCTCTCCACCGGCGATCTCGGTTTTTCTTCCGCCAAGACCTACGACATCGAAGTGTGGCTGCCGGGGCAGAACGGCTACAAGGAGATCTCCTCCTGCTCGAATTTCGAAGCCTTTCAGGCGCGGCGGGCGGGCATCCGGTTTCGCGGCGGCAAAAAGACCGAGCTGGTGCACACGCTGAACGGCAGCGGCCTGGCAGTCGGGCGGACCTGGGTAGCCATTGTCGAGAACTATCAGCAGAAGGACGGCAGCGTGGTAGTGCCCGAAGCTCTGCGACGCTATCTGAACACGGAGGTGATCCGAGGACGGGGTGAGTAAGCCCAGAGCCGCGAAGCCTGCCCCTCCTCCGCCCGCGCCGTCCGTCTGGAAAAAGGCGGCTGGGCTGGGCGCAAGCCCGCTCGCCTATCCGCTGATTTCCGTACCGTTGCTCGCCCCCTGCTTCTGGCAATCGCGCATTCAGGCCGGCGATCTCGCCAGTCATGTGTACAATGCCTGGCTGGCGCAACTCGTGTCGCGTGGGCAGGCGCCCGGCCTCGCGGTCGTCCCGCAGGCCACCAACATCCTGTTCGACCTCATGCTCAGCGGCTTCGCCGCGCTCTTCGGCATGGGCGCGGCCGAGCGGATCGCCGTGTCGCTGTGCGTGCTGGTGTTCGCCTGGGGAGCGTTCGCGTTTGCCTCCGCGGTCGCCGGACGCCGCCCCTGGAGCATCTTCCCCGCCATTGCCATGCTGGCGTATGGCTGGGTCTTTCATATCGGCTTTTTCAATTTCTACTTGAGCCTGGGCCTTTGCTTTTGGGCGATGGCGCTGCTTTGGGAATGGAATCCGCGGCGCGCGGCAGCCGCCGTTGCGATTCTCGCGCTGGCATTCGCGGCGCACGCCCTGCCGGTGGGTTGGGCGGTAGCGCTGATGGCCTATCGCCGGGCGCTGACCCTCGTCGCGCCGCGCCGCCGGCTGCTTCTCGCCGCGGCTGCCGTAGCCGCACTGGTAGCGGCACGCGTGGCCATCGGCCGGATGGTCGAAACGCACTACACGCCTCCGCAAATTATCCTGATCACCGGCGCCTCGCAGTTCTACGTCTTCGATGCCAAGTACCAGTGGATCTCTCTGGCGATGCTGGCGCTCTGGGTGTCGCTGGTAGTGAACCTGTTCCGCGGATCGCGCGGCCAGTGGATGGAAGCGCCTTTTCACTTCTGCCTGCTCTCTTCGGCCGCCGTCTTCGTTCTGCCCGCCTGGATCCTGATTCCCGGCTATCAACACGCCCTGGCCTTCATCACCGAGCGACTGGCCCTGCCCCTGGCCGTTTGCATCTGCGTGCTGATCGCGGGACCCCTTGGCGCGCCCAAGCCGCGTCCATGGCAGGCGGTTGCGCTGGCGGGCATGGCGCTGGTTTTCTTCGGCATGCTGTACCGCGACGAGGCCGTGCTGAACGGTTTCGAAGACCGCCTCCAACACCTGGTAGCCGAACTTCCCGCCGGCCGGCGCGTGATCAACGTGGTGACCGATCCGGCGCTCCGCTCGGGTCCCCTGACCCACATGATCGACCGCGTCTGCACGGGCCGCTGCTACAGCTATGCCAACTACGAACCCTCCACCGCGCAGTTCCGGGTACGTGTGAAAGGCCCAAACCCCATCGTCGCCGCCAGCTACCCGGATTCTCTCGGAATGCAAGCCGGCACCTACGTGGTGAAGCCGACCGATCTGCCGCTCTACGAGGTGGACCTCAGCCCCGAAGGCCGCCTGGCCATTCGCAGCCTGAGCGCCGGAATGAAAGTCGGATCGACCAGCATCGACCTGCTCTGAGGCTGCGCCGCGCCTCGCGCAACCGGGAGCGGAAGGAAACTCTGCTACCTTGGCTTCATGGGCAAGCGCAAGCCGGCCCGTCCGGCTCCCGCACCAAAGCGGCAGCGGTTTCCTGAACGGCTGCGGCCGGCCGCGGTGCTTGCCGTGCTGTCGATCGCCGTCTACGGCAACAGCCTGGCCAACGGGTTCGTCAGCGATGACAAGATCCAGCTTCTGAAAAACCCGCTGGTCACCAGCGTGGCGCAGATTCCGCACATCTTCTGCTCGGGCGTCTGGTCCATTTTGGGAATACCCGGCAGTCCCGGCAATTATTACCGGCCTTTGCAGTTCCTGGCCTACCTTGTTTTATACGAGTGCGCCGGCTTTCGCGCCCCGGTGTTTCATCTGTTCCTGCTGCTGCTGCACGCCGCCAACACGGTGCTGCTCTATTTCCTGGTGCGGCGGCTTGCCACGGGCCGCATCGCTCTGGCCGCCGGGGTGCTGTTTGCGGTGCATCCGATTCACACCGAAGTCGTCGATTGGATCGCCGCCCTGCCGGATCTCATGGTCACCACGCTGTCCCTGGCGGGCGTGTGGTGGCTCGCCCGCGCGGAGGATGTGCCGCGCGGGCTGCGCATCGCCGGGCACTGCGGTCTGTACCTCGCCGCGCTGCTCATCAAAGAGACCGGGGCGATGCTGCTGCCCCTTTACGCCGCTTTCGGATTCTTCTACCGTCAACGCGGCTGGCAGGAACTGCGCCGGAACCGGGCGCTATACGTCTCGATGGCCGCGACCTTCGCTGTCTACCTGGCCATGCGCCGCGCCGCACTGGGCACGCTCGCGCCCGGGCAGGAAGCCTTTTTCCACCTGACCCCTCCCGAGTTCGCCTTGAGCGCCATAGTGGTGGCGGGGCAATATCTCGCAGCCTTGTTGTGGCCAGTGAATCTCAGCTACTTTCACATCTTTCACCCGACGGAAGGCATCACCGCGGCCGTGCTGATTTCGGCGCTCGCGCTGGCAGCCATTGGCGTGGCGGTCTCTCGGCTCCGCAATCCGTTCGTGGCGTATGGCATCTTCTGGATCGCCGCCACTCTCGCGCCGGCATTCAATCTCACCGGCGTCGGGCAAAATGTTTTCGCCGAACGCTATCTCTATCTGCCATCTGCCGGGTTCTGTTGGATCGCAGCATGGGCCTGGGACCGGCTGGCAGCCTGGCGCTTCGCCTGGGCCGCCACCACCGCCGCGGTCCTGATCCTGGCCTGCGCCGCGGAAACGGTGTCGCGCAATCGGGACTGGCGTGACGATTACACGCTCTTCCGGCTCACTCTCCGGCAATCCCCCACCTCAGGCTGGCTGCACAATTGGATGGCCGGAGTGTATGTCGAGCGCCACGAATTCGATCAAGCCCTCGGCGAGGAGCGGCAGGCGGTTCGGTACGAACCCCGCGCGCCCGCCTTTCACGAAAACCTGGGAAACATTCTGCTGGTAAGCGACCCCCGCGCGGCCATCACGGAGTTTCAGACCCTGCTCGCGCTGCAACCCGACCGCGCCGAAAATTATTCGGACCTGGCAATCGCTCTGGAAGCGGTGGGAGAGAATCGCGAGGCCGCGGCCGAATATCAGGCCGCCTTGAAATTGGATGCGCGCAATGAAGAGGCTCAGGAGGGATATCGGAGAGTAGCTACTCGCTTGAAGTAAAACGGGGAGTGGGAAGTAACTGCTCGTCTCAAAAAGTGAACCGGGGAGCCGACAGCAGGCTCCCCGGTCCCGGCTTTGCGATGCCGCCTAACTTAAATGATCAACCAACCGGCTCAAGCCAATATTCATACAAGCTAAAACCGGTAGGTTCCGCTCCGACTGCAAATCCCCCGAAGTGCGCACCCGAATAGTCCTCGTGGCGCCCGGTCCCGGCAGGCGTCCTCCCGGCTTCCTTTGCCGGTGTGCCGCTGGCTGCGAGGAGCCGGGTCCGGGAGAACCGCGCGGATGTGGGCGTCCGTCCTATTACCGCCGGCCACCATGGCCGCCGCCGTGGAAACCACCACCGTGAGATCCGCCGCCGTGGAAGCCGCCACCATGGAATCCACCGCGATAGCCGCCACCATAACCGTGGCCCCAACCCCCATAATAGCCGCCGTAACCAAAGCCCAATCCCAGCCCTACTGATGGTCCGTAATAGTACGGATCATAGTTGTACGCATATGGATAGTCATACGGGTAATTATACGGATACCCGTAATAAGGATAGGTATAAGGGTAGGTGTACACGGGCGCAGGCGCAACCCCGACTCCAACCCCAAACCTGACAGCAGCGTCGGCCTTCGGAGCGGCGAATATCAGCATCCCGGCCATTGCAAGAGTTGCAAGTCCAATTTTTTTCAGCATTTTCCGCCTCCAGTCTTTTGGACGCGGGCCGACCTGCCCGGACTGCAAAGGATTGTCAACGCCGCTGGGACCCAAATTGCCGGCCCTCCTGCGTGCTTTTCCACACCCTGGCAGGAATGCATCTCCCCACCTCTCGGCCACCTCTCGACCTCATCTCTTGACCCCGCGCCGCTTTTGGCATAGATTATCTATGTGACGCGCACCCAGCGGGACGAGATCCCTCCCGGCACCCTCGACATGCTGATTCTGAAAACCCTGGCGCGGGCCGGCCCCATGCATGGGTTCCAGATTGCCGACTCCATCCAGAAAACCACCGAGGACGTTCTGCAGGTGGAGGAGGGATCGCTCTACCCCGCCTTGCAGCGCATGCTCATCAAGGGGTGGATCGCGGGCGAATGGGGCAAAACCGATGGCAACCGGCGCGCCCGCTATTACCGGCTTTCCCCCGACGGCCAACAGCAACTGGAGCGCGAGCTGGAACGCTACGGCCGCGTGGCCCGCGCCATTGCCCGCATCCTGCAACCCGCATAGGGAGTTATGCTCGAGCGTTTTCAACACTTCTTCCGCCGCAACCGGGAAGCCGCGGATTTGCGGGAGGAGATGCGCCTGCACCTGGAATTGCGGGCGCGCCAACTGGAAGACCGCGGCATTCCGGCTAAGGAGGCCCATTCCATGGCACAACGCCAATTCGGCAACGCCGGCCGGATCGAAGACCAGAGCCGCGACGCGTGGGAGCGGGGAAGCCGCGCCTTAGGCCTGGGATCCTGGGAGCGCCTCGCGCAGGACATCCGGCTGAGCGCGCGCAGCCTGCGCAAGGCGCCCGGTTTCACGGCCGTGGCGGTCGTGACCCTCGCCCTTGGGCTCGGCATGAACACCGCGGTTTTCACCGTCGTGGATGCGGTGATGCTGCGCGCGCTGCCGTACCCGCAAGCTTCGCGGCTGGTTTCGATGTGGGAACAGGTGATGGGCCATCAGCCCGACGAGATGAGCAGCCATGGCGCCTCCTACGCGAATTCAGGGCGCTACACGGTCTCGCTGGCGAATCTGCCGGATTACTGCAACGCCAAATCGATCCGCGCGCTGGCGGTGTTCGACATGACGCCCAAGAATCTCACCGGCGAAGGCACTCCGGAGCGCCTCGCCGGAGAGACTGTCAGCGAGCCGTTCTTCTCCGTCCTGGGCGTGCAACCGCTGCTCGGGCGCGATTTTCTGCCGGAGGACGATCGTTTCGGCGCCAACCCGGTCACGATTGTGACGTATGGCTTCTGGCAGCGGCACCTGGGGGCGGATCCGCAGGCGCTCGGGCGGACGGTGAATCTGGACGAAGTGCCGTACCGCGTCATCGGCGTTCTTCCGGCCTGGTTTCGCTCGCCCGGCCAACTGACCAGCACGGACCAGATCGCCTTCTACGTTCCGGTGGCGGCCTCGTCCAAGATGCTGACCCGCCGGGGCGATCACGATTGGAACGTGGTGGGCCGCCTGCGCCCCGGCGTAACGGTTGCGGCGGCACAGGCGGAGTTGGCCATCATCAGCGCGGCCCTGGCGAAGCGATACCCCGAGTCCAACCAAAACATCAGCGCCGTGATTGCGCCTCTGCGCGACGACCTGGTGAGCGAGGTTCGCGAGTCGCTGTGGGTGCTGCTGGGGGCTACCGCGCTGATCGTTCTGATTACCTGCGTGAATGTGGCTAACCTGCTGTTGGTGCGCGCTACGGCGCGGCGGCATGAGACCAGCGTGCGCTTTGCCCTGGGCGCCAGCCGCCTGCGCATCGCGCGCCAGTTTCTGGCGGAAAGCCTGCTGCTGGCGCTGGCCGGATGCGCTGCGGGAATCCTGCTGGGCCGCGTGCTGATGGGCGTGCTGCTGGTGCTTGCGCCCGCGAGCATTCCACTGATCGGCACGGTCTCGATGGATTGGAGCGTGTTCGCGGTGGCCGCCGCCGTCGCCACGATTACCGGCGTGGCATTCGGAGTCGCGCCTGCCTGGCAGGCCGTCCAAACCAAGGCCTCCGAAGCGCTGAAGGCCGCTTCGCGGCATACGGGCGGGCGCAGCCAGGTGCGCTGGCGCGCGATCCTCACTGCGACGGAGGTGGCGTTATCGCTGGTGCTGCTGGTGGGCGCCGGGCTGCTGCTGAAGAGTTTCGTCCTGCTGATGGGCGTGGATTTGGGCTTCCAGCCCGATCGCGTGCTGGCCATGAACATCAACCTGCCGAAGCTGCGCTATCCGGCCGCCGAAGGCCGGCTCCAGTTCTTCGAACAGCTCGAACTGCGCGTGCGGGCGTTGCCGGGAGTGCAGGCGGCGGCGTATGCCAACCGTTTCCCCCTGCGCGGAAGTTGGGGCGGCGACGTAGAAACCGATCTCGCGCCGCAAGACGAATCCGATGTGGATTTGCAGGCCGTCAGCCCCGGCTACTTTGAGACCCTGGGCATCCCGTTGATGCGCGGGCGCGGCCTCACCCCCGCGGACCGCAACGGCGCGCCGCTGGTGGCGCTGGTGAACGAGGCCTTCGTGCAACGATTTTTTCCGCGCACCGACCCGCTGGGCCATCGCATTCACCACGGCGCGGATACTCCGTGGATGACGGTGGTCGGCGTGGTGAACGACATTCGCCGCAAGGGGAAAGAAGCGCAGATCACGGCACAGGTTTACCTGCCGGCAGCGCAAACCGGATACCCGGTAAGCCTGGCCGATTTCGCGGTGCGCTCGGCCGGCGACCCCCGCCAGTTGGTGAAGGCGGTGCAGGCGCAGGTGTTGGCGCTGGATAAGGACCAGCCGGTGACGAACGTCCGCACGCTGGAGGAAATCGTCAGCGCATCGGCCGCCCAGCGGCGCTTCCAGACCGTTCTGCTGGCGACCTTCGCCGCGGTGGCGTTGGGGCTGGCGGTGATCGGCATCTTCGGCGTGCTGTCGTACCTGGTAAGCCAGCGCACCGGGGAACTGGGCATCCGCCTGGCTCTCGGCGCGCGTCCGCGAGCCATTCTGGCGCTGGTGCTGCGGCAGGCCGGTGCGCTCATCGGCGCGGGTGTGGCCCTCGGGTTGGCCGCCGCCTTCGCCCTCACCCGCTACCTCGAAAGCCTGCTCTTTGGCGTGCGGCCCACGGATTGGCTCTCCTACGGCGCGGCGGTGGCCCTCCTCGCCGCCGTTTCCCTGCTCGCCGCGCTTCTGCCCGCCCGCCGCGGTTCCAGGCTCGATCCGATGGTGGCGCTGCGAGAGGAGTGAAAGTCTTAGGGCTAGACTCTTGCCAGGGCCGCGGATCGCGCTTTAGCTTCCTGCGGGAGACGCTGTTCGTTTAACGCGCGCCTCCCAATTCGCTCCTGAAGCAGGTTCGCCTGGTCCCGGCTGAAGTTCAGCGCGCTCGTGCCAATCAACCGGAATTGCTGCTTGCTCCAATGGGCCAACATCACTCCGGTTGCGGAGTGCGCGTTTGCACCCAGGATCAGGTGACCCACTTCATGTGCAATTGCCGCGCCCAGGATTTCGCCAACTGTGGCCGGCCACTTCCCAGCCAACTCAACCGCCATCGGGTAGTAGGTAGACGCCGGCCGCTCCCCTGGCCAGGCTATCGTCCAGGTCGTCGATCTAGCGGAGTTCAAGGCGCCAAGTTACACGAATCCGCAGTTTTTGCCGGGGAGTAAGGATTCTC
>Ga0335078_10017331_pt1 | contig 10697 bp, 12 predicted proteins | sample Lox_Sample_32_FD_206711 | JGI IMG/M metagenome (GOLD analysis project Ga0335078, IMG submission 206711) | Soil microbial communities from Loxahatchee National Wildlife Refuge, Florida, United States - Lox_Sample_3.2 | ecosystem: Environmental > Terrestrial > Soil > Wetlands | place: USA... | reverse complement strand
CGATCGCCTTGATCGTGCGGCCGCCCTCCCCGATCGCGATTTTTTTCTGGCCCTCGCGCGCGACATAGATCGTCTGCTCGACCCGCGCCGAGCCGTCCTTCTGGTTCGTCCAGGAGGTCGTCTCGACCGTCGATTCATAGGGCAGTTCGTCGTGCAGGCGTTCGAAGAGCTTTTCGCGCGTGATCTCGGCGGCGAGCATGCGTAGCGGCGCGTCCGAGAGCTGATCCTCCGGATAGAGCCAGGGCGAAGCGGGCATCGCCGGCGCGAGCCGCGCGCGCAGCCGGTCGAGCCCGTCGCCGGTCTGCGCCGAGACCATGAAGGTCTCTTCGAATTTTTGCGCCTCGTTCAGCTCCTTGGCGAGAGCCAGCAGGCGCTCGCGCGGGACAACATCGATCTTGTTCAACACGAGCCATTTCGGCGCGGCGCTCTGAGAGAGCTGCTTGATCAGCGCCAAAACCTCCTCGTCCGAGCCCTTGCGCGCGTCGACGATGAGCAGATTGAGATCGGCGTCCTTGGCGCCGGACAGCGCGCTCGCGACCATGGCGCGGTCGAGCCGGCGCTTGGGCGCGAAAATGCCGGGCGTATCGACGAGCACGATCTGGCTTTGACCCTCGATCATCACGCCGCGCACCTGCATGCGCGTCGTCTGGGCCTTTCGCGAGACGATCGACACCTTCGCGCCGACGAGCGCGTTGACGAGGGTCGACTTGCCGGCGTTCGGAGCGCCGACCAGCGCCGCAAAGCCGCAATGCGTCGAGGCGGTGCCCTCCTCGCTCACGACGGCTCCTCGCCTTCGGTCTCGACGCCCTCGCGCTGCAGGAAGGACTGCGCCGCCGCCTGCTCGGCCGCGCGCTTCGAGGGGCCCGCGCCGCAGGCCTCTTCGAAACCTTCGACCTCCGCCCGGATTTCGAAGCGCGGCGCATGATCGGGGCCGCTGCGGCCCGCGAGCCGATATTTCGGCGCCGGGAGCTTGCGGCCCTGCGCCCATTCCTGAAGCACTGTCTTGGGATCGCGCAGCCGGCGGGTGGGCGCGACCATGCGCGGCTCGAAGGCGCGCCGTACGAGCGCCTCTGCGGCTTCGGCGCCGCCGTCGAGAAACACCGCGCCGATGATGGCCTCGCAGACGTCGCCGAGAATCGCCATCTTGTCGCGTCCGCCGCTTAAGGCCTCGCCTTCCCCCATGCGGATGAAGGCGCCGACGCCCCACTCGCGCGCGACCTCGGCGCAGGTCTCCTTGCGCACGAGCGCCGCCAGCCGGTGCGACAGCGGGCCTTCGCTCTCGGCGCTAAAGGCTTCCATCAGCATATGCGCGACGCCGAGCCCGAGCACGCGATCGCCCAAAAACTCCAACCGCTCGTAAGAGCCCGAGCGCGCGGTGGCGGCGCTCGCATGCGTCAGCGCTTGCGCCAGCAGGCTCTTGTCGGCGAAAACATGCCCGATGCTTCTCTCGAGCGCGGCGGCGTCGCCATCCGCCTCCCGACTCATCCCGGACATCGCCGGCTCAATGCGCGACCTTGAAGATGCGGCTCCAGCGGCCCTCGAAAGGCCAGCGCCAGAAGGCGAGCGCCGACTCATTCTCCTTGATGTCGAGCGAGAAGAAGATGCGCTCGGCGCGGCCGACGAGATTCTCGAAAGGCACGTAGCCGACGCCCCCCATCGCCTTGGGCACGCGGGAATCGGTCGAATTATCGCGGTTGTCGCCCATCATGAAATAATGGTCCGGCGGAACGACGAAGAGCTCGGTGTTGTCGTTGACGCCCTGGTCGCCCTCGATCTCGATGATCGTGTGCTCGACGCCGCCGGGCAAGATCTCCTTATAGGTCGGGACCTCCGTCATGCGGCCGTCGCGGCCTTCGACGCGGGCGGGAGCGATCGGCACGCGCGGCACGACCACATTATTGATGTAGAGCCGCCCGTCGATCATCTGGATCCGGTCTCCGGGAAGGCCGATAACGCGCTTGATGTAATCCGTGTCGTTGTCGCGCGGCAGCTTGAAGACGACGACGTCGCCGCGCTTGGGGTCGGCCCCGAGAATGCGGCCGGAAAACAGATTTGGACTGAAGATGATGGAGTATTTCGAATAGCCGTAAGCATATTTCGAGACGACGACATAATCGCCGACGAGGAGCGTCGGGATCATCGAGCCGGAAGGAATGTTGAAGGGCTGGAACAGCAGCGTGCGAATGACGAGCGCAATCGCGAGCGCCTGAATAACGACGACGACGAGCTCGACGAGCCCCGCGACCCACCCTTCTTCCTTCTCGGGCTTGGCGACAGGAACATTCTTGCTCAAGGGGGCGACACTCCTCGTGGCGGCGGCCGGCGGCCGATCCGGCGAGACCTCTATCACGGGGCCGCTTCAATGAGAACTATCGCCTGAGCATAAGGCTCCTCGTCGGAAAGGGTCAGATGCAGCCTTGCCGTCATGCCGGCGGGCGTGAGCTCGGCGAGGCGGGCCAGGGCGCCCCCGGAGAGCTCCAGCGTCGGCTGGCCCGTCGCGAGATTGACGACCGTCATGTCGCGCCAGCCGACCTGCGCGCCGACGCCGAGCCCCAGCGCCTTGGCGCAGGCCTCCTTGGCGGCGAAGCGCTTCGCATAGCAGGCGGCGCGCGACGGCCTTGCTTCGCAGCGGACGCGCTCTGGCTCGGTGAAGAGTCTTTTCACGAAGCGCTCGCCGTGACGCTCCAGCGCCTCCGCGATGCGGCGCATGTCGCACAGGTCCGCGCCGAAGCCGATGATCACGCGACCTCCGCCCGGCCGGCGTCCATCGCCGCCCGCATGAGCCGGATCGCCTCGGCGAGCCCGACGAAGACGGCTTCGCCGATCAGGAAATGGCCGATGTTCAACTCCACGACCTGCGGCAAGGTCGAGATGCGCCGGGCGGTCTCGTAGTCGAGCCCATGGCCGGCGTGGACCTCGAGCCCGCGAGAGGCGGCGCGGGCCGCGCCGCCCTTGAGGCGCTCGAACTCGCGCTCCGCAAGGCTCGCGTCGCGCACCTCGAGCGCATGGCACCAGGCGCCCGTGTGCAATTCGACGACGGGCGCCTTGATCGAGGCCGCGGCGTCGATCACCTCGTCGCTCGGCTCGATGAACAGCGAAACTCTGACGCCGGCGCGCGAAAGCTCCGCGATGAAGGGGACGAGATAGTCATGCGCGGCGACGACGTCGAGCCCGCCCTCGGTCGTGCGCTCGGTGCGCTTTTCCGGCACGAGGCAGATCGCGTGGGGCTTGATGGCCAGCGCGATGTCGAGCATCTGCTCGGTCGCCGCCATTTCGAAATTTAGCGGCTTCGTGATCTGCGCCTTGAGCCGCGCCATGTCGTCGTCATGGATGTGCCGGCGGTCCTCGCGCAGATGCGCGGTGATCCCGTCAGCGCCGGCTTCTATCGCGAGCAGCGCCGCGCGCAGCGGATCGGGACGCGGGCCGCCGCGCGCGTTGCGCAGGGTCGCGACATGATCGACGTTCACGCCGAGGCGCAGCGGGGGCATTGGCGTCTCCAGAAAAACGAGCGTCCGGGCGCGCGTTCTTAGGGCCCCGGGGCGGGGGCAGGCAAGCGGCCGCGAGGGCTTCGCGGCCGCCTTATAACCGGGCTGCGACCGCTATATAAAGCGTGCTTTCAGACAAAAATTTGCGCAGTCAAACCGCCCACGAGACTTGCTATCGTTCTGTAACTGCGTAGGCTAGCCCCGCGAATGGACGGCGTTCGACGTCGGCGCTGGGGGAGAGCCTATGAGGATTCGCGCGGTTTTCGCTGGTTTTTGCCTGCTGCTGTCCTTGCCGGCCACGCGCGCCGACGCGGGCCAAACCCATGTCGCGGTCGCCGCGAATTTCATGGAGCCGGCGCGCGAGATATCGGCCCTGTTCCAGAAGAAGACCGGACATGAGGCGATCCTGATCTCGGGGGCCTCGGGGAACTTCTTCTCGCAGATCACTCATGGCGCGCCTTTCGAGGTGTTTCTCTCGGCCGACGCGGAGCGTCCGCGGCTGGCCGAGGAGCAGGGCTTCGCCGTTCCCGGGAGCCGCTTCACCTATGCGATCGGCAAGCTCGTTTTGTGGAGCCGGGTCATCGACGCGTCGAAGGGCGAGGCGGTGCTAAAGGCCGGCAAGTTTCAAAAAATCTCGATCGCCAATCCCACCTCTGCGCCTTACGGCGCCGCCGCCGTCGAGACTTTGAGGGCCCTGGGCGTCTATGACGCGCTGCAGCCGAAGATCGTCCAAGGCTCGAGCATCGCCCAGGCGTTTCAGTTCGTCGACACGCGCAACGCCGAGCTCGGCTTTGTCGCGCTCTCGCAGCTTTACGGCAGTGAGGAAGGAACGCGCTGGCTCGTCCCGGAAAAGCTCCATGCGCCGATCCGCCAGGACGCCGTGCTGCTCAAGAACGGCGCAAACGACGAGGCGTCGAAGGCCTTTATCGCCTTCCTCAAGGGACCGGCGGCCCACGCGATCATCGAGCGCTTCGGTTACGCTCTGGAGTGCGTCGGTTGCCTCACGGAGTGACGTCGGATGGAGATCCTCCTGCATCTCTGGCCGCCGGTTAAGCTCACTCTCCAGCTTGCTTCGATCACGACGCTGTTGGTCCTCGTGGTCGCGACGCCGCTCGCCTGGTGGCTCGCACGCTCCAAGGCGAAATGGAAGGAGATCGTCGCCACCATCGTCTCTCTGCCGATGGTGCTGCCGGCGACCGTGCTGGGATTTTATGTCCTCGTCGCGCTCGGCCCCGGGGGCCCAGGCGGCAGGATCGCCGATCTATGGGGCGATCGCACGCTGGCCTTCACCTTCACGGGCCTCGTCGTCGGCTGCGTCGTCGCTTCGCTGCCGACCGTCCTTCAGCCCATCCGCAACGCCTTCGAGGCCGTCGGCGACCGCCCACTCGAAGCGGCGGCGACGCTGCGCGCTTCTCCCTGGCGGGCCTTCTGGCGCGTGGCGCTGCCGCTCGCGAGCCCCGGCATGCTCTCCGGCGCGGTGCTCGGCTTCTCGCACACGGTCGGCAATTTCGGCGTGGTGCTGATGATCGGCGGCAACATTCCGGGCCGCACGCGCGTCATGTCCACGGCGATCTACGACTATGTCGAAGCGATGCAGTGGGACGAGGCCAATCTGCTCGCCGGCGGCATGGTGGCTTTCGCTTTCGTGGTGATCCTGTCGATGATTTTGATCGAAAAACGCTTTGCAAGGATGCGCATTTGAGCGCCGGCCGCACGATCCGCGCCGAGTTCCGCAATGCGCTCGGCGGCTTCACGCTCGACACGGCCTTCGAGGCGCCCGCCAAGGGCGTCACGGCGCTCTTCGGCCCCTCGGGCTGCGGCAAGACTACGGTCATCCGCTGCGTGGCCGGCCTCATTCGAGTCGCGGACGGCTATTGCTGCGTCGACGGCGAGGTGTGGCAGGACCGCGACGGAGCCTTTCTGCCCACCTATAAGCGACCGCTGGGCTACGTGTTCCAGGAAGCGAGCCTGTTTCCCCATCTGTCGGTGCGCAAAAATCTGCTTTTCGGCGCGCCCAGGGAAAAGCCCAAGGACCGGCCGCAGATCGACTTCGACGAAGTGGTCGATCTTCTTGGTCTGCGGCGTCTGCTCGAGCGCTCGCCGACCAATCTCTCGGGCGGCGAGCGCCAGCGCGTCGGCATCGGCCGGGCGTTGCTGACGCAGCCCAAGCTGTTGCTGATGGACGAGCCCCTCTCGGCGCTCGACCGCAAGACCAAGAACGAGATTCTGCCTTTCATCGAGAAGCTGCGCGACCATTTCGCCGTGCCGATCTTTTACATCACCCACGACATGACCGAGGTTGAGCGGCTCGCCGACCAGGTGGTGCTCATCGAAAAGGGACATGTCGTCATGGCGGGCGCGCTCGCCGAGTTGCAAAGCAATCCCGATTCGCCGCTGGCTACGTCGCGAGAGGCCGCGGTGAGCCTCAAAGGCGCGGTCACCTCCTTCGATCCGCAATATGGTTTGCTCAATATTTCGCTTCCCGGCGGCGCGCTCATTGCGCCGGCGCCTCCCGCCGAGATCGGCGAAACCCGGCGCCTTCGCATTCTCGCCAGCGACGTGAGCCTCGCGCGAGAGAACCGGGGCCGCAGCTCGATACTCAACGTGCTGCCTGCGAGCGTCGTGACGGTGAAGCCGCTAGACCCCTATGAGACGCTGGTCGTCGTCGCGCTCGGGCAGAAAGGCGACGGGGCGAGGCTTTTGTCGCGCATGACCCGAAAGTCCGCCGAAGAGCTCGGCCTCGCCGAGGGCCTGAGCGTTTTCGCGCAGGTCAAATATGCCGCGCTCAGCGCCGGGCGCGGCGAGGAATAGTCTGCGCCGTGGGGCCTTGAGGGGGGTCACGGCTTCCATCGCCAAAAGGCGCCTCGCCGGCCCGCGCGCTACCCCACGACCCGCTCAACCTTGCTCACCTGCGGACTGGCTCTGAGCCGCGCCATGATCTCGCTCAGATGCTTGAGATCCGAGACCTCGAGATCGAAGGTCATCTCGCGAAAATCCGGCGAATGCGCGGTGAAGGCGATGTTGTCGATGTTGGCGCCCGTTTCGCCGATCAGAGTCGCGAGCGCGCCGAGCGCGCCTGGCTCGTTCGCGGCGGTCGCGACGACGCGGGCCGGAAAGAGCGCCCCGGAGCCCGGATCCACGTCCCAGCGCACGTCGAGCCACAGCTCCGGCTGGTCGTCATAGCGGGTGAGCGAAGGCGACTGGATCGGATAGATCGTGACGCCTTCGCCCGGCGTCAGAATGCCGACGATGCGATCCCCCGGCACGGCGCCGCCGCCCTCGGCGAACCGCACCGGCGTGTCGCCACGAAGACCGCGAATGGGAATCGCCAGGTCTCCGACTTTGTCGCCCGCGCCCAGCGACTGAAACTTCAGGCTCGCGGCGTTCTTGGGGTCGAGCCAGCCGGTCTTCCCGCCGCCTGGGCCCTTCGTTAGGGGTTTTCGATCCTCGGTGAAGTCGGGATAGAGCGCCTTGACCACGTCGCCGGAATAGATTTCGCCGCGCCCGACCGCCGCGAGCACGTCCTCGACGCTGCCGCGGGCGAGGCGCGGCAAGACGCCCTTCAGCCGATCGAGGCTGAAGGACCGGCTCGCCCGCTCGAAGGCGCGCTCGACGATCTGGCGCCCGAGCCCCGAATATTGTCGGCGCACGGCCTCACGCGTCGCCCGCCGGATCGCGGCGCGCGCCTTGCCGGTCGCGACCGCGGCCTCCCAAGCGGCCGGCGGCGAGTGATCGGCGCTGCGCAGGATCTCCACCTCGTCGCCGTTCTGCAGCTCGGAAAGCACGGGCGCGACGCGGCCGTTGATCTTGGCGCCCACGGCGCTGTCGCCGAGCCGCGTATGCACCGAATAGGCGAAGTCGATCGGCGTCGCGCCGCGCGGCAGCGCGATCAGCTGCCCTTTGGGGGTGAAGCAGAACACCTGATCGCGAAATAGCTCGAGACGCGTATGCTCGAGGAACTCCTCGGGACTGTCGCCATGCGCGAGGAGCTCCATCGTCTCCTGGAGCCAGCGATAGGCCCCGCTTTCTTGCGCGAGATCCACGCGCCCCTCGGCGCCGCTCAGATCCTTGTAAAGCGTATGGGCGGCGATGCCGTAACGGGCGATCTCATGCATTTCCGCGGTGCGGATCTGCAGCTCGACGCGCTGACGTCCGGGACCCACCACCGTCGTATGGATCGATCGATAGTCGTTCTGCTTGGGCGTCGACACATAGTCTTTGAAACGCCCGGGCACGGTCGGCCATTTGGTGTGGACGACGCCGAGCGCCGCATAGCAATCCTCGATCTTGCCGACGACGATGCGGAAGCCGAAGATGTCGGAGAGCTGCTCGAAGGAGATCGATTTGCGCTCCATCTTGCGCCAGACCGAGTAGGGAGTCTTCTGGCGGCCCGTGACGGCCGCCTGCATGCCCCGCTTGGCGAATTCCTCCTTGAGCTCCTCTTCGACGCGCCGGATGATGCGGCCGTTCTTGGCGCGCAGCTCCTCGAGCCGCGTTTCGATCGCCAGATAGGCCTCCGGCATAAGATGGCGGAAGGCCAGGCTCTCCAGCTCCTCTCGCAGCCGCTGCATGCCGATGCGGCCGGCGAGCGGGGCGTAAATGTCGAGCGTCTCCTGCGCGATGCGCGCGCGCTTCTCCGGCGGCACGAAATGCAGCGTTCGCATATTGTGCAGCCGGTCGGCGAGCTTGACGAGCAGCACGCGCACGTCCTCGGCGACCGCGAGCAGGAGCTTGCGGAAATTCTCGCCCTGGCGCGCCTGCTTGGAGACGAGGTCGAGCTTGTCGATTTTCGTCAGACCCTCGACGAGCCGGCTGATCTGCGGCCCGAAGAGACGCTCGATCTCCTCGCGCGTCGCGTCCGTGTCTTCGATCGTGTCGTGGAGAACGCCGGCGACGATCGTCGCATCGTCGAGCTTGAGATCGGTCAGGATCGCTGCGACTTCCAGCGGATGCGAGAAATAGGGATCGCCCGAGGCGCGCTTCTGCGAGCCATGCGCCCGCATCGCATAGACATAAGCGCGATTGAGGAGCTCCTCGTCGACGTTGGGATTATATTTGCGAACCCGTTCGACGAGCTCATATTGACGCATCATGCGCGTTCGACCGGACTTTTCGCCTTGAAGGCGGCGCGCCGCGCCGCCCGACGCGCGATGTTAGCGTGACGGCGGACGCCCGGCCAAGCCGATGCGCGCGGATCGAATGATTTTAATTCAGGGCGCAGCCGCGGAGGGGCGCGAGCGCTCCCGCCTCTCAGATCACGCTGCGATTGAGCGGAATCGCTCAATCGCAGATAACGTGATCGATTCCATAAGTTTAGAGCGCGCTTGGTGCGAAAAACCGGTTCCCACTTTCTCGCATCGCGCTCTAGCCCGCGGGAAGAGGGGCGGCGCGCGCCCCCTGCCCGGCTTACTCTGCGTCGTCCTCGATTTCGGCGGGGGGAACGAGGCCCTCGAGGCCGCGCAGCAGGTCCTCTTCGGTCATCCGATCGAACTCGGCCTCGGCCGGGGCGTCGACGCCCTCGACCGCGGAGAGGACCGGCACCAGCTCGGTCTCGGGCTCGTCCACCTCGACGTGACGCTGCAGCGAGTGGATGAAATCCTCCTCGAGGTCCTTGGGCGCGAGCGCCGTTTCGGCGATCTCGCGCAAGGCCACGACCGGATTCTTGTCCTTGTCGCGATCGACCAGGATCGGCTGCCCGGAGGAGATGAGGCGGGCGCGATGCGCGGCGAGCAGAACAAGGTCGAAACGGTTGTCGATCTTGTCGACGCAATCCTCGACGGTGACGCGGGCCATGGGGCCGGCTCCTTTGCGGGGTTTGGGGGATTTGAGGGCGCTTGCTACTATGGCCCGCTCCCAAAAGCAACGGTTTTCGCGGCGCGCGCTCGCAAGGGCGTAGGGGTATGCCGGGCGGAACGGGCGCGTCGGCGACGACGCGCAAGCGGTCGATTCACAAATCCTGATCGACGGGCGCTGCATCCGGTGATATATCCGGAAATATAAAGGAGCGATTTGTGGCGACCTCGTCTCAGAGAAAGGCCTCGACCGCGCATCGCCGCCGCGCCGCCGCGCGGGGTCTCGTCCGCGTTGAGGTTCAGGCGCTTCGAAGCGACGCGGGCCTTATCCGCGATCTCGCCGAAGCGCTTCGTAAAGGTTCGGAGCAAGCGTCGTCGCTTCGCGCCGCGCTTCAACGCACGCTGATTGACCCTCAGGTGCGGACGGCCTTCGACGTGTTCGGCTCCGATCTTGCCGACGAGACCTTCGCCGACGTCTTCGATCAGCCGCGCGAACAGCGCTGGCGCGAGAGCGGGCTTTGAAATTCCTTCTCGCCACGAATGTCATCTCCGAGATTCGCAAGCGCGACAGGGCGCACCCAAATGTCGCGAAATGGGTTGCGCAAACGCCCGCGCAGGAAATGGCGACGAGCGTCATCGTTCTTGCCGAAATCCGCCGCGGCGTCGAGCTGAAGCGCCGCCGCGACAAAGCACAAGCCGAAGCGCTCGATCGTTGGTTCGCGCAAATGCGAATGCGGCTGGGAACTCGGGTGCTGCCTGTCGACGAGCCCATCGCCGAAGCCTGGGCGCGCCTTAGCGTTCCCCATGCGCTGCCGCTGATCGACGGGCTGCTGGCGGCGACCGCGAAGGTTCACACGCTGACGCTGGTGACGCGCAACATAGCCGAGGTGGCGTGGACCGGCGTGAGCGTGATCGATCCTTTTTTGTCTTGATGGGGCGCCATGCTTCGCCGCATAGCGGAATAAGAATGACGATTGAAAATGCGGTCACGGATTGAATGTGCGGAGGCATGGCGCCTCACTCGGCCGCAGCCTCCCGCAGGGCGTCCCCCGGAAGATGGGTCTTCGCGTCGAGGATCTCGATCGCCACGATATGGCCCTCGCAATCGAAGTCGAAGACGATGCCGGGCTTGATCTCCTCCGACTCGACGATCTCGGCGGCGGAGAGGCGCAGATACAGCGCATCGGACTTTGGATCGTAAGAAGCCTTCATAGCCACTTCTCCGCCCGACGATCGAAAAAGACTGTGATCACCAAGTCTTTTCCTCCGACGTCCTCGCATACAACGCGCAGCCATCTGCCGCCAAATTCCTCAATGCGGCGGTAACTGGCTCGCCGCTTTGGGTAATTAGGGTCCGGCCGCGTGAATTCCGGTTGGCTCAGGGCTCGCTCGACCCACTCGCGGCGAATTCTGCGTTCCG
>Ga0335078_10017330_pt1 | contig 10697 bp, 6 predicted proteins | sample Lox_Sample_32_FD_206711 | JGI IMG/M metagenome (GOLD analysis project Ga0335078, IMG submission 206711) | Soil microbial communities from Loxahatchee National Wildlife Refuge, Florida, United States - Lox_Sample_3.2 | ecosystem: Environmental > Terrestrial > Soil > Wetlands | place: USA: Florida... | reverse complement strand
TTTCGGCTGCGACAGCGTCGAGGCCGATACCCTGAACACGCGACGCCGTCCACGTAAAGTAACGATCGATCAACTCGCGATTTAAGCCAATCGCCTCGAAAATCTGCGCGCCGCGATAGCTCTGCAGCGTCGAGATTCCCATCTTCGAGCTGACTTTCAGCAGGCTCTTGCTGATCGCCTTGACGTAATGCTCGACCGCGCCGGCTTCGTCGATGTCCTTGAGCGCGCCTTCGTCGATCATCGAAGACAGTGTCGCGAAGGCGAGGTAAGGATTGATCGCGCCCGCGCCGTAGCCGACCAGCAAGCAGAAATGCATCACTTCGCGCGGCTCGCCCGATTCGACCACCAGGCCGACCTGGGTGCGCGTGCCCTCGCGGATCAGATGATGATGCACCGCGCTGGTCGCGAGCAGGCTCGGGATCGGTGCGTGCTCGGCGTCAACTCCACGATCGGAAATGACGATGATCGTGTAGCCGTCGGCGATCGCCTGCGACGCACGGCGGCAAAGCTCGTCGATCGCGCTGCGCAATCCGGCTTCACCCTCCGCCACTCGATACAGCATCGGCAGCGTAATCGTGCGTAGCCCGGGCCGTGCGAGGCGTTTGATCTTTTCAAGTTCGAGGTTGGTGAGGATCGGCTGCTTGAGACGCAACTGGCGGCAGTGCAGCGGCGTTTCCTCGAACAGGTTCTGCTCGGCGCCGATCGTGGTCTCGAGCGACATCACTAGCTCTTCGCGGATTGGATCGATTGGCGGATTCGTCACCTGCGCGAAGAGCTGCTTGAAATAATTGAACAGCAATGGCGAGCGATCGGAGAGCACCGCGAGCGGTGTGTCGGTACCCATCGAGCCAACCGCCTCCTGCCCGTTGACCGCCATCGGAGCCAGCAGCATCCGTAGCTCCTCAAGGGTGTAGCCGAACGCCTGTTGCTGATGGAGCAGGTCCTGCGCGGGATGGCCGTTGAGCGACGGATATTCGGGCGGCTCGGGGAGCTGATCGAGATCGAGCACGTGCTCTTTCAGCCATTGCCCATAGGGTTTCCGCGCGGCGATCGATTCCTTGATCTCCTCGTCTTCGACGATTCGTCCGAGCACGGTGTCTACCAGGAACATGCGGCCCGGCTGTAGTCGGCCCTTAAGCAGCACCCGTTCGGCCGGAATTTCGAGCACGCCGGTCTCCGATGCCATCACCACCAGGCCGTCCTTGGTGACCAGGTAGCGCGACGGGCGAAGGCCGTTGCGATCCAGCACCGCGCCGATCTGCCTGCCGTCGGTAAAAGCGATCGATGCCGGACCGTCCCACGGCTCCATCAGCGAGGAGTGATAGCGATAGAACGCGCGTTTCGACTCGCTCATCGCCCGATCGTTCTGCCACGCCTCCGGGATCGTCATCATCACCGCATGAGCCGGCGAGCGTCCGCTGCGAATCAGCAGTTCGAGGGCGTTATCGAACATCGCCGAGTCGCTGCCGGTCGGCTGGATGATCGGCAGGAGCTTCTTGATATCGTCGCCGAACAGCGGCGACGCGAACATCTTCTCGCGCGCATGCATCCAGTTGATATTGCCGCGCAGCGTGTTGATCTCGCCGTTATGGCATAGGAAGCGGTACGGATGGGCGCGATCCCAGCTCGGGAAGGTGTTGGTCGAGAAGCGCTGATGCACCATCGCGAGCGCGCTGACCATGTCAGGGTCGAGCAGGTCGGGGAAGAAATGCGGGATCTGCGTCGAGATGAGCTGGCCTTTATAAATCAAGGTGCGCGAGGAAAGGCTGCAGATGTAGAACAGCTCGCCCTGGCGCAAATTCGCGGCGCGAACTTCGTTTTCGATCCGCCGGCGAATTACGAAAAGCTTGCGCTCCAGCGCTTCGCCATCTTCGGCGAGCGTGCCTTCAGCGCCGATGAAGACCTGGCGCATGAACGGCATCGCGCGACGCGCGATCGTGCCGCACTCGCTCTCGACGATCGGCACCGTGCGCCATCCGAGCAGGCGCTGTCCTTCTTCGCGGACGACATTCTCGATCAGGTTCTCGCAAAACTGACGCTCGCTGTGATCCTGCGGCAGAAATACCAGTCCCACGCCGTAGGTTCCCTGCGCGCCAATGCCGAAGCCCAGCGACTCCGTCTGCTTGCTGAGAAAAGCGTGCGGAACCTGGATCAGGATACCCGCGCCATCGCCCGTCAGCGGATCGCATCCGCAGGCGCCGCGATGGGTTAGGTTGTCGAGCACCTGCAATCCCTGGCGGATGATCTCGTGCGAGTGCTCGCCCTTGATATTAACCACGAAACCGACGCCACAAGCGTCGTGCTCATGGCTGGGATCGTAGAGCCCTTGCCTGACCGGTATGGTTCGTGAGTTATGCATCAGCTTGCTTTCTTGCTGTGTTGAATTGCCGCGCGGGTGCCGTTGTGACGCGGACGCCGGCCGGCGGTTTCCTCCTGGACCAATGCGCCGTTAAGCGGAATCTGAACGCGTTCGGTATGAGTCGACAAAACCACCATCGTCTCGGTGCGCTCGACACCGTTGATCGCTCGGATCGTGCTGATCAATCGCTCGAGCGAGGACGTATTGTCGGTCTTGGCTTTGAGCAGCAGCGTGTGAAGCCCAGTGACGTGATGGCACTCGAGCACGTCTCGCAAATCGGTCACCGCTCGCTCCAACTCGTCGAGCATGTCGGGATGGTTGACCGAAACTCCGATGAAAGCGGTGATGTCCTTGCCCAGGCGTTTGGCGTCAACCATCGCGTGGTAGCCGGTGATGATGCCGCTGTCTTCGAGTTTTTTGATGCGCTCCATCACCGAGGGGGCTGACAATCCTACCTGGTCCGCGAGCTTCGAGAGCGAGGTTCTGCAATGCTCCTGGAGGGCGTCCAGGATTTGGAGATCGATAGCGTCGAGTTCCGGGTTGTCGAAACCTAATTTCATAAGGCAAAACTGGTCGAAAACCGATGAAGTGGATTAGAGTTCGGCTTCGGATTCAATGTTCTTAAGGATAATCGCTTAATTTGTCAAGTCAGGCAAGGGATCCAAGCCAAATTTTTCTTGATTTGAGTTGATTCTTGCGGCCATCAACTCGACATTGCCGATAGCAAATAGCGGCGGAGCGCAGCGATTCCTGCGCCGCAAGGCCGAAAACAGCGGGGAATTTAGGGATTATCGGGACGCGGCGTTCAGGCCTTGTGACCGAGCGCGCGCCACACCAGGCCCCATCGCACGCCCTGATCGCTGACCGTCACCGCGTCAACTTCGAACCTGGCCATGATGCGTTCGAGGATGCTCGCGCCGGCGAAAATCACGTCGGCGCGTCCTTCGAGCAGGCCAGGCAGCTTCTTGCGCTCGGCCACCGGCAGCGTGCGGAACAGGTTGGTGACGCGCGTGACCTCGGCCAAAGGCAGGCGATGGCCGTGCACGATCGTCGAATCGTACGTCGTGAGTCCGAGGCTCACGGCGCACACGGTGGTCACGGTGCCGGCGATTCCAACCATGCGGTCGGGACGATAGCGCCATTGAAGATCGTCAAGCGCGTGATCGATCGTGGCGCGCAGTTGCGCGACGTCGCTGTCGTCGGGCGGATCGTGCTTGACGCATCGCTCGGTCAGCCGCACCGAGCCAATCTGCAGACTGACGCCGATCCGATCCTGTCCCGGATCAGCGCGGATCAATTCGGTCGAGCCTCCGCCGATATCGATGATCAACACTTTCTCGGCGGGATCGAGCTTGAGTCCGTAGCGCACGGCGAGATAACTCAGATCCGCTTCGGCCTCGCCCGAGATGACGTCGAGCTCGAGATCGGCGCCGGCCTTCACCCGCGCGATAAAATCCGGGCCGTCGCTCGCATCGCGCAACGCACTGGTCGCGGCGGTCACGATTTTATCGACACCGAGCGCGCGCGCCTCCCTGGTAAAATCGACGATTGCGTCGTAGGTGCGCTGGGCGGCTTCGGGATCGAGATGACCGAGCTTATCAACCCCGCGGCCCATCCGCGTGATGCGCGAAAAATCGGCGAGCCGGGTCACGCGCTGATGTTCATCGATTTCGACCACCAGCATCAGGACGGTGTTGGTTCCGACGTCGAGTGCGCCAAGTTTCATCGTTGTAAGTTCTATCGGTCACGCAGCGCGGCCGTCGAGAGGGACCTTTCCGGCAAAGCGGGCGCTTCAGTATTGCGGTCAGGCGCCCCGATTTCGTTGTGCGCGATCCAATCGTCGAACGCGGCAAGCGCACGCGCGCCCATCGCGAGCTTTTTATTGCGCGCGTGATCCTTCGCGCCCCGGCGCGATCGAGGGAAATTGAGCTCGGGCATCAGGCCATAATTCGCGTTCATCGGCTGAAAATTGCGCCGGCTCGGATCGGTGATGTAACCGATCAGCGAACCCAGCGCGCTCTCGGGCGGTGGAATAACCGGCTCGCGATTTTCGATCATGCGCGCGGCGTTGACCGCGGCGAGGAGTCCGGCCGCGGCGGATTCGACATAACCTTCGACGCCGATCATCTGGCCGGCAATAAAGAGATTGGCGCGCGCCTTCAGATTCAGCGACGGCGTCAGCAGGCGCGGCGAATCGATAAACGTGTTGCGATGAAGCGAGCCGAGGCGCACGAATTCGGCGCGCGCCAGCCCCGGAATCATTCGCAGCACGCGACGCTGCTCCGGATAAGTCATCTTGGTTTGAAATCCGACGATATTGTAGAGACGGCCTTCGCTGTCGTCCTGGCGCAGTTGCACCACCGCCGCCGGACGCGTGCTGCTTCGCGGATCGAGCAAGCCGACCGGGCGCATCGGCCCGAAGGCGAGCGTGTTGGCGCCTCGGCGCGCCATCTCCTCGATCGGCATGCATCCTTCGAAGTAGATCGCCTTCTCGAACGGATGAGTCGGCACTTTTTCCGCCGCCAGCAGCGCGTCGACGAAAGCCTGGTACTCGCCTTCGCTCATCGGGCAATTTAAATAATCGTCACCGCCCTTGCCGTAACGAGAGGCGCGAAACGCAACGTCCATGTTGATCGATTCGAAGGTGACGATCGGCGAGATCGCGTCATAGAAGTAGAGACGCTCGGTTCCGATCAGGCGGCTCAAATCGGCGCCGAGCGCCGAGCTGGTGAGCGGCCCGGTTGCGAGAATCGTCAGCTCCGCCGGGATCGCGATGACTTCCTCGCGCACGATTTCGACCATCGGATGCTGTTCGAGGGCCGCAGTGATGTCGCCCGCGAAGCGCACTCGATCGACCGCGAGCGCACTTCCCGCGGGCACTCGCGCGCGATCCGCCGCCGCGATCACCAGCGAGCCGAGGCGGCGCATCTCCTGCTTCAGCACACCGACCGCCGTCTCCATCGAATCGTTGCGCAGTGAATTGGAGCACACCAGTTCGGCGAACATGCCGGTCTGATGCGCTTCGGTCATCCGCACCGGACGCATCTCGTGAAGCAGAACGCGCACGCCGCGGCGCGCGAGCTGAAAGGCGGCTTCGCTGCCCGCGAGGCCGGCGCCGACGACAGTTACGATCGGTTCAGTCATGATAGGCGAGAGGCGGCGCGCATTGAGGAGCGCGCTGGATCGATCAGGCCTCGGGTGGTGGCGCGACCGCGCCTGGCGACGCGACCTGCTCGGCCGCGGGCGCCTGGATTTCGTAGTCGCAATCTTCCTTGGGACAGGCCCAGGTGGTGCCGGTGCGCTTGCTGACTTTTTCGATCAGATAGGGCGAGTTACAGGCCGGACATTTCTGGCCGACGAGTTTCTTCCAGCTCGCGAATTTGCACTTCGGATAACGATCGCAGCCATAGAAGAGCTTGCCACGACGACTGCGGCGCTCGAGGATTTCGCCCTCGTGGCATTCAGGGCACGGCACCCCGGTTTTTACCGGCGGACTGGTGATGCGCTTGATTCCATCGCAGTCGGGGTAACCCGAGCATCCGAGGAACTCGCCGAAGCGCGAGCGCTTGCGCACCATCGGCTTGCCGCACTTTTCGCAGACTTCGTCGCTCGGCACGGCCGGTCCCGGCTCCTTGGCCACGATTCCGCCCTGCTCGTCACGGGTGAATTCCTTGGTGTTCTTGCACTTGGGATAATTCGAGCAAGCCAGGAACTCGCCGTTGCGGCCCCACTTGATCACCATGTTGCCGCCGTCGAGCTCGCACTTGATATCGGTGGGCAGGCCCTTGCGCTTGACCTGCGGCATTTTCTTTTTCGCTTCGCCGAGCCGCTTCTGAAACGGCTTGTAGAAGCGCTTGAGCGTGTCGACCCAGTTTTCGCGGCCCTCTTCTACCTGGTCGAGATCCTCTTCGAGCTGCGCGGTGAAACCGACTTCGAGAATATCGGGGAAGGCCTGCACCAGCAGGTCGCTCACGATACGGCCCAGCGTGGTCGGGCGCAGCCGCTTGCTCTCGTCCTCGTCGACGTATTCGCGATTGAGGATACTCATCATGATCGCGGCGTAAGTGGACGGGCGGCCGATGCCTTTTTCTTCCAGTTCCTTGATCAACGTCGCCTGGCTGAAGCGCGGCGGCGGCTGGGTGAAATGCTGTTCGGGATTGAAGCCGAGCAGCTTCAGCAACTCACCTTCGCTGAGCGCCGGCAGACGGCTCTCGTTCTCATCCTCAGTCGGCTCGTCCTGGCCCTCGGTGTAGACGCGCATGAAGCCGTCGAATTTCACCACCTGGCCGGTTGCGCGGAAGATCGCTTTTTCCGTCTCGATATCGACCGTGGTGCGATCGTAAACCGCCGGCGGCATCTGACTCGACACGAATCGATTGAAGATCAGCGTATAGAGCGCGAGTTCGTCCTTGCCGAGATAGCGCGCGATTGCGTCGGGATCGCGCTCGACCGCAGTCGGGCGGATGGCTTCGTGCGCTTCCTGCGCGGCCTTGGCCGAGCGATAGAAATTCGGCTTATCCGGGACGTAGTCCTTACCGTAGCGCGCACCGATGTATTCCCGCACCGAGGCCAGTGCCTGGTCGGATACGCGCGGCGAGTCGGTGCGCATATAAGTGATAAGGCCAATCGCGCCCTGATCGCCGAGCTCAACACCCTCGTAGAGCTTCTGCGCGATCTTCATCGTGCGCGACGGCGAGAAATGGAGCTTGCGCGCTGCCTCCTGTTGCAATCGAGACGTGATAAACGGCGGCGTGGGGCTGCGCCGGACCTCCTTGCGCTCGATCGAGGCGACCTTGAACGGCGCGTTTTCGCACGCGGCGATAATCGAACGCGCCTCGGCCTCGGGCAGCTTGTAAGACTTGTTGTCGATTCGATTACCGTCGTAGCTGTAGATCCGCGCGACGAACGGAGGCGGATTCTTGCCTTCGAGCCGAGCGTCGAGCGTCCAGTATTCCTCGGATCGGAACGCTTCGCGCTCGCGTTCACGCTCGACGATTATCCTGAGCGCGACCGATTGCACGCGGCCGGCGCTGAGTCCGCGCTTGACCTTGTCCCACAGCAGCGGGCTTATCTGGTAGCCGACCAGCCGATCGAGCACGCGCCGCGCCTGCTGCGCTTCGTAGAGATTTCGATTGAGCTCGGTTGGATGCGCGATCGCTTCCTTGACCGCGCTCGAAGTGATTTCGTGCAGGAGCACGCGATGGACTTCGCCGCTGCGCGAGTTCAATTTCTCGGCGATATGCCAGGCGATCGCTTCGCCTTCGCGATCGGGGTCGGTCGCGAGATAGATGTGAGTCTTGTCCTTGGCGGCTTTCTTGATGTCGTCGATAACTTTGGCTTTGCCAGGAATGACGACGTACTCGGGCTTGAAGTCGTGCTCGACGTCGACGCCGAGCGCGCTTTTGGGCAGATCCATCACGTGCCCGACAGACGGAGCAACCTGGAAGTCGGCGCCCAGATAGCGCTTGATCGTTTTCGCCTTGGCCGGCGATTCGACAACAAGAAGATTCTTAGCCACTGTTCAAAACTCCGCTGACGCCACCCTCATCGCTTCGCGCAAGTGGGCTACCGTAAAGATGCTGCTATAAATGCGCTAACGAGAAAAGCTTTCCCGGATGTTGGGCAACTATGCCCTTGAGTTCGAGATCAAGCAATAACTTAAGCACGGTTGCTGCGTTCAGTCCCGAGCCTTCTATCAATGCGTCAACGTGAAGCCTGGCTCCTTCTTTGAGATAGTTTAGCAGATTCCTTGCCTCCTCTTCTTCGCTATCCCACGCATTGGAAGCGCTCGCAGCCTGCGCACTTTGGACGGATTGCGGAACCTCGGTCTTCCGATTTTTTTTGCCAAATTCCGCCATCTGTGGCGCGAGTTCTTCGAGCACATCCTCGACGCATTCGACCAGCTTCGCTCCTTCACGCAATAATCGGTTACTGCCGCGCGCTTTCCCGGTGAGCGGACTTCCCGGCACCGCGAACACTTCGCGATCCTGCTCGAGCGCCAGCCGCGCCGTGATCAGCGATCCGCTTTTTTCTGCCGCTTCAACGATTATCACTCCCAGGCAAAATCCCGACAGGATCCGGTTGCGGCCGGGAAAATTTTCCGCCGACGGCGGAGTGCCGACCGGCAATTCGGTGACCAGCGCCCCGCCGTTTTCGACGATCGATTCGGCAAGCTTGCGGTTCTCGGCCGGATATATGACGTCGATACCGCATCCCATAACCGCGATCGTACGGCCACTTCCTTCGAGCGCACCAATATGCGCCTCGCTGTCGATTCCGCGGGCAAGGCCGCTCACCACCGTCAGTCCTTTGGCCGCGAGCTCGCGTGCCAACCGCCGCGCCATATGGCGTCCCGCGTCACTGGCAGCGCGCGCGCCGACGATCGCGATACATCGATTATCGTCGGCCAGGAGCGGGCCGCGAGCATAGAGGAAAGGCGGCGGATCGGCGATCTGCCGCAGGTTGGACGGATATTCCGGATCGTGCCACTTCACCAGCTTGGCGCTCAGGCGCGGCAGCTCGCAGAGCTCCTTTTCCGCTGCGTCGAAATCCTTGAATTGGAGCAGGTTGCGAACGGTTATCTTGGGTACTCCGACCCGAATCAGATCGTCCTGGGCGGTCTGGAAGACGGCTTGCGGCGAGCCGAGATTCTCGAGCAGCAGGCGGTACACGCGCGGCCCGACCCCGCGCACGCGGCGCAGCGCAAGCCAGCAAGCATCTGCACTTGGCGGCATTTATATATGATCGTGCTGGCCGCACGACCCCCCTTTTTGGTAGCTAAAGCTTCAAATACATTTAATGTGGTTGAAAAACAATTTCGGCACGCTTGACGGTTTGCGTCAAATCGAATGAAATATTGTGCAATCGGTCCTTCTGACCATCAACTTTCAGAAGGTAATCTTACCTGGCGTCAGAAGTCGCCGATCAATCCTTAAGTTTTGGAGGGGCGGCAGGCGAGGAATTTAAATGAATTTTAATGGAATGTCGTTCAACGATAAGCAAGTCCTAATCTTCAGCTTCTACCGTGACGCCGAACTGCGTGGGGCGCGATTGCTGTTCAACCTGCTCGGTCATCTCAAAGACGCCGACTCGCAATTGAAGATGTCGCGTCATCTGGCCGACGAAACCCGTCACGCCTGGCTATGGACCAAGCGCATCGCCGATCTCGGCGGTGCTCCGGTTACCGTCCCCGACGGCTACCAGCGCCGTCTTGGCCTTCGCACCGGTGTCCCTCGCGATCTCATCGACTTGCTCGCGCTGACCGTCGTGGTCGAAGAGCGCGCCCAGTCCCGTTACATGCATCATCTGACGCTGCCATCAGTCGATGACGAAACCCGCAGCGTGCTCAACGCCGTGATGGAAGACGAAACCTGGCATCTCTCATGGATCGAAAAGAAGATGAGAGAAATCGCGCGCGAGGAAGGCAACGAGCAGCGCGCGGTCGACGCACTCGAGCGCTACCGCCAGATCGATCGCGAGGTATGGGAGACGCTCGCGGCGGATGAAGCCGAACTGATGCGGGCTTGAGCCGCGCCGGCAGCGTTTCCTGATCTAAGAAAAAACCCGCGACTTGAGCGCCTGGTTCAGGTCGTCGCGCATCGCCCGTGCGGCTTCGTGCGTCGCCTGCGCGAGCGCGATGGCCGGCGTTGCGCGATAGGCGTACATCAGGCTGCGGCTCGCGTTAACGACAACCCCCGAGCCGTCGGCTCGTGCCGCCGCCACGGCGTCGGCCGCGCTGGCGCCTTGCGCACCATATCCGGGCACGAGAATTATCGCGTTCGGCATCAGCTCGCGTGCGCGGCGTGCATGCTCGGGATAGGTTGCGCCGATTACCGCGCCCACCGAACTGAGACCGTTCTTTCCGACAGAATCGCCGCCCCATTCGCGCACTCGCTCGGCAACGATCTCCCACAACGGTCGCGCGCCGATCGTCGGCAAATCCTGGATTTCGGCCGAAGACGGATTCGAGGTTTTCACCAGCGCGAATATTCCGCGTCCGTTTTGAGCCCGCGCGAGAAAAGGCGCGATCGCGTCGCTGCCGAGGTATGGATTCACGGTGAGCGCGTCGCAGGCAAAGTCGCCGTCGCCGAGGAACGCCTCGGCGTAGGCGGCCGAGGTAGAACCGATATCGCCGCGCTTGGCGTCCGCGATGGTTATGAGATTCAGCTTGCGGGCGAGTGCCAGAACTTCAGTGAAGGCGCGCATGCCGTCGAGCCCGCGCGCCTCGAAGAAGGCGAGCTGCGGCTTGATCGCGATGACGTAATCCGCCGCCGCCTCGATAATCTCGCAACAAAATCGCGCCAGCGACAAGCCTCCTGGAACGCCTGGCTGGCCGGGA
>Ga0335078_10017329_pt1 | contig 10697 bp, 11 predicted proteins | sample Lox_Sample_32_FD_206711 | JGI IMG/M metagenome (GOLD analysis project Ga0335078, IMG submission 206711) | Soil microbial communities from Loxahatchee National Wildlife Refuge, Florida, United States - Lox_Sample_3.2 | ecosystem: Environmental > Terrestrial > Soil > Wetlands | place: USA... | reverse complement strand
ATTTCCCCCCGCAAACCAGCGCCACATAGATGTGTTCCTTAAAACAGTAGCGACATCATCAGGCTAATCCAAGATGACGCTTTTGCCATACCACGGCATCGAGAATGCACCGGGGTGAACTATGACACGCACCGAATCGCCCGGTTCCACAACGGAGAACGTCTTGCGGCTGACTGAGAGCGTTTCTTCAACTCGCTCTTGATTCCACGATATGTTCAATACGAGGGCGGGCCCAGCAAACTTGCCCTGAGTGACGAACTTACTGGACACGAGAGCGTCGGCCTCGACAGGTGGATGCGCATCGAATGCTCCATTTAGGAAGAGAAAGGCGGCCAGAATGAGAGTCGCGGCTGTAAGCGACACGGATATTGCCCTAACGAAAGTAATGTACCGCTCCAGCCGGTCGGACAGCCTAAACAAGGCGAATATAGCGAGCGGCAGGAGGAGGAGATCAAAGCTATATGATTCCACCAATGAACCCCGGAGAAGCGGCGGATAGAGGAGCAGAGCTAAAATCGTCAGAATGATTCCATAGAAAGACGCTACAACACACTGGATTAACATCTTGTCAAATCCAGGTTTGCGAGGGACGCATCCCAAGCACCGATCACCGTCAAACGCGTTTCCGCATTTAGGACAAATCTGCATAGTTATTAAATTAGTATATCATGTGCAGTCAAGCCGGGAGTTGAGTGGCGGCGTTGAAGAAAGAGGTGCCAACTACCGAAGAAAGCTCCGTCTGCAGGTAGTTGCGACCCACGCTGATTCGTCGCCCAGGGTTATCTTACGGACAAAAATAATTTCCAAGGGTCGTTGTTCCGAGCGTTTACGTCAGTCCGATCGACCCCGAGGCATCATCACAGCCCTGGCAATGGTCACCGGAAGATCGCAGGTCCCAGGTTTCAGCCCTCACAATTCGGTCCGGAAGCCTTTCCGTGTTAACGCATTAGCGTCACGTTCCGGAGAAACCATCAGGTAGCGGAGCGCGCCGGGACTTATATTGACATGGTTCGTCGCCGCTACTTCAGGGGCCTGGGACGCGATCCCGGCGATGTGTACGAATGCGGCAACCCCGAAACAGAGCTCGGGGCTTGGGAGGGACGGATGAGGAACACGGACGTGGCGGTTTCAGCGCCATCGCGCGGCAAAGTTTCGAGCGCCCAGTGCGCCTTCAATTTCGTCCGGAAAGCTTCGTAGCAAGCCCTTGACGATGCCGATGGGCGAACGCGAAAACATTTCTGCGGGGCCGGCGTGCGGACTGGCTGAGGAAATTATCCGCACCTTCGGCGAAGTTCGCCTGCGCGTCTACGGGACGAGCATGGCGCCTTGCATCCTTCCAGGGGATTTGGTTTCCATCGAACGCGCTAGCTTGCGGGACATTTCACCAGGTGAAATTGTGTTGTATTTCCGGAATGGACGCCTCTTCGTTCACCGGGTTGTGGAGCGCAAAGCGGCTGCCACGGCGGGCGGTTCCGGTGAGCCGTGCCTGATTACGCGGGGCGACCGCCTGAGTTATGACGACCCTCCCGTTTGCTCGGCCGAATTGCTCGGACGCGTGGTTTCCGTCGAGCGCGCCAACCGGAAAGTCGAACTTCGCGGCATGGAATCGAACCACCCGATCGTCCGCTTGCTGCGGGCTTCCGATCGCGTGACCTACCTTTACGTGCGGCTGGCCGCAAGCTGGCGGACGCTCTTTCCCAGGAGGGCCAAGTGTCAAGCGTAACGGTGGCGATGCGGAGTTTGAGCGTGGTGGTCGAGATCGGCGGGCTGCCGATCTGCTTGCATTGCGACAATCCGGATTTCGTTCGCCAGATTCAAGAGCGCTATGCAGGCTTCTTAAGCGCCTCGAGCGAGGCGCGTTTCGATTTTGAAATTGAGTTGGCATCGCCCGATACGCTATCCAGGGACGAAGACGTGCGGGTGACCTGGGAATCGGGGCATTGGCTGATGGAGCGCGGGGATTTTCGCGCCGAGTGGAATCCCTCCACGGCGCGCGGGCGCATTCAGCAGACCATCAGTCCGTATTCGCTCGATTCCGTCCTGCGCATCGTGCACACGCTTCTTTTGGCGCGCGAAGGCGGTTTCCTTCTGCACGCTTCCAGCGCGATCCGCAATGGCCGCGCGTTTCTCTTTTCCGGAGTTTCCGGCGCGGGAAAAACCACCATGGCGCGGCTTGCGCCTCCAGACGCCGCGCTGCTGACCGACGAGATTTCCTACGTGATCCGCCGGGAAGACCGCTACTTCGCCGTGGGCACTCCGTTTTACGGCGAACTGGCGAGGCCTGGAGAAAATCTGCAAGCGCCCATCGAGGCGTTGTACCTCCTGGCCAAAGGGCCGGAAAATAAAATCGAGCCCATCGTGGGCGCCGATGCCGTCCGCGGCTTGCTGGGGAACGTTCTTTTTTTCGCGCGAGACAATGAGTTTGTGAAGCTGGCTTTCGATTCGGCCTTCGATTTCGTCAGCCGCGTGCCTGTCCGGCGGCTGACGTTCGTGCCCGATACTTCCGTTTGGGAGCTGATCGTATGAACAATCAATTGTATGTGTCGCGAAGCAAGGCCATCGCCGCGCGCGCCCTGGGCGAGGAAACGATGGTCATGTCCGCCGCCGATTCCACGCTGTTTACTCTAAATGAAATGGCGTCGCTGATTTGGGAAGCGGCGGATGGCGCGACTCCCCTGGAGGAAATCGTCACCAAGCGGATTTGCGCGCAATTTGAAATCGCGCCGGAAGTGGCGCTGAAGGACGCGGAGAAGCTCGTCGAGGATCTGGCCGGGCACGGAATTTTGCTGCTGTCCGCCCAGCCGCTGGCCTCCGCGAGCGGGGAGACGGCCGGCTCGAGCAGGGAGACGCCATGAGCACCCTAGCCCTGGAAATCGCCGCCAAAGCCCTGAAACTAAATATACCGCTGAATGTGCAACTGGATTTGACCTACCGCTGCAACGAACGCTGTGTCCATTGCTATCTCGACCATGACGATCATGGCGAAATGACCACCGCGGAAATCAAGGACCTGCTCGACCAGATGGCCGCCGCCGGCGTCTTCTATCTCACCATCAGCGGCGGCGAAATCATGATGCGCCGCGACTTTTTCGAGATTTTGGAGCACGCGCGCGCTCTCACGTTTTGCGTGAAACTCAAGACCAATGGAGTTTTGATCCGCGAGAAGGAAGCGGAACGGCTTCGCGCGCTGGGCGTCGAGTCGGTGCAAATCAGCATTTACTCGCATCGTCCCGAGGTGCACGACGAGATCACCAAAATGCCCGGCTCGCTCCGCCAGTCGATCGAAGCGGCGCGCTTCCTGCGGGCCCAGGGCTTGCGCGTGACGCTGGCCAACGTGCTCATGGTCCAAAACGCCGCCGACTATACGGGCGTCAAGGCCTTGGCCGCCGAACTGGGCGCCAAGTTTATTATGGATCCGACCGTCACTCCCATGATGGATGGAGACAGGTCCACTCTCAAACTAAATGTGGATCATGCCGCCTTGCAGCAGGTTTTCCGAAATCAGGAAATGGTCGGCAACGTCGAGGAATTTTGCGCTCCGCCGCAAGGCCCCGGCGAGGAGGAGCTGGACATGCTGCCCTGCAGCGCCGGGCACACGGCTTGCTACGTTTCTCCCTACGGAGACGTTTATCCGTGCGTGCAGTTTCCCCTGCCCACCGGCAACGTGCGGCGGCAAAAGTTTCTGGACATCTGGCGCGATTCCCCGCAGTTCAAGGAAGTTCGTTCCATCACGCTGCGAGACATGCCGTCCTGCTCGAAATGCGCGCACGGCGCCACTTGCACGCGCTGCCCCGGCTTAGCCTACATGGAAGGAAATATGCGCGGCCCTTCCTCGCAAGACTGCGAAAAATCCTACGCGCGCACCGGCATTCCCAGCGAGAACTACAAAGCCCGGCACGCAAGCCCGCAGCCCGTTTCATCCTTCAAGCTAATTCAAATACAAGGTCTGCAGCCCGCGCAAAGGGTCGATTCTGCCAAAGGAACGCAACCCGCCTCGGTTACCGCCTGAGCGCATCCAGGCTTTACGGTTCGATCGAATGTTTTGGGTGGATCGAAGGTTTCGGGTGCCGCACCCTTCACCGCCTTTGTGAAGAGTGCGGGTTTTCGTCGAATCGCAGGATAACGCTCATCCGTGCCTGTGCCCACCAGGTTTATTCTTCTTTCAAGGCCGGCTCATGGAAATTTTATGTCCAGTCCCGCTAGCGAGCACGATATCCCCGGTAATCTTTTTCCCGTCCTGCGAAAGTTTCCCGAGAAAATTCGTTCCATCGGCGGTGATGGCCGTGATCGTTCCGCCGGATGAAACAGCTAGATTTTGAAATTGAAATTTCAGAGACGCGGAGGGATCGGCCACCGTAATCGTCCCCGTGGAGGCGGCGGAAAAAGCGCCCGCCGCGGAAAGCGTGCGGCCATCCGCGAGCACGATCGTGCCCATCCAATCGCCGGCAATCGATTGAGAGGATGCCGAGCCGGGCGCACTCTCGGCAGCCTTCGTTCCCGGAGCTCCCACCTTTTTCTCGAAGGCGTCAAAGACGCGCTGACTGTCCTCGCAGATGAATTCCATGATGTTCCAGCCGGGTTTCAAGATGTATTTCCGCTGAGTTTTCAAGGGCGAGGTATAAGTCTTCGGGTCGTCGATGGAAATGTCGATGAGCAAAGTATCGTGGTCCGGGCGGTGCATGCGCTCGACGATATGCAAATCCTCGGAATGCGGATGGCCGGCCACGTCCAGCCAGGTCTTGTCGTTGAAGCCGGTGGAATCGACGACTAGCGTGTCTCCTTCCCATTTGCCGATCGAGTCGCCCATCCAGGTCGGATTCGCGTCTTTCACGTGTTCCCTGCCGTCGGTGAAGATCTGGCGCACGTAATGGCCGTATTCGAAGAACAGGATGGTGCGGCCGGGGACTTGCAGAATTTCCATTGGGTAGGCGTGGGTGTAGATATTCGGAACTCCCAGCGGAAGGCAAGCATAGTCCGGGTCGTTGGAAGTCAGCTCCGTGTATTCGCCGCCGATCGGATGGTTGGCCTTGAATTTTTCCTGTCCCCAGGAAGTGAGGGGAAGGGTTTTCAGGTTCTGGCCTTGCGGATCGGTCCAGATGAAGTTGAACATGTTCACCGACGATGGATACCAAACGCCGGTCAAGTCCCCTGTAGCGGCGGCCGCCTGGCTCCCGGTCTGCGCTTGCGCCGGCAGTGGCGATGACGAGACGATTAGCGCCGAAAGTGCGAGCGCGACGATTTTTAATGCAAATCTCATTTCGAGGAATCCGGAGGCAACACGGTCCCCGGAAGTTCGTGTCCATCGGGGAAGACCAACTTTTTCACCTGCATCCCTTTTTCGCCGTTTCTAGCGGGCGCGCCGATCACGGTGACCTGGTCGCCAGGCTTGAGCGTGCTCCTGCTCCACCCTCTCCTTGACAGAAGATTCGGACTGGGGAGTTCTCCTTCCCATTCGGAGACTTTGCCGCTATCGTCCTTCACGGTGAAAACGAGCAAGGTGTGCGGGTTGACGAATTGCAGCTCCGTCACGGTCGCGCGCAAGGACACGATCTTCGTCATGTCATATTCGGAGGCGCCGTGGTGCGCCCACAAGGGAATGGAAAATAGAAAACAACCGATGGCCAACGCCATCCGTGTGAATCGCCCGCGTTTCATGCAACCTCCAGAATCGATTGTCGGTGGCCCGATTTCCCCCAAGTTTATTACAGAATTCGCGGCGACGGATGGCTCATCAAGGATGGTTCCTCAAACGATCAGGAGTCATCGTCGATTCCTGGGAATTGGACCATGCATACCGCGAGTCTGACTGCGGAGTCAATATTTTTCGCCCTGCGTGGCTGCCCGGCGCTCTTCAACTGGGGTATTGTTTTTAAGTCAGGCAAGCGCCGAGGCCGTCAGCTTTGATTGACATCGGCCACAAAGCGCGGGTATCATCCCCATCGGTACGGCACCTGGGTGGGTAGCCGCGCTTCCTTCCTTGCACCTCCCCGTGACTCGGAAGATAACCCGGGCGTTTCCTGTTGGGAGCAAGGCAGGGACCTCACTGGAGGCAGTAAGATGTTTTCCGACAATGAAAACTCCGGCGCGGAATTTTCCGCCGGACAGACCGCAACCGCCGCGACCGCGGCGCCGGAACAAACCGCAAACGTAGAGCCGGAGCAGCCTGCCGCCGCTACAGTTCAAGAGCAAGAACCGATTGCCGCTGCCGCACCGCCTCCCCCGGAACCGGCTGTTGTAACCGTGTCTCCCGCGGAGCCTGTGGCCTCGCCGGATGGCGCCGCAGCCGTCGAACATTCGAACGTGAGCGAAGCAGTGGAGGCAGCCTTGGATACGGGCGAGCCTCCCACGGAATCCAACGCCGAGATGGAACAGCTCATGGAGCAATACGCCGTGCCGCATCAGGCGCCGGCGGAAGGCGAAATCGAATCGGGCCAGGTGGTGGCGATCACCGACCTGGGCGTGGTGGTGGACCTGGGCGCCAAGACCGAGGGACTGATTCCCGCGCAGGAATTCGCGGAGCTGGATGGACCGTTCCCTCTGGTCGTCGGGCAGCCGGTCGAAGTGCAGCGCACGGGCGAGCGCAAGGAAGGGATGGTATTGCTGTCCTATCAGCGCGTGAAGCGGCGGCGCGCCTGGGGCAAGATCGAAGAGGCTTACCGCAACAAGACCGACATCACCGGAAAAATCGTGGATCACATCAAGGGCGGCCTGGTGGTGGACATTGGCGTGCGCGCCTTTTTGCCTGCTTCGCAAGCCGATCTGCATCCGGTGCGCGACCTGGATGAATGGAAAGGCCGCGAGCTCGCCGTCCGCGTGCTGAAAATGAATCGCAAGCGCGGCAACGTGGTGGTCAGCCGGCGCGCGATCCTGGACGAACAAGTGGAATCGCAGCGCAAGGCCATGCTCGAATCGATGGCCGAGGGGCAAGTGGTGCGCGGCGTGGTGAAAAACGTGACCGGCTACGGAGCGTTCGTCGATCTCGGCGGCATCGACGGCCTGCTGCACATCACGGACATGTCCTGGGGCCGCGTGGCGAGCCCGCTGGACGCCGTTTCCCCGGGCGAGGAAGTGGAAGTCAAGATTCTGAAGTATGACAAGGAAAAGGGGCGCGTATCGCTCGGGCGCAAGCAATTGCTGCCCGACCCGTGGTCCTCGGTGGTGGAGCGGTACACGCAGGGAACCAAGCTCACGGGCAAGATCATGGGCCTGACGGATTACGGAGCGTTTGTCGAGCTCGAGCCGGGCATCGAAGGCCTGGTGCATGTCAGCGAGATGAGCTGGTCCAAGCGCAAGCAGCACCCGTCGAAAATCGTCAAGGTGGGAGACGACGTCGAGGTGATCGTGCTGGGCGTCGATTCCAACGAGCGGCGAATTTCGCTGGGGATGAAGCAGGCGCAGTCCGATCCGTGGCAGCAGCTTGCGGAAAAATATCCGGTTGGCACGGTGGTCTCCGGAAAAATTCGCAATCTGACTGAATTCGGCGCGTTCCTGGAGATCGAGGAAGGATTCGACGGGCTCATTCACGTCAGCGACATTTCCTGGACCGGGCGAATCAAGAATCCCTCGGAGGTTTATAAGAAGGGCGACACGGTCGAAGCGAAAGTGCTGAAGATCGACCAGGGCTCGCGGCGCGTTTCTCTTGGCGTCAAGCAAGTGAACGACATCTGGTCTTCGTGGTTTGAGAAGCACAAGGTCGGCGACTTAGTGCGCGGAAAAGTTTCGCGCGTTACCACCTTCGGCGCGTTCGTCGAGCTGGCGGACGGCATCGAAGGCCTCTGCCACATTTCGGAAATCGACGACCGCAAAAACAAGGGCGATAAACCGCAAGGCCCGCCGCGTCCCGGCGTGCGCCAGAGCGGGCTGCTCGATCCCGGCCGCGATTATGAATTCAAGATCGTGAAGATCAGCCAGGATCAGCATAAAATCGGTCTCAGCTACCGTGGCGCGCAAAAGCAAGCGGAACGCCGCGACATGGAAGATTACCGTTCGACGAAGTCCTCGGCGAAAGCCACGATCGGTGATGCAATTATGGCCAAGCGTTCCTTGTAGCCGCTCCGGCAGTCCCCCGGCCGGAGTATGTATAAATACTATTTCCCTTGAGCCTCGTTTGATGATATGGAATTGCCACCAAAGGCAGCCCGCTGGGGGGTTTTCGCCAGCGAGCTGGCGGCGTGCATCAGGGGCGCGCCCGCCCTTGGCATAGAGTGGCTGCTATTTTTAGAATTAGGCGGAGCATACATCAATGACTGATTCCACCGTGACAAAGGCGGACCTGGTTGAGGAAGTGGTTCGCGTCACAGAACTTCCACGCAAGGAATCCGAAGCGGTTGTCGAAACGATTTTTGAGAGCATCATCGGCGCGCTGCAAGGAGGAGACCGCATCGAAATCCGCGGCTTCGGCAGTTTTCGAACGCGCCAGCGGCGCGGGCGCACCGGACGCAATCCGAAGACCGGCGCCAAGGTCGAGGTGCCGCCCAAGAAGATCCCGTTCTTCAAGCCCAGCAAGGAGCTGAAGGATCACGTCAATTCCGGCGCGCCGGCAGCCTCGGGCACGGGTACCGCGCCGGCTGTGCCGCCGAGTTAGAGTCGCGCGGCGGACCCTGGCCCTTCGCCGTCCGCGGCCAACACTCCCTATGGATTACCTCTGGACGCCTTGGCGCTACCGATACATTGCCGAAGCCAAAAACGTTTCGGGATGCGTCTTCTGCAATGCTCCCGCGGCGAATCGCGACGAGGAGTGGCTCATCGTTCAGCGCGCGGTGAAAAATTACGTCATCCTGAACCGCTATCCCTATACCTCCGGTCACGTCATGATCGTGCCGTACGCGCACACCGCGGATTTTTCCGGCCTCGAACGGGATACCGCCGCGGAAATGATGCTTCTCACCCAGCGCGTGCAGGCAGCTATCGAGGACGTTTACCACCCCGATGGCTTTAACCTCGGCATGAACCTGGGCCGCTCGGCCGGCGCCGGAATCGCCGATCACTTGCACATGCACCTCGTGCCCCGTTGGGCAGGCGACACCAATTTCATGACCACCGTGGGAGAAACGCGCCTCGAGCCGGAAGATCTTTCCGTGACGTACACGAAACTGCGCAAGGCCTTGGCTGTGTAGGACCGCCTCAACGCTCGGCGTGCGCGACGACAATTGCAGCAGCCGACACGGCCATCCCGGAGTCACGCTTGAATTTCGCACTCACCGAAGAACAACAATTGCTCCAGCGCACGGTGCGGGAATTTGCCGAAAATGAAGTGAAACCGCTCGCGCGCGAGATCGATGAGACCGGGCATTTTCCCAGGGAAACGTTTCGCAAGGCGGCGGAGTTGGGGCTGACCGCTGTGGCCCTCCCGGAATCGGAAGGCGGCGCGGGGTTCGATCACGTTTCCTATTCCATTGTCATCGAGGAAATTTCACGCGTGTGCGCCTCCACCGGCGTGATTCTTTCCGTGCAAAATTCGTTGTATTGCGATCCCATTCATCGCTACGGCACGGAGGAACAGAAGACGCGATTCCTCTTGCCATTCGCGCGCGGCGAAAAAATCGGCTGCTACGCGCTGACGGAGCCGCAGGCGGGCTCGAATGCCGCAGCGCTGGCGACGCGCGCGATGCGCGATGGCGACCGCTACATCGTCAACGGAACGAAAGCGTGGATCACCAATGGAGGCGTGGCCGACGCTGCAATCGTCTACACGAACACCGACCCGGCGAAAGGCGAAAAAGGGATCACGGCGCTGGTCGTCGAGCGCGGCACGCCCGGCTTTCAAGTGGGCAAGGAAGAAAAAAAACTCGGCATCCACGCCACGGCATGCACGGAATTGTCCTTCACCGATTGCGCGGTGCCCGCAGCAAACCGCATCGGCAACGAAGGCGAGGGATACAAGATCGCGCTTTCCACGCTCGACGGCGGGCGCATCGGCATCGCCGCGCAAGCCACCGGCATCGCGCAAGGCGCTCTGGAACAGGCCCTGGCGTATGCGAAGCAGCGCCAAGCGTTCGGCCACCCCATCGCGGATTTTCAGGCGATCCAATTCATGCTCGCCGACATGGCCACCGAAATCGACGCCGCGCGCCTGCTGGTGCGCCGGGCGGCCTGGAAATCGGATACGGGCGCCCGCTTTTCCATGGAAGCATCCATCGCGAAATTATTCGCCTCGGAACTGGCCACGCGCGTGACGCACAAAGCGATGCAGATTCACGGTGGCTACGGCTACAGCGCCGAATACCCCGTCGAGCGCATGTACCGCGACGCGCGCGTCACGGAAATTTACGAAGGCACGAGCGAAATTCAGCGGCTGGTAATAGCGGCGTGGGTGTTGAAGTCTTTTTGAGAGGTGCTCAGAATGGAGCAAAACCAGCGAGCAGCCCTTGAAACATTCTTGTTACGCAATCCCGAGCTTCAACGTATAGAAGCTCTGCTCAGTAAATTCAACGTCTTCGATGCACTGGGGATTGCTGATCACGAGCTTAAACACTCTGATTTCCTAAGATTTCTTTTAGATCCCCAAGAAAATTATGGACTCGGAGAGATATTTTTACGGCGTCTCCTGCAACTTGCTATCTCCGACTCCAAACAAGGGGAACCGTCAGTCAGCGCAATCGAACTCGAGGGGTTCGACTTGTCAGGAGTTGAGATTCTCAGAGAGTGGAATAACATCGATATTCTAGTTTGTGACGAAGTGAATAAATTTGTTGTGA
>Ga0335078_10017326_pt1 | contig 10698 bp, 10 predicted proteins | sample Lox_Sample_32_FD_206711 | JGI IMG/M metagenome (GOLD analysis project Ga0335078, IMG submission 206711) | Soil microbial communities from Loxahatchee National Wildlife Refuge, Florida, United States - Lox_Sample_3.2 | ecosystem: Environmental > Terrestrial > Soil > Wetlands | place: USA... | reverse complement strand
GGCCGCTGGTCTCGCCCCGGAAAGGAGGCGCACCTGTCGCCATCTCATAGAGCACCGCGCCAAAGCTGAAGAGGTCGCTGCGGGCATCAAGCTCCTGCCCACGTACCTGCTCCGGCGACATGTAGGCAATCGTGCCCAGCGCCGTGCCGGGAGAGGTAAGCACTTCCGAGTCGAGCGTAATGGCAGGATCGGATCGGGCATCGGGACGACGCGTGGTTTGCTTGGCGAGGCCGAAGTCCAGAATCTTTGCGTGTCCGCGGGTGGTGACAAAAATATTCGCCGGCTTGATGTCGCGGTGAATGATGCCGGCAGAGTGGGCCGCATCGAGCGCGTCTGCAACCTCGATGCCAAGCTCCAGCAACAGCTCGGAGGGCAGCGGCTTGTCGGCGATGCGATGCCGCAAGGTCATGCCTTCAAGGCATTCCATCACGATAAAAGGCTGGCCATCGTGCTCCCCAATGTCATAAACCGTGCAGATGTTCGGGTGATTCAAGGCCGACGCGGCTTCGGCTTCGCGACGGAAACGTTCCAGAGCCAGCTGGCTGGAGAGGCCATCCGGAGGAAGAAACTTCAACGCAACCGCGCGGTGAAGGCGAACATCTTCCGCCTTGTACACCACGCCCATTCCACCGCCACCCAACTTCTCGACAATGCGGTAATGAGAAATCGTCTGGCCGATCATTTGCGCGAATGTTACTTCCGCAAACACGCCAAGTCAACGAAGGCGGCGTTCGGGAAGGCTCTTTCCTTGGAGCCAGGTTCTCCCAAAGGCGGGGTTCTCGGCGATGCCTCGTCATTGGCAGCCTGCGAACCAGGTGAGGCAATCATGCTTAGACCCGATGTGGGTCAGAATGACAGTTGATCTGAGATTGGCTAGTGCGGCTTCGACGAATCGGCGGGAGGATCTGTTTTTTCTGAGGCGGGCGACAAGGTGGATGTCATAGCACTCTCCGGATTCAGGAGATGGTCGTGGTCGGGCCCCAGTCCCATTTTGATGAGCGCGCGCGAGTCGGGAGTGGTTTTCGATTGCCATCCGTTATCCGCCTGGTACTTCTGCATGGCGGCCTGCGTCGAGCTATCCCATGCTCCGGAAGGCTTGCCGCTCAGATAGTGCTCGCGGATCAGCGCTTCCTGAATCTGCCGGGCGCGCTGCGGATCGATTTTCTGCTGCCCCCGCTTGCGCGAGCTGGTGTTTCTCCGCGATTTCCGGCTTCTGCGGCTCTTGGTGGCGTGCGGCGAAGTGGCTCGCACCGTCTGGGAAGATGACGGCGTACCTGTCTGGGCATGGGAGAGCACGGTGGCAGCGGCTAACACACATGCCAAGGTGGCGCACCGTTCTAGATTCAAACCCGGCAAAATCTGCCTCCCACGAAAATAACCGGCACTGAGCTATGATGCGCGATGGCAGCGGCTCAGTGCCAGTCTTTATGACAGATGGTTAGGTTACGGAAGTGTACCAGCCAGGAATATGGTTCCGTCCTGACGACCCGGTCCGCGCTGGCGAACCAGAAACACTACATCCTGCCCGCTCTTGAGGGTGGATGAGATGTGGTTGAAATCATCCTCGGAGTTCACCGGTTGCTTGTTGATCTCGAGGATGATGTCGCCGCGCGTGAGTCCCACATCATCGGCAAACGAGTTGGGCTTCACCTCCTGCACGATCACGCCCTTACCAACGGCGATATCCAGGCGGTCGGCGATATCGTTGGTGATGGGATGAACCGAGAGCCCCAGCTTGCTTTCTTTAGGCGCGAGTTCCTCGTTATCCTCATCATCTTCGCCCAGCCGGGTCGCAAACAACTTGGCCCGGTCGCCGACCGTGATGCTGACGTCCTGCCTCTTGCCGTTGCGAACAAATCCCAGCTCAATTTTGCTACCGGGGCGGCGGCTGGCGATATCGGCCACCAACTCCTCGCCGTTCTTCACTGGCTTCCCGTCCACCGAAATGATCGTGTCGCCAACCTTAAGTCCGGCCGCTTCTGCGGGAGTGCCGGCAACCACGTCTGAAACGGTTACACCATTGTCTACTCCGTAGACGCGGGCGATCGCGGGGTTGTCCTGAGCTGCAAACTGAATACCGATGGAACCGCGCGCCACGCGGTGATCGGGACCGATGAGCTGGTTGTAAACATTAGCGACGGTATTCGAGGGTAACGCGAAACCCACTCCGGCGTAGGCGTTGGTGTCGGTCAAAATGGCGGTGTTGATGCCGATTACTTCTCCGGCCATATTGACCAGCGGGCCTCCCGAGTTGCCGGGGTTGATGGCGGCGTCGGTCTGAATAAACGACTGGAATTGTCGCAGAGGAACGATGTTGCGCCCTTTGGCGGAAACAATGCCCGCAGTCACGGTGCCCACTTGTCCAAACGGACTGCCGATCGCCAGCACCCAGTCTCCCACTTGCATGCCGTCGGAGTTTCCCAGTTTGGCAATAGACAACGGCCTATCGAGGTCAATCTTGATAACTGCGAGATCGGTTTCCTGGTCGCTGCCGATCAACTTGGCGTCGTGCAACACCGTGGGGGGATCGTCGGGTAACTTGACTCGAATACGATCCGCCTTCTCCACCACGTGACGGTTGGTGACGATATAACCCTTGGAATCGACCACCACCCCCGAACCCAGAGAATGCTCTCGCACTGGACCTTGATTTTGCTGCTGGCCGAAAAAGCGATCGAAAAAGTCGTCGAAGGGATTCTGATCGTCGCCGCTGCCTCCACCCTGGTCCGGGGTTCCCCGCCGGCGGTGTGGACTCTTGATGACGGATTCGGTGTTGATGTTGACAACTGCAGGTTCCAGTTGCTTGGCAATCTGTGAAAACTGGCTGGAAAGCTGCTGGGGCGAAGGAATGACCAGCGGCGTCGGCGCGTCCGAACTCTTCTTGCTCTCCTGGCCTCTGACTCCGTTGGAGATAATCGTCCCGATCAAAATGCCGACCGTCAGAGTTGCCAGGATGGTCACGGTGTATACCGGCCGAATCCCCTTCACACGCGCCCAAAGGGCGCCTACTTGCGGCTCCATGGCTTTCACTTCCTCCAATCCTTTCAATGCCTTGTCATTATACCGGTTCGTAACAAACTTTAGATGCGAAGGCAGGTCAGGTCGAAATTCAATCGTCAGGGTCACCGCCGTAAGCGGAAAGAAAGGTGGCAATCGCCCGGCCGCCGGTCAATCGGCGAACCGGTACATCCGGTCCAAAAGAGGTTCGGGTCGCCTCAATGCGCGGTCGGTTCACCCGGTCAAACCTCCAGATGAACGCCAGCACCTCGTGAAGTTTGCCGACTCGATGGGCCTCGTCGGGTTTGAACACGCGGGTGATAACACGCCAAGTGCAGAACAGTCTTGACCGCTCGAGCCAGATCACCAGAGTAGCGCGAGGTAAGCGGATATCGAACGTCGCCAGCGCGAAATTACCGTCACTGATCCACTCATCCCCGCTGTGCACCTTCTTGATCAACTCTCGGAACACCGGAACGTCGTCCTGCCCCCAATCAGGCTGCCAGATGGCATCGAGACAAATGACCGGTGAGCCTGTGCGTTCTCCCAGCTTCTTTGCCAAAGTGGTCTTGCCGCTGCCAGCGCACCCCAGAATGACGATTCGCGCCATGATTGTGAGTGCAGCAAGATGTACGCGGAGGCAACGCCACCGCGCTTCCCAGCCATCCGCTTGCCACCGCTGCCTCTTGTTGGATGCGCAGAAAGGCGGAGGGATACCCACAGGAGCGTCTTAGCAGAGAGCTCCAGCTTGGCTTAGGCTGAGGTGGGACGGCGGCTAAGACTACACCGCGACCGGCTTTTCCACGAAAATCTTCGATTCCAGCCGAATTTCGCTCGAAAGTGAACGGGCAATTAGGCAAACTTTTTCCGACTTCTCCAGCAGCCGCAAAGCACGCGCACGCTCTTCGTCGTCAAAGATGATCAGCGTCGGGGCCAGCGTGAGTCTTGTGAACCGTAAACCGCCACTGTCCTTCTCAATCACTCCTTCTACCGAGACCTCGATACCCTGAAAATCCAGCTTCGAGTTGCGCGCCACCCCTTGAAAAGTCGCCACGTAGCAAGAAGCTACTGCCGCGAGCAGGAAGTGCTCTGGAGTCCAAACCCCTGGCTCACCCCCAAACTCGGGCGGCGCTGAGAAATGAATCAGACGAGGAGCCGCATGTTCCAACTCTACAAAACTGCGATCATGCTGATGGAACTGTGCCTTCGCGCTGTAACAGTATCTGGTTTCCATTAGGCCCTCCACTTTCCAGCCTAGACGGAGAGCGGCGCGGAGGATGTGAACACAGTCACTGAGCGCCGTGACGGGTGGCGATTGGCTTTGGTAGAGATGAATGCAAACGAATCGAAGCCGGGCATAAGAAATCAACCTCGTCATCGCGTAAGAACATGCAAGCAAGGCACTTGCAGACGCGTTGCTGGCTATGTGATTGGTATCACATCGAGCCGTGAGAGGAGTCACCGCCGTGAGAGCGCCGCAGATCGACAATAGCAGGCAAACCGGGTGAGGTGCATCACAGCGTGGCCCGGCGGAGGAACTTATGTCCAACGACAAGCGTGACGTCCTCGAAGTTCTGAAGTTTGAACTCAACTTCCTCGAGCAGGGCGGCTATGGACGCTCCGTCAGAACTCCTTGGAAACCGACCTCGATCTTCCTGGATTCGCCCTCCTGCATCAATTTCAACGACTCGGGGCGGCCGAATCCCTGCAGCGAGTGCCTCTTGACCGATCTTGTTCCCGCGAAGTACCAGGAAGAGGAGATCCCCTGCCATCACATCCCGTTAAATAGCCAGGGTGAGACCGTCTACTCCATGGAGAGACAAAGGGAGCAGGCTGAACTGGAAGAAGCGGTAAAGAACTGGCTGCGTTCCACCATCAAGCGAATTGAAGCGGAGCGGGCGGCCCAGGCAAACGGGGCGGCGCCGGCGCAAACACCGGGAAGGCCACACTAGCACGAGAAGCTACAGCAAGGAGATGGACCTTGCTTTCCAAATGCGCCAATCCCGGTTGCTTCGCCCGCTTTCACACCCTGCGCAAGGGAAGGCTTTTTAAAATCGAGATCAACCCAGATCCGTCTTCTCCCGTGGCGCCCTCCACGCGAATCGAATACTTCTGGCTGTGCGAAGACTGCGCGCCGAAGATGAAAGTGGCGTTCCGCGATGGTGGCGTTACTACGCTCCCACTGACTCCGTCGCGGGCCGTGGGTGCGGGCAGTTGACGCGGTTCAGTCGCGGGGAGCCGAAGCCTTATCCAGGTCGCGGGGAAAAGATTTGAACGTGACCTCGCGAGGCTTAGCGGAAACCTTCTTGTCAGCGTCCTCACGGTATTCGGTGAGCGTCCCTTTGACGATATAGAAGGCGTCGTCATCGGGAGTTTTTCCCTCACCGCGCTGGAAAACTCCATGGAAGTCGAACCACACGGCGTGCACCGTCTCGGTTGTGAAGCTTAGCTTCAGGTCATCGAGTTTTCCCTGTTTGAAAAACTGGTCCAGGAAGGCGCCGCGATCGCTTTCCCCATCGCCGTATCGCGAGACAAAGCCGGTGACTCGACCAGCCTCTTCGACCGTAATCTGCACGAACTCCCCTTCCTTCAGGAACGTGTACATTCCGGAATAATTCTGGGTGGGGGTTGTGGGCTGATCGGAAGTTGTCTGGGCATTCAGCATCGAACAAGCGCCCAGCAAAACCAGCCAAGCCAAACGTCGCATCCGTTTCATATCGGTATTAGAGCACGGAAACCCTCCGTCTGGCCGCACAGATCGCGTGGCTCAGGAAGCGCCGGCGGATATAATCAATCGATCTGGCCGGATGTGGGCAGGCATGAGACAGGGCTTGAAACTAATTGAATCCGAACTGAAACCCAAGCCGGTCGCGGCTCCCACCCTGTTGGTTGAACTGGAGGCCTGGCCCCGGGTCTTCCTGCGCAATTTAGGTGATCTGTTATGGCCGCGGTCCGAGGCTCCGCCAGGCCCGACCCTCGCGGCCGTGCCTTTCTGGCCGGACGTCTTTGTGGTGTCTCGACTGCCCTGGGGCAAATTTGCGCAATCCCTGATTCTCCATGCCGCATTGATAGCAGTATTGTGGTCTTCGTCGCGCCTTTGGCCGCAGAAGCCGCGGATCGTGGCGCAGAGTGCCTTCCAGAAACCCGAGGTCATTTATTACGACGCCTCAGAGTATCTGCCGCCGATCAACACTGGCACTCCGGAAGCACCCCTGCCACAGAAAGGTGACCCTGCCTACTCGCCGCAGCCGATCATTTCCGTCCCGCCCGAGCCTGACAATCACAAGCAGACCATTGTCACTCCGCCTAAGCTGAAACTCGACCGCGACATACCGTTACCGAACGTGGTCGCCTGGGACCATACGCAGCCTGCGATACCGCTGGCGGCCACCGCGTCTCGCCTTTCCGAGCTGAAGGCCCCGGCACTGTCCGCCCCAGTCATTGCGCCGCCACCCGAGGTTGACCGGAGCAGGCTCGATCCTGCGCCCTCATTGAATGAAGCCGTGGTAGCCCCGGCTCCGGATGACTCAGCAATCTCCAAACGCAATGTCCACGCACCGCAGGCAGCAATCGTTGAACCGCCGCCGATTCTCGATACTGCATCGACTCGAAAGTTGGGCGATATCAATATCGGCCGCGCACAGGTGGTGGCGCCTGCGCCACAATTGCCTGTCGGCGAGCAAAGCACCCGGGCGGGCCTGACTGCGCCCACGCTGGGGACTGCGGCAGTGGTTCCCCCGCCACCGCCGATGCAAGGTAGCGGACTTTCTGGCCCGGGCGGAAGGTTGATTGCGCTGAGCGTACAGCCCGCGTCGGTCGCGCCGGTTGCGCCTAACGGAAACCGCCGCGGAACCTTTGCGGCCACTCCCGAAGGAAAACTCGGCGCTGCCGGTACCCCGCAGATCACCGGCAATAGTCACGCGGGGAATTCTGCAGGCACTCCCGGATCTGCGGGGGCTGCGAATGGTATTCCTTCCGGGCTGGTGGTGGAACCGGCGCCCACGTCCGCCATCGGCTCGTCGGTGGCCAATTCAAGTTCCGCGGGAGACCCTCCATCGACGGCCAGCGTGCCCCGCATCAGCTCGAGCGGACGAAAATTGGCGTCTGAGATGACGCCCGATGGCCAAACCGAGGAAGAGCGAAAACTCTTCGCCGGTCACAGGTCTTACGCCATGACCCTGAGTCTGCCCAATCTCAACTCAGCCGGCGGAAGCTGGGTCATGCACTTCAGCGAGCTGTCAGGGAACGAAACCAAGGGCGACCTGATGGCCCCGGTCGCCACCCGCGCGGTTGATCCGGGGTATCCTCTAGAGTTGATGCGCCAAAACGTGCACGGAACAGTTATGCTGTCTGCGGTGATCAACAGCGACGGCCATGTCGCAGACGTGAGAGTTCTGAACGGCATCGACGATCGCCTCGACGCATACGCCCGTGCCGCGCTTCTGCGGTGGCAATTCCTGCCCGCGTTGAAAAACGGTAATCCCGTCCCGCTCCAGGCAGTGGTGATGATTCCCTTTCGGCCGATGCGAAAGGGATTCTAAGTTTCGGAACAAGAATGAATCGACCGCCTAGAAAGCGGGTTTCTCCACTTCACTCGGGTCGAGATGGTAAATATGAATAGGTCTGCGTCACGTCGCTGCGCGGTGCGGATGGGGATGGCCGTCTCCTAGGCGGTTCCCGCCAACGCCAGGACAGTGAGCAGGATGCGCTGCAACCCCAGCTCGCGTCCGCTGGCGTCGAACCATTCCTGTAAGGTGTGCGCTCCGCCGCCGGCACCTCCGCCGCCAATGGCGATGGCCTCGCGGCCCAGCGACAAGGGGATGTTGGCATCGGTGGATGCGCGCTGCACCTGCGCGGCATTGCCCAGATGGGCATCAACGGCGCGGATCACAGTCAGCATGCGCGCATGAGCATCGAGTTCACCTGCGGGACGGCTGCCGATCACCACCACTTCATGGCTAAGACCGGAGAAGCGTCGCTGCGAGGGATTCCGCTGCTCGCTGGCGCGGAATTCTTCCGCCATTGCCAACTCCAGTTCATGCCGCAAAGATGTTTCCAGATGCTCCATCTCGGTCATCGAGGTAGAGCGGATATCCACCCGCATACTGGCCGATTCGGGAATCGAGTTCACCGAGGTTCCACCGCGAATCACGCCGATATTGAATGTGGTCTTGGGAGAAGTTGGCACCCGGGTCTGGCTGAAGGCATGAATGGTCCGCGCCAGCACCAAGATCGGATTGGGTGCTCCAAAATCGCTCCACGAATGCCCTCCCGGCCCGCGCACGATTACTTCGAAGCGACGGCTGCCCAACGCCTCGGCCACAATCGTGTCGCAGCCGGCACCGTCGAGCACCAGGCTGTAGCGAATCGAATTCTTCCAGCGGCCATTGGAAAAGATGTGTCGCATTCCGCGCAGATCGCCCTCCCCCTCCTCGCCTACATTGCCGATAAACACTACAGGCAAAGCGAGCGGGATATCGATCCGCTGCATTTCGGCCGCGACGGCAAGCAGTGCGGTCACTCCAGCGCCGTTGTCCGATACTCCCGGTCCGTAGAGACGGCTTCCCTGCTGCCGAATATTCAGCGGAGTTCCTGCGGGAAAGACCGTGTCCAGGTGTGCGCTCAAGGCGACAAATTGATCTCCCATACCACCGCGACTGCCGAAGACATTCCCGACTTCATCGGTATGAACTTGCTCGAGCCCGATCTCGCGGAAGCGTTGGGCCAGCCATTCCGCACGGGCATTTTCTCCGAAAGGCGGCGCCGGGATGCGCGCCATTTCAAGTTGCCATTGCGCTAAACGCGATTCATGGGAGTGAAACTGGGCAGCCGCACGGCGAACTTCCGGTAACTCAGCCAGTCGCGCGATCTCCTGCTGGGCGTTGGGATTGGCGGCGCGGCGGACGACGGCCATGGGCCATCTTACATCGTGACCGATAACCCCCTCCAGTAATCATTGCCGGCATCTGGATTTTCCCAAACCGATGGTCTGTGTTCTCCAGAAGCAAGCCTGGAGCTTCCCCGGCAACCGGAGAGGCAGGTCATCAATCTAACTTCTGTAGATCAGGCTGCGCCGTCGACCAGCTTTTCGAATCCAATTTGGGTACACTAGGGTTATGAAACGCGTTCGTTCAGCATCTTTGGCGGGGATCCTCATATTGTGCTGCCTGTTGCCCGCATCCATTGCCGATGAGGGCCCCCTCGATACCTCCCAGCCAAAGGGCATTACGCCAGACGAGATCATTCAGCGCTTTGCCGCCAAGGAAAAGGAGTTCAAGGAGGCCTACGATCAGTACGGCTATCGCGAATCAGCCAAAATGCAAACTCTGGACGGCGACACCGTCGACGGCGAGTTCCAGGAAGTTTTCGATGTCAGCTTCGACGACCAGGGTCGCCGGGTCAAGAATGTCGTCTTTGCTCCCTTGCCCACTCTGGTGCGCCTGGGCATGACCCGCGAGGATTACGACGACCTGGAAAACGGCTTTCCCATGGTCCTCACCAGCGATGATATCAACCTGTACAACGTGCTGTACGTCGGGCAGCAACAGGAAGACGAACTGCACTGCTACGTTTTTGATATCGCGCCCAAGCAGATCGAGAAGAACAAACGTTACTTCCAGGGGCGCATCTGGGTGGACGACCACGACTTTCAGATCGTAAAGACCTACGGCCAGATGGTGCCAGAAACCCGGGTCAACAAGAAGGGCAGAGGTAACGAAAACCTGTTTCCCAAGTTCACCACCTGGCGCCAGCAGATCGACGACAAGTACTGGTTTCCCACGTACACTCGCGCGGATGACACCCTGCACTTCTCCACCGGCGATGTGAAGATCCGCGAGATTGTGAAATACGAGAACTACCGACGGTTCGGATCGAACGTCAAGATTACCTACGAGGGAAAAGAAGTGCAGAAAGGCGCCGACCCGAACGCCAAGCCGCAGCCGCCGCAGAAATAACGATCGGTTGTTTTATGATCCGCAACTCGATCTGACAAAGGGTGCCAGACGGATGACATCGTGCGTTTGAGATTCTCACCTTCCTCGAAAACCGGCCGCCTGTGCGCAAGATCACTGTCATCAACCTAAATGCCAGGGTATCCTGTGGCGGCCAACAGGTAGGTCATCATGAAATGCCATTCTGGATTACTTCTGGTTATCCTGTTTTCGTTCATGCCCGTAGCGCACTCTTCCGCCAGTGAGTTGAAGATCCTGACCAATCATCTCGGGTACGAGACCAGAGGCCCAAAACATGCTGTGATTCTCGGCAAGGCGAATGACAGCATATCGAATTGCAACCTGAGAGATGACGCCGCCCATCAAGCAGTTCTCGCCATCACACCGAAGGCAACTGGCCGTGTAAAAAAATGGCGAGACTGGTACTTCTGGACTCTCGATTTCGACGCTTTTGCCACCCGGGGCACGTATTCCCTGGAATGTACGACGAACGCAGCAACCATTCGATCGTTTCCGTTTCTTGTGCAGGACGAAGTGCTCGAACGCAACACCATTTCTGATGTCATCGACTACTTCAAAGCTGAGCGCAGCTCCGGCGAGATGGACAAAGCCGACGCGCGCCTGCACTTTGAAGGCCAGAAAGTTGGGACGGTCGACGCCCGCGGCGGCTGGTGGGATGCGACCGGCGATTACGGCAAGCACTTCTCCCATTTGTCATTTTCGACCTACTTCAATCCTCAGCAGATTC
>Ga0335078_10017324_pt1 | contig 10699 bp, 11 predicted proteins | sample Lox_Sample_32_FD_206711 | JGI IMG/M metagenome (GOLD analysis project Ga0335078, IMG submission 206711) | Soil microbial communities from Loxahatchee National Wildlife Refuge, Florida, United States - Lox_Sample_3.2 | ecosystem: Environmental > Terrestrial > Soil > Wetlands | place: USA... | reverse complement strand
GGGGACACCAGCCCGCCGTCGAACAGGGCGAGGAACACCTGCAGCTCGTTCCACTGCGCGTTGTCGATCGCGTCGCCGGTGGTGACGGCCAGCTGCATCGGCAGCCCGGTGGCCGGGCCGCGGGCCGCGCCGAGCGTGCGGATGGTGGCGTCGACGGCGTGCGCCGTGAGCGCCTCGTGGGGGCGCTGCACCGGGATGATCTGGGCGTACCTGGGGTCCGCGAAGTGGGCGTTGAGGAACTCGAACCGCGTCGGCGACTGGACGTCGGCGAGCTGCAGGTCGGTGATGTGCGCCAGGCAGAGCAGGGGGCGGCCGGGGCCGGGCGCGCCCTCGCCCGCGCCGAAGTCGCCGCGGACCAGGTGCGGCTCGCCCGGGCCGATCTCGATGACCCGGTAGGGAGCTGACCGCCCCCGGCGGAGTACCGCTCCGGGCCCGAGCCGGCGATCGGTGGTCAGCAGGGGATGGCGACCGCTCACGTGTCTCCCGTCCGGGTGCCGTCCGGCTCGCTCACTCGTCTTCCCCGGCCGCGGCCGGGGAAGCGTCGGCCGACACGAGCACCGGATCGGGGCGGATCGTCAGCGTGACGCGGCTGCCCGCCGGCAGCGTGGCCGCTTCGGATGTCGGCAGCTGGGCCAGGACCGTGGCGTCGCCCAGGTCGACGGAGACCCGGCTGGTCGCGCCGAGGAAGGTGACGGCGATCACCGTGCCGGCCAGCGGGCCGGACTCCGGTGTGTCGTGGGGCGCCAGCGTCACCGCTTCCGGGCGGACCAGCGCCACCGCCTGGCCGTCCGGTGTGGCCGCCTCGACCAGCGGCAGCGTGCAGCCGCGGACGATCACGCTGCCGCCCCGGACCTCACCGGACAGCCGGTTGGACAAGCCGACGAACTCGGCCACGAACGGCGTGGCCGGGCGCGAGTAGACCTCGGTGGGCGGCGCGAGCTGTTCGAGGCGGCCCTCCTTCATGACGCCCACCCGGTCCGCGATGGCCAGCGCCTCCTCCTGGTCGTGGGTGACGAACAGCGTGGTGATGCCGACCTCGAGCTGGATCCGCCGGATCTCGTCCCGGAGCTGGGCCCGGACCTTGGCGTCCAGGGCGGAAAGCGGCTCATCCAGCAGCAGCACCTGCGGCTCGATGGCCAGGGCGCGGGCCAGGGCGACCCGCTGCTGCTGCCCGCCGGAGAGCTGATGCGGATACCGGTCCGCCTGGGTGGACAGGCCCACCAGGTCGAGCATTTCGAGGCCCCTCTTGTCCCGCGCCGCCGCGCCGACCTTGCGCAGCCGCAGCCCGAAGGCCACGTTCTGCCGCACGGTCATGTGCGGGAACAGCGAGTAGGCCTGGAACACCATCCCCATGTCACGCTTGGCCGCCGAGACATGGGTGAGGTCCCTGCCGCCCACGGTGATGCGGCCGCTGTCGGCGTCCTCCAGTCCCGCGAGCAGGCGCAAGGTGGTGGTCTTGCCGCAGCCCGACGGGCCGAGCAGCGCGACCAGCTCGCCGGGCTGCAGGGTCAGGTCGAGCCGGTCGAGCGCGACCACGGGACCGTAGTGCCGGCTCAGCTCCTCCATCCGCACTTCGACGCCGGTCCTGGCCGCGCCGTCCTGCGTTCTGGTCACTGGCGAAGATGTCACGAGCGGTACCTCATCCCCGGATGCCGCGGCGGCGGCCAGCGTAGGACAGGATCAGCAGCAGCGCAAAGGCGAACAGCAACACGGCGAACGAGGTGGCGAACAGCACCCCGGCATTCGGCGTGTTCCGGCTGATCGAATACAGCTCCACCTGCAGGTTGTTGTACAGCAGCAGGTAGGCGATGGTGAACTCGCCGAGTACGAGCGACCAGGTCAGCAACACGGCGTTGAGGATGCCCTGCCGCATGTTGGGCGCGATGACCCGGACCATCACGGTGAACCAGCTCGCCCCGAGGCTGCGCGCGGCCTCGGACAGGGTCTTCACGTCGATCGCGCCCAGCCCGGCGGCCAGCGCCCGGTACGCGTAGGGCAGCGCCAGGATCACGTAGACCCAGAACAGCATGAGCGCCGACAGCGTGAGGCGCTGAAGCCTGTCGTAGATCTCGGCCAGGCCCACCACCAGCACGATCGCGGGGATGGTCAGCGGCAGCAGGCAGAGGAACTCGATGGTGCGCGCCAGCCACCGCACCCGCAGCTGCACCCAGATCATCGTCGGTACCAGCAGCACCAGCATGACCGCGCAGGTGATGACGGCCAGTTCCAGGGTGATCTCGATCGAGCTGATCAGGGGAGGGATACCCGAGCCCTGGTAGGAGGCGATCTGCTTCCAGGCTGTCACCGACCAGGTGCCGAGATTGGCTCCCTCCAGCGAGAACCGGAGCATCGCCAGCAGCGGCAGCAGGAAGAACGCGCCGAATACGGTGAACACCACGTACCGGAAGATGTTCAGCCGCCTGCGCCGGCCAGCCTGCATGCCGGGCGGACGCTTGGCCGGCGCGTCCAGCGGCGTCTCACCGACCGAGGTTAGCGCAGCCATCGCGCCGCCCTGCGCTGCAGCAATGCGTATGCCGTCATGACGATGGCCACCATGATCACCATGCCCAGGGCGAGCAGGTCGGCCACGTTGACGTTGCTCAGCCCGACCTCGCTGGACATGGCCGTCTGGATCTGCTGCGGCACGACGTAAGCGATCTGGTTTTCCCAGGCCTCGATGGTCGCGAAGGCCGATAGCGCGTTGGCGAACAGCAGCAGCGCGGCACCGAGGAAGGCCGGCGCCAGCAGCGGCCCGCCGACGTACCGCCAGTACTGCCACGCCGATGAGCCCAGGTTCTCCGACGCCTCTCGCCACTGGGCCTTCAGCCCGTCGATCGCGGGCAGGAAGACCAGCACCATCAGCGGGATCTGGAAATAGGTGTAGATCAGCGTGATGCCCCACGGGAACTCGAAGTACCAGCTGGCGTGGAACAGCAGGCCGACCGGGCCGATGAGCACGAGGAAGGCGAACGCCAGCGTCACCCCGCCGAACTGGGCCAGCACGCCCGAGACGGCCACGTAGAGCCTGCGTATCGAGCCGTCCGGGTCGCCCGACGCCACCGCATAGGCCAGGACCGCGCCCAGCACGGCCCCGGCCACCGACGAGAGCAGGCACAGCTTGAACGAGCCGAGGAAGTAACCGCGCACCAGCGGGTTGCCGAGCTCGCCGATGTTGGAGAACGCCCAGGCGCCGTTCGGGTTCTTGAGCGCGTGGACCACGACGATCCCGGTCGGCCAGAGCAGGAAGATCGCGACGTAGGCGAAGAACGGGACCGTGCCGGCCCAAGCCGGAGCGGACGGCCGACGCCGGGCCCTCGCGGGCCTGGCGCCGGCCTCAGTTGTCGCAGCGACGGCCACGTCGCCTCGCTAGCCGATGGCCTTCGCCCAGTTGGCCGCCAGGTAGTCAGCGGCGTCCGTCGACTGGGCCTGGGTCAGGAACACCGGCGTCCCGGTGACGCTCGGCAGCTTGGCGGCCGCCGACTTGTCGATGCTGCCGTTGTTGGCCATGGCCAGCTGCTCCACCGGCCGGGCGCCGCCTTGCAGCCACAGGTTCTGCCCGCCGGTGGCGGCCTGGGAGTAGAGGAATTCCTCCCACAGCCGGGCCGCGGCCGGGTGCGGTGCCTGCTTGTTGATGGCCTGCGCGTAGTACCCGCCCAGCGCCACGCCCTGCGGCACGAACACCTTCCAGCCTGACACCCCCACGTAACTCGGGAGGTTGAGGTAGTCCCAGTTGAACACGACCGGGGTGCTGCCCGCCTTGATCGTGGCCCCGGTGGCCGATATCGGGTTGAAGTTTCCGGCCGCCTTGAGCTGGTGGAAGAAGTTCACGCCCTTGGAGATGTCGCTGGCCGTCCCGCCCTCGGCGAGGTTGGCCATCATGACGCCGTTCAGCCCGGCGTTGGCCGACGTGGGGTTGCCGTTCAGCGCGACCGCGCCCTTGAACTTCGAGCTGAGCAGCTGGCTCAGCGAGGTGATGGTCCCGAACTTGGCCTCGTAGCCGATGGCCATGTAGCCGCCGTAGTCCTGCACCCAGACGCCGTTGGGCGCCTTCTGGGCCGCGGGGATATCGCTCCAGGTGCTCACCTCGTACGGGGCGAACAGGCTGGTGTTGGCCAGGGCGACCGCCATGCCGATGTCCAGGACGTCGGGCGCCTTGGGGCTGCCGCTCTCCGACTTCACCGCGTTGACCTCCTGCTGGCTGGTGCCGTCGGGGAGGGTGGAATTGACGGTGATGCCGTACTGCTTCTCGAAGGTGTTAATGATGGTGCCGTAGTTGGCCCACGTCGGCGGCAGGGCGATGACGTTGAGCGTGCCTTCCTTCTTGGCCGCCGCGACCAGCGCGCTCATGCCCCCTCCGGCGGTGGCGGAGGTTTCCGTGGCCCAGTTGGCCGCGCTGCTGGTCCCGCTGCCCGAGGACCCTGACGAGGAACCCGACGAGGAGCAGCCGGCCGCAAGCAGCGCTGCGGCGGCGGCGCCCGCGAGCGCCAGTCGATATGAGGATCTCACCAGTGCCTCCTGAAAAGCTTCCTATCCCAGGTGGATGACGGCTGCCAGAAAGGCCCAGGGCGGCGTTACCGAAACGGTTTGCCGACCCACCCCTCCCCCAGGTAAGAGTGCAGGATAAACGCATCTAAAACGTTTAGCGTTCGCATGCTCACACACCCGTCGCGAGGGTGTCAAGGGACGTTATCGACTTGCCGCACTGAGCCCGGTGAACACCGGGTTAACGGGCTGCCCGGGTGCCTGCAGGGAGGCACGTTCGACCAGTTCAACCGGGCCGATGTAGTCCTCGCGCCGGGAGCCGTCCAGCAGCCGCTCCATCAGCGCGCGGCCCATTTCCCGGCCGTCCAGGCGGATGGTCGCCAGCGGCGGGTCGAGCAGCTCGGAGGTCGGCAGGTCGTCGTGCCCGATGACCGAGACGTCCGGCCCGATCCGCCGGGACAGGTCCCGGGCGGTCTTGTAGATCCCGAGAGCCGTGTAGTCGGAGTTGGTGATGACCGCGGTCGGGGCGCCCGGCTGCGCCAGCAGCGTCCCGGCCGCCTTGCGCACGTCGGTGATCGTGAGGGGCGAGCGCATGACGACCGGCCGGACGCCGAGATCGCGGGCCAGCCGCCGGAAGTGGCGCAGCCGGTCCGGGTCGGCAACCAGGCCGCGGGGCGCGGACAGGAACGCGACGCAAGTGTGGCCGAGCTCGGCCAGGCGGCGCATGGCCAGCGCGACCCCGGCCGCGTTGTCCGGGTACACCCGGGACACGCCGTCGATGCCCTCCACGGCCGCGTTCAGCGCCACCACCGGGGTGCCGGGGCGCAGCTCCTGCCACAGGCGCACCGACTCGCCCTTGCCGACCGGGGCGATGGCCAGCCCGGCCAGCCGCTGGGCGGCCATCTCCCGGACCAGCAGGTGCTCGCGCTCGGCCGAGTAGCGCGAGTCGAGCAGCAGCAGGGTGGCCCCGGCCTCGCTCGCCGCCCGCTCGGCTCCCGACAGCACCTCGAGGAAGAAGGGATTGCTGAAGTTGCGGATGATCAGGCCGTAGGTGGTGGTGCGGCCGCGCCGCAGCGCCTGGGCCTGCGGGTTGGCCCGGTAGCCGAGCTCAGCGGCGGCCGCCAGGATCCGGCGGCGGGTTTCCTCCGCCACGCCGGGCTGGCCATTCAGCGCGAAGCTCACCGAGGCGACCGACACGCGGGCCAGCCGGGCCACGTCCCGGATGCCCGCCGGCTGCTGCGCTCCGCCCTGCTGACTCGTCACGGCCTACCCACGCTTAAGACGCTCTGCTTCCCCCGATAGGAGCGGAGGTACGTCGCTGAGCGCACATCCTAGCCATCTGGCTGGCCGCCCGGCCAGAGGCCGGCCATAGCAATCAAGTGGCTATCAAGCTGACCGCTAACAGATGCCAGCCTGCCATGAACTTGACACCTCCCGTTGGTCTTGGCTAGCCATCATCTCGACTTGTCTAGCCAAGATCTAAACGGCAACGGGATCGTGACCACCAGGACCTTCCTGGGCTCGCTGACCCGGGTCGGCGTCCAGCTGGACGGCGACGTCGCGGTGCAGGTCGACCGGCCGAGCGCCGAGTCCGCCGCCCTGTCCCCGGGCTCCTCGGTCTCGGTGTCGCTGCCCGACCAGCCCGTCCTCGTCGCCCCCCGCCGCCCGGAATGAGCCGCCGCGGCTGATCAGCCGGTGACGGAGTCGATGTGGGGCAGGATGTCCGCGATCGTGTCGAGGATCAGCGGAGCGCCGGCCTGCTCCAGGTCGGCGCGGGTGCTGGCGCCGGTCAGCACGCCGGCCACGATCGCGGCCCCGGCGCGCAGCCCGGACTCGATGTCGCTGCCGGTGTCGCCGGCCACCGCCAGCTCGCTGACCGCGCCGCCGCGCAGCCGCAGCAGCGCAGTCAGCGGCAGGTCGGGCCACGGCCGGCCGCGCCCCGCGTCGGCGGGGGACAGGGCCAGGTCGATCAGCCCGCCCCAGCCGAGCCTGCCGATGATGGCGTCCCTGGTGGCGGGGGAGAAGCCGGTGGCCAGGCAGATCCGGACCCCGGCCCGGCGCAGCGAGGCGAAGGTCTCCTCGGCCCCGGGCATGGCCGAGACCTGGCCGGCCTGGACGGCGGCGGCGTAGTGGTCCTCGAACGCCTCATTGGCCTTGCGGGCCATCGCCTCATCGCCGAGAATCCGCCGGAATACCTCGATCTTGGACTGGCCCATGCTCGACCGCACGTCGGCCATGGCCTGGTGGCAGGCGGCGACGGGCAGGTTCTGCGTGGCGATGGCCGCCGCGAACGCCTCAAGCACTACGCCGTCGTCGGCCACCGTCGTGCCCGCCATGTCCAGGCAGGCCACCGTGATAGGGGTCATCGGAAGGTCTCCTCCGCGATCGCCGGGGAACAGGTCATGCCGCGCCCGCCCGGCCCGGTGACCAGGACCACGCCGGGCTCTGCCTCGGCCCGGTAGTACAGCGCGTGCGCGGCATCCGGGCTGACCTCGCTGTAGACGCCGGCCCAGCGGCGCTGGATCCGGGGGATGGGCACACCGAGCAGCGCCTCGGCCCGCTCGCGCAGGTGGTCGTAGGCGTCCTCGTCCACGTCGAACGCGAACGGCTCGGCGTACTCGTGCGTGTCGCCGATGGTGAGCCCGCCGTCGGCCCGCTGCACCAGCAGCAGCTGGGCCCGGGCCCGCCCGGCCGCCTCGGCCTGCGGCGGGAGCTGGGCCCGGCCGGGCAGGTCGTAGGCGGGGTAGTAGCGCAGCGAGTCGCCGTCGGCCAGCGCCGTGGTGATCCGCCCGGCCAGCGGCGCCGTCTGCATCATCTGCAGCCGGACCCGGCGGACGGCCCCGGCCAGGTACCGGCCGGCCACCCCGGCGTGCGCCGCGCCCGGGCACAGGATCACCAGGTCGCCCTGGTGCCAGGCGCCGGTGTGGTCGCGCACCGCGTTCGGCGCGATCTCGGTGACCTCCCGGCCGGGATGCCACTTGTACCCGCTGATTCCCTGACCACGGGCTGCGAGGTAGCCGCGCAGCGCGGGCAGCACCTGGCGCGGCTCGACGATCCCGTCCAGCCGGCAGTGCAGGCCGCCCGCGAACTCGCCGCGCAGGGCCGGGTTGATCTCGCGGACAGCCGCGGGGTCAAGCAGCTCGAACCCGCGCTGGTCCGCGTCGGGCAGCGTGGCCGCCTCCTTGAGCAGGGCCAGCTCCGCGTCCCCGGCGGCCAGCGTGAGCGAGCCGGCGGCCCGGAAGCCGAGCCCGGGCACCTCGGCGCCGAGTTCTTCCCACAGCTCGCGGGCCCGCAGCGCCAGGGCGAGTTCCGGGCCGGCCTGGCGGCCGCTCACCCAGACCAGGCCGAAGTTCCTGACGCTCGCGCCCCGGGCCCCGGCCTCCCGTTCCAGCTGCACGACCTCGAACCCGCGCCGCCGGGCCGCCACCGCGTGCATGGTGCCGAGTACGCCGCCGCCGACAATGACCACCCGTGTCCTTGACGCCACGGCCCCTAGTATAGTCATCTTCAAACTTGTATAGCCAACTTTGATCCGGGAGGCTGACTTGGCGGGCGCTGACCTGGAGCTATCCGTCGGCGGGCGGCGGCTGCGGTTCCCCGCGATATGGCTGCGGGATAACTGCCCATGCGCCGGGTGCGTCGCTCCCGGCACCGGGCAGAAGCTGAAGGACATAACCGACATACCGAACGGACTGGCTATCGCGCTCGCCGAGGACGCCGGAGAGTCGGTGGCGGTGACGTTCGCCCCCGACCAGCACCGGTCCGTCTTCTCGCGCTCCTGGCTGGCCGGGCACGCCCTGGACCGGCACGGCGACGGCGACGGGCGGACCGAGGACGACAAGCTGCTCTGGCTCCCCGCGGAGCTGCCCGAGATCCCCCAGATGAGCTGGCCGCGGTACCTGGCCGGGGGCCGGGCCCTGGCCCTGGAGGCGGTGCTGCGCCTGGGTTTCGTGCTGCTGCGCGACGTGCCCGCCGAGCCGGGCATGGTGCTTGAGGTCGCGGCCAGCTTCGGGTTCGTCCGGGAGACCAACTACGGCCGGCTGTTCGACGTCCGGGTGGAGCCCACGGGGCCCCAGCCAGGCAACCTGGCCTTCACGAGCCGGGCGATCCGGCCGCACACCGACAACCCGTACCGGGACCCGGTGCCGACCGTGCAGCTGCTGCACTGCCTGCGCACCGCCGCCGAGGGCGGCGACACCACCCTGGCGGACGGCTTCGCCGCCGCCGCGGCGCTCCGGGCCGCCGACGCGGAATCGTTCGGCACCCTGGCGCGGACACCCATTCCGTTCGGATATATCGATAAAGAGACCGAACTACGGGCCAGCATGCCGCTCATCCAGCTCAGCCCGCGCGGCCGGGTCCGGGGGGTGCGGTTCAACAACCGGTCGGCCGGGCCGCTGCGGCTGCCGTACGCCGAGGTCACTGCGTTCTACGCCGCCTACCGCCGGTGGGCCGAGCTGCTGGCGCGGCCCGAACGGCAGCTCAGCCTGCGGCTGGCCCCGGGGGACTGCCTGATCTTCGACAACACGCGGGTGCTGCACGCCCGCACGGCCTTCAGCATGAGCCCCGGCTCGCCGGGCCGGCACCTGCAGGGCTGTTACGCCGATCTGGACGGCCTGGCCAGCACCCTGGCCGTGCTGCGACGCGGGGAGGAAGCGTGAGCGCGGTGCAGGCCCTGGCCGGGCTGTTCGCCGGGCCCGGGGCCCGGGACTACCTGGGCGAGGCGGTGACGATCGGCGAGCATATGCGGCAGGCCGGCGCGCTAGCCGAGGCGGCCGGGGCCGCCGCGCCGCTGGTGGCCGCGGCCCTGCTGCACGACGTCGGGCACCTGCGCAGCGAGACCGACGCCAGGCATGGCACCGGCGGCGCCCGGTGGCTGAGCCAGTGGTTCGGCGAGGCGGTGACCGAGCCGGTCCGGCTGCACGTGGCGGCGAAACGGTACCTGTGCGCCACCGAGCCCGGGTACTTCGGCCGGCTGTCGCCGGAGTCGGTCCGCACCCTCGCGCTGCAGGGCGGCCCGATGACGCCCGGGCAGGCCGCCGCGTTCGAGGCGCTGCCGTTCGCGCGGGACGCTGTGGCCGTGCGCCGCTGGGACGACCAGGCCAAGGACCCCGCGGTCACCCCGCCGGAGTTCTCGCACTTCGCGCCGCTACTGCAGGACCTGATCACGCCCTAGGCGTGCGGGACAGGGCGTTGACGGCGGTGGAGTTGCGGACGCTGAACGCGACCGCGCTGCCCAGGTAGCGGTCGTCGGACCACTCGACCGGCGTGCCGGTCAGGTCGGTGGTGAGGCGGCGCTCGCGCAGCATCGGGACCCGCGGCCGGACGCCGAGCAGCCTGGCGTCCTCGGCGGAGGCCGGCACCGCGTCGATGACGTGCTCGGCGTCGGCGAAGACGATGCCCAGTTCCTCCAGCCGCTCGGTGATCGAGTCCTTGCCCAGCTCCAGGCCGGCCACCAGCACGCCGACCCGATCCGGATAGGCGCCGCGCTCGATCATCACCGGGTGCCCGGAGAGCAGCCGGACCCGGGTCAGGTGGTAGATCATCGCGCCTTCGGAGATGGCCAGGCGCTCGGCTTCTGTGGCCTTGGCGGGCCGGCGCCGGATGGCGATGACCTGGCCGCCGGGTATCTCGCCCATGGCCCGGGCCCAGCGGGAGAAGGACAGCAGCTCGCCGAAACTCTGCACCCTGGGGCCGCCGACGACGACCCGGCGCGCCCCGCGCCGGGACGCGATGACCCCGTCGGCGCGCAGCGCCGCGAACGCCTGCCGGACGGTGCCGCGTGACACCGAATAGCGTTCGGCCAGCTCGTGCTCCGAGGGCAGCCTGGTGCCCGCCGCGTACCCGCCCGCCGCGATGGCCGCCTTGATGTCCTCGGCGACCTTGCGGTACAGCGACGGGGACCTGGGCACCTCCTGATCCGCTGCCATGAAACCCGAGCGTAGTTCTCCGGTCCGCGCGCCGCCTACCCGCGGTCGGCGCAGGCCATCACGGTGGCCGCGGCCGGGGCTGGCCTGCTCACCGCGCAGCACGAGGTCTTCGCCAGCCCCGCCCCGGTGATCCCGGCCGCCAACGAGCCCGTCCCGCCGCCCGCGAGCGCCTGATCAGTCGCCCCCGCCACCCGGCCCCGCCTGATCAGCTGCCCTGCCGTCCGGCGCCAGGCGCCTCATTCTCGGCACCCGCCCCCGTAGTCTCGCTGGCTGCCTGTTCGGGGCGC
>Ga0335078_10017323_pt1 | contig 10699 bp, 15 predicted proteins | sample Lox_Sample_32_FD_206711 | JGI IMG/M metagenome (GOLD analysis project Ga0335078, IMG submission 206711) | Soil microbial communities from Loxahatchee National Wildlife Refuge, Florida, United States - Lox_Sample_3.2 | ecosystem: Environmental > Terrestrial > Soil > Wetlands | place: USA... | reverse complement strand
AAGCGATCATCGAGTTCCATCTGAAGAACCCGCTGGAAGGCTATCGGCGACTGACGTTCATGATGCTCGACGCTGACGTTGTGGCGGTTAGTCCAGCGAGTGTTTGGCGAGTGTTGAAGCAAGCTGGGTTGTTATCCCGATGGAAGAGCAAACCCTCACGCAAGGGAACCGGTTTCGAGCAGCCGCTGCAATCGCATCAGCACTGGCATATCGACGTTTCTTACATCAACCTGTGCGGCACCTTCTATTACTTGTGCAGCATTCTGGATGGCTTCAGTCGTTTCCTTGTGCATTGCAAACCGAATCTGCCGCTTATCCCTTCGCGCCTCTAATCTTTTGTAAATGCGCCAACAGTGTCGAATTGTGCCGGGATTATCACCTTGCCGGCCTTATCGACGAAGCCCCACTTTCCGCTAATGCTGACAGGAGCTAGTTGTTCAGAAAAATTTCCGACATTCTGGAACTGCGCCGGGATGACAACTCTGCCGGTCTTATCGATGAAACCCCATTTGCTGCCCCTTTTGACAGCAGCGAGCTGTTCGGAGAATTCTCTGGCTTCTTCAAACTGGGTGGGGATGACCACCCTGCCCGTTTTATCAACGAAGCCCCATTTGCCGTTCATCTTGACAGGTGCTAGTTGTTCGGAAAACGCCTCGGCATTGTCGAGCTGCGCGATAATTACCTTGCCTGTCTTGTCGATGAGGCCCATTTTGCCGTCGATCTTGACGTTAGCTAGTCCTTCGGAAAAATGATAGGTCCCGTCGAAGCGCGGCGGAATTACCAGATTACCGGTCTTGTCGATGAAACCGAGTTTGTCGCCAATCCAGACCGCTGCCCGTTCATCAAAAAATGCTCCAACATCTTCAAACTGCGGGGCGATGACCACCTTGCCCGTCGTGTCAATAAAGCCCATTTTGCCGCCAATGACGACGACAGCTAGATGTTCAGAAAAATCCGAATCGATATCCTCGAATTGCGCGATAACCTTCCCGCTCTTGTCAATGAAGCTCTGTTTACCACCGATATTAACCATGGCCCGTTGTTCGTAGAAAGAGCGGGCACCCTCGAACTGTGCGGGGATGACCATCTTTCCCGTTTTGTCTATGAACCCTGCTTTTCCGCCGACCGTGACAGAAGCTAGCCCTTCGGAAAAATCGAGGGCACTCTCGAACTGCGTGGGGATGACCATCTTTCCCGTTTGATCGATAAAACCCCATCTGTTGGCGATTTCCACTCTGGCCAGTGCTTCAACTTGTTGAGTCGCACTGCTATTAGCCGTTTGACCGAAACCTGCACCGACGCACATGACCACCAAACCAACGCCAGCAACGAGGGGCTTATATTTCATAGAGCGTTCTCTCTGAGATTGTTTGCGGAATGATAACACTGCCGAAATGACCTACCCGCACGCCGTTTCCAGGCAGGCGCTTTCTTTGTATCTGGCGGAATCACGGGCCGAACGGATATCGAGAAACGGCAGGCCATTGCGGAGCTACAATGGTCTCGCCGGGCGAAACGGAGGCGGGCACTGCAGGGATGCAACCATGCCGAGGGATATCCCGGTGGGCTCATCGAGACGATGAATGGAGGCGTGAGGGCTCGGTCTTGCGCCGCCCAACCTCCATCGGATCGAAAGACCCCCATGCCTTGAAAATCCCCGCCCGAAGGGCGGAATACTCACTAACGGAGAACGTCGCTTCTCCATTTCACGCTGACGGGACGTTCAAGCTGCCGATCATTGTGCCGGTCACGATGGGGCAGTCGCCGGTCTGGATCACAACAGGAGATCTGCGTGGTATTGGCCGAACCGACTTAGTTGTTGCTGAAGCTGACAGCAACAGCGTAGGAGTTTTTCTGAGCAATGGCGACGGAACTTTCGTCGAGAGCGTGATCGCGCTGACAAACACCGCCACGTGCCTGGCCGTCGCCGACTTCAACAACGACGGGAAACTTGACATTGTGGTGCCTTTCAATGACGAGAACTCGAACGTCTACATCGCAATGCTGCCGGGAAACGGAAAGGGCGCTTTTGGATCAGCCATCAAAGGCCGGCGACGGACTGTTCCATGGTGGCCGAAAAACACAGCGTCTGGCGTTTTTTGGGCAGGGTCGACAAGATCCGCCGGATCGCGGGCAGGAATCCCATGTCGAGCATGCGATCGGCTTCGTCAAGCACGAGTATTTTGACGTTCTGAAGATTGGCAAGCTTGCGATTCATCAGATCCTGCAATCGTCCGGGAGTGGCAATCACCAGTTTTGATCCGGCGCGCAGACTTTGGATCTGGGCTTTCTCCGATACGCCGCCGATGACGAGCGTGGCGATAGGCATGGTCTTCGTGCGCAGCTGCTCATATTGCTCCTCAACCTGAATTGCAAGTTCCCGCGTTGGCAGCAGGACCAGAGCGACCGTGTGGAGCTTCTGCTCTTGTTGCAAGAGCTCAATGAGCGGGATCAGAAATGCCAATGTCTTGCCCGTACCAGTCTGCGCGGTGCCGATAACATCCTGGCCTTTGAGTGCGGGAGGAATCGCGCCTTCCTGGATGGGGGTGAGATTGGTGAATTGAGCTGCCACCAGCCTCTGCTGGAACGCAGAAGACAAGGGCAGTTCTGAAAATGTGGCCATTCGATTTGGTTTCTTTCTGGAGGGGAAGTTGTCACGCATACACTCCGACACACGTCGAGAGTCGCACCGCCGCTCACATTTAATTTTTGATTTACGCAAGTAAACGGCGGGCAGGAAAGGCGGAGATAGATCTGGTCGAAAGGATGACTACCGCGTCACAAGCAAACCGTAGTTCGTACGTGAATTCAGTATACCAGATGGAGATGACACGGGAGAGGCGCCACGGTTACTCTCGAGGCTTCAGCAGCACGTAGACCAGAACCAATGAGTGGTGACGCGATGTTACGACGGTAATCGTGCCGTAGCTCCAGGAAAGGTACAATCCTTATAGGCAGAGAGTTGAACTATGCAAAGGAACACGCCGGTTCGACGCACAATCTGCTCCTTCGGCGCAATCTCCGCACAACTTGCATCTCATCCGCACCGTTCCGCAATTCCGTGAACCCCTCGGCACCGGGTCGATGAGTGCGATTTCGCACAATTAAGCTGAGTCATACGATCGAACGGAGAACAGGATTGACCACGTTCTCAAGGCGGTGACTTTGAGCACTGTAGAAGCGAAGATCGGGCAACTCACGTTGAAGCGGATTCTCTCGGTGCCGTGCCCAGTATGTAGGGCCAAACCAAAAGAGCAGTGCACGTTTACTACTGGCCACCCATCGGTCAAGACTCACCTCAAACGCACCGTTGCGGCTACCAAGGCTTCCCGCTCTGAGAGCTCTGGCCGAGCGGCGCTACGTTCTCTGGGGGGATTTGTAACCAGTGGCTTCCGGGCGCTGTTCCGTCCAAAGTAGGAGACAATGCTTCCAAAACAAAATAAGCAGCAAAATCAGATGTGCTTTCAAATCCACAAGAACGGTACCCCGGTCGATGGCGTCAGCTATGCAACCCTTTTGGAGGCCTCAGTAGCATTGGAAAAAGCTGGTCAAGGGGGCGAAGTAACCGCAGTCGACGGCCTCGATCGGATCGTACGGCGTTACACTGCAGAAGAATGCCGCAGTGCGCGGAATTCCCGCTAGCGCCGGCCGGCCGAGTTGCGCGGCTGGCAGCGCAGCCTCGGTATTCATCTCTCTGGCACAGCAGTGCGTATACGGTAAAGTCTCTATCCCCGTCTTGCACGATTGCTGGTACTGTCGAATCGTCTACTACAACTCTCCGACGAGCTGGATTTTGGGCAACGGTCTCTTGTTTCTAGGCGATAGTGCAGGAGACCCGGCCATGACTCACTCCATTTTGCTCGTCGATGACAATCGAGTCATTCGTCAAGTCTTGCGTGGAATGTTCGAAGCCGTTCGCTGCGTGTGCTCAGAGTCAGAAGACGGCCAGCAGGCGGTGGCGGAAGCCGGGCGATTCAAACCGGACCTCATCGTGCTCGATTACTCTATGCCAGTAATGAATGGACTTGAAGCGGCTCCCTTGTTAAGGAAGATGCTTCCCCATACCCCGATCATCATGTTCACGGTGTTTGCAAATGACGAATTTGCCACGCAAGCTATCGCCGCCGGGGCCACGGCGGTGGTTTCTAAAGAACAGGCCGCAACCCATCTGCTTCCCAAAGCTGAATCGCTGCTGAATCTACCCGCACATAAAGACGAGGATTTGCGCCGGAGTTCGGGCAAGGTCGATTTGAACGACTCGCGCCCCCGCGATGATGACTAGTTGTTAGGGTGGATCGTTCGAGTCTCGTCAACCGTGAGCCGGGAAGGATCACAATAGCCGTACCCTTTCAGGCACGCCTCATAATTCCGCTTATGCTCGGCGTCAGCCAGTGTCTTGGCTTCTGCGCCCGTCAGGTTCGCATAGTCGCAAGTGTCCTCATTGTTGCGGCACGCCGACAAGTTGCGCTGATGTTCGGAGTAGGCTGTCTGTTTCGCTTGTTCTGGAGTGAGTTTGGAGTGATCGCATTGATCCCAGCCATTCGCACAATTTTGAGCGTTGCGCTGGAGTTCTGCGGCGATCGTTTCCTTCGTTTGGACAGGAGTCAACTGGGCCTGATCACATGGCCCCGAGCCGTCTGCACAGTCGGATGCATTGCCTTGGCGCCTGGCGATGTTCACTTCCTCGGTTTCCGCGGGACTCAGTCTGGATCGATCGCAGGTGCCCCATCCATCCCGACATGCGGCGAGATTGCGCCGTTGCTGCGCTGCCGCCATATCGCGGGCTTCCAACAGGGTCAGTTTGGACCGGTCGCACGACAACATGCCCTCATCGCAGTCGGACACATTCCGCTGGTGATCGGCCACGGCCAATGCAATCCTTTCCGGTTCCGTGAGTTTTGAACGGTCGCAGGAATCGTAGCCGTTCCGGCAGTTCACAACATTTAGCCGATGGACAGCCAGAGCCACCTCCGTCGCTTCCGACTGGCTCAACTTGGAGCGATCACAGGTGTCGCGACCAGCCTTGCAATTCGCCAGATTAACGGAAAGATCGGAGGACTGAGCAAAGGCCAAAATCGACCAAAGACTGAGACAGGCTACTTGCTTACCAAGACAATTGCGTAAACTGATGTTCATCTGTGCCCCTTCTGGTGATGGAAGAATCAGGCTGCCGTCGAAGCGTACAACACCAGTTCTTGACGATTCTTGAGCTCCAGGAAATGAACTATCCAAGCTACGCAGCCTCGTACCTTCACTTCGGTTAAATCCAGTTTTACCGCAATATCGTCGTCATTCAAGCCTTCACCCACCAATCGATAAATCGGCCCCAGAACGCTTGTTTGTTCCCAAAAGCTGCGCATTTCACGCCTCCTTGTTGCGTTGACCACGGGCGCACGAGAATCTCGTCAACCAGGGTCTCTCGCGGCCGAAACCGGTTTCTATTTCTCTCAACGATCATGATCGCAACCATCTGTAATAGCTGGTCCGAATTGCTCACTTTACGTTGTGTTCTTCACACCGCCGGCAAGTCCAAAAACCGCGGCTCATGCTTGTTCCCCAAACGAGCACTTTTGCACAGAATTACCAGAACTTCTGTGTCATCGTGGCCTTGTCAGGTTAAGAAGAACCGCGGAGTTGACTATGGATACTGTCCAGCGCCCGCTCATTGTCCGTGCTCGAAGCCTGCGTGCTTTCATCGCTGCTTCGCTGAGGAAGATGCTTCGAATTGAACGGCACGATGGAGATTTCGCATCCCAGCGGGTATGTCCGTTTTGTGGGCGCATCACGCCGCGCTACGAAACATGTTGTCTGGAATGCGGCAAGGTTCTCAAACCAGCCTAGAAACGGTAGAGACCTCACGCAGACGCTTCAAGCGCACAGTGATTGGTGGGTTCGATAATATAACGATTCATGCTGTGACAGTAGCGACACGGTATTTCAAGGACCTCTGCGGTTGGTCCTTCTGCCAGGTTCATTGGGAAAGCTCGCAGGCACTCCGCACACGTCAGGACTACGTAGGGCATTGCCTTAGAGTCATTGCCGTTACGCGGAATCCAGGCTGGAGCGCACTCTCGGTAACGGTCACTGCTTCTTGTTCGAGCGGTAAGAAGCAATCTTTGAATGGTCCTTAACAGATTCTTGGATTGGCCACCCTTCGCGAAGAAGCCATCCGCGATCACGCTAAAGGGAACCTCGTCGCCGACGTACGCGCCGCTCATTGCGACAGTTGATATTTGGGGAAAACGACGCCGAACTACGGAAAGTAACTCGAAACCTGACATGCCGGGCATATCGAGATCGGAGAGCATTAGGTCAGGCAGATTCTTTTTTAGCTGCGAGAGCGCGCGGAATCCGTCTTCTACTGCGACGACATCGTACCCCGCCGCCATCAACGACATGGCAACACTCTCACGCACACTCTGGTCGTCTTCGACCACGAGGATCTGGGTTTTTGTAGGACTGGGCATGGTTTCTTCTCCTCGGCGCGCCGCCTGACTATCGAAGTGCTGACGATCCTTTGCCTGCAGTACCGTATTAATGGCTTCCAACAAGAAGCGCGGACTGTCGCAGTTGGTCACAAGGGCATCCACAGATTTCAGAGCACCCTCAGGCAAGTCCAGGCTTTCGGCGAGCATGACAATCGGGAGCCGTGGTCTAATCTTTCTGATCTCATCCGCAACGGCAGCGCCATCCAGAAGTCCCAGGTGGTACTCGAGAATAACTGCATCCACAGGGTTCGACACCAACAGTCGCAATCCCTGGCTTCCATGAGTTGCAGTGATGAGGGAGAATCCCTTTCCCTGCAGCACGCTCAGCTGGGCAGGATCCCGATGTATACACAATAATCGTCTAGTCGCAGCCATTCTGCCGTCAGTATGAATGAAGATGGTTGGCCGGGTCTGCTCAGAATTGCTCACAATTGACGCGAGACGACAGAGTGGGTCTGACAGAGTGGGTCTACAACTCGGCCCCGGAGAATGATGGCTCATCGGTCGGCCGTTAGATTACTTTACTTTGTCCGCTGGTTAAGGCTCACATCACTCGGCGGTTTGGAAAAAGCCCGCAGCACCACGCCGAGTACCAGACACAGGACGACCACCGCCAACATGATCGGTACCGTCAGAGAAGCGCTCGCTTTCGGAGCTTGAGGCGCCAGCGCCAAGGCTGAGGCCTCCGGCGCGAGCAAACAGACTGCAGCCACGCAGAGTGCACCCGCACTTGTCATAAGCGATTTCATAATCTCTCCTCTAAGTTTCTCCGAAGTGCTGTACTCCCAGGTTCTGAGAACCCTCGCCTTCTCGGCACGCAAGACCTTCGCCGCCGAAGACCGCCACCCTGTTGATTTTCGAGGAATGGTTGATACGAGTGTCGAGCCTTATCGTTACGATTACTGATCAATCTTGACCACATTGATCATTACGAGTCTCCACTGATCCGCTTTACGGAACCACTTTCCGTTGGCGTGATCCGAGCGGAAGGAATGATCACTCGGTGGCGACGATTGGGTTAGTTAATAAGATTGCCAAACTGCGGATCCGCCGGCGTGCTCCGTAACGGCGTCAATGGGCTAGTCGTTCAGAACGACATTGAGCAGCGAACTGTGGACCTGTAGTGCGCCTTCCGCACCGCCGGCATAATCAATGAAACCCAATCTCCTGAATCTGTTCATAAAGAAGCTGACTCGCGAGCGAGTGGTCCCAACCATTTCAGCCATCGTCTCTTGGCTGATCTTGGGGATGACGATCTCAGGTATGCCGTCCTTACCAAAATGCGCAAGCAAGAGAAGAACCCGGGCCAGCCTCTTTTCGCTGGAGTTGAACAGTTGGTCGACCAAGTCCTCTTCATAGCGGATATTGCGCGCCAACAAATAGGCCACGAACCTTTCAGAGAACGCGCGTTCGCGGTGGAGTACATCCATCATTGCCTTCTTCTCGACACGCAGAATCTCGCAATCGGTCATCGCAACCGCAGAGCCCATACGCAGAAGCTGACCTGCCAGTGAGCCCTCGCCAAAAAAATTCCCTTCGCTGACGATTGCAATCGTCGCTTCCTTGCCGATCTTGGATACAACGGTGAGTCTCACCTTGCCTTTCTGGACATAAAAGACGGCATCCGCTCCGTCCCCTTGCGCAAATATTACCCTCTTCTTCGGAACAGACAGAATCTTCCTGCCCTTTCCAATGGTCGCAAGAAAGGTGTTGGGGTCGAATGCGTCGTTTTTCTTGGTTGCCAACGCGGGCATCATCTCCTAGCAAGTATAGTCCCCCAGTCTCACGCGCTGTCGCGCGGTCTGATTGGGTGGAGATCTGGCCTAAACTGGCAAGGTCTTCAGGAGTGGTCACTTTTGAGCAGTTTTGTGTTGCCTCGCGCATCAGAATGGGTCCGAAGCAAGATCAAAAATCACACTGCTACTGAACCGGAGAGCTATGCCATCAACCGTTCAAGTCGGCACGATTCTGATGAAAGAGTCCGGAATGCCCCAGGTGATCGGATTTGAAACCGAGCCCGGCTTAGGGGAGTGGAGCATAGTCAAAATACCGGATGCATCGAGTCTCGATCGCAAGATCCATGCTGCCGGATGGAATTTCTTTTTCATGGCTGCGGAAGTCAAGACGATGTTCTTCGGGTCTTTGAGTGCGTCAAAGGTACGAAGCGCGTTGAAGCGGATTCTGACCAAGGTGAAGCGGCAGCACTTCAATGCCCTTGAGGTTACCGCGATAGTTGCTCGACATTTCCTCGGCGTGCCCTATGTGACTGTGTCCGCGCATTCTCGCCACTTGCAACACAGTTCCAATCTGGACAGCGCTGAAATACGCCAGACGTATCAGGACGCCGCGGAATGGGCCAAGGGTTGAGTTGCGCGACAACCAGCGCCAGATCGGCAGGGGCCTTCATTTGACCGAACGGATGGATCTTTATATTGGAGCAGTTGCGACTTTGATGTTCCTAGCCGGGTGTGTCCTGGCTATCTTAAGCGCACGTGAACGATCCGAAGAGCGCAGACGCCAGCGAGGCCGGAGGCGCGGCTAAGCCCCGCACCCGCAGAAACCGAGCGACTATGAATCCGAATGGAAATCTAGAGAAAATCCTTGAATCAGCAGTTGTGATCTCTTGGGCTGATTTGACGCGAGGCACTCCCACCGGCTTGATTCACATCGAATACGGTTTTGCTGCAGGCGGAACTCTAGACTATCTCAAGTTCTGGTCATCCCTCACCCGAGGTCATTGGCTTCTGGCCTGTCAGTATTGGATGTCAGCGAACACGTTTCACAGCGCGGGCGTTGGTTTTGAAAATGGATATAAGTCCGAAGCTCTAGCGCATATTCTGGAAATTGCGATGCAACACCAGAACTCGTTCGTGCTTCCCACGAACCTCGGCAGGCAGGGGCTGCTCCAGATTTCAGCGCCTACGGCAGAAGAGACCGCAGCCGCGGCGGCACTGATAAAGATAGCTTTCGACCGTTTGGCTTCATTTCCTGAGGTTATCTGAAGAGCCACACGATTTATTTTCCAAGGCTGCTAAGCGGCGATCGCGATGCGGGTCTGTTCGTGGCAGGCCAGTGCTGAGTTCGCACTTTTCGCCGGGTTTCGCGCCACAGGTGGGACATCGCACTGCCAACGCTTCCTTCTCTGTGACGTTCATGTCTACACAATGCACGGTCGGCAACCAACAAGATGGTCAATTGTGACCATCGCGCAATCCTCACGGAGGCGCATCATCATAGTAGAAAGTGGGCGGGCGGCAGCGGATTTAGGCGGCAATGTTCTGGATAATTGCCTCGCCTGCGCGATTCTTTTCGAGGAACCATACCATGTTCAAACAATCTGCCCCAAACGGAAACCAGTCCCCAGGACCACCGCTGATGGAACCAGGAGAGCTGCCTGACTCCGAACGTTCAAAACAGCCGCCTCTTCCGGAACCTCCATATAGGCCTTACTCCGAAAAGCCTGCGCCGGATGAAGCTCCTTACGAACCTTACAAAGGCATCTAGTTGTGGACTCATATCCGCCGACTCGAGGCTCGCACCACCTGGACTCACGCTCAGACGCAAGAAGGAGAAATCATGAAAAACATCAAATTTGTCGTAAGAGTTAGCCGCGGCGGTGATCGCGCCCCTGCCTACGTGCAGAGGATTAATCCGACCCCAGTCCAAATGACTACCAACCGCAAGCGGGCACTCATGATGGGAAAACTTACGGCCGAGGATGCGGTTAAATGCCTACAAACTTCCCAATGCATCCCGGAGTTAGTACCCGTGCCGGTCGTTGCTTAGCCTGGCCTGAACTTTGAGGCGCGGCCGATCAATTTTGATCAGTTCGCGAGTCCCCTCGCGTTGGATACTGATCAACGGGTAATCCCTCTGTAGACACCAAGCAAAGGCGAGAGTGTCTAGCAGACGGGTTGCTTTCAAATTGCCAGCATTTGCACGGGAGAACCTGCCTCATGGATACCGGTTCTCGCCAGGTTCAGGAACGATGTCGCTGCTAAATATCGCATTCTCCGAAAGAACTTTGGAAGTGGTCGGCCCTCGCCCCGCATTGCGTGACAGCCCTGCAGGCGTATGCGCGCGATTGCAGTCGAAGGCTTCACTCCCCAGTCGAATTGCAGTGATCGGAAATTATCTTCCGCGACATTGTGGGATCGCTACCTTTACCACGGATCTGTGCGCAGCCATATCGACGGAGTGCGGATCAGCTC
>Ga0335078_10017322_pt1 | contig 10699 bp, 10 predicted proteins | sample Lox_Sample_32_FD_206711 | JGI IMG/M metagenome (GOLD analysis project Ga0335078, IMG submission 206711) | Soil microbial communities from Loxahatchee National Wildlife Refuge, Florida, United States - Lox_Sample_3.2 | ecosystem: Environmental > Terrestrial > Soil > Wetlands | place: USA... | reverse complement strand
TGGCGGCCTGGCCGGGGCCGGTGGATGAGATCTTGCTCGCGGGGCACTCGATGGGCGGCCTGATCATCCGCAGCGCCTGCCACTACGGCCGGGAAGCGCCGGGCGCCTGGACCGGACGCGTTCGCCACGTGTTCTACCTCGGATCGCCGCATCTGGGCGCCCCGCTGGCCCGCGCCGCGGGGCTCGCGGGCTGGGCGCTCGGCCGGGTTCCCGAAACCCGGCCGTTCGCGACCCTGGCGGCGGGGCCGGCCTCGGTCCGGGACCTGCGCCACGGGTACGTGCTCGACGACGACTGGGCCGGCTGCGACCAGGACTGCTGCCTGCGCGACCACCGATGCGATACGCCGCTGCTGGCTACCGCGAACCACTACGCGATCAGCGCCACCGTGACCGCCGACCCGGCCAGCCCGCTCGGCGCCGTTGTCGGCGACCTGCTCGTCCAGCCGGCCAGCGCGCACGGGCGCCGCGGACCGCGTCAGCACATCCCGTTCCCCGTCAAGCTGGGCCGCGGGCTGGGCGGAATGCATCACTTCGACCTGCTGAATCACCCCGGCGTCTGGGAGGCCATGCGCAGCCTGCTGCCCGCCGCCGCGCGCTAGCCGCGCCCGGCGCGAGGCCTGAGCGCAAGCACCTGGCGAGCTGGCCGTCACTGGTAGGAGATCATGACCGGCTGCGGAGTCCTCGCCATCGTCTGCCCCGGGCTCATCATCGGGTGATCCTTGGTGAAGAAGTTCTTCCAGCCGAAGAACACGCCAGCGGGGGCGGCCGCGGTGACGGCCGCCCAGGTCTGCTCCTTGTCGGCCGGGGTGCCCTGCCCGTCCATGTGGATGACGATCGCGAGATCGCCGTACCGGGTGTCGAGCCGCTGCTCGCCCTGAATCATCGACAGCTTGAACTGGTGCAGCACGAGGACTTTCTGCGGCAGCCGGTAGCGCGCGGTGAGGCCGGCCAGCCACCTGATCACGCCGTTGACCTCGATGCTGCTGACGCTGCCGATCTGACGCAGCGGCCGTTGCCCCGGCTGGAGCTTCCACTCCGGGTCGAGGGCCAGCCCGACATCAGGCAGCCGCAGCAGCGACTGGTACACCTTCGCCTGGGCGAGCAGGCTGGCCCGGCCTGCCTGCAGGTCCAGGATGACGTACATTCCGGCCGCGATCGCCCGCCGCACCCAGGGGCGCAGCAGGGCCACCGGGGTCTGGTACGAGTAATCGCCGTCCGGCCCGGGGGATGCTTCGGCGACGGTGGCGATGATCTCGAACGCCGGGATGACCGGCACGGTGCTCAGCGGCCGGTATCGCGCGGCCAGCATCCGGGCCCGCGCGATGCTGGCCCGCAGGCCCTGCTGCCCCAGGGCACCCAGGGAGGGGGTGCCGGGGTGGCCGTAGAGGGCCACCAGGCGGTGCCGGGGGAACAGGACCTGGCCGCCGCCGGGCAACTGCACCCCGGTCTCCGCGACGGCCAGCCTGGACGCGAGCTCACCCGCCGGGGCGAACCTGGCCCCGACCGCGATGACCTGCCGCGGCCGGGCCGCCGAGAGCTCCGCGATCGCGGCCGGGTCTGTCTGCGGGTCGCCGCCGCTGACGCCGATCACCTGGGCGCCGGCCACCCGCGCGGTGGTAACGGCCGCCGCCGTCCCGGCGCCGGAGTCACCCCGGCGCACGAGCAGGACGACGTGATCCAGCGGCGCGGGAGCCTTGGTGGCGGGCAGCTTCGCCAGGTCCGTTACCACGCGGATCCCTGGTAGCTGCCCGGCGAGCGCGCCCTTGGCTATTCCGACGGCGAGCAGGGCACGAGGATGGAGCGCGTGTATCTGCGCCCGCAACGTCCCGCTGACCAGCGCCGGCGCCGAGGTCAGCAGCAGCGGCGCGTGCTCGCGCACGGCGTCGGCGGCGGCCGCCGCCAGGCCGGCCGGGCGGCCCGGGGCAGCGAGAACCACCACGGGCGCGGTGGCGAACAGGACCTGCGCCACGTCCGCCGCGAGCACGTCCGGGGCTCCCGCGAGCACCGACACGGCCGAGGCGGGCTGGCGGGTACGTGCGCTGAAGCGAGGGGCAGCCCGTGGCGCGTAGCTGACAGAGCCGGTGCACGAGGCTGCGCCGATACCGACAGCCGACATCATCACCAGCGCTGTCCCGGCGGACAGCACGGCGGCACGGCCGTTGTCGGCCAGGCCGAAAACGCGGTGCCGGTGCAGCATGACCGTAGCCCGTTCGTCACAAGCCGCCGCCGCGATATGGCGGAGGCTGAACCCTCCAGAACCATAACGCGGCTTTGTCCGCTTACCAGCGGATTCGGTCTGCCGGCCGGTAGCCCGCGATCCTCGGTCACTCCGGGCCGGGGCGTGTCGTGGCGGGGGCGGCGTGGCAGCATGACCGGATGCGGTGCCTGCGTACTCCGGAAGACCGTTCCGCTGACCTGCCCGGGGTTTGCCTACCCGCCCAGGTACGCCGGCGAACGGCTCGGCACCGTCATCGCCGACTTCATCCGGTCCCAGCCGGCCCGCCGCTGACGGCCGCCCGCGCCGAGGCCGCCGAAGTGACCAGCAATGCCCGATGACCGCGGAGGTTGACATGGCCAGGCTGATCTACGCCGCCATCGCGTCGGCTGACGGATGCGTCGAGGACAAGCAGGGCAAGTTCGACTGGGGGGCGCCCGATGAGGAGGTGTTCGCGTTCGTCAATGACATCGAGCGGCCGATCGGCACCCACCTCTACGGGCGCCGGATGTACGAGACCATGGCGGTCTGGGAGACCGTGAGCACCAGCAGCGATCAAGCCGCGGTGACCCGGGACTTCGCGCAGATCTGGCGAGCGGCCGAAAAGATCGTGTACTCCCGGACGCTGCGGGCGCCATCGAGCGAGCGGACGCGGATCGAGCGCGATTTCGACCCCGCCGCGATCAGGCGGCTCAAGGAGTCCTCGGCCCGCGACATCACGGTCGGCGGTGCCGAGCTCGCGGGCGAGGCGATCGCCGCGGGCCTGGTCGATGAGTGCCATCTGTTCCTCGTCCCGGTGCTCGTCGGCGGCGGGAAGCGCGCGCTGCCGGACGACGTCCGCGCCCGGCTGGAGCTCGTGTCCGCGCGCCGCTTCCGGAGCGGTGTCGTTCACCTCCACTACCGGCTTGGCGTCTGAGAGCCGGAGCCCTGGCATCCTTGGCCCATGGACAAGGCGTTAGCGCCCGTGCGCGACCTCACCGACTCTGATCAGAACCAGGCGGTGCTCGACGCGGCCTCCGCCCTGGCCGAGGGTCGCGCGACGGCCGGGGGTGTCGCGGGCAGCCACGGTCCGGCGGTGGAGGCCGAGGCGATGGCGGCGGCGCGCTCACGGAGGCGGCTGGGCGAGCTCACCGGGCCGGTCCACCTCACCGTGGTGTGGGCCATGTACGGCGAAACGGGCCGCATGGTCCCCCGTTCGGCGCACCCGCACGGGGAGGACTTCGTACGGGCCAAGGTCGGCCAGCTCGACTGGCTGACCGGCGGCCTGCCCGGCGTCACGTGGAGCATCATCGCCTGCGATGACGGATGCGCGGACCAGCCCTCGAGTGCCGACGTCATGACCGGCATCGCGCGGGCCGAGGGCTACCCGGCGGAAGGTCACCGCGGCGTGACGGTGCTCAGGCTGGCTGACCTCATCGGCGGCGCCGTCCCGGTCAGCCTCGCATTCGACCGGCTGACCTCGACCGAGCAGTCCCGCAAGGGCGGATCGATACTGGCCGGGCTGGCCGCCGCGGTCAGGACCGGCCCGCCGCGGGCGGCCGGCGCCGGACGGCACGTGGTCTGCTACACCGACGCGGATCTGTCCGCGAACCTGGCCCAGCTGGGCTCGCTGGCGGCGCCCGTGGCGGCCGGTGACACGGTGGTCGGCGCGCTCGGCCAGCGTTACGGGATCGACGGGGCGGTGCTGGTCCGGGCCGACGGGCCGGTCACCGAGCCGCACAGCACCGGCGACAAGCCGGACAAGATCATCATCCTCTTCCGCCATTTCGTCCGGGCCATGCTCATCCCGTCCCTGGCCCATGTGCTGGACACCCAGGCCGGCTTCAAGGTCTTCGACACGGCCGCGCTCAGCCCGGCCATCGGGCAGATGACGTCCGTCAACGAGACCTTCGACGTCGAGTTGCTCATCCATCTCGCCCAGCGCTACGGCCCGCAGGCCCTGGTCGTCGAGCCGATCGTGTTCACCGAGGACTTCGCCGCCACGAACTTCCCGTCCGTCGACCCCGGGCCGCGCCACCTGGCGATGATTCACCAGGTCGTGGAGCTTTACGACCAGCTCGTCGCACCGGTCACCCCCGTCACCGGCGAGGCCGCCGACCTGCTCACCCTGATCAGGACGCTCGACCTCGACGACTACGTGACCTTGATCGAGCGCCTTCGCGCCGAGGACCGGGACGACCCGACACTGTTCGACCGGCGATGGCCCGTGCCGCACCTTCGCGACATCCTCCGCCGCTGACACCCGCTCTGCGCATCCGCACGGCGTTGAGCAGGCAGCCGGGCCGGAGCCCCCGAGACAGCCTCGCTTACCCCGAGTATGTCGCGGACGGTGACGGAGTTGGTGACGAGTAGGTCGGCGACGGAGTGGGCGTCACGCTGGGCGTCGGCGTGGGAGCCGGGCTGGTGCTCGGGCTCGGCGAGGGAGTGCGGCTAGGCGTCGGCGAGGTCGGCCCGGGGGTCGGGCTGGCCGACCGCGACGGGCTCGGCCCGGGCGTCCTTGACGGGCTCGGCCGGGCCGGCGCCGGGGTGCGTGACCGCGGCGGCGGGCTCAGCAGGGACGGCGGCAGCAACGATGGCGGCAGCAACGATGGCGGCAGCAGGGACGGGACCACGACGACGTGCCGCGCATGGTGCCTGCCGTGCGCCGGCGGCGCGGCCGGGAACCGCAGCGCGGGCTTGACCCCCAGCGCCCTGGCGATTACGGCGGGTTCGCCGGGTACCCTCAGCCCCGTCATGATCTGCCAGCCCGCGATGCCGATCACCCCGAGCGCGACGACCGCCCCCGTCGCGGCCAGGGCGACGCCAATCCTCTTCCGGCGCCCGGCGCCTTGGCTCCGGTGCACGCAGACCTCCCGGTAGCCCCGGGCATGTGCCGCGCTCCTGGGTAGCGGGCCGCCAGCGGCTCTGGCTGCCCGGGACTGCGGCACCATCATGTGCCGCCAGCCTGGACGCTCTTGTTGCACTCGCGTTAGCGCCTGCCTTGCATCCGCTCGAGGCTCGCTTACCCTGGCTGAACCGGGCCGGGCCTTCGGGAAACGGCCACGGCGACTTCGGGTCCTGGGGGTGGCGTGTTCTGGCAGCGGGCCGGCGCGGCGTGGCACCATGCGTTCACGGTGCAGCCCGTGCCGCCGCGGTGGCTGGTCCTGGGCAGCGGCGTGTTCGCGCTGCTCGTGGTCGCTTCGCCGCGGGCCTGGCCGGCCGCGCGGACCGTGGTAACGCTCGTGCACGAGGGCGGGCACGCACTGATGGCGCTGACCACAGGACGACGCCTGGGCGGGATCCGGATCTACCGCAGCACGGCGGGTGAGACCCGGACGGCGGGGAAGGCGGCGGGCCTCGGCGCCGCGCTGACCGCCTGGGCCGGCTACGCGGCGCCGCCGCTGCTCGGCCTGGGCGCGGCGGCGCTGCTGGCTATCGGGCACCTGACCGGGATGCTCCTGCTCAGCCTGGTGCTGCTGGCCGGGCTCGCGGTCGCGGTCCGCAACGCCTACGGCATGCTGGCCGTGCTGGCCGCCCTGGTCAGCGTCGCCGCCGTCTGCCTGTGCGGTCCCGCGACCGTGCAGGCCGGGTTCGGCTACGTGATGACCTGGTTCCTGCTGCTGGGCGGCGTACGGCCGGTGATCGAGCTGGCCCGCGAGCGCCGGCGGGGCGGCGGACGGCGCTCGGACGCCGACCAGCTGGCCCGTCTCACCCGGGTGCCGGGCGGGGCGTGGGTCATGATCTTCGGTCTCGTCGCGGTCGCCGCGCTGGCTGTCAGCGCCGGCTGGCTGGTCCGCTGACCGTCGCGGGCCGGACGGGCGCGGGGCCGTCGGCAACGGTCCTATGTCCCGAGAAACCGCGTCACGTCGGCAGCGTCGGCGGCCAGCGCCGCTCGGGTCCGGCTGTCCAGCGGGGCGAAAGGCGCGAGCACGACCTGGCCGCCCGCGATGTTCCAGGTGGCCACGGCCTGGCCGCCGGCCAGCACGAACGGCCGGAACAGGCCGTTGACCGTGACGATCTGCCGGTTCGGGCCGACGATCGGAGCCCGGGAAGCCCAGCCGAGCAGCAGCGGCTCGAACGCGCCCAGCAGCAGCGGTGGCGGCAGCGCGGCGGCCGCCCGCGGCGGGCTCGCTGGCAGCTCGGCCAGGCCGTCCTCGCGCTGCACCGCGCCGCACCGGGCCAGGCCGAGCCGGGCATCGCGCAGCCTGATGCCCGCCCACTGCGCGAGGTCCCGGTCGGCCGCCGGGGCATGTCCGGCAAGGTATCGCCGGGCCAGTTCGCCGAGCGCCGCCTCGCGGCTCATCGGCGGCGGCGGTGCGCCCAGCCAGTCCTGGACCAGGACGAATGCCTGGTCTCGCCCGGTTACCGGGCCGCGCACGATCAGGCCCCGGATGCTGGCCAGCGCCAGGATGTGCACCATCGCCTGGCCTTCGGTGCGGACCCCGGCGGCGCTGACCCGCTCGCGGAGCTGGGACCGGGTCAGCGGGCCGTCGGCGGCCAGCGCGGTCCGCACGGTGGCCACCGCCCGCTCCGCATCCTCCGGCGGCACGCCCTCCTGCGCCAGCCGCCGGGAGTTCCCGGCGCGCAGCTGGGGGTTGGTCAGCGAATGCAGCCACCAGTAGTCCTCAGCGCGGACCAGATGCAGGGTGCCGCGGTTCAGCCAGGCAACGATCAGCGAACGCCGCTGGGAGAGGGCAGCGTCGACGGCCGCGGCGGACAACCCGGCCGAACGGGCCCGGACCGCAAGCCGCGCGCCACGCGGATCTTGCGCCTGGATCGCCAGCAGCCGCCGGGCGACCTCTTCGGCGCTGGCGGCCGGGTTACCGCCGAGCAGCTGCGCCGCGCATCGCTCGGCGGTCACCGCCCGGTCATCGGGCCTCGCGGCCGCCTGGGGTTGTGTAGGGCTCACCGGCGGTGACTCTACCTCTCCGGCAGCGGGAAGCCGGGCTCCGTCGCGCTCGGTGCGGAGCGCCTCCGGGCCGGGGCCGAGGGGCCCGCCGCCTGGCGCGGCGGCCCGGGCGGCCTGGGTTCCGCGCCGGCTGCCGCGCATGGCCGCCGGCTGGTGCGAGGATCGGGGTGGCGGTGAATGCCTGATCTCGGAGTACGTGGAGGGGGATGTCATGTCCGCAGCCGGGCCCGCGGTCAGCGCGATGCGGCAGACGATGGACGGCCAGGCCGGCGCGCTGGCCGGCATCCTGGGTGATGAGGAGCCCGTCATGGCGGTGGCGGAACGGCTGCGCGGCCGGCGGGTGCTGGCGATCGGCACCGGGACCAGCTGGCATGCGGCCAGCCAGGCCGCGGTGCTGCTCCGGGCGGCCGGGCTGGACGCGTCAGCTGCGCAATCGGCCGACGCCGCCGTCGATGGCCCGTTGCCCGGCGCGGGCGGCGCCTTGCTGGCTTTCACCCACACCGGAGCCAAGCGCTACACCGCGCTGGCCGCCGAGCGCGCCCGCGCGCGCGGCGCGGACGTCATCCAGATCTCTGGCGTCGGCGTGGGCGGCGCGGACCTGGCCACGGTGGAGCAGGAACGCTCGTCCGCCTACACGGCCAGCCACCTGGGAGCCTTGCTGCGCGCCGCGCAGCTGGCGCGGGTGCTGGGCGCGGACCTCGGCGGGCTGAGCGCGATCCCGGCGGCGGTCGACGACGCCTGCCGCGCGACGGGGGACGGCTACCAGCCGGCGCGGCCGCCGTCACGACTTATCGAGTTCATCGGCGGCGGGATCAACCAGTGGACCGCCGCCGAGGGAGCGCTGAAGATACGCGAGGCTGCCTACGTGGCCAGCGAGGGCCTCAGCGTGGAACAGTTCCTGCACGGGCCATCGGTGGCACTTGGCGAAAACGACCGGCTGGTCTGCCTCGACGGCGGCGGGCCCTGGTCGGCCAGGATCGCCGAAATGGCTCAGGCCGCCGCGGACTGCGGCATCCCGGTGACCCACGTCGCCCACGATGGCCTGGGCGAGCTGCTGTCGATCTTCCCGCTGACCGCGGCGGTGCAGCGGATCGCGCTGGAGGCCGCCGAAACACTCGGCGCTAACCCCGACACGTTCGGGCTGGATCGGCCGGGCCATCAAGCCTGGGACCGCGTGCAGTTTTGAACGAGTCCCCGGCAACCGCGTGCCATAACGATCTCAGCCGTTCCGCGGCCGGTAGACGTGCGCGACGATCGCCTTGCTCCGCCACGACATCCGGCTGGCCATCTCCCCCCTGGCCGGCGAATGGAACGGCGAGCAGCAGGTGGGCGACGCGCTCCGCGAGGGCATGACCTCCCTCGGCCAGTGGCGAATGCTGCCGATCATGGCCAACCGGCAGCCAGCCGCGGCCGGGTACCTCCGCCGCCCCGGCCAGAACGCGTTTCTCCCCGTTCGTGCTGGCCGTGCTGCGCCCCGAACACGGCCAGCTGACCGAGATCGCTGCCTTCGAACAGCCTGCGATGTTCACCGCCTTCGGCCTGCCCGCCCGCCTGTGACCAGCGACGAATGCGGGTGCCGAGGGCTGTCGCCTGGCTCGGCAGGGCGTCGGCACCGTGTGGCAGACTTCCCGCATGACAGGAGCAGGCCCCAAAGCTGACCTGCACCGTTACTTGCAGGCCGCCCGTGAAGCTCTACTGTGGAAGCTCGACGGGCTGTCTGAGTACGACGTCCGCCGCCCGCTGACGCCGACCGGCACCAACCTGCTCGGGCTGGTCAAGCACCTGGCCGGGGTCGAGCTGTGGTACTTCGGGGACGCCTTCGGGCGGCCCCCCAGCGGCCCGCGGCCCTGGTCGGAGGACGACGCCAGGAACAACGCGGACATGTGGGCCACCGCCGAGGAGTCACGCGAGCAGATCGTCGGGATGTACCGGCAGGCCTGGGCACACGCGGACGAGACCATCTGGGCGCGCGACATGGACGCGCCCGGCCACGTTCCCTGGTGGCCAAGCGACCGCAGCGAGGTGACGCTGCACCAGATCCTGGTGCACGTAGTCGCCGAGACCAACCGGCACGCCGGGCACGCCGATATCGTCCGCGAGCTCATCGACGGGACCGCCGGGCTGCAGGCCGGCGACGACAACCTCCGGGCAACTGACCAGGCGTGGTGGGAGAACTACCGCAACCAGGTTGAGCGCGTCGCGCAAGAAGCCAGCCGGGGCTAAGCACTTGACGAGCTGTCCTCATCGTTATCAGCTTCTGGCCGTCTGCGAGCCGCCCGGGCGTTACTCGTCGGCCCTTAACCGGTCCGCACCACCTGATACAGCGCGGGATGGAACGGCCAGCGCAGGTCAGATGCTGCCTCCCGGAATCCCTGGCTGCCGACCGCGGCATTGAATTCATCCTCTGACGCCCAGTGGGCGATGTTCACGAAACGGAACTGCGCGTCGTGCAGCGACTGGTGCAGTGCAGTTTCGATGTGCGCGGGAAACGTCTTGAGGTAGTCGCGGGTCTTTTCCCACGCTGCGATGAATTCGTCTTCGTCGCCCGCGGGCACTTCGAAGATGTTAATCAAGATAACGCTCATGGCCCGTGCGGTCCTTCCACCGTGATGCCGGCCCGATCCAGGTTCGTGGTGACCCTGGCAGTCGTCTTCATCACGAAAGATCCTGCCAGACGCCGTGTCCAGCCGGCCTTGGGCTGTCGCCTGATCACGAGGACCTGATGCCGCCGGACCCCGGCGCCGCCGGCGCCGATATGATGTTTTGCTCACGTGCCCGCGAGGGGGAGCACTCCGTGACCGAACGCACCTTGATCCTCATCAAGCCCGACGGCGTGCGACGGGGGCTCATCGGCGACATCCTGTCCAGGATCGAGGGCAAAGGACTGGAAATCGTGGCGATGGACCTGCGGACCCTGGACCGGGCCACGGCGGAGACCCACTACGCCGAGCATGCGGTCAGGCCGTTCTTCGGCGCGCTGGTCGACTTCATCACGTCAGGACCCCTGGTGGCCCTGGTCGCGGAGGGGCCGCGGGCGATAGAGGCGTTCCGCGTCCTGGCCGGCTCTACCGATCCGGTTCGTGCTTCGATGGGCACCATCCGCGGAGATCACGCTCTGGAAATACAACAGAACATCGTGCACGGATCCGACTCGGCGGAGTCCGCCGTGCGGGAGATCAAGGTCTTCTTCCCCGATCTGGCCTAGGCCGCCCGAAGCCAGCTTTGTCGTCGCTCGGCGACCAGCTGGCCGGGTGCGACGGGACCCACGTCGAGCTGTCGCAGGCCGGATGCGGCAGCGTGGAGCGGGCGGAGCAGTTCGGCGAGAACTGGCAGGGCGTCATCGACGGGCTCACGGAGCACTCCGAGACGACGGGAAGGTAGGCGAACGTGACCGATGTCAATGCTCTCGCCACGTTCGACTTCGCGGCGTTCTTCGCCGCGGTCGACGATGCCCGCCGCGACCGTGATATGGGCTGGTACGACCTGGCCGTGGAGCTGTGGGATAAGTCCGCGCAGCTCAACGCCGAACGCAACGATCACCCGCTCTGCGGCGGCGCGGTCTCCCGGCTGGGTGCGCGAGGCGAGACGTCCTGCCA
>Ga0335078_10017321_pt1 | contig 10700 bp, 15 predicted proteins | sample Lox_Sample_32_FD_206711 | JGI IMG/M metagenome (GOLD analysis project Ga0335078, IMG submission 206711) | Soil microbial communities from Loxahatchee National Wildlife Refuge, Florida, United States - Lox_Sample_3.2 | ecosystem: Environmental > Terrestrial > Soil > Wetlands | place: USA... | reverse complement strand
AGGTGTTGCAGTTCGTTTTTCACCCGCGTGCGTATCTCCACCAGCTTGTGGTGATGCACCACCAGTTGCCGCGAGTCGCGCTGCTCCCGGTCTGGTGTCCACAGCCGTGGAAACCGCCCTTCCACCACCAGCTTCAGAATATGCGCCGCGTCTCGCTTGTCCGTCTTCTGCTTGCGCACGTAGCTAGCCCGGATCTGCGCCGCATCTCCGATCCAGATCTCGTGCCCCAGGTCTTCCACCTGCTCCACAAACCACTGGCTGTTGCCCGTGGCCTCCATCCCGATCAGCGCTGGTGCTGCCAGCGCTTCATAAAACCTCTTGGCATCCCCGCTCGCATGCACCAGCTTCTTCTCCCCCGTTTCTCCTGTCTCGCTGTCCATCCACGCCACTTGCTGCCAGCTGGGATGGAAGTCACATCCTATAATCATCATCGCGAAGGCTCCTTTCTTCCCAGCTTCTTGATCCTCAAACCAAGATTACCGGGTCGAATCTAGCCTTCGCTCTTATCCAATCAAGGTTTCCATGTCACGCGCACTCTGGTTCATTCTTGGGGTGCCCCATGTTTGCCCGCTGTTGGCAAACGTGGGACCCTGCCCGAAGGCAAGAAATGGAAGACGAACTCATGAATCCCACGTCTCGCAAAACCAGCGAGACATGGGGCACCCTGCTTGCGCGGCTCAGCCGCTGCGCATTAATTCAAAAGCCTCGGCAAATTGCCAGTTGGTACGCTGTCTTTCAATATCTACCCTGGGCTTTTGGGTGGCGCAGCGGTTTAGCGCTGCGGCTCAGGCGCTCACCCCGAGCAGCTCCAGCCGCTGAGGTTTTTCTGTTAACCCAGGGGCTAAAGCCCAAAACTATCTTGAGAGAAACTCTTATCGCAATGCTGAAAGCATTGCGCCACCCCAATCTCTAGCGGCGTCATCCCTAGGGCCCGCGCTTGCACCAGCGGGGCACCGTTAAGCTTTTGGGTGGCGTAGCGGTTCACCGCTGCGGCTCAGGCACTCACCCCGAGCGGCTTCAGCCGCTGAGGTCTTTCTGCTAAACCAGGGGCTAAAGCCCAAAACTATCTTGAGAGAAACTCTTATCGCAATGCTGAAGCATTGCGCCACCCCAATCTCTAGCGGCGTCATCCCGACGGCCCGCGATTGCACCAGCGCTGCACCGTCCATTTTTTGGGTGGCGCAGCGGTTTCACCACTGCGGCTCAGGCGCCAACCCCGAGCGGCTTCAGCCGCTGAGGTATGCCATCCAGCACAAGTTCCGGCCAAGCTGAGCTGTAGGGATACTTCTCTGCGCTATCAACTAACCGCTGCTTCACCGCGTTCGAGCGAATGTAGTCGCAGTATGCGCGATATTCAGTGAGGTCTCTTACCCTGCGGTCATAAAAGCTGGTTTGCCAGATTTCGCCGCGGAATCCGAGTTCTTTTCCGGCGCGGTATGAGAATCCGCCTTTGATCAGTTGCAGTGACCTTTCCAGGGTGAGTGAAGGCGTGAGCAACAGATGGAAGTGATCGGGCATGAAGACAAATTCGTGCAAGAGGTATTTCTGTTGCTTTCGGTAGTGCAGAAGGACTTCAAGAAGCAGCGTGACCATTCTCTCTGATTGGAACAAGCTGCGCTTCCCCGCGGTGGATGCGGTGACGAAGTAGCAGCCGTGCCCCGTATTGCCTCTGGGAGGAGCGGCCATATGGTACCTCAGCGGCTGAAGCCGCTCTGTTAAGGCACTGTATCGCAGCGCTAGAAGCGCTGCGCCACCCAAAGGCGGATTTATGCAAGGTGTCTCCCGATTTGGGAATCGGAGTACTCTGCCGGTGGCCCATGGCTCACTTCCATGTCTCGCAATATCGGCGAGACATGGGTCACCCCAGGTTTAGGGCACCGTATTTAGGTCACTCGGCGTGGAGCAATTCGATCACGCCGCTGGCGGTTTGACTTTCATCACCAAGATGTCGGTATCGTTGATCTTCACTGGGCCCGCGTCGCCACGCCGATACCAGTAAAAACTACTCCAGCGCCATTGCTCTGGCGAGTCCACCAGCCCTCTTACGACCGGGTTGCGGTGGATGTAGCGTAGCTTCTCAATCCTCTTTTTCTCGGTCCAGACCTTGAAATCATAAAAGCGCGCCTGCCAGAATGGATTTGGAATTCCTGGACCTAGAGGATGACGCATTGGGGTGCCCCACTTCTCGCTTCTTTTGCGAGAAGTGGGGGTCGCCACGATGCTCTTACGATTGGAGCACTGTAAACTTCTCACCAAGCCAAGCTTCAACGCCTGTATCGCGGTGGATAGCGTGGCCCGCTGCGGCTCACTTACCAGCAGATGAACGTGCTCGGGCATAACAACATAGCCCAACACTACCATGCGATAACCCCGCCGCGCCCGTTCCAGAATCTGAAGAAACAAATCGCGCCGGGCCGGGTCATTGAAAAGTGGCTGGCGCCGGTGGCAGCTAAAGGTGAGGAAATGTAGATCGTTTCCGCCATAAAAGCGGTGCAGGCCTTCGGTCATTTCGTAGAAGTTAGGAAGGCAGACGAAGAATGTCTGTGACAGGTGAACATCTAGAGTTTTGGCGACCCTCCCAGGTCTCGCAAAAGAAGCGAGACCCGGGGCACCCGGCACAAAACCTCCTTCCCCCTGGGAGATACGGGGACAGACGGAACATTTGCCGATTCTTTTCGGGGCGAGCTGGCCCCGCCTCGATAGAAGTGTGCCGAACTTCCACCGATCCTATAGAGACTTTCCACCAAAGTCTCTTTTCTCTCTGCATTCATCGAGCAAACCATTGAAATGTCTCAATCCTCATGATGTACTCAGGGTTGCTCCATGGGCGGTTGCAATTATTTGAGGGTGAAAATGGGTCGGGTTCGCGGTGGATTTCTTCTCGGCATTCTTACGCTGATTTTTCTCAAAGTCGCAGCGCAGGCGAGCTCTCTGCATTACCTCGTCACCAATGATGATGTGAGCGACAATTACGTTCAGAACACGGTGACGTTTTATACGATCGACGCGAATGGGGAGCTCACGCTTGCCCAATCGGTTGATGTTGGAGTCACAGGCGCTAATGGCGGATATTTTCCTTCGACCCGCGTAGTTGCCCTGAATACCAGCTCCAACCAATGCATTTTCGCTTCTGACGCTGCCACGGGAGAGATAGCGGGCGTGGATGTAAATACATTGGCACTCACGGGCAGCGCCAAGGGCTCTTCGACCGATACCGGACTTTCCAACGGAGTCGGACTCGCACTCAACTCTCAATATCTCTATGCGGGCTTTTCGGATTCCAACACGATCGGGACGTTTGAGATTCTGGGTAATTGCAGTTTAGGCTTTGTCGGCGACGTCGCTGTTGCCGGGCTGCAAGGCGGTGTTGTGGATGGCATGGCTGTTCACGGCAATATGCTCATTGCGACTTATGGTGACGGCTCTATTGAGTCGTTCAACTTATCTTCCGGCTTGCCGATTTCCAACGATGACGAGCAAAACTCCACCGGATCGAAAGCTGGCAACAGCTATCCGAGCGGAATCGATATTACGCAGGATGGTCACTTTGCCATTTTCGGCGATACTTCAACCGCAACACTGATCGAGGTCTCCGACATTTCCTCGGGCAAATTGACTCCGACGATTACTTACAAGTTCGGCAGCGGAATAAACTCCAGCAATGTAATGCTGAGCCCGGACGAATCATTGCTCTACATCAGCAACACACAGGGGGATGAGATTTCTGCCGCGTTTTTCAACAAAACTACAGGTCAGCTGTCCTCAGGGTGCGTTTCGAACCGAATCAGAGGCTATTCCTCGAGTTGGTCTTATCTGGCAAGTCTGGCCCTTGCAAGTACCAGCGGCGATGGCGCGGCCGTTTACGTAGCCGAATTTGCTTCACCCTCTTCCATCGCAGAAATTCAAGTAAACTCCTCGAGCGGACAGTGCTCGATGGCCGAAATGCCAACCTCGCCCGTCGCTGATTCCAATAGTTTCGGACTGCTTTCCATCGCCGCGTTCCCGCCGCGCGCGTTTTAAACGGAGGCAGAATCAAATTCGCTAAAGCTGCAGAATACCGAAGCAAACGGCGGATGGCCCTGGTCTGGTGGCGTTCCACATGCCATGTCCCGCAAAAACGGCGAGACATCGGGCAACCGGCAACTCACCCCTAGACGGGGCCTCATTCCGGAGCCCCAGGCAATTGCTGCTCGAGTCATTGCCGTTCCTGCGTGAGTTCCAACTTGGGAATCGTCGCTAATGAGAGTTCAGTTGATACATACGCTCATTCAAAGCAATCGTCCTGGCGTACCGGGCGCATTCCATTTTTCTGCAAGACAACTTCAACAATCGATACTTCTGTTGTCATGGTGCTGAAAGCGCTCAAGACCCCAGTGCAGTTGGCATCGGGATCGACGTAGGAGATAAGGTTGATCCTCAATTCATGCTGAAACCGCAAGAAAGCGAGAGCGCCATCTCCGATGTATGGAGGCAGAGGCCTCCAAATAACCAAGCCGGCTACTATGATCTCAATGTCATGATTGACGAAGTCGACCCAAGTGACCTCAAAGCCGTCCTGAGACATCCTGTTTTGTCGTTCAGGAACCTGGAACCACAAACGCCCGGAAAAACTGCTTCCGAATGAACGGCTCAGTTTCGAAGATGTTCCGCTCAGCTCCCGGAAGCGATGTGAAGTATCATTGAATCTTCCCCGGAGATGTCACGGCCGCGGGCGATCACCGACAATCAGGGCAGGCGTCCCAAACCGCCGGCAACAGGAGTTGACGTGGCGCAAAATCATTACTCCACCAAATCTAAACGACGGCAGAAGAATAAGAAGCGGAAGGATCCTTCTCGAGCCACAATGGCGGCACTGCGGAAGCTTGCGGCGGATGAAAAATCAAGTAAATGATCAAGACCAGCGTTGAGCCGCTCCGTCAATGTCCTGGATCGAGTCCCGGACGTGCTACAATCCGTCGGCAAAGGGGCATAACATGGCAAGAAGCACATCTCGACCCGCCTTCAGTTTCAAACACTCTGTCCTGGTGGAGGTCCACCGGCCGAAATTCGAGTTTCTTGAGTCATTTAAATATCTCGACTTTCGCAGATTTGAGAAGGGGAAGCACAGGGTTGAGGTTGGCTCGCTGTCGGGAGCATGCTGCCGCAAAACGGTTCGATTGATCGTGAATAAAGGAATGGCGACCGGCGTTGAAATCGAGGCATGCCGCAAGGTGAAGCGAGACTTCCCGTCGGGCGCTTTGGTAGCCATTACGAAAGAAGCCATTCGCCGGGCAGGCGCGGCATCGGAATGGAAATCGCTACCGCTGGCGCAAGTCGCGGGTCTTCCGAAGTCGATCTTTGAACGAACCTGCGTACACATTTGCATTTTGGGGCACTGCTTTCTGTGCTGCACTAACGATGGAAACAGATACGAGTGCTCGGAGGAAACCATCTACACCGGACCGCTCAACGCGTGGCCCGTTGAGCTATAGGCGAATTGCCTACTCAAGCCTGATTTTATCGCTCCCATTATGATGTACGCGTGGTTGCTTTGAATCAGCGGGTGCAGCTATTAAGGATGGCATGAGCAGGGTTCGCAGCCGATTTCAAGTAAGTTCCTCGAGCGCGACATGTTCGATGACAGAATCGCTTACGTCGCCGGGCGCCGATCCAAATAGGTTCGGCTTGCTCTCCATCGCAACATTCCCGCCGCGCACGTTTTAAGGGGATCAAGAGTTCGATTTTCGGCCGTCGCGAGAAATCCTTTTGGCAGGAGGCTGCCGTGACTCGGGAACAGATTCTGAGACCCGTACTTATCGTCGTTGGATTGCTATTCGTGGCATTGCTCTATCCCGGCCTGATGTTCTTTTCCCGGGAACCGGCGATACCCATGATCATGAGCATTTATGTCACCCTCGGCGTCTTTCTATTGCTGGCGGCACGGAACCCATCTGCCCACCGGAGCCTGATCGCGTTCGCCGGTTGGGCCAATGTCGCTCACGCCGGCGTGATGACACTCCAGGAGTACTTGCATGTGATCGAGCCTCGAGAACTGGTGGGAGTCATTGGCTTCGGCATTATCGGAGTAATGCTGATTGCTCTGACTCCAGCGAGGGTAGCGGCGAATCGAGATTCGGCGTCGAAGGCGGCTTAAGTTTTCGCTCTTGCCGTAAAGCTGTTTTTACCAGATTTGTAGAGTCAAGTTTCTAAGTTCCCCTGAATCAATTGAGAGTTCGCCTTCGAGCACATAAGCCTGTTCATGTTTTTCCGATGCAGTACGCGGCATTTGCCGGTATTGGAGACGTAGATTTTGCCAGCGGAGTCAAGTGCCACTCCCGATGGCGCGCTGAATTGCTTCGTGCCGCCGCCCAGTTTGCCGGTGCTGGTCCAATTGGAGCCAACGATGTCTGATGTTTGCACAATGCGGCAACTTTGCGAGTCAGATGAAATTACAGGGCGACAGCGGGTTCTCCGGCCGGGCTTCTGAAGATCGGCCCTATCCGTAGTCGCTCATTCCACTTGCTGATGTTGACGCCTTTTACGATGAGCCACAGGCATGTGCCGAGTTCTCCAAAGAAGGCGGGAAACATGATGGTAGGGAACAGTTTGTCGGCGAACGCAGGGAAGAGTATCAAAGGAAAGCTGTTGATCAGATAGCAAACGCCGGCAATCGCCTGCAAAACTCCCAGGGCCTTGGGGAAGTATTCTGAACGAAACATCAGGTACCCGGTAACCAGACAACTGACCCCGAAAAAGACCAGGCCAATGCTGAAGCCCAATTCATGGAGGGACAGTGAAAGCGATGCGAGAGTCTGCAGCTGGTTGGGGTCGAACGTATTCAAATAGTTCGAGCCTCCGAGCAGAAGCAGCACCGTAACCAGGTTCAGCTTGTTGGCGCCCAAAATTGCGGTCTGGACCATGCCGAACAGGGCGGCGAGCAAAGAGAAATCGCGGCTGACAGGCCTCAGCAAAACGTAGAAGATCACTGCCATCGGAACATCGGTTAAGTGCATGACCAGATCGCCGGCGATCCCGCAACGAAACAGGAATTCGGAGGACAGAATGTTATGCGCGGTCGCCGCGGCATTTCCTGAAACGACAAGGTGGCCGCGCGCCACTGCCTCGCCGAACAGACCGCAGGCGATATTGATCAAGTACAAGACACCAGCAGTACGTGCATAAACCTGCGGCGACACGTTTACTGATCCACTTTTCATTTCTTCCCCCAACTGCGATTTACCAGAGTATCTCCGTGACTAGTCCGACACTCATTCTTTAACAACATGCTCCGGCGTGACCAGATATACGACTTTCCTGTGATCGATGAAATTCGATGCATCAGCGAGGCAGAGGAGAATTTTCAATCTCGTCAAACCACAGCTCTGCCATGCCGTTATAGTCAGGCGAACGCACGTCCTCAGGCATAGCCATGGCGGGACTCTGCACCCTTCTAGTAACGAAAGAGCGTATCGCGGCTGAGCCCGGGTTTCTTGGTAACGCAGTACACCAGCTTGATCGCAGGAGGTTCCGCTCTGGGCAGGCCTGGGTGGTTCAGCGGGCCACAGGCGCGAGCGCATCCGGGACCTTCAGCTTCACCGCGATATCGATGAAGGCCAATGCCGCCCGGCTAAGCGCTTTGTCTTTACGGAAAACCAACGCGAGGTCACGGCGTATCTGGGCATCCGCGATAGGAATTGCCACGAGCGCGCCGGCGCGCACATCCTCTTTTACATTTGATCGCGCAATGAAACCCACGCCAGCGTCCGCTGCCACGAAACGCTTGAGCAGTTCGCTCGAATCAAGCTCCATGGTGAAGCGGGGTTTGAGCCGGCGCTCGTAAAACAAGTTCACCAGCGCGTCGCGCGTATGTCCGGCTTTTGGAACGACCAGGGGATACCTGGCAGCTTCGGCAATGCTTGCGGATTTGAGCTTGGCCAGCGCATGTCGTGGCGGAGCGATGATCACTAGCTCATCCCGGTGAATTAACACCACTGTCAGTCGGGCATCATTTACCGGCAGCGAAACGACTCCAAAATCAACGGAGTTATCGATAATTGATTCGAGAATCTTGGCGTAATCAGCGCGGCTGATATTCACGCCAACGGAGGGATACTGCTTCTTGAACTCGGCAAAAACCTCGGGGAGGATGTGCAGACAGGTGCCCTCGTTTGCCCCGACTACAATTTCTCCCCGGGGAATTCGTTCGGCCTCGGCAACCGCGGTGAGCAAGGCTTTGCGCGCTTCCAAAGTCTCCTCGGCAAATTTCTGAAATAGCTTTCCAGCAACCGTGATGGAAACCTTTCCGCCCGAGCGATCCAGCAGCTTGGCTCCAACTTCCTCTTCCAGGCTGCGAACTTGCGAAGAGATGGCCGGTTGAGTGCGAAAGCGGCGCTCCGCCGCCCGCGAAAAACTCGACAGTCGCGCCACTTCGAGGAATGTCTGGATTTGGTCAAAGTCCATGTGGCCGGGCCAACGATGAGTATAGCTGAGTAGCTGGGGAGAGCAGATCGATGTTGGCCGACACGTACCGAGGAAAGCAGATTCCTCTCACCTCGGCTGGCGCGTCAGTCGGAATGACAAGAATTTTAATGTCGCGGGTACCTGCGCCTTACTTGCGGTACTGAGTTGGCTGAGGACCCTTTTCCAGCATCTCCCGGTTCCAGATGGCGCCCTCTCGCGTGTAGTTGGCCAGCTCGAAGTCCTGGGTCAGTTCGAGCGCATCCGTGGGACAGGCATCTTCACAAAGACCGCAGAACATGCAGCGGCTCAAATCATAGGTAAAAGTGGTCAGCTCTTTGCGGCGGGTTTTTTCGTTACGCTCGCTGCTCACCACGATCAGGTGTTCAGGGCAGGCAAGCGCGCACAGATCGCACGCAATGCACATGCTTTCATTGGTATCGGGATTGACATTAAGCCGAGGGGCGCCGCGGTAGCGCTCAGCCACCTGCGGCCGCTGTAGAGGGTACTGCTCGGTGCAGATCTCCTTGGGATCCTGATAGCGGAAAGTGATCTTCAGCCCTTGAATCAGGTCAACCATGAAGATCTTTCGTAGTACGTTGGGCATTCCCATCCCGTCAGGATAACACTAGCCGCAACTGCCATGAAACGGCTGCGTTTTGCAGCCTGCTCATCTACGGCAACGCAGGAATCGGGGCAGGCATCCTGAGTTGCATGTTTTCCAAAACGCAGTTCATTAACCACCGGAACTTCGATTTAGCCACCGCAACCATTGGAGAGGGAGCGCTGATTCTCATCGTTGCGGCAATCGCCTGGGCGACGCGGCAGCCGCTGATTTTCGCCAGCCTCGGGCCAACAGCTTACGAACTGGTTGAAAAACCACGCGACCGAAGCTCGCGGGCCCGCAACATTGTGGTGGGTCATCTTGTAGGGCTGGGGGCAGGTTTCCTTGCGGTTTACCTGTTTCATTGTTGGAACGCGCCCAACGTAGAGGCAACAGGCATACTTGCGCCGGCGCGGCTGTGGGCAGTAACTGTGGCAGCCACGCTGACCACTTTTGTAACCCTGCTGCTGAAGGCGAGCCAGCCGGCAGCCGTCGCAACTTCGCTGCTGGTCGCAGTGGGATCAATGCAAACCGGGCGCGATGCCGCGTTCATCATCATTGCAGTCCTGATTATCACCGCCATTGGCGAGCCGCTTCGCCACCTGCGCATAAGGATTATGAACGAAGTGCATGAAACTGAGCAGCAAGCGACCTGACCCCTTAGGGGCTGAAATCTGCTGCTTGCTAATAACCCGGCGTGAATCCCACGGAACTTTCCTGCAGGAATCCCCGTACTTCAGAGTGGCTGCTGAACAAGGCAGCAGGAGGAGCAAAATGGACGACAACATTATCGGCCTGGTGGCCGTGATCATGCTTTTTGGTATTCCGTTGGCGGCGATGTACACCTTTTATCACGTACGCAAACTGCGAACCGATGAGAGAATCGCGGCGCTGGCACGCGGAGTCAGTGTTCCCATGCAGGCGGAGCTTTCGGAGCAGGCCCGCTCCCGGCGTTCTGGAATCCTGTTCGTCGCGGGCGCCCTCGGATACATGATCACATTCGCGCTGATCGCGAGAGTCGAGCCGGATGCGTGGATCGCAGCCAGCTTCGGAATTATTCCGCTGAGCGTGGGCGTGGGGTATTTCCTGGATTCGCATCTGATTCGCCGCGACGCACGATAAGCCCCGGTTAGCCCGACGTTAGAAAGCTGTATTGCGCCTCGCGCAGTGGAACGACGCTTAGCCGTCCCTGGCGCACGAGTGGGGATTCGGCGAACAACTTATTCGCTTTAACCTCGGCCAAAGTGACGGGCTGGGCGAGCGCATGACCGGCCTTAATCTTTACCTGGGGATTCTTAGGATCGTCCGTGTCGACCGACACGACAGTCGCAGTTCCCACTGCACTCTTATGGTCGCCGGTTTCGTAAATCACCAGGCGATCACCGCTTTTCATGTTGCGCAGGTTTTTCAGCGCGACAGGATTGGAAACGCCATCCCAGATAGTGGTTTTCTCACGCTGCAAATCGGCGAATGAATACTCAGACGGCTCAGTCTTCAGAAGATAATCCATCATTTTTCTCTTTCAATGCCGCACCAGTTGTGCCGCTGTTTCCGGGGCCAGTACAAGCTTTGCATGGAACAACGTCCCGGCCACCCTGGTCGCAATCGCAACCAGCTCACGTTGCCCGGCGAAGACCTTGATCTTTGCGGCGCGCGAAAG
>Ga0335078_10017319_pt1 | contig 10700 bp, 8 predicted proteins | sample Lox_Sample_32_FD_206711 | JGI IMG/M metagenome (GOLD analysis project Ga0335078, IMG submission 206711) | Soil microbial communities from Loxahatchee National Wildlife Refuge, Florida, United States - Lox_Sample_3.2 | ecosystem: Environmental > Terrestrial > Soil > Wetlands | place: USA: Florida... | reverse complement strand
TCCTTGTCAACCACGGCCTCAACGCCAAGGAGCGTGCCGGCCTGCCATGCCACGGGGATGCCGCCACCGCCGCAGGCAATCACGAGGGCGCCGAAGTTCACGAGGTGCCGAATGGCGTCAAGTTCGATGATTTCCAGCGGGTGGGGCGAAGGCACCACGCGGCGATAGCCACGCCCTGCATCCATCACGATCGTCCATCCGTACTGGAGTCGGCGCTCCTCAGCTTCCGCGCGCGTGTAGAAGCGGCCCACAGGTTTGCTGGGGTTTTTCATAGCGGGATCATCAAGGGATACCACGCATTGCGTCACGACGGTGACCACGGGTACATGCAGTGCGGCGCGCCGCAGTTCACTGTGAAGGGCCAACTGGAGGAGATAACCCATTTCGCCCTGCGTGGAGGCGTCACAGACGTCGAGCGGATGGCCGGGCACCACACCCGCCGCGCGCTCAGACAAGAGGAGTTCCGCACCGACTTGGGGGCCGTTCCCGTGGGTGAGCACGATCCTGCGGCCGTCACGCAGTAAACGGACGACCTGTGCAGCTACGCGACGCGCGTTGCCAAGCTGCTCACCAACGGTGCCCCGTTCGCCGGAATGAATGAGAGAGTTGCCGCCGATGGCGAGCACCATGGTTTTCATGACGGGCACCTTAGTTACGCGATGACCAGCTCTGGAGTCTGCGCCGGACGCATGGCTTCAAGCGGCACGTGTTTCATTAACTCGATCAGGATGCTCTTCTGAACGTGCAGGCGGTTTTCGGCTTGCTGAAAGACGACCGAATGGGCGGAGTCAATCACGTGCGCAGTAACTTCTTCGCCGCGACGGGCGGGCAGGCAATGCATAAAAATGGCATCCGGTTTTGCGTAAGCAAACAAATCCGCGTTCACCTGGTACGGGCGAAACACCTGGCGCCGTTCGCGTGCCTCGGATTCCTGTCCCATGCTGGCCCACACGTCGGTGTAGACGACGTCCGCGCCCGCAATCGCGACCTTCGGATCGTTCGTAATGGTGAGTTTTGCCTTGGTTTCCGAGGCACGGCGGAGCGCCCACGCGACGGCTTCGGGGCTCGGCTCGTAGTCTGGCGGTGATGCGATGCAAAGCTCAGTACCAAGCTGGGCTGCGCCAAACAGCAGGGAATGAGCCACATTGTTGCCATCGCCGACAAAGGCCAGCTTCACGTTTTTCACGCGGCCCTTGACCTCCCAGATGGTCAGAAAGTCGGCCATGGCCTGGCAGGGGTGACTGAAGTCGGTCAACGCGTTGATCACCGGAATATCGCAGCAGGCCGCCATCTCCTCCACAATCTCGTGGGCGAAAGTGCGGATGACAATGCCTTGCACCATCCGTTCGAGATTTCTGGCTACGTCGTGAATGGACTCACGCTTCCCCAGCTTGATCTCCGCGGGCGAGAGATACAGGCTGAACCCTCCCAACTGATGGATGCCCACGTCAAAGCTCACGCGAGTGCGTAGCGATGGCTTTTCAAAAATAAGCGCGAGCGTCTTGCCCTGCAACGCTTCGCGGTAAGCGGAGGGATGGGCCTTGATCTGCCGGCCCAGGAAAAGTAGATACTCCATTTCATCAGGAGACAAATCGCGGATGGAAAGAAAGTCCTTGATGTCCATGGCTAAACCCTCGTCGCGGCATGTTCGTGCGCGAATTGTGCGACGCACTCGGCCAGGCCCGGGCGCGTGAGTTCCTGCACTTCGTAAGTGACTCGCAGATAAGGTTTGGTCAGCTTGATGACCCGTGCCAAATCAATGGGCGTGGCGACCAGCACCAGGTCGCACGGCACGCGGTTAATGGTTTCTTCCAACTCGTGACGCTGCATGGCGCTGTAACCCATGGCAGGGAGGAGATTGGTAAGTTGGTGGAATTGCTCGAAGCTGCGGAGAATGGAACCGACGGCGTACGGTCGCGGATCGACGAGTTCCGCAGCGCCAAACTCCCGCGCCGCAACCACGCCGGCGCCATAGGGCATTTCGCCATGCGTGAGTGTAGGTCCGTCTTCCACAACAAGAACCCGGCGGTCTTTGATCAGCTCCGGCGCAGAGACAATGACTTTGCTGGCGGCTTCGAAAATCAAGGCTTTGGGATTGTTGGCGCGGATGTTCTCTCGGACGGTTTGTACGTTCAGCGCCGATGCGGTGTTCACCTTATTGATTACCACCACGTCAGCACGGCGCAGATTCACTTCTCCCGGAAAATAAGACAGCTCATGGCCTGCCCGGTGCGGGTCGGCAACGACGATTTCCAGGTCGGATGCGAAGAATGGCGTGTCGTTGTTGCCGCCATCCCAGAGAATTACATCGGCTTCTTTTTCCGCCTGGCGCAGAATCTTTTCGTAGTCCACGCCGGCGTAGACAACCGTCCCTTCACAAAGGTGAGGCTCGTATTCTTCGCGCTCTTCGATGGTGCACTGTTGCGTGTCCAGGTCGTCCATGGTGGCGAAGCGCTGCACTGCTTCTGCTTCTAGCTGTCCGTACGGCATGGGATGCCGCACCACCACGGGTCGGAGCCCGTTACGCAGCAGCTCGGTGGCGACCAGTCGTGCGACTGGGCTCTTGCCACACCCGGTGCGTACTGCGCAAACGGACACCACCGGAACTGTCGAATTGAGCTGCGTGTGCCTGGTCCCTAGGAGCCAGAAATCCGCTCCCGTAGCGACCGCGCGGGAGGCCAAATGCATCAGGTTTTGATGCGAAATATCGCTGTAGGAAAAGACTACGGCGTCCACGTTCAGCTCAGTGATCAGTTGTTCTAGCTTGTCCTCTGGGAAGATGGGGATTCCGTCCGGATAGCCTGATCCGGCTAAGGCCGCTGGATAGCATCGGTTGGCAATGCCTGGAATTTGTGTAGCGGTGAAGCCGGCTACGTGGAATCGCGGCTCGTTCCGGAAGACTACGTTAAAGTTATGGAAGTCTCTTCCTGCGGCGCCAAGGATCAATATGTTCTTGAGGTTCTTCATGGTGGGCTCACTGGAAACGCTCAGCAATATCATCGCGTCCTGATCCCGCTGAGGCGGTGACCCAAATCACAGCTTTGGGTGACGCAGCGAACACAGGCACGAGCCTCTGCCTCGCAAACTGTTTGAGGACAAGAGAGTTTCACAGAGCAATTAATCGGTCTCTTTATTTCCGCGTCTGTGGGAGGAAGAGGGCGGAGACATCGATTTGGTGCAGGAAAGAAGGGAGGCTGCCGCCATCAGAAAAGGGTTCTCTGCCCGTTAAGACGATCACACCGGGATGTTCCGACTGAACGGCGGCGCGAAAGCTCGCCTCGTTGGAGGAATGAAGGTGCTTGCAATGGATCCTTATTCCCGTGTCTTGCAAGAGATCCACAACTTGCTTCCGCAAGGGAGCGGTCGCCTCGCGTCCAGATGGCGGCAGGAGGACGCTCAGCTCGCCCAAGCCAATTCGGGCGAGCTCGGCCGCCGCTAGCACGGCTCGCAGTGAATCCGGCGTCCCGTCGCACCAAACGAGAACAGGACGGTCCGCGAGGGTAGCCCGCGACGACAGCAGCAAGGCGGGCACGGCTTCGCCCAAGGCGGCCAGTGCCGTTGAACCGATGCCAGACCTGTTAAGCAGAGACCAGCCCATTCTTCCGAGAGCGAGGAGATCGCATTCCGCAGCAGCCAATAGGATTTCTGCAGGAACTTGGCCGCGAACAACTCGAAAGGACCAGCCCACCTTGGCCTGATTTGCAATCGCGGCAAAAGCCTTCCGAGCTTGTTCGGCCTGTGCCTTGAGCTTTCGCTCCATACTGGCGCGGCTCAGCGGCGTTTCTCTGGCTGTGGGGAAAAGCAGGTCACGGGCGTAAGGTGACTCTGCCAGCCGCAGGAGGTCGATATCTTCGACAAACAGGCCCACCAATTCCGCTTCCAGCTTGGCGCTCAGTTCGACCGCGGCACGGAGGGCCACAAGGCTCTGCGGTGAAGCATCCAGAGCCACCAGGATTCGGCGTATGGGGAATTTTTCTGCCGAGGCGGTCACGCTGCATCCTCGGCCTTGGAGTGCGATGCCGCGGCCAAGCGCCTCTTCGAAAAATCCTTGAGGCGAGCTTCCACTTTGTCGTTGAAGCTGCCCGTAGGGAAGACGCCAGCCGGTCCACGCTCGCCTGCGGGCATACCCGTGAGAATCTCCAAACCCGCATCGATCGTTTCGATGGCGTAGACGTGGAATTTTCCCGCCTCCACGGCATTCACAACTTCGCGCTTCAACATCAGATGACGCAGGTTGGATCCTGGGACGATCACGCCCTGATCGCCTGTCAGCCCGCGGGCGCTGCAGATATCAAAGAATCCTTCGATCTTTTCGTTTACGCCGCCGATGGCTTGCACTTGCCCGTGCTGGTTTACAGAACCGGTTACAGCGAGGGATTGCCGTACCGGCACTTCAGCGATCGCCGACAACAGCGCAAAAAGTTCCGCGCAGGAAGCGCTGTCCCCCTCCACAGGGCCGTAGGACTGCTCGAACACCAGACTCGCCGAGAGCGAGAGAGGCTGGTCCGGCACGTAGCGCGAATTCAAGAACGAGGAAAGTATGAGAACTCCTTTCGAGTGGATGGGACCGCCGAGTTCAACCTCGCGTTCGATGTCCACGACCTCACCCTTGCCCATGCGGACGCGAGCGGTGATGCGGGTGGGGTGGCCGAAAGCGAACTGGCCCATGTCGATCACGGAAAGGCCGTTCACCTGGCCAATGCGGTTACCACTGGTATCGATCAAGATGGTGCCGCGCAGGACCTCTTCCTGCAACCTTCGAGAGACGCGGTCGAAACGGTGAACGCGTGCGTCAATGGCATGCTGGACGTCGGCCGCACGAACCGCTTGGGAAGAGGCGGAACGAGCCCAGAAGTCCGACTCGCTGAGCAGATCCGCCAGGCTCCTTTGATGCGTCAGGAGTTTCTCAGAGTCTCCGGCCATTCGCGAGCTGTGCTCGATGATGCGCGCAACAGCTCCCACGTCGAAGGGCAATAATCCTTCCTGATGGGCAAGCGTTGCAATGAGGCGTGCGTACAGCAAGTCATTGTCTGCCACTCGATCCATGCGCTCGTCGAAATCCGCCCCCACCTTGAACAATTCATCGAACTCCGGATCGAATCGACTCAGCAGGTAATAGAGAGTCCGCTCGCCAAGAAAGACAACCTTCACCTGAAGCGGGATAGATTGCGGCTCGAGAGAGACGGTGCTTACGAGACTGAGAATCTGGCCGAGGGACTCGACACGAAGCTGGCCGGAGCGCAACGCACGTTTGAGCGCATCCCAGGCATAAGGCTGGGCAATCACTTTCAGGGCATCGAGGATGAGATAGCCGCCGTTGGCTTGATGGAGTGCCCCGGCACGGATCAAATTGAAGTCGGTGGAGAGCGCCCCGAGATGGGAGAGATATTGTACCTGCCCGACGAGATTCTGATAGGTGGGGTGATCCAAGTAGACCACCGGAGCTCCTCGACTGGCGCTGTGGTCAACCAACAGATTTACGCTGTACCGTCTGAAGAATAATGGCCCCGGCGCCACGTTCGGCTGCGGCGCGCCCATCAGAGCGGCGAGCGGATTCTCCGTTGGGCCTAGAAATTCATCGGCATTGGCGATGATGTCCTGCCGCATGTCCGCAAGGAAAGTCGACACCATTGGCAAATCAACATACTTCTTGCGGAGCTCGTCGATAAGATGACCGACGGCATAGATTGTGACTTCCTCATTGAGCTGCCGCATTTTTTCCCGGCCTTCATGCTCCCAGCCAGGGACCTGCCGCATAACGGCTTCGAGTTTCTTGTGAAGCTCCGCCACATTTTCTTCGATATCTTTTATCTCTTTTCCTGACAGTTGCGAAATTTCGTCCGGACCCAAGACCTGTTTATTTCGCAGGGGAGCAAGCACCAGACCCGTAGGCGTGCGCAACAACCCGATGCTCTTCTTCTCCGCCTCCTCCGCGATACTCTCCAACGCTTTCTCGCGGCGTTCTTTCACCTCCTCCTCAATCACGTGCTTGCGGGCACGGTAGTTGTCGCTTTCAAATGCCGCCGGTATGGCGGTACGAATCTCCTTTAGCAAGCGCTCCACGTCGTCCCTCAAGGCTGCTCCTCTCCCCGGCGGCAGTTGCAGCACGCGGGGCGCTTCAGGACGCTCGAAATTGTTGACATAGCACCAATCGGAAGGCGTGGCCTCCTTGGCCGCTTTCTCTTCGATCAAGCGCCGGACGGCGGGGTACTCGCCGGTGCCGAAGGAGCCGAGCAGAAACAGGTTAAAACCCTGCCGCTGGATGCCCAATCCAAACTGCACGGCTTCAAGTGCTCTTTCCTGCCCGAGAATATCGGCAAGAACTTCCAACTCCGACGTTGTTTTGAAGGGAAGCTCGGCGGGGTCGCAGCGTTTGTATAAGACTTCGGCAGACAAGCCCTTCTTTTCGACCATTCTTGCCATCCCCCCGGATCGGAATTGCGTCGAAACCCACAGCAGGTCCAGCATAAAGCAAGGAACGCCTGTACCGCTATTGCGGTCTTCCCGATCAAGCCCGGTTCCGAGCGATTGCGGTTGGCGAAAGCGCTTAGCGGCGGCGTCCCAGCGTTTGCACTTTCTTTCGCCCAAAGTGGTGTGACCGATGTTGTGCGGTGAAGACCGGAGTTCGTGAGTTCAGACGGTTCTGCCGCCGTGAGGAGGTTCCTATGAAATTGTCTCACCTGCTGAAAATGCACTTACTATGCACGATTCTGGCGATGTGTCCGATTGCCTTCGCGCAGAAGCTCGAGCCTGTGCCACTTCCCAAACCTCAAACGGAGATCGGCCGACCGCTGATGCAAGTTCTTAAAGATCGGAGTTCGGCGCGGGATTTCCGTTCGGACAAGCTGCCCGGGCAGGTGCTCGCGAATTTGCTTTGGGCGGCCTTCGGAGTGAATCGTCCAGACTCCGGCAAGCGTACCGCGCCGTCTGCCATGAACTGGCAGGAAATGGACATCTACGTAGCGACGGACGACGGGCTTTACGTCTACGACGCCATCCGCAACCAGCTGAATCCTGTGTTGCATGAGGATGTGCGCGCCCAAACCGGAACGCAACCCTTTGTGAAGGACGCCCCACTGAACTTGGTGTACGTCGCGAACCTCGCCAAGACATCGGGAAGTGGCGAAGAGCGGGACATGTTCGTCGCCGCAGACGCAGGCTTCATCGCGCAAAACGTCTATCTCTTTTGTGCCTCGGAGAAGTTGGCGACAGTCGTTCGTGGGAGTGTCGACAGGCCGGCATTGGCGAAGGTCATGCACTTGCGCGGGGATCAGAGAATCATCCTGGCGCAGACGGTTGGATATCCAAAGATGTGATGTGAACCAAGGCGTTGCACGAATGAGGCACGTAGAATGGCACTTTTCAAGCACAGAGCGAGGCAGCCTGTCGCAGCGTGTGTACTGGCCGCCATTCTTACCCCGCAGGCAAACGGGATAGAACTGAAACCCGCAACGGCCAGGGCCTTTGATCGTTACATCCGGGCAGCTGAAGAGCGGATGGCTGACGACCTACGGGAAGGCCATTTTCTGGTCGTAGATAATTTGCCCGATGCTGATCGGCAGCAAGCTTATCTACACTTGCGAGAGGGCCAACTCTACATCGAACGCCTTCATGCGAAAGAGGAGGACAGGCCCATTCCAGTCCCCGGGGGCCTGATTCATCACTGGGTTGGCGTCGGATTCATCCCGGGCGCCACTCTTTCACGAACGCTCGCCATCCTCCAGAAGTATGACAATCATAAGACAATCTACAAACCCGACGTGCGTGAGTCCAAGTTGCTTGAGCGCAGTGGAAACGAGTTCAAGGTCTACTTGCAGCTCTACCGGAAATCGCTTGTCACTGTCGTCGTGAATATGAATCTCGATGTTGAGTACACGTTTCCCGGTGCCACCAGAGCGATGAGCAAGGCCTACTCGACTCGCATCGCTGAAGTGCAGGATGCAGGCAAACCCGGCGAACACGAACTTCCAGTCGGAAACGACCACGGGTACATTTGGCGGCTCTACACGTATTGGAGGATCGAAGAAGGGGAGGGAGGAGTTTACATTCAGATCGAGTCTATCGGCTTGAGCCGGAGGATTCCCTGGGAGATATCTTGGCTGGTCACGCCACTCGTCCAAAGCGTGCCCAGGAGTTTGCTGGCTGACCTGCTGAACAAAACGCGTACTGCCGTCAGAACGAGCAGTGAAGGGCTCAGCCCTTCTGGCGAAAGTCACAGTCGGACAAAAGTCAGTGCATCTCGGCGTGAAGGCAAGGGTTTGCGTCTGTACAATTCCATTCGACTACGTTGCAATTTTAATCTGCGAAGTGGCCGTAATCGTACGCAGGCAACCCTTCACAATTGATAGAATGCGACAACTATGTTGAGACGCCTGAGCTTCCTCCTTTTGCTGTTGGCGGCAGATCGTGCCGTCCTAGCGCAGGCTCCCGCGGCCGATACGCAGGTTGCCAGACCGGGCGTAAAGGGAGTGCAGACTCCGTTTGCTTCATTGCATCCCAGCGCGACATTCAAGATTGCTGGAACGGCGGACTGGGTGCTGGTGACGGAAGATGCTGTTTGGGTTGCCGGCACGAAGCCCTACTCCGTGCAGCGCATAGACCCGGGAACGAACAGAATCGTCGCAAGGGTCAAGCTGTCGGGAGAGGCGTGCTCGGGTATGGAATTCGGATTCGGAAGCGTTTGGGTGCCGCTCTGCGGAAAGCATCCTGGGCTCGTTCGAATCAGCGTTTTGACGAACCGAATCGCCGCTACGTTGCCCATGGCACCGGCGGGCGCGGAAGGTGGAATCGCCATCGGTGGCGATAGCGTCTGGATGGTGACGGACAAGAACGGCACGCTCAGTCGCATCGACCCGATAACCGGCAAAGTGAGGCAGACCATTGCAATTCCGCCGGGTTCTTACAATCCGCTTTTCGCTGATGGCGTAGTGTGGGTCACCGGGTTTGACACCAACGTCGTTACTGCCGTTGATGCGTCCAGCGGCGCGGTGCTGACGTCCATACTTGTCGGGCCGAAGCCTCGCTTTCTAACCGCAGGCGCTGGGTCTGTCTGGACCCTGAACCAGGGGGATGGAAGCATAAGCCGAATTGACGAGCAGAACAGGGGAGTTACGGCCACCATTCAGGCAGGCATACCCGGTGAGGGCGGCGACATCTGCTTTGGCGAAGATTCGGTCTGGGCAACCGTCTTCGACGTACCGCTTACGCGGATCAACGTTCAAAGCGGCAAGATTTCACGCCAATGGGTTGGACGCGGCGGCGATTCTCTGCGCGCCGGGCATGGCTCATTGTGGCTCACGGATTACCGCCGGGGCCTGCTCTGGCGAATTCGGTACGATCAACTGGCGAGCCAGTAGCCAACTCATTTCCTACTTGGGTTACGAAAGCCAAAGCCAGCCAAATAGGAGAGTCAGAAGGGTGACCGGCAGGCCCACTCGAAAATAATCGAAAAAAGTGATGGGCGCTTCCTTGCGGGCGCGTTCCACCACGATGATGTTGGCAACGGAGCCGGTGATGGTCAGGTTCCCCGCCAGGGTGCTCGCCATGGCCAACATCAGCCATGCGGAATGGGGGTTAGCAAAATGGCTCACGAGGGATTTTAAGAGCATTACAGCGGGCACGTTGCTCACCAGGTTTGAGAAGATTGCCGTCACCAGTGTGAAGATCGCCGAATTCTGTAGGTCGAAGCGCTGTCCGAAGGCCAGCAGATGTTGCGTCAAGCCCGCACTTTCCGCCCCGCCTACGATTAAAAAGAGGCCGACAAAGAAAACAAGGAGGCCCCAGTCAACTTCCTCGTATACCCGATGAGGGTCGCGCGTACGTGTGATTAACATGACCGCAGCACCCACCGCAGCCACCAGGGCGGGGGCAAAACCACAGAGGAAGCCAGCCAATACCAGCACCGCCACGAGCGCGGCTTTGATCAGTGCTGGACGATCGATCTCGACGGGACTGGCAACCGCTTGCGTCTGGACATCGTGGAGGCGTCCCCGGAAGTACAGCCACCAGAGCGCAAGCCAGTCGAGGAACAAGCCGGCGAGAGCTACCGGGCCCAAATGCCAAAGAAAATCTCTATAGCCAATCCCAGAGAAGGATCCAATCAGGATATTTTGCGGGTTGCCCGTGATGGTCGCGGTGCTGCCGATGTTTGATGCGGTAGCAATTGCAAGAAGGTAGGGAATCGGCTTAACCCCCATCCGCCCGGTGACTTTCAACACAAACGGAACCATCACGAGGCAGATGATGTCGTTGACGAAGAAAGCGGAGAGAAAGCCGCTAAGAAAAATCACCGTGGGCAGCAAATGATGTGGTCTGAGACGCGTAACGACGAGATCGGTGACCCAGTCAAAGAATCCCGCCAAATGCAAGCAAGCGACGACGAGCATCATCGAAAAAAGCAGAACGACAGTGCCGAAGTGGATCAGGTACAAGGCGTTGCTTGCCCGCACGGCGCCGGTGGTGAACATCAACACCGCACCGATGATGGCCGCGCCCGGGCGGTCAATCTTCATTCCCGGGAACTTACCCAGAGCGAATACAACGTAGCTCGCAACGAAGACCGAACACGTGCCTATCGTTGCGAGGTCGGACAATTGTGGCTCCCTAGCAGTTCGTTGAAAAATCCCGCTGGCACTGCAACTTTAATATAAGAGAACTCGTCTGAGTGGAAGGAACGTCAAGGAGGCGAGTGAATGCGCGGC
>Ga0335078_10017318_pt1 | contig 10701 bp, 10 predicted proteins | sample Lox_Sample_32_FD_206711 | JGI IMG/M metagenome (GOLD analysis project Ga0335078, IMG submission 206711) | Soil microbial communities from Loxahatchee National Wildlife Refuge, Florida, United States - Lox_Sample_3.2 | ecosystem: Environmental > Terrestrial > Soil > Wetlands | place: USA... | reverse complement strand
TTCTTCGAGCAGTTGCTGGGAACGCGTCCGCAGTCTGACGTCCGCCTATCCCGAGAGCGATTTTTTGAGAAGGCTCCGCCGTTGTTTCACAGGATTGAGGAGGCTGGCCGTGACGGACGTGGCTGAGCGTTTGGCGCGCTGTTTCTCATCCGTGTTTCCCACTCTTAGCGCCCAGCAGATCCACGAGGCGGAAGTGGCACCCCTGGTTGATTCGGACTCTCTCGCGGGGGTGACGCTGGTTGCTGTGATCGATCAAGAGTTTGGCCTCGAGCTGGATGTCGAGGACCTGGTAGCGATGGGCACTTTTCAGAAGCTAGAGCAATTTCTCACGGAAAAAGGACAGAGAAAGCCGAGCGTGTAGAGCTGCTTATGAATGAGCGCCGCCTGCGAGGTTTCATCAATCGATTGCTCCAAATGCTCGCCAGGATCCTACCTGGAGCCGAGAGTCTCCGAGTTCGACTGCACCGCGCGCGTGGAGTCCGCATCGGAGAAAAGGTTTTCATAGGCCAGGACGTAATTTTGGAAACCGCGTGCCCTCACCTGATCACGATCGAGGATAATGTTTCAATCAGCATGCGGGTTACGGTCATTGCTCACTTCAGGGAATTATCCCAAGGTGTGAAGATCGAACGAGAGGCGTTTGTCGGGCCGGGCGTGATCATTTTACCCAACGTCGTGGTTGGACACGGCGCAGTGGTCACGGCGGGTAGCGTCGTCACAAGGTCTGTGCCGCCGATGACGGTGGTACAGGGCAATCCAGCCGTCCCGGTCGCCAAGTGCGGCGTCCCCTTCACAGCGCAAACCACTTCGAAAGAGTTCACGCGACGCCTCAAGCCCCTTCTTCCAGTCGTAGCAAGACAAGGCGAGTAAGGTCACAGAGAAGGCCAAAGCAAGGGAAGCACGTGAAACTATTGGTTCCTCATTTCGGCGAAGCGAGCGCAGCGGATCAGTGTTTGTTCCGGCTAGCGGAGCGCCTAGGAGGCGAGTGCGATTTGCTGCGCATGGAGAAGGGAATAGCGCTCTCTCCAGAGTTTCTGGAAAAGAACATCCGAGACAGCGAAGCCTGCCTGGTAGTGAACCCGGAAGTCATCCAGAGATGCCTTGCGAGCGAGTCTTTTCCGGTTGATGGAGCGTCCTACCTGATTTCCAGGTTTCCTCTGGTCTTGATTCACAATCTATCTAGTGACCGGATGTCAGCGAGCATCGTGAGAGCGTTTTCCCAGGGTTCCCTCGATTCGTTGGCCTCGACTGTAGGAACAGGCGCAAACTACGAGATCGAATCGAACCCGAACGGGATTTGCGGGGCGTTTTCGAGTTTGGCTTTCGGTCCGGCTGGGCAAAAGGATCAAGTTCTTCTTGGGAATCTCGAGGGAATCCGAACGCACATCGCAATCGGCGGGAGGCCGTTCTTTGCCAGCGCCATGCGAGGGCGCGCTAACGTATTTTTCCTTGCCTCGGCCGGTCTGGCGGACCTTGACGCGAATATCGACGGAAAGGCGGTGGTCGAATACTTCTCTCCGCTCGTTCCACTTGCCATGTTCATCCGACACATTCTCGGTCAGCGGGCCTGGCTGCCGCATGAGAAGCACGCGACACTGATCATAGACGACCCTCTCCTTCGTAAAGAATATGGATTCTTGAACTATGAGCGCCTGCTTCGGCTTATGGACCAGATCGACTTTCATACGAACATCGCGTTCATCCCGCACAATTGCCGGCGCAATTCCTCGGATGTCACTTCGATGTTTCTAAAGCGACCCGATCGCCTGTCGATTTGTTTCCACGGGAACGACCACACGGCCATTGAGTTTGCAACGAAGGATGCCAGCCTGCTCAACGCGATGCTGAGGGTGGCGGAAGACCGCATGAGGGTGCACCAAGAGAAGACCGGCGTCCCGTGTAACAGAGTCATGGTTTTCCCTCAGGAGAAATTCTCTCGCGAAGCAATGGAAGTGCTGCAGGCCCACGCGTTTTCCGGAGCTGTGTGTTCGAGCCCTTATCCACTCGAAAACCGAACGGGTCTTACCGTTGGAGATGTGATCGAGCCGGCAATCCTGAAGTACGGGGGATTTCCGTTGTTCCTGAGGAAATACGTGAGTCAAATTACGCCTGAAGAGATAGCATTCAACCTTTTCTTCGGCAGGCCGGTACTAATCGTCGAACACCACACTGTCTTTAGGGATCCGGCCTGCCTGCGAGAACTCGTGTCCCGTATGCATGCTCTCTGGCCCGAGATTCAATGGTCCAATCTGCAAACGGCGGTCGAGAGATCTCAGCTTCGGCGCCGGTCAGAGGACGGAAAACTCCAAATACGATCCTTCGCAAATGCGTGCGAGGTCGAGAATGCTCTCGAAATTCCCGAACGGTTTTCTATCGAGTGGCCGGGTTATCGAGGAATATCGAGAGACCGTGTTCTCCTCGACGGCTCGCCATGGCGTCGGACTGACACTGAGGATCGCGGAGAAATCGAGGTGTCGTTTGAGCTCGCGCCGAAGGCATCGCGCGGATTTTCGATTGCTTGCCGCAATGATTTCCAGGTTTCGGACGCCAACCGCCGAGTGAGATGGAGGGCCAAGGCTTTTCTGCGACGGAGGTTTTCGGAAGTGAGGGATAACCATCTTAGTAAGAACCCGCAATTACTGAATGTAGCAAAGGCATTGCAGAGAGCTTTGTTCGCCGGGCCGGTAACTGCGGGGCGGTGATCAAAAAGGTCCAGATGAACGGCCAACCAACGGCAGAGCTGATTCAGCAGGGTACGGAAGCGTACCGCGTGGATCCCATTGGGGACCCGCGTTGGGATGAGTTTGTCAATCGGCATCCCAGGGCCTCCATTTTCCACACAACGGGTTGGCTGGAAGCTCTTCGGCAGACATACGGGTACGAGCCGATGGTGCTCACGACGTCGCAATCCAACAGTTCTCTAGAGAATGGAATCGTCGTCTGCCGCATCGATAGCTGGCTTACCGGACGACGACTTGTGTCTCTTCCATTCTCCGACCATTGCGAGCTGCTTTGCGATTCAATTGAGGACGAGGCTGTTTTGGTCCGCAGCCTGCAGAGCGAACTGAAGCAACAACGGTGCAAGTATGTGGAGCTTCGCCCGACGCGCTGGAACTTTGCACAAAACGGCGAGAGAACCTCGTTCCTGCCAGCGGGGGCCTACTTTCTCCATCGCCTGGATCTGCGCCCAGATCTGAAGTGCGTCTTTCGGCGCCTCGACAGAGATTCTGTTCAACGGCGGATCTTGCGAGCCGAACGTGCCGGGCTTGTTGAAAAGTGCGGCAAATCGGACCAGCTGCTTAACGACTTCTATTCACTGTTCCTGATCACGCGGCGCCGCCACAGCCTGCCACCGATTCCGCGTGCGTGGTTCGGGAATCTGATTGCGAGCCAGAAGAACGCGCTCGAGATCCGCGTTGCTTACAAGGGCGGAGTTGCGATTGCGGCGATCCTTACTCTGACCTTCCGGGACACTGTCTACTACAAGTACGGATGCTCCGATGTGCGTTTCAACCGGTTTGGAGCGACACCATGGCTTCTCTGGAGAGCTGTGGAATCGGGGAAAGCGATCGGCGCACGCGAGTTGGACATGGGACGAACGCAGGCGGACAGTGGGGGCCTGCTGACATTCAAGAACAACTGGGTGCCCGATCCGCAACGCTTCGTCTACTGGAAGTATCCAAACTCGGCTGCCTTGGATTCAATTGACCACTGGAAGTTAGGGGTGGCGAAGCGTATTTTCTCACACATGCCAGACCGATTGTTGACGGTAGCCGGCAAGCTGATTTATCCCCATATTGGATGACAGTCGATGAATCGGCGTAAGAAGCAGTGACTCAACTGAGGCAAAATGTTTGTTGACGCTCTCCGCAGAAAAAGCGAGGCAGCGAATACCTGATGCGAGCACTGTCAGACTATTACCGTCTTCCCACTGACTTGTTCAGCGGCGTTTCCATGACTCCAGACACCGGAGCAGCGTCCGGGGCCAGCGGATTCTTTCAATTCGGGCCGGCGATCTGTTTCGGGCGGAATCGGTCAGGTGTTGCCACAGACGTGCTGCATTGCGAGCAGTTTGATGCTTCGAGAGATGTGCGGATTGACTGCGGAAATATCCATCTTCCCTTCGACTTCGACGAGGTAATCGACAACCTACGGCAAGAACGCTATCGGAAAAGTATAGGCGTGCAGGGCAGGCCTTGGGTTGCCGCGGCGCCGGTGCGTCGTCTTTACTATCTTGTGCGGGAATTCCTGCCCGTTTCCATTCGGCGTCAACTGCAGAAAATCTATCTCAGCGGCTGGGAGAATTTGCCGTTTCCGGCGTGGCCTGTCGACTTCACGGTGGACACTCTCCACGAGGAGTCCCTGCGGTTGTTAATGAGAGCCAGCGGGATCGACAGAGTTCCCTTCATCTGGTTTTGGCCGACGGGCGCGTCAGCGTGCCTGATCATGACTCACGATGTGGAGACGGCATCGGGCCGAGACTTCACGCAAAAACTGATCGAGATCGATGCCTCGTACGGAATTCGGGGGTCGTACCAAGTAGTTCCGGAGGAACGTTATGAGGTCCCGGAGGAATATGTTCGTCAGATTCAAGATGGCGGATGCGAATTCAATATACACGACCTAAGTCATGACGGGCAGCTCTACGAGAAGCGGGACATCTTCCTGCAGCGGGCGCGAAAGATCAACGAGTATGCGAAGAAGTTCGGGGCGAGAGGCTTCCGAGCGGGCGTGATGTATCGCAATCCGGATTGGTACGATGCCTATGAATTCTCCTACGACATGTCCATTCCCAATGTGGCACACCTCGAACCCCAGCGCGGGGGCTGTTGCACAGTGATGCCGTTCTTCGTCGGGAAGATCGTCGAGTTGCCGTTGACAACGGTTCAGGACTACTCGATGTTTCACATGCTGAATGATCACAGGATCGATCTGTGGAAGAAGCAGCTGGAACTGATTCGAAAGAGAAACGGACTGATGAGCTTTATCTCTCATCCGGATTACTTGATTGACCGGCGAAATCGGCGGACGTATGAGGAGCTGTTGGCGTACGTCAAGGAGATGGTCGTTCGCAATCGGATTTGGGCGACTCTGCCGCGAGACGTGGATCAGTGGTGGCGCGCGAGGAACCAGATGAGATTGGCGCCGCACGATGGCGGTTGGAAGGTTGTCGGTGAAGGCAGCGAAAGAGCGCGTGTGGCTTACGCCGTTCTGAACGGCGATCAGCTTGCCTACGAAATTGCAGGGGCCGTGCGGGAGAACGTGCGCGGGTAATGAGATTGAGTGAGCGCGTCAAGGTGACCAGCTGAAGCAACGTAAGAGCCAGCCTTTGCCTTCAGCTACCACGGCCGCCGCGTAGCCTGCCTCAGGAGAAAGAGAACGCAGAGTCCAGGAGGATTCATCGGCGCTCTTCAATTCGGCGGGAGCGCCAGGCGTAAGTGAAACGGTAAAACCATCGAGGGGAGTTTGAAGGCCCTTACCGGTGGCCTTAATGTAAGCTTCTTTGCGCGTCCAGCAGAGGAAGAATGCTTCGCTTTGGAGATTCGAGGGTACGGTTCGAAGCTCGCTAACCTCGATGGGAGAGAAGTAGCGCTTTGCGATCTCCTCTCCTCCAAAATGGGACCTTACCCGTTCAAGATCGATTCCGACCTCGCGTTTGCGACCGAGTGCGATCAAAGCAAGATCACACGAGTGGGAAAGATTGAAGCGAAGAGACGGTTGCTCTCGCCCTGCGGAAACTGCCGGTTTGCCGAAGGGCCCGTGAGAGAACTCGACGGTCTGCGGAGCACAGTGGAGATACTTACTCAGTACGTTGCGAAGAACGCCATGTGCAGCCACAAACCGCTCTCGATCTCGGTCAAGGACGAAGCGTTCCGCGCGCGCCAACTCGGTGGGACTGAGGGTGAGGCGGAGACGCGCCAGTACTTCCGGCTCGAGGGCAAGCCGGGCACGCCAAACGTGTACGACCTCATCTGAGAGGTCAAGCGCTGCCGGCGGAATCAACCACTCGGTCAGAATGCTCACTTCACCGTCCATTGGAAACGATTAATGACCCACTGGCAGCGTTTGCTGCCGGACGTCAGTCTTCGACGCCATCGGTCCCATCCCCGTTGGTACCATGGTACTCTTGTGGCCGGCCAAGCCCGTATGTATCATGAACGTGGACGACGATAGAGCGAAGCTAGCTTCGTTATCGAATGCCATCCGTGCGTCTCGATGGTACATTCCTTATCGGGTCTGGCTCGATCGCGAAATTGTAGAGACATAGGCTCATGAACGGTCGGATCTCAGCCACTCCGTTCTTTAGCATCGTCATTGGAGTCTACAACGATTGGACTCCGCTCGACGGGTGCCTCGCGTCCCTGGCAGAACAGGGAGGCGCGCCGACGTTTGAAGTCATCGTTGTAGATGACGGAAGTGACGAGCCGGCCCCCGAGTCCATTCGCCACTGGGCAGAGTCGTATCCCCTGATTGTCTCGAGACAAGCGCACTCCGGAGTTGCCTCCGCCAGGAATCGTGGTGTGCAGATGTCCTCCGGATCCGTGCTTGTGTTTGTCGATGCGGATTGCCGGTTGGACTCGAACTGTCTCGCGGCCCTGAGTTCTACTCTCGCGACGTTGCCGAAGACCGATTGTTTTCAGCTCCGCTTGGTGGGGGATCGTAAAACGTTTGTCGGCAAGATCGAGGATCTGCGCTTGGCAACACTTCAAGACCATTTGCGACAGTCAAATGGTTGCATTCGTTATTTGAACACCGCCGGTTTCGCCATCCGCCGAAGCCGGGTGAAAAGCGATGGATTCGCATTTGATCCTGCCGCAGTCAGAGCGGAGGACACGCTCGTGCTGGCGAATCTGATGGAAAGCGGCGAGCTTCCCCTTTTCGCCACCGAATCTGTTGTGGAGCATTCCGTTTCCCTCTCCTTGACAGATTTCTTCTTGAAAGGCATTTGGTCCGCTTATCAGGAGGGGAGAACGTACGACGTCATCGCGTTGAAGGGAGTGAAGGTTCGAGCGAGCCACCGTGAGCGGCTAAGCATGCTGTTGGCGATGTGGAAGACTTCGAAAGAGGAGCGAATCGGCAGTTTAGCGTGCTGTGTGCTGGTAGCGAGACAGTCGTTGCGACTGCTTGTGTCTTTCGCTTATAGATTTTTGCGTGGAGTCGCCCAACATACATATCTCGATAAGGTCTTCTGGAAAGCGAGCAGTCCTCGCCGCATATGACCGGTAACCCTCCGAGTCTCAAGCACATCGAAAGTCTGAACTGAACTGTGGCGAGTTCCCGGAGGCGGTCTTGGCGGTCCGCGATTGAAAAGTATTTTTGCCGGCGAGAGAGACCGCGACACTAAAAGGGAGAGAGGCGCTCAGGGTCGGGCTTGGGAAAACTGTTTCCTTCGGTGAGGAGCGAATTCAAACCACTACCGTCTTCGGCCTATGGTCAAGCTGCTTGTTTTCAATGACTTGGTCGATCTCAGAGGTGGTCCAAGAATTGCGAGTACTAAGGACGAGGCTGGCGCTCGAGAAAGTCTCGCGACTCGCGAGCTCATTCTAGAAGGGATTCAGGGTCCATGGAGTCTGAGGGCACATTGCGAGCCGTGTTGGACGCTGCCGTGACGGAATCTTCGAATGCGCGCGCGGTGATTGGGGAAGACGAAACCAGCCGCAGACTGGCTCTGATCTGGCGTGACGTGCTGTGCCTCGACTCGGTCGGCCTTGATCAGAATTACTTCGACCTAGGCGGGGATTCATCGCTGGCCGTGCGGCTTTTCGCGGAAGTTGACAAGGCGTTCAACATCAAATTGCCCTTGGCCACTCTCTTCGAGGCTCCAACTGTTCAAGAGATGGCGCAGATCCTTCGCAACGAAGCGCCGCCCTCGCGCTGGTCGCCACTAGTCGCGATTCAACCGTCCGGCTCCCGTCCTCCCTTCTTTTGCATCCACGGCGCCGGTGGGAACGTCCTGATCTACCGCGAGCTTTCAAAGAATTTGGGAGCTGACCAGCCGTTCTTCGGCCTGCAGTCGCAGGGCCTGGATGGCGGCTGCCCACCGCTCACTCGAATAGAGGATATGGCTTCGGTATACGTGAAGGCGATTCGACGTCAGCAGCCCAACGGCCCGTACTTTTTGGGTGGCTATTGCGGCGGCGGGTTGATCGCGTTCGAGGTGGCTCAGCAGCTCCAACGCGAAGGGAAGAAAGTCGCCCTGCTTGCACTGTTCGACACGATGAATTTCTCCAAGATACAACTTCCGTCCAAATGGGATCGAGGCTACTACGCGGGCGAGCGGCTTGCCTTCCACGCGGCGAATTTCCTGCGGCTTGACTTCTCAGGCAAAGCACGATTCTTCAACGAAAAGATTCGAGTTCTGCGAAATCGTCTTCCCGTGTGGTGGGGAATGATGCTTACAAGGTTTGACCGGCATTCGCGGGACACCTCCTCAGAATCTCGCGTGTTGAGCCAGATCTGGGAGTCCAACGACATTGCCTGCCGAGAATACGTTCCGCAGCCGTTTGAAGGAACAGTGACGGATTTCCGGCCCTTGAAGCAATATCGTGCCTTCGATAAACCGGAAGCGAAATGGGACTCGCTGGCGCTGCGCGGTCAGGAAGTGATCGTTCTGCCGGTTTATCCCGCTGGAATGCTGCTCGATCCATTCGTCAAACACTTGGCAGCCAGTTTGAGAGCAGCCATCGACAACGCAATTCGACGTGTGGATGCCTGATTGTTCTGAGGTTGTCGCGGCGAGCTCACGAGGGTTGCTGGAGTAATCCTTCGAAGAGTAATGTTCATATCTTCAGCGCTCGGTCATACACTTTGCCTGGTTCCTGCATGTCCGTATCCGAGATGGCTGTCAATCTGCAAGGCCGAGCAGCCGTGCAGGCGGTTAGTGTGTCCTTCTGCGGTATGACGATGACCACGCCAGGAACAAGTTTGTGGTGATGCAAAAACCCACAATCGCAACGGCCGAAATCCTGACTCCGATTTGGGAGCGGGTGTTGCAACATTCCGGCATCCACCAAGAAGACAATTTCTTTGACCTTGGAGGCGATTCTCTCCTGGCTGTCCAACTATTTTCGGAGATCGAGCGCGTCTGCGGCCGCGAAATGGCTCCGGTTACGATCTACTGCGCGCCGACTATCGCTTCACTCGCCGCAGTCCTCGACGCTCCGACAGGTCTCCGCTTCCCGTCGCTCATACAATTGAAGTCTGGGTCAGAAGAGCCTCCGATATTCCTTGCACACGGGCTAGCCGGCACCGCGATGGATTTCTTCCAGGTTGTGAAATACGTTGAGACGACGAGGCCGATTTATGGAATGCAGGCGAGGGGTACGGACGGGATCGACGAGCCGTTCGACCGCATCGAGGATCTGGCCCAGTACCACCTGAGCGCGATCAGAGAGATGCAGTCCCACGGCCCGTACTCTCTGATCGGCTATTCGTTGGGGGGGCTCGTTACGTTGGAGATGGCGCAGCAGTTGATCAGCGAGGGAGAGAAGGTCGCGTTGCTGGCGATGCTAGAAACCTATCCCCACCCTCGATTCCTGTCGCTGCGACAACGCGCGCGCTTTGGGATGCGTCTGGCTACGCATCGTGCGACGACCGTCGGTCGCATGCCAATACGCGATGCTCTTTCATACGTCATCCGCCCTTCGGAGCGGCGCGTCTATGCGCCTCGGGAAGGGAATGGAAGTGCTTCAGCCCATGCGCCCGCAGGTGCAGCTCACACGCCCGCCATGCAGCGTGCCCGGGAATATGCGTACAGGTCCCTGGCTCGATATCGGCCTCGCTTTTATCCGGGCGAGATCAAGTTCGTGAGAGCTGAAATCGTGACCGACTTTCCAGATGATCCGGCAGCGATCTGGTCACATTTGTCAGGGAAGCTTTGTATCGAGACCGTGCCCGGAGACCACTTGGGAATTCTAGGTACCCATTTCGAGAGGTTGGCTTCCGTCATTTCTGGCTATCTTCGCGAGGGAGCTTCCTAGGCGAACCAAGGTAGCGTAGTCACCGCAACTGACTGCGAGATCCCTCGACAGCTTTTGACAACTCTTCCTTCTTGACCTTTCCGGTAGGCGTGAGCGGCATTTCGCGGACGATGAGGATCTCAGAAGGGCGTTTGTAAGGCGCCAAGTTGCGCGCGGCGTACTCAGCCAATTCCGTCACAGTGGAACGAGAACCGGTCGAAAGTTGGACGAAGGCTACAATGTCCTCGCCACCCTCCACGCCTTGGACGTTACGTCCAACCACAGCCGCTCGAACCACATCGGGATGCCCGTTCAAGACGCCCTCGACTTCAGCGGGATAAACATTCATCCCGAAGCGTACAATCAGCTCCTTTGTTCGCCCTACGATAAAGAGGTGCCCACCTTCCAATCGAGCGAGGTCGCGTGTGTTGAACCATCCATCAGGGCTGAAGACGGCTGCGGTCTCTTCAGGAGCCTGGTAGTAGCCTTTTGCAACGTTGGGGCCGCGGACTCGCAGTTCTCCTACTTCTCCGTCGGCGACCGGTTTTCCATCGACTCCCAAGAGCTCAAGTTCAACGCCGGGAAGGACGCGACCAACAGAGAGGTCGCTGCGCGGCTCATCGATCCTCGCTTGGGCGATCGTGGGTGAGCACTCAGTCACGCCGTATCCATTGTGGAGCGGCAGACCGAACAGCTCTTCCACGGCTGACTTCACGGCGGGTTGCAAGGGTGCACCGGACGA
>Ga0335078_10017315_pt1 | contig 10702 bp, 12 predicted proteins | sample Lox_Sample_32_FD_206711 | JGI IMG/M metagenome (GOLD analysis project Ga0335078, IMG submission 206711) | Soil microbial communities from Loxahatchee National Wildlife Refuge, Florida, United States - Lox_Sample_3.2 | ecosystem: Environmental > Terrestrial > Soil > Wetlands | place: USA... | reverse complement strand
CACCATCTCTTTGCGCTGTGGATGAGCAAATTCCTTCATTGCGTGGACAATCGTGGCCACCCGCTCCACACCCTCCATGGTCTGGGCGATCGCGTGCGGAATCTCTTCCAAAGTAAATTCACAGTCCGATTCCTTTTCCGCGTCTTGCAAATCCCGCAGCAAATCATCGTTGACGGCGCCCGACACCACTGCGTTCTGGAGTTCCTCAAATTTGCCGAACATTTTTTTCAGCGAGTCAAATGACTCCTGCAAAAACCGGGTATTGTCGCCGATGTATTGAATTGGCGTGTTAATTTCATGCGCGATACCCGCTGCCAGGCGTCCCACCGATTCCAGCTTTTGCGCCTGGCGCAGTTCAACCTCCGCTGCGTCACGCCCCGTAATGTCCCGCGCAATCGCTTGAACCTCAATTGGTTTCTCGCCGTCGCAGACCAGCCGGGGTTTCACCTCCAGCTTCACCCGCCGTCCGTCTTTCGCCGTCAGTTCAATCTCCGAGCGAATCTGCGAGTCCCCGCCAAGCATCTGCATCAGGTCCCGCTTCATGGTTTCCCAGCACTCCGGCGTCGCAATCCGCCAGATGGCCGTCTGGGAAGCTTCCGCCTCCGTATACCCCAACACCCGTTGACCTGCCCGGTTCAGCGAAATGAAATTCCCTTCCAGATCAGTCGTAAAGATGACCTCGGTTGCATTCTCAAAGAGCTCGCGGTAACGCTGTTCGCTTTCACGCAGCGCTTGCTCCGCTCGCTTCGCCTCCGAAATGTCTCTGAAATACCAGATTCGGCCGTAATACTTCCCGCTCGGATCATGCAGGGGTGAAGTATACCGATCGATACAGCGGCCATCGCTTAAGCACAATTCGTTGCGCCCTGTCTCCGACTCGTGCGCATAAAGGTATCTGACCCTCTCGACAAATGCCTCTGGATTCGGCACCCTCGACGCGACCTGGTTCAAGAGCACCCTGCTATCCCCCGAATGAAAATCCTCCGGCGCAAAACCGAAGATCTCTGCGAAACGGCGATTCGCCTGCAGCACCCGCCCGCTTCGATCCACCACCAGAATTCCATCAATCGTGGTTTCTGCTTCCGCCTCAAGAAGCGCGGTCTTCAGAATCAGCTCCTCCTGCGCTTTTTTTCTGTCAGTGATATCAAGAAAACTCTCCAATAGTAGCGTGCGCCCAGAGACGACCATGGGCCTCACGGTCTTGATGATGGCCCGTCGATCTCCTTTTGCCGTCAGCAGAATGCGCTCTGAATTGTCTACTGTTTGGCCCAGATCGGTGACCGGACAGCGCCCATGTTCCGCCGGACAAACAAACTTGTGACACGAGTTTCCAAGAATCTTTTCGCGCGGAACTCCCACCATCTCCGCGGCCACCGAGTTGGCATCGATCAGTCGGTGCGTCTCTGCGTCGATAATGAAGATTCCTGTTTCCACTCCTTCAAACAACGCGTGCAACCATGCCTGGCTGTCTCTGAACGCCTCCGCCAATGCGGTATATTCGCGCGCCGTCGGGATCCCGTTTGCGAGCACGATGCCGGATTCGCGCGTTTCAACTGGACAACATCCGCCTGCGGCGCAGGACGCCTCATCGCATCTCATCTCCTGTTTGAGTGGCTCGCCCGGCCCTCGTTCTTTCATCTCCGCCCCGGATTCTTCCAAATGCGTCTTAAAGCCCCAACCCGGCTTTCCGTGAACGCACATCCACCAACAGATCCAGCAAACTCGCGGGAATTCTTGTTCCTATAGGTGTATATCGGCCCCAACCAGCCGTAGATAAGCAGTCGCGAGCGATATCGCCTTCGATCCATGCCGTTTTTGAATGGGGAACTGCTCGGCCGCCTGTTAGCCGGGCAACGAGTGCTGTCGATTGCACGGGCCCCGGAAGAACCCAAAGTCAAAGCGGTCAACCGAGCCGCCTCAGCCCACCTGCAGCTTGCTGAACAGGCTGTTCGCCGTCGAATCCAACTGCGCAATCACGTCTTCAAGCGCCGTCTGCTGCGTCTCGGCCAGCGAAAGTTGCGTTGACACCGTGGGAATATCGGCCTGCATCAGGGTCGTCTGCGCTGTCGTCAATTGAGTCTGCTCGTTGGCCACCGCACCCGATGCAGCACTTAATTGCGTCATCGAATTGTCAATCGTCACCCGCTGCTGCGAAACGTAATTCAGTGCCGAACTCAGCACCGCCGTATCGCTTACCGCCTGCTGTGTATTTACCGTGCCGCTCGAGTAATCCGCTACCAGCGCATTCAGCGCGCCAAATACGCTGGCCGCCCCGCCGTTTGCCCCTCCGCCCAGGAAGATCCGGTCGCCCGGCACATTCAGCTGGATGCTCTGCCCGTTCGGCAGCACCAGGGAATTCACTGTCTGGCCTCCGTTGTAACTTGTCACTCCCGGCGAAGTTGCCGTCGACGTTGAAAACGGCGCCGCTCCCGCCTCACCGCCGGCAAAAATGTATTGTCCCTGGTAGTTCGTATTCGCCAACGATTGCACTTCGTCGAGAATTCCCGAAATCTGGTTGCCGATCGACTTCACATTGCTCGAGTTCATCGTTCCATTGTTCGCGCTCGTCGCCAGCGAAATCGCCTGCGTCAGTTGGCTTACCACGCTGCCCAGCGCCGAATCCGCAACCTGCAGTTGGCCGGTTACAAGATTGGAACTCTGCGTAAACGAGTCGTCCTGCTGAATCTGGTTCAGCAGCAGCACATTCTCGCCCGAGCCCACCGGATTCTGGCTCAAAGACGTGATGCTCACGCCGCTCGAGAGCTCAGCAGTCAGCTGCTGCTCGTTCGACTGTGTCTCATCCAGCGAACCCACAAGATTCGTAATATAAGTCGGATCTACCCGCACTCACCTGCTCCAATTTGTTGCCCTGTTCTCTTGCTTCCATGCTCTCTTGGTTACTTGTTCTCTTGTTCCCTCGTTCCCTGCCTTTACGACACCGTCGTCTGCTCGCCCAGGTTCAAAGCCGACGCCATGATGGTGTTCAGCAGAGTAAACACCTGTGACGCAGCCTGGTAGCTGGTTTCGAGCGTCGACATCGCTGCCGCCTCGTCGTTCAGGTTCACGCTCGACAGCGCATTGTTCTGCGTCTGGAGTTGCGTCACCGATGCGTTCTGCGCCGTGTTCTCCGTCTGCACCTCGAGCACGGTCGAGCCCAGCGTCGATACAAAGTTGGAGTAAGAATTGATCGGTGTCTGACCATTGACGATGGGTTGGTTCGCCAGCGCAGCCATCGCCACCGCATTCGAGTTGTCGCCGGTTTCATTGCCTGCGCTCGCTGCCGCAATCTGGCTCGGATCGGTCATCGTGACCTTCATCGTCGCCGCACTGCCAGCGACTTGCGTTGGCTCGCTAAAGATGTAGAGCGGATTCGTAGCCGTTCCTGTTGCTCCATTCAGATCAACGCCCGCATTGTTCTTGGCATTCACGGCAGTGGATATGTTGTAGGCCAGTTGGTCGAGCGAATTCAGCGCATTGGGAATGTCCTGGGTCCGCGCGGTCAAATATCCGCCCAGCTGCCCGCCACCCGAAGCCAGCTCCGACGTGATGTCTGTTCCGCCAACAAAGAAATCCGTCGCGCCGTTTACCGTTCCTGTCGTCAGTTGAAAGCTCTGCCCCTCTGAAACCAGCAACTGCCCCGAAGTCGTCGTGATCGACAGTCCATTGTTCTCCGTCGTCACCTGGTTGATTCCCACCAGCTGCGAAAGCTGGCTCATATCCTGCTGCCGCTGATCCTCCAGCGCTCCAGCATCGGCGTGCGGCGAGGTCGACTGGATCTGGAGATTGAGCTGCGCAATCGCGCTCGTCAGACTATTGACCTGCGTCGCAATTCCCGCTGCATCTTGATTCAGCGCTGCGCTCTGTGTATTCAGGCTGTTCGCTGCACTCGAAATGTCCCCGGCCAGCGTCGATGCCGAGGTCAGCACCTGCTCGCGCAGCGCATTATCCGTCGGGTCGGCCTCGAGCGAAGAGAACGAGTCGAAAAAGCTCGTGATGTCGCTGCCAATATCGCCTGCCGTTGCGCTCGACGAACCCGAATCCGGCGTAAACAGCGCCTGAATGTTGTTCAGCGCCGTCAAGCGCGTGCTCGATGCCGACGCAAGTTGCTGCTGCTGGTCAAGCCTCTCCTCCAGCACCCGGTCGCGCTGTGAGGTCGTTCCGGTTTCCGTTACGCCGTCGCCATTCTGCACTCCCCCGACGGTGATCGGCGTATTCTCCCGCCAGTCCGGCTTCTCCTCTGCATATCCCGGCGTATTGGCGTTGGCCACATTGTTGGCCACCACGTTCAGCGCTTCCTGGTTGGCGTCGAGAGCGCCACCTATCAAGCTCATCGCGGAGTTAATTGTTCCCATCGCCGTTCTCCGCCTGCTCTGCTGCCGCCATTGCCCCGGCGCCCGGTACTTTGTACTCCAGCTCTCCCCATCGCATTGCGCGGAGTCGCCTCATCACGTTCAGATTGGCCCGCGTCGCCTCCAACACTCGGCGAAACACCTCCATGTCGTCAACCGCTTCACGCGCCTGACCCGCTAAGTCCCTACGCAACCCTGCGTCCGCCTGCCCTAGTTGCCGGTTCAGCGCCTCGCATGAGAGCGCCAACTCCTGGAGCCGCGGCGCATCCAGCAGCGCCAGAGCCCGCGACGCCTCCAATACCATCGCCCTCAGCCCCGAAATCCCCTCGCGCGCATGAACCTCTCGCATTCCGCTGTCTTCTCCTCTTCGCGCGTGCCTGCGTCACCCGTCCAACCTGCATTGACCGCCCAAGCTACGTTCACCCGCTCAGCCCGGCGCGGTTACTGCCCACCCAGCATGGCGTCGACAACCTTGCTCGCTACCGCCGAAGCCGGAACCCTGTACGTTCCCGCGGCCAGCGCCTGCTGCACTTGCGACACCTTGTCCATCCGCACGTCCTCGCCCATGGCAGCATCGGAAATCTCACTGGCGGCGCTACTCAGCGTCGCCTGGTCACTCGCGACGCCGCTTGCCGTCGCCGAAGGCGCGCTCTTCCCCTGCGCCGCCGTGGGTGCAGCCGGATTCACCCCCAGCAAAGTCCTCAATCCTTCCATACTGCTGCGAATATCCATACGCATTGCTCCTTACCGGCTCTATCGGCTGATTCCGACTCCACTTTAATCATTCAGACCCGCAGATCCCATCCAATCCGGATCAATTTGAAGCCGGTTTCCCGTTTGGGTGCGGCGTTCCGGAGTGGGAAAGCTCGTGCACGATCCGGTTGGCGATACCAAATCCACCCCGCTCGCTCAATGCTTGCCCCAAAGCTTCGGACGCGTATTCTCCCAGCGCGCCCCCGGAGCCGGCATCCCCCTCCTCGCTGCCGTCGCCGGCCAGGTCATCAGCCGCCGTCAACGGCTTGAGCAATTCCTTCATCATCTGCCCTTCGAACTCGTGCGCTGCTTTGACCAGCTGCGGCGAAGACACCGCATTTCCCGTCTCCCCCAGCCCGACTCCGCTTCCGATTCCGGTCATCATGATTCCGCCCCCGATTCCAGTCTTTCCCTTCCCGCCTTCCATCGCTACAGCACTTCCAAGTCCGCCTCCAAAGCCCCGGCTTCCTTCATCGCCTGCAGAATCGAGATCACATCGCGGGCACCTGCGCCGGTACGCTGTAACTCTTCAACCAGATCCTCCACCGTCGCGCCGTCTTTCAATTCAATCCGGTTTACCGGCTTGTCCTGCGCCTCCACGGTGGTCTGTTGCACCACCTGCGTTGTTCCTGCCGCCATGGCATTCGGTTGCGACACCTCAACCCGCGACACCACATTCACGCTCAAGCCGCCGTGCAGAATCGAGACCGGCTGGAGCCTGACCGTTCCTCCAATCACCACCGTTCCCGTCCGCTCGTTCACGACCACGCGCGCCCGCGGAAAAACCTCGACCTCGACGCCTTCCACCTTGTCCAGCAGCGCTGCGACATCCTCATCCGGCTTGACCGCAATCTCTACCCTGCGGCTGTCCACGGCATGCGCACGCTTGGCATCCAGCACCTGATCGATCGCTGCCGCCATGCGCTCCGCGGTGTGAAAATCGGCATCGTTCAGCACCACGCTCACCGTCCGCATCTCTTTCAGATCGAAGGGCACGGCGCGTTCCACCAGCGCGCCTCCGGGAATCCGCGCCGTGGTGGGATGATTCACCTGCTTGGCGCTCCCTCCGCCGGTTGCAACGTACCCGCCCAGGACCAGCGCTCCCTGTGCCTGCGCGTAGATCTGTCCGTCCGGGCCGTAGAGCGGCGTCATCAGCAGGATTCCGCCTTCGAGCGAGCGGGCATCGCCCGCCGACGAAACCGTGATGTCGACCTTGTAGCCCGGCCGGCTGAATGGCGGCAGAGTGGCCACGAGAAACACCGCCGCCATGTTCTTCACCTGCATGTTGCTGGCGCTGTTCGAGCCGGTCTGCGGCACGGTCACGCCCATCCGCTCGAGTGCAGAAACCAGAGTCTGCGCCGGGAATACCGTCTGCGAGCTGTCGCCCGTCCCCTTCAATCCCACAACCAACCCATAACCCACCAACTGGTTGTCGCGAATTCCTTCAATGGTTGCGACATCCTTGATGCGCGACAATCGCCCCGCATCCTGCGCAGGAATCAGACCGATCATCAGCGCCCACACCGTAAACCCCGCAGCCGAACAGCCGAATCTCTGGCCGTGTTCTCGTTTCCTTCTCTGCGACCAGCCGGTCCGCATCTTTGATCCTCCGCCCCTGATCCCCAATCCCTGATTCCTGTGCCCTGATCCCTAATCCCTGCTCCTAAAACACCAGCAGTTTTTCCAGAAGCCGAACCAGCGGATTCTGCCGGTAGGTGGAATCGTTCACGATTCCCTTGCCCGTCACTTCGAGTTCGAGATCGGTCATCGCTGTCGACAACACCTGGTTCTGGCTGCTCACATCTTCGGGCCGCACCAGCCCACGCAGTTCAATCAGCTGCGTCTGCTCGCTGAACGTAAGCTGCCGCGTGGCCTGCACCACCAGCATCCCGTTGGGCAGCACATCCACCACTTCGGCGCCGAAAGTCGTCGCCAGACTGGAGTTGGTTGTGCTTTGTCCCTGCGCCGTCAGGCCCGAACTCGCGCTCGCTCCCACCAGGTTCTGCAACGCATTTGACGCCTTCAGCGCACCGAACAGCGACGTCAGCCCGGAGTTCGCCGTCGAGGCGCGCGAGTTCTTTACCTGCCCATCCGTTGAAGCTGCCAGGCTTTCGGTCACGACCACGGAAACTACATCGTGAATCCGGAACGCTTTTACGTCCGTCGCCAGGCGAACCATCTGGCCGTCGGCACTCCACAGCGATCCTGGCGTCTTTACCTCGGCGGCCTGTTTTGCGCGAACCCGTGCGACATAGGCGCGCAGCGCGTCCTCCGGCGGAGTCGGTTTTGATCCCTCTGCCACCGAAGTGTGCTTTCTGCCCAGCGCCCACCCCGAACACCCCATGACCGCACACAAGAAAACTGCCACCGCAAAGCCCCGCTTCATGGACGTGTCTCCGCCGCGGGCAGAAGTTCCGCTCGCCCGATACTTGTCGCCACCGCGCGCACTACCTTGCCGCCTATCTTCAGCCGCACCCTCAACTCCTGCCCGCGCATCGCCGATCCCAGCGCCACGGCCTCCAGCCGCGCATCCACATGCGCCGCGTGCTCTTCCAGAACCAAAACATCGCCCGCGTGAATCACGAGCCGGCGGGAAACATCGGATCCAGCAGCATCCTGGCGGCGTACCCTCACCGCCGAGGCGAATCCTCCCGCGGCGCCGCCCTCACCGGCGAGTCGCACCAGCCGCCCCGGACCCTCCGGATGCATCTCGTTGCGCTCCATCAGCCACCGATCACCGGTCGCAGGGTCGTCGATTTCACCGAACAGCGGACCCGCACATGGTTGCGTCGCAGCCGGGATCGAAGCCGCATGGTTCACGCCTGCGCAATCGCGATTTTCCGTTGCCGTCTGCGCCGGCGCCATTTCGGCCGCCGCGATGGCGACAAGCGCCAGCATCATGAATGCGAACCGTCCTTTCCCTGCCCCTCTCATCCCGGCGTTCTCCTTAAACGCTGCAGTCAATGCCCCAAGTCAATGCCCCAGGTCGATGCCCCAGGTCAATGCCCAGGTCAATGCGTCATGTTGTTCACTTGCGAGTACATGTCGTCGGCGGCCTTGATGACTTTCGAATTCGATTCGTAGGCCCGCTGCGCCAGCACCATTTGCACAAACTCGGTCACCACGTCTACATTCGAGTTTTCGAGATAACCTTGCTGCAGCGTCCCCAGGCCCTCGGTGCCACCCGGATTGCCAAGCACCGGATCGCCGGAGCTGAGTGTCGCCTGCAGCAGATTGTTCCCCATACTTTCCAGTCCCCCGGGATTGGGGAACGTCGCCAGCTGAATCTGTCCCAGCTGCGAAGGATTCTGCTGCCCGGCAAGAGTCGCATTCACGACTCCGTACTCGGTAATCGTCACCGCCGTAGCATTCGAGGGAATCGTGATCGTCGGAATGATGGGATCGCCGTCGGTGGTGACGATCGTTCCCTGATTATTCAGGTGAAACTGTCCAGCCCGGGTATAGGCGATCGTGCCGTCCGGCCGCTGCACCTGAAAGAATCCCGATCCCTGAATCGCCACATCCAGCGGATTGTCCGTCTCGTTCATCTCGCCCTGCGTATTGATCACCTCGGTTGCCGCCGACTTCGTTCCCAGACCGATCTGCAGTCCTGCCGACACCGTGTTCTGACTTTGCGCCGCGCCCGGAGTCACCAGGTTCTGGTAGACCATGTCCTGAAACTGCAGCCGCAGCTGCCGGAATCCCGTCGTCGACGAGTTGGCCAGGTTGTTGGCAATGGTGTCGAGATTCAACTGTTGCGCGCTCATGCCGCTTGCCGCCGTATACAACGCTCGAATCATGTTTCTCCTCGTTCTTTCCTGGTTTTGGACTAGATCCTCGGCAGATCCTCGGTGGCAAATTTGTTGAAGTCGGTGTGAAACACCGTCAGAGCCCGCTGCATCATCTCCGCCTGGCGCTGCATCACGATCAGATCCAGCGATCCCTGGACCACATCCTGATTCGCTGCTTCGACCGCGCCTTGATGGACCGATGCGTCCTTTGTCACAGTCGCGGTCGCTCCCTGCGGCGCAACATACCGGTTGGCTCCCTGCGGCGTCAGGTTGGTGCCTTCGGGAAACGTGAATACGCCCACCTGCGCCACAACGCCGCCGGCAACCGAAATGGCTCCGTCCGCGCCCACTGCGATCTCGCCCGGCGGAACGACAATGGGCTGTTGCGCCGCCGAGAGCACCGGCTCACCTGCTTCCGTCACCAGCTGCCCGTTCTGCGCGCGGTGAAAGCTGCCGTCGCGGGTGTAGCGGATACCGTTGGGCGTTTGCACCATGAAGAATCCCTGTCCCTCGATAGCCAGATCGAGCGGATTTCCTGTTTCCTCAAGCGCGCCCTGCGCCATGCTGAGCCGGTCGCCGCCCAGCAAGCCGAAGTTGTTTACCGTCTGGCCCAGCTGCGAGTCGAGCGCGTCCGGCCCCAGCAACACCGACCGGAAGAACTCGCGCTCTGCTCTGTATCCGGGTGTCCGCGCATTCGCCAGATTCGACGCGGCCGTATCCAGCGCCTGCGTGCGCGCCACCAGGCCGGTCATCGCCGCATAGTACCCGCTGTCCATCGAAGGCTCCTGCGGGAGGATGAGCAGAAGGGGGACCGAAAGGGAGGGGGAGATTCTTGGAGGAATTTCAGGACGGGCGAATGGAGCATTCAGAAATGCGAACGAAGATCCGGGAGAGCCCTTGACAGGAGGGTTTTCCGCGCCGGACTATTGCAGCCCATCGCACACGATGGTCACTTCAAATTGCCCACCTTCGAAGCGGTACACGTGGTGGATCTGAAACTCGGGCGCCTGCACGTGCAGGTTGTAGTCGCGGCCCGTAATCACGGCCGGAACCGATAACCCACAATTGGCCGCCAGCTCCGGCACCTTGCCCTTCCATGCCCCCGCCAGCATGTTGCAGATTTCGCCGATGCCATCTTTCACCGTGTCATCCATCGCATCGAATGTCATCCCCGTCATTCGCGCCGCGATCTCCCGCGCAGCTCCGGTACCGGAACGGAAGACACATGCGCCGCTTAGCACTCCGCCAAATCCGACAACCGCCGTTACCGACTCCTTCTCCGCGGAGGCAAGCGATCCGTCGCGATGGCACTCCACACCGAGCATCAGACGAAACACCTCTTCCACGCTTGCATCCAGGTTCCTCGGATCGGAGACCAGCTGCACCGATTCCCGCAACGATACCGTCATTGCCCGCTCCCTTATAAAGCCAGCGCCTCGATTCTCCCGCGCGATTGCAGCATTTCGTACTCCGTTCAGCAGCACAGTTTCTTCACCCGGATCCGGGCGCCCTCCTCCACACTCCGTCAATCTCCCGCTCTCCGCCACCCTCCATCACTCTCGACCGCACTTCCCGACCTCTGCCGCTCTCCCGTCCTCCGCCGCTCTCCCGCCCTCCGCCGGATCTCATGCCCCGCCAAACCGCCGACCTTTATTCGACCGTCATGTCAGGCTGGCTGCAGTAGCGGCAACACTCGTTCCTTCACCTGGTCAGCGGTAAACGGCTTGCGGATATATCCCCGTGCGCCCGCCTGGATCGCTTGCTTGACATGCTCTTCGCTCGATTCGGTGGTAATCATCACGACGGGTA
>Ga0335078_10017313_pt1 | contig 10703 bp, 9 predicted proteins | sample Lox_Sample_32_FD_206711 | JGI IMG/M metagenome (GOLD analysis project Ga0335078, IMG submission 206711) | Soil microbial communities from Loxahatchee National Wildlife Refuge, Florida, United States - Lox_Sample_3.2 | ecosystem: Environmental > Terrestrial > Soil > Wetlands | place: USA: Florida... | reverse complement strand
GCGCGCGGTGACCACACCGAGCGCAGTGCCCTCGCAGCTCATCGCCTTCAGCTCGGCCAGCAGCGCTGCGCTGCTGCTGGTACGCCTTAGCTCGCCGATCTCCTGCAATCTGCTCAGCAACTTCCCTGCGTCGAATCCCTCGACTCCGAAGACCACCCGATGCGTTGGCAGCACTACCAGGCCGGGAGAATTCATGTTGACCAGGGTCATCATGGCGAACTCGTGCGCGGCGTTGCGGTCGCTCGACTTGCTCCGGCAGGCGTCGCGGTATTCGCGCGCGGTCTCGTAGCGATGATGGCCGTCGGCGACCAGCAGTTTTTTATCGCGCATCGCGCCCATCACGCGCCCGATCACCTCCCGGTCATTGATCGACCACAACAGGTTTTCGACACCGTATTCGTCCACCACATGTTCATCAGCTTCGCGATTCGCCACGGCCGGGCAGATGATGCCCTCGACTTCATTCTCCGCGTCTTCGTAGATCATGAAGAGTTGGCCCGCGTGCGTGCGCGTTGCCTGCAAAAGATGCGAGCGATCTGCCTTGGGCTTGGCCAAGGTCTGCTCGTGGCGAAAGACCACCCCATCCTCATAGTCGTGGATTCTGCCCAGAGCGATCAGCCCGGTCCTGAGCATCGGCGTGCCGGATTGCGTGGGGTTGGAGAACTTCTGCACATAGGCATAGATCGAGGGCGCCGCCTCGCGCCGCAGAATTCCCTCGCGCTGGGCTTGCGCCAAGAAATCAGCCGCACGCCCATATACGTTTGACGAAGCGTCGTCTCCCGTTTCGTGCTTGCCGAGTTCGAAGCGGACCAAGTTGTATGGGCTGCGGCGATAGTAGGCGTCCTGCATCGCCGGTGTGATCTTGTCGTAAGGCTGCGTCAATACGTCAGCCAGCTTCACTTTGGATGAGTCGAACCGCAGCGCGTGAAAAGCTCTGATTTCTGCCATCGAAGGAAAGTCCAGTACGTGAAAAACGAGTTCAAAACGATTGCCGTCGCCGATTAGCTTGGGAAATTCATTTCTTCCGCCCGGCGGAAACTATCAAAAAAAGGCTGTGTGACTGAGCAGGTTATTTCACCAGCGCCACGCGCAACTGCGGCGACAGAAGCACGATCGAGACCGAGAAACAGCAATGCGGAGATCTAATCGACTAAAGGAGCGCCCCACCATGATTAAAGGTACCACGGCAGGGCCTTAGTGCGCACCAATGTTTTGCAGACCGTCTGGCGCCAAACAGGCACACGTAGACCGGCGAGGGCAACAGCGGCCGTGCCGCCATGCCCTTATTGGAGTGGAGAGGCGAGTGCCTGCTTCCGTGAGGACGCAAAAAATCCTTCGACTACGGAGAAAACTCCGTAATCGAAGGATGATACTGAGGACGATTCAACAGTCACTGAACCCGGCAGGCTACGATACGTCTGCCTTCTTGTAAGTCTCCTCGGAGAAAAACACCGAGACAACCGTGACAACCACGAAGAAGATCATGTAGAGGGACACCGGCCATGACTTGTTGTCGGCCCACGCCAGCAGCGCGGTTGCGACCGGAAGAGCCATGCCGCCGGCAAAAATCGAGGCCAGCTGGTAACCAATCGACGCGCCGCTATAGCGCACCTTCGCCGGGAACAGTTCGGCGAAGAAGCTCGCCTGCGGTCCGTACATTCCGGAGTGACCGAGTTGACCAATCAGGATGATGGCGGCCCAGGCCCAATAGATATTCCCGACAGACTTGTTCAGCATCCAGAAGAAGGGGAACGATAGCACGCCACACATAACAGCTCCCCACAGATAAACGATACGCCGGCCGATCTTGTCGGAAATCCAGCCGTAGAACGGCATCATGGCTAACCCGACAGCGTAGTTGATGGTCAGGGCCGGCAGTAGCGCTTGCCGGCTGAGCTTCAGTGCCGTTACCGCGTAGGTGAGCGAGAACACGGTGATGATGTAATAAAGTCCGTTCTCGGCAAACCGCATGCCCATGGCGAGCAATATATTCTTCGGGTGCTTTTTGATCGCCTCGATGACCGGCATCCTCATTTCGGCCTTTTGGTCCTTGATCTTCTGGAAAGCCGGCGACTCGGCAATGGCCATCCGCACCCAGATGCCGATCACGACCAGCACGATGCTGAACAGGAACGGCAGGCGCCAGCCCCAGCTGAGAAACTGAGCGTCGCTCAATGATTTGTTGGCCATCCAGAAGGCGAATACCGAAAGCAGTCCGCCAACCATCGCGCCCGTCTGCGGAAAGGATCCAAAGAAACCGCGCCGGCCGGCCGGAGCGTGTTCGACCGCCATCAGTACGGCTCCGCCCCACTCGCCGCCAAGCCCAATGCCCTGGCAGATGCGCATCAGGGTCAGCAAGAGCGGCGCCCAAATTCCAACCTGAGAATAGGTTGGCAGCAGACCGATCAAAGTCGAGGAAATGCCCATGAACAGCAGCGTAATGTAAAGCATCTGCTTGCGGCCGATGCGGTCGCCGAAATGGCCGAAGACGGCGCCCGCAAAGGGGCGAGCAACGAAGCCAATGAAGTAAGTTGTAAAGGCAAGCAGGGTTCCCACCAAGGGGTCAAACTTGGGGAAGAACAGCTTAGGGAAAACGAGTGCTGCGGCCGTGCCATACAAAAAATAGTCGTACCATTCGATGGATGTGCCAATGAGGCTGGCGAAGGCCACTTTGGCAAATTGAGGTTTGAGTTGAACTTCCGCCGGTACAGTCGCAACGCTAGGTTGCTGTGGCATGTTGAATTCCTCCGAGCGCGTTTGGCAGGCTGTGTGCAGCCGCCCGCGATTTTACGTCAAAACCAGAGAAGCAATATCCTTTATTTCGATTCGTTGAAGGTACACCGCCCCCGATGGTCGCAACGACGGGAGCACTCTGACTCCGGGATATGCCGTCCCTGGTTTTGCCATAGGGTTGAAACGTGCTCGCGGACAGGACTCACTGCGCTGTCCAGCCGCCATCGTTTGCAATAGGAATACCGGTCATATTCTGCGCCGCGTTGCTGCACAGAAAGACTGCGATCGCCCCAATTTCCTCGATGCTGGTGAAAGTTCCCGATGGTTCTTTCTCGATCAGCAGGTCGCGCTCGGCCTGCTGCAACGAAACGGCCTGCTTCTCGGCTTTCATTTCGATCTGCTTCTGCACCAGGGGCGTAAGTACCCAGCCAGGACAGATGGCGTTACAAGTAATTCCCTTGCCGGCATTCTCCAGGGCTACCACCTTGGTCAGGCCGAGCAAACCGTGCTTGGCCGAGACATATGCCGCCTTGTTTACCGAAGCTACCAACCCGTGCACAGAAGAGATGTTTACAATGCGCCCCCAGCCACGGGCCTGCATCCCTGGCAGCGCCGCGCGGATAGTGTGAAACGCCGAGCACAAGTTCAGGGCAATAATGGCGTCCCAGCGTTCGACCGGAAAGCTCTCCACCGGCGAAACATGCTGGATGCCGGCATTGTTGACGAGAATGTCCACTTTGCCCAGCCGCTTCTGCGCGTCGGCCACAAGTTGCGCGCACTGTTCGCCCTTGGAGAGGTCGGCGCCATTATACAGCGCCGTCACGGCGAGTTCTTTTTCGATCCCGGCGCGTATCTTCTCGATCTCGCAGGGATCGCCAAAGCCGTTCAGCATGATGTCGCAACCCTCGGCCGCCAGAGCCCGCGCGATACCGAGGCCAATTCCGCTGGTCGAGCCGGTAACGATTGCCACACGTCCTTTGAGCATAGAAATTCTCCTCCACTTGCTTTATCACAAAACCAGGGAATAGTTGTCCCGGAGTCACGGCACTCGGTTGGCGCGATCACCAGCGCATCCCGACAAACACAAAACAACCTCTGTCGGAAAACTCCGGGGAGTGTCAACCTGACATGAATGAAGATGACATCCCCTTATTTGCCATCGCCGCGCCTCGACGCAGGTTCGCTCATGGCGACCGCGTCGCGAGCCATCTTGTAGGCTGCAAGGGAGCTGCTTGCCCCAAGCGAGGCAAGCAGCATCAACTCGCGTCTAGTTAGCCGCCGCCCGGCCGATCTTCGCTTCTTCGATCGGCATGACCGGAACATTGGCCGGGACGATCAACTTCGCCTCGGTGGCTGCCACCACTTGCTCTACTGTCACTCCGGGTGCCACTTCCTTCAGCACCAATCCCTGCTCGGTGGGCTCGATCACCGCCAGCTCGGTAACAATGAGACTGACCCGCCGTACCGAAGTCAGCGGCAGCGTGCACTTCTTTAGGATTTTCGACTTACCCTTGGCGGTGTGAGTCATGGAGACAATCACGCGTTTGGCGCCGCTTACCAAGTCCATGGCGCCGCCCATGCCGGGAACCATCTTGCCCGGCACGATCCAATTGGCCAACTGCCCTTGCTCGTCAACCTCCAGGCCGCCCAGCACGGTGATATCAAGATGCCCGCCCCGGATCAGCCCGAACGACATGGCGCTATCGATGCTGGCGGCGCCGGGAATGGCTCCCACATATCCTCCGCCCGCATCCGTCAATGAGGGATCTTCCATTCCTTTGCCCGGAACCTGGGCCATGCCGATAATGCCGTTCTCCGACTGGAAGTAAACTTCCGTCTCCCGCGGCAGAAACTGGGGCACCAGGGTCGGCAGACCGATCCCCAGGTTGACCAGGTTCCCATCCTTCAGTTCGAGCGCTACGCGCTTGGCGATAACGACCTTATCTTCCATATGCCGCCTGCCCCCTTTCAATCAGGTAGTCCACCACCGGGAATGGCGTTGCAACCGCGTCAGGCGTGATCATTCCGACCGGCACAATGTGTTCCGGTTCGGCAATTACCGTGTCCGCCGCCATCGCCATGACCATGTTGAAGTTGCGAGCAGTAAGCGAATATTCAAGATTGCCGCGATAGTCGGAGCGATGTGCGGCCACCAGAGCGAAGTCCGCCCGCAGCGGCGGCTCAATCAAAAACATTTTGCCTTCCACTTGAAGCGTCTGCTTGCCCTCTGCTACCAGCGTGCCGAAACCAGTTGGAGTCAATACCCCACCCAGACCGCAGCCACCCGCGCGGATGCGTTCGGCAAGTGTTCCCTGGGGAACCAGCGTGACTTCTGCTTCCCCGGCAATCATCTGCCGCCCCATTTCCGGATTGAGGCCGATGTGACTGGCGACGAGTTTTCGAATCAGCTTGGCATCCACTAACTTACCGATGCCCCAGCCGGGTTTTCCCGTATCATTGCAAATAACGGTCAGGTTCTTGCGTCCCTGCCGAACCAGTTCGTCGATGATGCGGTGGGGCGAACCGACTCCCATAAACCCACCGATCATAAGAGACGCGCCGTCGGGAATCATCTCGACAGCGCGCGTGCAGCTGATCGCTTTGTTTTGCATCAGCAACTCCCTGTGCTATGAATTAGCTCTTCTTATAACCTTGAAACAAATTATCGGGTTATTACTTATACCTTAATTCTCGTTCCATGCGAAAGTATTGCCCTTGGCCTAGCTCTGATTCCTTGACGAGGCCACTCCGTGAAAGTGAGTCATCCCAGGGTCACGGGCAACAGCGTTGCCGTGGCGAAATCTTTCCGCTGCCTCCCGTGATGTGGGAACTCTCTGCTTCTTGCTCCTATCTCGCGGTGACGCGGGTCACGCCACAAGGTGAGTGAAGGCGGCCATCGCTAAGCCAATCCTCGCCGCCGGCAAAATCCTCGATCAGCACCCCACTTTAGTCGAGGGTAGGTCTCTTCCTTGTCCGCGAGTCCTGCACAAGCGATTCTGAAATTACCTTATTTTTCAATAAGTTAACGGTATAAGATTTAAAGACTTGCCTGACAGCAGGACAAAGCGGCTGTTGTGGGACAGAATTGCCACATTCGAGTCACCGCCGCATCGCAAAAATAAGAAATATTTTTCGCCAAAAAGCGCCGGAGGGTGTGCTCCGAAACGGCTCTAGCGGGCTCTTATCGCCGCCCTTACCTGCAGGGATGGTGATTCGATACGTGTCGTGAAACGGAAAACAATCATCGTGGTGAGCGACGGTTGCGGTGATGAAGCAGCGGTGCAGAAGCAGTTCGAGACGTTCGTGCGGCGCAAGGCCATCGCGGTCCGCCTCCCGCTGCGCCCGCGACAGGTCGTTGCTGCCATCGACGTTGAAGTAGAAGTTTTCTCCAATCCGATAATCCCGGCGGAAGCATGTGCCCCACTGTGAATTGCTGCCCCAGCCGAGCGACAGATCGTTGCGCCTGCGGTTTTTCCGGCGAAAGGCCCAGTACATCGTCGAGTTCTCGGCGATCTCTTTGCAAATATGGTCCAGTCCACCGCTGACGGCGACGCCGGCGCGCGAGAACATCATCTCTCCCAGCATGAAGCTGGGCCAGTATTCGCCCCTGATGACGATCGGCGAGCCCGTATTCGCGTCTTGCTCGACCGTCACAATCTCGTGGAAAAACGGCGAGAATGCCGCTTCCTCCACGGACCGCAAGCCTAAGGCAGTCATGAACGAAACATATTCAGCGAGCGAAATTTGCGGCCCTCCGCCGCAACCTCGATCCGGCTGAAAGTTTACTAAGAGCAAGTCGTTCACGCGCGACAACGCGTAGAGACAAAAAAGATCCTCGTCCGCCATAGCCGGGATGGGGTTACCCGGGCGTTGCGCAATGCCTTGCAGCCAGCTCTTCGCGGCCTCGCCATTGGCTTCGAGCCACGGGACCAGCGTGTCAGAGTAAACGGTCTCGCTAGCGCGATCTTCGCGGAACTCGATGTCATCGAATAATTCGCGATAATCAGGCGATGCGGAACCTTCACCCATTGGCAATTGCTCCTCTCAAAGATTTGACCTGCGCGACAGCGCACTCTTTGTTTTCAATAGCTTACAAAATTAGCCTTCGTAGCTCAATCGGCGTTGTAAATCTTAAGGGCAAGATCTAATAAAATCTATCGTGAATTATCGATGACGTAGTTCCGATTGCGACATAAGATAACTTCGTCCATCACCCCAGGCACGGAGAGGTGCTCATGGCAAAGCGCAAACCGAAATCTGCCGGGGAGCGAGCGGCTCTGATTTTAAACAAAGCTCGAAAGCATGAGACCACAGCTAGAAAGAGTTTGGATGCTGGCATGGAAGATGTTGTGGTGACGTTCCTCTTCCAAGCCTTCGAAAATGCAGTGATTGCTGCCGCCGCCGTTGCTGGACTCGTTAAGGCTCCGACTCACTGGCAACGTTGTGAACAGGCAACTGAGCTGGCTGAACAAGGCTTCCTGGAAACTGATGCCTCGGACCGGTTAGGCACTCTAAATACCAATCGAAAACGAATCGCTTACGACTACGAAGAAGATGATGACGAAGAGCTGGATTTGGAGGAGGCTCTTGAAGAATTGAAGGATTATCTTAAGGAAGTGGAGCAGCTTATAAATCGCGGCGGTAAGAAGATCAAAGATGTCTAGAGCGCAGAAATCGATCATAGACGAGCTCGATAGGGCGCTTTCGGCTGCGCCAGCGGATACCTTCATTCGTCGATCTGATACGAGTTTGGTTCTAATCGGTTCCGTCGCTCGGTCTCGCCAGCTTAAATACAGCGATATAGATGTCCTCTTGCTCAGTGCACGGCTAGTGTCAAAGACGCCTCACTTGCGAAACTTTGAATTCCATGTGTTCACGCCTGATAAGTTCGTAAGCCTTGGACTCGCGGGCGACGATTTTCCTAATTGGTGTGCACGGTTCGGAGTCCCAGTTTGGGGCAAAGTGGCCTGGAGCGGGGTATTAAATAAACTACAGGTTGCACCATGGCCAGATTGGCATAGGAAGATTGAAACTGCCCGCAAGCGATTAGTTTCTGCGGAGCTGTTCGCCAGGAGTCGTGATTATGAGGCTGCCCGGGAAGAACTACTCTTTGGCTATGACCACCTGAGCCGTGGCCTACTGCTTCAAGCAAAGTACTTTCCATATTCACGACCAGAACTCCCGGAGCAGATGCGTAATATCGACCGCTCGATCGGAGCGGGGCTACGCGAACTCGAATTACGGCGAGTGACGGTGCCTAAACTAAAGCGCCTCATCAGCGCACTGAAATCCCACATTAGAAATATCGCACCGGATCAAGCAGAGATTGCAGATGCACGTGTGAAGGAACTGATGTCTCCGCTTATATAACTAGGTGTCCCACTCAAGCTTCAGTTGCTTGGGGGCTCTTTCAATCCAGCATTAGATTTAATACGCATCCTGCTCCGGCGTAATCGGCAGCTTAATTGGCCTTTTGAGCCGGGCGGAGAGATCGAACGCCTTGGTCAGCATCAGCCGATTGTGGGCCTCTGCGGCGGTTGCATGTTGGGTCGGCAGGCCGAGGGAGACGCGGTTCAGCCACTGCTCGGTCTCGTCGCGCATGGGGCCGCGCAGCTCGCCCAGGGCAATGTCTCCCGGAGGGTAGCTGCCCATGAAATCGACGCGGCGCGAAGAGTCGGGATTGTAGCCTTCGCCCTGCGCCGTGCTCGTCGCCAGCACTATGTCGCGATGCGTATCGTCGATGGTCAGCACGCCCTGCGTGCCCACAATACCGACATCGAGGCTATAAACTGCGCCCGGCCACACCACCGGCAGCGCCCACGAGATTGTCGCCTGATAGATACTGCCATCGCTGAAGGTGATGACGCCCGCTGTGGCATCGATCCCCTTCCACTCCGGTCCCAGCGCCTTGTCAATCGAGCGCGCATAAATCTCCACCGGCGTCTTCGCCTCCATCATCCACATCACCACGTCGAGGGCGTGTGTGCCCGAGATCACCATCGGCGAAATCTTCTCCGGATGATCGGTGCGCTTGTAGTTGTCGATGGCCACCAGGCGATTCATGAAGGCGCGCGAACTCACCAGGGTGACGTCGCCCAATTGCCCGGAGCGCACTTTTTCTTTCGCCGCCAGCCAGCGCCGCCGAAAGCGTTGCGTATATCCCACCACCGCGTCAACGCCGCTGGCTTCAATGGCCTTCATGACGCACGCGGAATCCGCAAGATCGGTGGCCAGCGGCTTTTCGATCATCAGCGCGTGCCCGCACTCGGCCGCGGCCAGGATAGGGCCGACATGCAGATGTTCGTCCGTCGACACGATGACCGCCGTAACTTCGCTGCGCTTCACCAGCTCGCGATAATCATCGGTCACAAAGTCGGCGCCCACTTTTTCCGCCACCAGCTTGGCCCGCTCCGGCTTGATTTCAGCGATGCCGATCCAGTCCACCTGGGGATGCCGCGCCGCCACTTCTCCACGAAACAGACCGACGCGGCCTGCGCCAATAATGGCCAGCCCTATCCGCTTTGCCTTGCGATCTCTCATCACATTCCTCCGGCAACCATGCTATTTGCCTGGTTCTCCACAAGCCTTTACCCCTCGATCTTGAGCAGCCTGGCCGCGTTCGCCCCCAGAATCAACGACCGCTGGGCCAGCGGAGTCTTATTCAGCATCTGCACGGGCATGTCGTAGCCCATATCGTAGCAATAGTCGCTGCCCAAAACGACCCGGTCCGCTCCCACGTACTGGATCAAAAAAGCAAGCAGCTGCGGATTATGCGTGACCGTGTCGTAATGGAAGCGGCGCAGGTACGCCGTTGCCGGCTGCTTCATGTGCTTCAGCTCGGCGCGGCAGGCGACGCCACGGTCAAAGCGGCCTGAGAGCCACGGGAACGTCCCCCCGCCATGCGGCAACATGATCTGCAGTTTCGGAAATGCGTCCATGACCCCGCCGAAGATCAAATATGCCGCCGCCAACCCCGTGTCATACGGGTTGCCGCACAGGTTGCGCAGGTAGAAGCGCGCTGTCCGGTCCAGTCCCACGGTGTCCACCGGATGCAGAAAAATCGGCCAGTCAAGCGCTTCGCATTTGGCGTAGATGGGGAAGTACTGCTTGTAATCCATCTCCTGGCCCGCCGGCCAGGTGGACATGTAAACGCCGCGCATTCCGGCCAGCTTGCTGACGCGCTCCAGCTCGCCGAGCGCCAGCTTCGGGTCCTGCATCGGCAGCATGGCCATGCCGACAAAGCGCTTCGGATACCTGGCATGCGCCTCCACGCAGCTATCGTTGAAGGCTTCGGAGAGCGCCAGTCCCGCATCGGCGGGAGCCCAATACACCATGGGATTCGTCAACGACAGCGCGTGCACGTCCACGCCTTGTCTGTCCATTGCCTGCAGCCGCTCCGAGAGATCGACAAAGTTCGGCGAGAAAACCGCGGTGAACTTGGGCGTGTAAAACGTCACGTAGCCCTTATCGTTTTTTCCGACCTGAGCTCCCCACTTCGCCCCGTTCCTGGCAATCAAGTCGACCCAGGCTGGCGGATACCAATGCGCATGCGTATCGATAACCGGCTTGCGCGCGTCCACGCGGTTTTGCGCTTTCATCTGTGCAATTGGCCCGGCCAGTGAAACACCGCCGGCAATAGCCGAGCGAACCAGAAAATCACGCCTGTTCATGGATGCCTCGGTGAGAGCCTGCTCTACGCAGCTGGAAATGGATAATCTTTCGCGCAACACTGTAGTACACGGCCAGCCAAACCGCAATTGCAACCTGCGCTACGCCCGCGGCAGATCGCGGCGGCAGCCCATGTTTGTCCGGCATGACCGGAGGCAAAAAAATAACGGGAGCAACTAGGGCTGCTCCCGTCTCGATTTCCCTTCGCGGGCGCTGGCTACTTAGCCGCAGCAGCCTTCCCCAGCTTGGAATCGGGACTACCCAGCATGTCCTCGATTTCAGCGACTGACTTGTGGCGAGTC
>Ga0335078_10017312_pt1 | contig 10703 bp, 8 predicted proteins | sample Lox_Sample_32_FD_206711 | JGI IMG/M metagenome (GOLD analysis project Ga0335078, IMG submission 206711) | Soil microbial communities from Loxahatchee National Wildlife Refuge, Florida, United States - Lox_Sample_3.2 | ecosystem: Environmental > Terrestrial > Soil > Wetlands | place: USA: Florida... | reverse complement strand
CGTGCCGTCCGCAGACACCAGGATTGAGTCGCCGTCGAAGACAAGCTCGTCCTGCCCGCCGATCATGTTCGCGTAGGCGAGCGCGGCACCGGCCTCGCGGGCGCGCCGGACGCACAGTTCGAGGCGCACGTCGTCTTTGCCCCGCTCGTAGGGCGACGCGTTCGGCACCACGAGCAGGCCCGCTCCGGCGCGCGCGCATACTGCCACCGGCCCGCCTTCCTGCCACAGGTCCTCGCAGATCGCGATCGCGACGTCGACTGCCTGGCCGTCCTCGACCGGCAGCCTGAACACCGGGAGCGTGTTGCCGGGCACGAAGTAGCGGAACTCGTCGAACACCCCATAGTTCGGCAGATGGTGCTTGGCCGACGTGATGACCACGCGCCCGCCGTACATCAGCGCCGCAGCGTCCAGCGGCGCGCCGGCCGGCAGCCCGGTGCGCGGCGCCAGGTCGGCCCGCCGGTCCAGGTAGCCGGCGACTACCGCCACCTCGCCGAGCCCTTCGGCGCCCAGCCGCGCGGCCACCTCGTGCAGCGTCTGGATAGACGCGATCACGAACGATGCGCGCAGAGCCAGGTCCTCCACCGGGTACCCGGTGAGCATCATCTCGGGGAATACCACCACCCGCGCGCCGCTTCTCGCGGCCCGCCGCGTCCACTCCACGATCAGCTCAGCGTTTCCGACCAGGTCCCCGACCGTCGCGTTCACCTGGGCCATCGCGATCCGCAGCCTTGTCACGCTTTCCAGCCTAGGCCGCGTCATCACCTGGGGCGCGACGGGGCGGCGTGCCCTGCGTAACATGACTCACACGTATCGGTCGCGTGGACGGATGCGATGACGGAGCAGGGTAAGACATCGCCCGACGGCACTTTCACCGCTCCAGCCGCAAGCCCTTACCATCCGGCTGGCCGGTTGCCCGATTCCTGTAGGGGTAGTCCCTCTTCTTAGTCCGGCGTGCTGAATCCATAATGATGCAGGTCGGGTCGCCTGCAAGGAGGTTGTCAGACCGTGACGGACGCCCAGATATTCACCTCCAGGCTGAAGGGCCGTCCGCTGCTGGACAGCGAGAACCTGCTGATCGGCCGGATCCGCGACGTCGTGCTCCTGCCTGCCGCCGGCAGTGAGCCGCCGCGCGCGCTCGGGCTTGTAGTGCTATTGCAACGGCGCCGGATCTTCGTCAACCTCGGCCTGATCACGGAGATCTCGGTTGCCGGCGCGCACCTGCGCGGCGGCAACGTCGACTTGGACCGGTTCACCCGGCGGACCGGAGAGATGCTCGCCTCCGACCTGTACGGCCAGCGCACCGAGGCCGGGACCGTCGTCGACGTCGCCATCAGCCCGTCCGAGCAGGCTCGGCTTGGCTGGCAGGTCTCGGCGGTGGCCATCGCGCACGGCCGCGGCCTGCTGCACCGCGGCCCGACGATCGTGCCCTGGGACAAGTACCCTGAGCTCTTCCGGGCCGACCCGGATGCTGAGCAGCTGGCCAGCCTGCGGGAGCTGAGGCCGGCCGATCTCGCGAGCGCCGTCGAGGGCCTGCCGCAAAGCCGGCGCAGCCAGATCGCGGCCGCCCTGGACGATGAGGAGCTGGCCGACCTGCTAGAGGAGATGCCGGAACAGGACCAGATCCGGCTGCTAGCCGGCCTCGGACTTGAACGCACCGCAGATGTGCTTGAGGAGATGCAGCCAGACGACGCCGCGGACCTGCTGGCCGAGATGCCAGCCGAGCAGCGTGAACGGCTGCTGTCGGCGATGAGGGCCATTCAGGCCGCGGACCTGCGGCGGCTGCTGCGTTACGACGCGACGACGGCAGGCGGCCTGATGACCTCCCAGCCCCTCATATTCCCGCCGGATACGCCGGTCGCGGAGGTGCTGGCCCGGATCAGGGACCGGGATACGCCGGTTACCACGGCCGTGCAGGTGTACGTGTGCGAGCCGCCCATGGTGACGCCGACCGGCCGCTACCTGGGCACCGTGGGATTTCAGCGGCTCCTGCGCCGGGCACCCGCAACCGAGGTCGGCGAGTGCGTCGAGGGGAGCGTCTTCGTCCGGCCCGATATGCCTGAGCGGGAACTGGCCGCCCGGCTCGCCGCCTACAACCTCGTCAGCGTGGCGGTATGTGACGAGGACGGCCACCTTCTCGGCGCGGTTACCGTGGACGACGTACTAGATCACCTGCTGCCAGCGGACTGGCGGAGCAAGGGAGGCTAGAAAATGTCACGGATTCCGCTTCGCCTTCCTCTCGAGCGTGCCGATCTATCGGTCCCGCGCGGTACCCCGCGCATGGGCGCCCGATACGATGCCGACGCGTTCGGGCGCTTCTCGGAAGCGATTGCGCGGTTCCTCGGCACCGGGCGTTTCCTTTTCTGGCAGACGGTCCTGGTGATCGCCTGGATCGTGCTGAACAGCGTCGGCTTGGTCCAGCATTGGGATCCGTACCCGTTCATCCTGCTGAACCTGGCCTTCTCGACCCAGGCGGCCTACGCGGCGCCGCTCATCTTGCTGGCACAGAACCGGCAGGATGACCGGGACCGGGCCAGCATCGAGCGCGACAGGGAGGTAGCGTCACGCACCCAGGCCGACACCGAGTTCCTGGCCCGCGAACTCGCCGCGGTCCGCCTCGGACTGGCCGATGTAGTCACCACGCAGGACCTCGAGCGCTCGCTGTCCCGGCTGGCCAAGCTGATAGCCGACCAGCAGTTTTCGGCCCCGTCCGACTTGAGTAGAACGCCCAACGGGCAGTCAGCCGCCCAAGGAGCTGCGCCCGCTGCGGTCGACGGGGAAAAGGCATAAGAGAAACCGTATGTACTCACGTAGAGAAGAGTTGATGGGGCCCATTGCCTAGCCACGTGTGTCGGCTTGCTATCGCGGGTTCGTGCGGAGCAGGCCGTAGTGGGTCAGTTTGAATTGACTTAGTGCCGGATCAGGGTGCATCTGACCGGCTGAGGGTGCCGGGCGGGCGTGCTGCGGGGTGGGAATACAGCCGGGCTTCGGGCTGGTCGGCTGCCTGGTTATCCGGTGCGGGGCGGCGGATCGTGGCTGCGGAGGGTTTTGGTGCCGTCGGGGCTGCGGGCGGTGGTGGTGCCGTCGGGTTCGAGGGTGACGGTCCAGCCCTGCTGGTGGATCATGACCTGGTGGTGGTAGAAGCAGTAAACCCCGCAATCCTTCACGCTGGTGGGGCCGCCGTCGGCCTGGTGGATCAGGTGGTGGACCTCGCACGCGCACGCGGGCTGGTCGCAGCGGCCGGCCCACTGGCAGTGCTGATCGCGGAGGATGACGGCGGTGCGGATCGCGGCCGGGATGGTCGCGCTGTACCCGACATCCAAGGGCAGGGACGGGCCGGCCAGCCCGGCGCCGAGCTGCCGGCGGCGCAGGAACGACGCCAGCCCGCCAGGCCCGGAGACCAGGTCGACGGCCTTGCCGATGATCGCCTGGCAGATCGCCTCGCGCAGCGCGTCGCGGTCCGGGCCGCCGGGCTGCGGGGACGCCGGGCCGTCCGGCGGGGTCCCGGGCTCGCCGACGGCGGGGGCGGGCGGGGCGGGGTCGCGGTGGTCCATCCGGTCGAGCTGGACGCACAGCCGGACCAGGTCCTCCAGGGCGCCCGGGTCGATGTCGCCGGTGACGACGGGGACCAGGATCGCGTCGCAGGCCACCGCCCGGGCGGCCGGGCCGCCCAGCCAGGCGCCGCCATCGCTGCCGGTCACGCAGGCCGCGGCGCGGTGCGCGGCCCACCGGGCCGACGCCGCGGTGACCCACTGGTCGTGCAGGACCGACCCGCCGTCCATCGCGCGCAGCTCGGCCAGGCTGATGTGGACCAGCGCCTTGGTCGGGTGGCCCGCCCGGTCGGGCAGCAGCCCGCCGCTCAGCAGCCGTTTCATGGCCTCCTCGAGCGCGTCGTGGTAGCGCTGGACCCGGCTGCGGGTGTCGGCCACGCCGGCCGGCTTGGACAAGGCGTCCAGCACCGCGGTGACCATCGCGGCGCACCCAGGCGTGAGGTCACCATGCAGCACCCCGGCGCCGCCCAGGGTGGTGGCCAGGCGAAGGGCGCGATCTTCGGGACCGGGGCCGTCCTGGCCGCCGGGCACGGCCCGGGCGTAGATCTCGGTGGCCAGGCTGACCAGCTCGGCCAGCACCGCGCCGTGCAGCGCGGCCCAGATCAAGATCCCGTCGGCCTTGTCGATGTCCTCCGCGGTGGGCAGCTTGCCGGTGATCTCGCACAGGGCCTTGGCCCAGGATTCGGACAGGACGCCCGCGGTCATCGCGCGGGCGATCTTGGGGTGTTCCGCGAGGCGGTGCTGCCAGGCGGTGTGCGCCATCGCGGCGGCGCGGCTGATGTTGGTGCGGTGGATCAGCCAGGACCGGGTGACGTATTCCCCGTCGGCGGTGTAGTCCCCAGCGGCGGTGAACGCGCCCAGCACCCGGGCGTGCGCGGCGGTGGCGGCCGCGCGGGCCTGCTCGCAGGCCTGCAGGCACCGGGCCCGGTCGGCGGCCGGCATCGCGGCCGGGTCGGCGGCGGCCAGGTACCGGTAGCCGGCCAGGATCATGTCCAGCGCGTCGGAGGTGCCGGCGGGCGGCGGGATGGTGGCCGTCAACGCGGGTCACCTCCTTTCCCGGGACGCTGACTGTCTTGGAGCGGGTTCCTTTCCGGTAACTCGCGGGACGCATGTGGCGGGGTTGGCGAGCCACGGTCCGTTCTGATCAGATTGATCTTTTGATCTTCTGTTCGATAGCCTACAGGCGGCACCGACATTTCCGGCGACCGACACGCCGCGACGGCAACCCGGTAATATCCGGATTTGACGAAGGTCGGGCCGACGCGCAGACCCGGAAACGGCTGGCGCCCCGGGCCGGGCAGACGCAACCTGATGCGCCACTACGCCACTGCAAACTGACCCGCTATCGAGCACGCCATGTCGACCTGCGGGGTTTGCGGTTTAGATGCTGCCTGTGCCCGATCACCGGGGAAAGGGCGATGGCATTTTATTGCCTCGCCAGAAGGGCGCGGATCGGCAGAGGATAACAGCCATGAGCGAAACGACCCGGCGAGCCGACATGTTCACCGAGGACGGCAAGCCATCCGACGACGACCCACGGGAGCACCGGCAAAGGCTCGGCGACGAGCGCACCGCGCTGGCCGAATCCCTGCGCTGCCTGCGTCTCACGCTGGAGATGAAATGCGCGGGGCTTGATGCGGAGGCGATGGCGCGGCGTTCGGTCGAGCCGTCGACGATGTCACTGCTCGGGCTGGTGCGGCATCTAACCGAGGTGGAGCGTGCGACGTTCCGGGTGCTGATGGCCGGACAGGATATGCCCAGGCTGTACTGCTCCGAGACCGACCGTGACGGTGACTTCGACGGAGCTGTCCCCGACCCGTTGGTGGTCGCGGAGGCGTGGGACGCGTGGCGCGCGGAGGCGGATTTCGCCGCGCAATTCGTGGCTACGGCGCCCAGTCTCGACATCACCGGCGACGATCCCCTCAATCACCATGGCAGCGGCGGGGGGCAGTTGTCGCTGCGCGAGGTAATGGTCGGAATGATCGAGGAGTACGCCCGCCACATGGGCCACGTCGACTTGCTGCGCGAGCGGATCGACGGGCGCCTCGGTCAGTAGGAAGACAACGGGCCTACCGTTGCGGCCCTGGCGACTGCTGCAGGGTGCTTATCCCAGGTCAGAGACTCTATCGGTCCGTTGAATACGTGACCGCCCGAGCACCGGATCTTCGCGCTCTCCAGCGGCCCGTCCGTTGATTCCATCGTGTAGCGATACTCCACCACGGCAGGCAGGCCGCACCGCACGGTGCCGTGCGCGTCCATGTATGCCGGGCAGTCGAGGATCGTCAGGAAGGCGTCCATTTTTACTCCTGTATGACGTTCGTATATGGTTCGGCGCCGATCGGCACGGTCATGCGCTGTACGCACGAGCGCGGGCCGGTGGATCAGGACAATGCTGAAGTTGGTCAAGCCCCCGCCGAAGGCACCAGGAGCAGGTCCCGGTGCGGGGCGCTGGCGAACTAACTGGCCGGACGCTCGATGCTGTGCGCGGGCCGTGGCCGGCCCCGCGATGCTTCGACCATTGACGGTCCTCCCCGATTTCGTAACTCGTAGTCATTACGGCCGGAGGCGCGGGCGCCCCGATCTGATACGGCCAGCATCGCCGCCCGTGCCCGCACCGCGGATCGGCAGAACTACGTATTCATCCGCGCGGAAATTGACTACCTGGTTGCTGCGCGAGGATCAGTCGGCGTACCCGGCCAGGCGCCCGACCCGTCAGCCTGGCTCGGTGAAGTTGACCCGCCTTCGGCCCAGTCCCGGAAGACCTGCCTGAACTCCTCCGGTACCGGCAGATCGGGAAGCTCGGAATCGGGATCTCCGCCAAATCGGCGTTGGAGATAGGGAACGATGCTGCTGAGTCGGCCAAGGCACGGCGGATCCCGGTCCCGGATGGCCATGTCACCACCTTCGACCCGGATCGCAAGGATGGCCGCCCCGCCCAGACAGGCGGTGGCGTCCAAAGGCCCTGGTTCGCGAGCGGGCACTGCGGGCGCGGAAGCCTCCGGGTTGATGTCGGCAATCCACGTCATAGGGGCTTCGGCCCGCGGCAGTTCCGGATGATCCCGCAGATGCTCTCCGACGGCCCGGAGATCGGTGACGACAGTGGTGGCAGTGAACGCGGGCCAGCCCATCAGTAGGGCTCCAGCTTTCCGTGCTGTTCGGTCACGTGGCGGCGGTAGCTGGTCAGGAAGCTCGCCTCAGTGCGGAGGCCGGGCCGGGCGCTGAGCGCGGCAGTGTGCCGCTCGATCGCGCCCAGGATGGCGATCATCCGGCTAGCGAACGCCTCGGCGCGGATCTGGGCGAGATCCTGCGGCGCGTAGACGCTGATGCGGGCCACAAGGGCGCAGATCTGGTCGTCGTAGTAGCCGGCCATGACCTCGGCGGCCGGTCCTGTCTCGGGTGCGCCGAGGGTCAGGGTCAAGGCCACCACCCCGCGTGCGCGTGCCGCGTCGGCCTCTGGCGCGTCGGTCAGTCGGGCCGCCAGCAGTTCCTGCAGGGCCGCCTGAATCTCATCGCCGCCAAGGATCGCGGCGAGCTTATCCCTTAAGACCGGCGTCAGGCCCGGCAGGTCAGGAACCGACTCTGTGAGGCGGTACGTTTCGAAAAGTTGGGCGATCTCTAGATCGTTCGCCGGGCGGCGGCGCGCCTTGGCAAGCGCCGCGCAGATCCGCCGTCCCGTCACCGCGATCGCGTTGACCGCGGCACCGGTGACGACCTCGTCCGGGACGATCAGCACAGGCCCGCTCATGTAACCACGTGGAAACACTGGCCGGGCACACTCTGTCTACAGACGCACGGGGCTCTGCTTGACGAGGGGAACGTCTAAGGTGATAACCGTGGACAGGCAGGAAGAATTCGTGCTGCGCACGCTGGAGGAGCGGGACATCAGGTTCGTCCGGCTCTGGTTCACCGACGTGCTCGGCACGCTGAAGTCGATCGCCGTCGCCCCGGCCGAGCTCGAGGGCGCCTTCGCCGACGGGATCGGCTTCGATGGCTCGGCGATCGAGGGGTTCGCCCGCGTCTACGAGGCGGACATGATCCTGCGCCCGGACCCTGGCACGTTCCAGCTGCTGCCGTGGCGCGGCGAGAACCTGGGCGTGGCCAGGATGTTCTGCGACATCCTGCTGCCCGACGGGTCGCCGTCGTACGCGGACCCGCGATGGGTGCTCAAGCGCAACCTCAGTCGCGCCTCCGAGCTCGGGTTTACCTTCTACGCGCACCCGGAGATCGAGTTCTTCCTGCTGAGGGGCAAGCCGGGGCCGGGGGAGAGGCCGGAGCCGATCGACACAGGCGGCTACTACGACCACACCCCGCACAGCATCGCCCATGATTTCCGCCGGACGTCGATCACGATGCTGGAGTCGATGGGCATCTCGGTGGAGTACAGCCACCATGAGGGCGCGCCCGGGCAGCAGGAGATCGACCTGCGCTACGCCGACGCGCTGACCACGGCCGACAACATCATGTCGTTCCGGCTGGTGATGAAGGAGGTCGCGATCGAGCAGGGCGTCTACGCGACGTTCATGCCCAAGCCGTTCACCGACCATCCAGGCTCGGGGATGCATACCCACGTGTCGCTGTTCGAGGGCGACAGGAACGCGTTCTACGAGGCAGGGGCGGAATTCCAGCTGTCCAAGACGGCTCGCGCGTTCATCGCCGGGCTGCTGCAGCACGCACCGGAGATCACCGCCGTGTGCAATCAGTGGGTGAACTCCTACAAGCGGCTGTGGGGCGCGGAGGAGCGCACGGCGGGCGCCGGCGGCGAGGCCCCGGCGTACGTGTGCTGGGGCCACAACAACCGGTCGGCCCTGGTCCGGGTGCCGATGTACAAGCCGCAGAAGGGGAACTCCACCCGGGTCGAGTTCCGTTCCCTGGACGCCGCATGCAACCCCTACCTGGCGTTCGCGGTGATCCTCGCGGCCGGCCTGAAGGGCATCGATCAAGACTACGAGCTGCCGCCGGGCGCCGAGGACGACGTGTGGGCGCTGACCTCCGCCGAACGCCGAGCCCTCGGCATACGGCCGCTGCCCCAGGACCTGGACCAGGCCATCAAGGCGATGCAGGACAGCGAGCTTGTCGCCGAGACGCTGGGGGAGCACGTCTTCGACTTCTTCCTCCGCAACAAGCGCGAGGAATGGCAGGACTACCGCCGTCAGGTCACCGAATACGAACTCGGCCGCTACCTCCCCATGCTCTAGGCCAGCGGCCCGATGAGCACGGCGCCGACGTCGGCGGTGACGGTGATGTCGTGCGGCGACGAGGCGCTCTGCGGAACGCTGACCGTGGCCTTGCCCAGATGGTCGGTCACGGAGACGTTGTAAGACGCAGACCCCGGAACTCGCAGCGTGATCGCCCCGACCCTGGTCACCGCCTGGACCGTGGCGGGCGCGGCGGCGAAGGCGGCGCTGATGCCGCCGACATCCGTGGTCAGGCTGACGATCGAGGCGGTCAGGCCGGTGGCCGAGATGGAACCGGCCTTCACCGTGGCGGTCACCCGACCGCCAAGCCCCGTCAGCCGGATCGACCCGGCGTCCGCCGTCGCCTGTACCGTCACGTCGCGCGGCACCCGGACGACATACGCGACGCCGCACACGACCTGCACCGGGCACGAATACGTGACGGTGAGCGTCCCGCCGCTGACGGCGCGGCTGGTCACCGGCGGCGTGCTGGAGTACTCGGCCTCCTGCGTGACCGACACCGCCGAACCGGCCGAGCCGCCGATCACCGTTACGTCGCCCACGTGACTGGTCACGACCACGCTGCTTACCGCCCCGGAGACCCGGTAGACGGTCGTCAGCCTATGCGTGCCAGGGACCGAGAAACCCGAGCTAGGAGTCGTGGTAGAGACAGGAACGACGGTCGCCGAGGCCGCCGGACCGGCCGTGCTCCCCGCATGGCATCCGGCCAAGACGAGCACCAAGAAGCCAGCAGCCACCGGCACTCTGTACATAACCCATAAGTACCCGAAACGGCCCGGTTAGTCCTCGAAGCGTCCGCCCATGTACTTGGCCAGGAACTTCTCGGCGGCGGCGTAGAACTTCAGCCGGTTCTCCGGCTTGGCGAAGCCGTGCCCCTCGTCGGGGAAGAGCATGTACTCATAATCGATCCCGGCGTCGGCGAGCGCGGCCACGATCTGCTCCGACTCGGCCTGCTTGACCCGCGGGTCGTTGGCGCCCTGGGCGATCAGCAGCGGGATCCGGATGTCGCGCGCCCTGGACAGCGGCGACCGCGACCACAGGAACTCCTTGTCCGTCTCGGGGTTGCCGACCCGCTTGTACAACTGCGCGATCATCGGCTTCCAGTACGGCGGGACCGTCTCCAGCAGCGTCTGCAGGTTCGACGGACCGACGATGTCCACCGCGCAGCGGAACACGTCGGGCGTGAACGCCGCGCCGACCAGCGCCGCGTAGCCGCCGTAGGAACCGCCGTAGATCGCTATCCGGTCCTTATCCGCCCACCCTTGCTGCACTACGTAGTCGACCGCGTCCAGCAGGTCGTCGTGCATCTTGGCGCCCCACTCGCGGTCCCCGGCCGAGACGAACGCCTTGCCGTAGCCGGTCGAGCCGCGGTAGTTCACCTGGACGGACATGTAACCCCTGTTCGCCATCCACTGCGCCTCGGGATTCCAGCCCCAGGTGTCCCTGGCCTGCGGCCCGCCGTGCACGTCGATGACCGCAGGCAGTCCGGCGCGCCCGCCGTCGACGGGGAACGTCACGTACCCGTGCACGGTCAGCCCGTCCCGCGCCGTGAACGAGAACGGCTCCATCCGGGCCAGTTCGTAACGCTCGAGCTCGGGCCTGCTTGTGAACAGGAAACTCCCGGTGCGGCTGGCCCGGTCGTAGGAGAAGTACTGGATCGGCCCCGCGTCGTCGGTGAAGGCGATCAGCCAGGTCGTGTCGGCCTCGTCGCGGCCGGCCAGCATCGGGTCGCCGGAGTGCAGCGCCCTGATCGCCTTCAGGTCGGCATCCAGCGCCGGGTCGAGCACGTGGTACTCGATACGGTCCTTCAGCACCAGGACGACCTGCGGATCCCTGGTGTCCGGATGCAGCAGCGCGCCCGCGACGTCCGCCTCGGGATCTTCGAACAGCACCTGGGTGTCGCCGGACGCCAGGTCGATCCTGACCAGTCGGCCCGTGTCCACACCGATCGAGCTGATGG
>Ga0335078_10017311_pt1 | contig 10704 bp, 10 predicted proteins | sample Lox_Sample_32_FD_206711 | JGI IMG/M metagenome (GOLD analysis project Ga0335078, IMG submission 206711) | Soil microbial communities from Loxahatchee National Wildlife Refuge, Florida, United States - Lox_Sample_3.2 | ecosystem: Environmental > Terrestrial > Soil > Wetlands | place: USA... | reverse complement strand
ATCCCGCATATCCGCCATATACCCGAAACTGCTTTTGCGTCTTGTGAGCGCTTATCATGCGCTCAAGCGTGTTCAAGCTCAAACTGACGTATACGTTCACGAACACGTTTTCTGACTCTTCCAGCTTTTCATCGGACCGGATAAGCATAAGCATTTGCTGACCCTCAACGGGTCCGCCGTAATAAACGACGTCGGATCGCTGCTTCAAGCCCGGCACGGATGGGAGCATCTCGACGAGGGGCACCTTTGTGGGCCGGTTGATGATGAGACCGGTTGCGCCAGCTGCGGCGTTGTAACCGATGAGCAGGACGACGGTCTCTTGGAACCAAGGATCGGCGATGGAGGGGCTGGCAACAAGGAATTTCCCTTTGGCGAGGAGCGCATCGCCGCTAGGAGGAGGTTCAGGGAAAACTCGCGTGTCGGGTGTCCTGACCGTTGACGAATCGACATGTGCCACGGCCGGAGCCAAACCTGCCGGGAAGAGGGACAAACCAACGACAAACATGGTGGCGATGATGGCGGCAATTATAAATGGCGCCTTTTGCATTGATCTGAAAATTCCGGAAAGGATAGCCATATTCGTATGCACCCTCAGTCGGTCTAATACTTTCAGCTACGATAAAGGGTAACAAAAGAATGCAAAGGTGTCAATGTTTGCGGTAGAGATGGGCTCCCGGGACGATTACAATACCTGCAGGACCGGCAAGGAAGACAGAAGGGACGCTCCATTGTAAACGAATTGAGGGTATAACGTTTACCGATTCAGATTGTAACTTTATTTATATATTTAGAAAAATAGAAAACAACAATAGAGGGAGGACATTTGACTAAAGACTTCAACAGAATTATTCAATTTCTTTGTGATCCTGGCGATTTGGGATCCACAAAGTTGCAGGGCCGGGCTACCGAGGATAATACAGATTACAGGGTTGTAACATGCTTGGAGAAAACTTCAAACGATGCCATGACGTCCCGACATCGCCAGTGGGTTGAATAGCATACATCCCTGCCAGGTGGCAAAAACTACCGCCATCGAAGGGAAAGCAGATCCTGTTTTATGCAGGCGGTGCCGATCTTCATAATTATTGCGTTTGTCGGACGAGCCGATAAAAATCCGAGAAGCCATTCCAGCTGCCTCGAAAACGTATTCTTCTCCGACGTTAAAGAGCTTGGCGCACCATTTATTTCCATGAGTCAAAGTGGAGTGTTGCCATGATTTCATCAGAATATGCTTCTAAGATCGGCAGTAGTTTAGCGAACACCAGATTTTCTCTAATGTGAGGTGGTAATCGTGCTTAAATTATCGACATTATCTTATCTGCATCCCAGGCCCATCGAATTTATCGCCCCTCTCCTAACAGACGCTTGATTCTTTGCTGATTAGGATGAACCCCGTTCAACATGGAATGACCTCGCTGTTTCGACGGCTGTGAATAAACCAGGATGGACCGACCAGTAATGAGCGTCGCGTCCATCCTGGCATTCCAGCTAATGACTTAAGCTTTCAACTTCGCAAGTCTGAAGAAATCGATGAGAAATAGAGCGACACCTACAGCAAACCCCCATGCCGAAACCCAAAACACGGCATACCATAATTTCATGTACCCTTGGGTCGTGAGGAAATCCATGCCCAGCACTCTCTGGAAGTAAACCTGCACGATACCTGCAACAGCAAGGGACAAGGCCATAAGACCCATGAAGGAGCACATGAACCAAAAGGACTTGATCCCAAGTGACTGTTTGAAATTCGGCAGGCCTTTTAATTGCGGCATGGCGAAATAGAACATCGTCAGGTTCAGCATGGCATATGCGCCGAAAAACGCGAAATGTCCATGCGATGCCGTTATCTGGGTGCCGTGAGTCCACCGGTTAATCTGTGGCAACGTATGGGCAAAACCCCACACCCCTGCGCCGAAAAAGTGCATGACCGCGCACCCAACGGCCCAATAGAGGGCTACCCTGTTCGTAATCTCTGTCCTCCGTTCCCGCACTACACGAAGGGTATCGATCACCATGAAGAGGATCGGCAGTGGTTCAAGGGCGCTGAAGATGCCTCCCCACCAGAGCCAGTAGTTAGGTGTTCCAATCCAGTAGTAATGATGCCCTGTACCCACAATACCGGTGAACAAAACAAAGCCGACCTCGATATAGAGCCACTTTTCGACGAGTTGTCGATCGACGCCCGTCAGCTTCATAAGCATGAACGCCATGATCGCGCCGGTAATGAGCTCCCAGGCTCCTTCTACCCAAAGGTGGATAACCCACCACCACCAGAAGTACTGGTCCGAAAGGTTCTTCATGAAGAATACGCCGAAGAGAAACATCCCTGCAAGCATGACCAGTCCGCCCAAAAGCACGCCTTGGATCACAGTCCATTTCTTTGTCTTCATCATGGTCATGAAAATGTTATAGAGGAAAATCAGCGCCACGATGACAATCCCAAACTTAAGTACCGTGGGTTGCTCCAAAAATGGCATACCCCACGTCCAGCCGAGCAGATAGCCCACAATTGCCGTGACACCGATGAGCGCGAACAGTATAAGTTGAAAATTCGCAAGCTTTTTGCTGTAGATCTCGGCATGCGCCTCTTCCGGAATGATGTAGTATGTACCGCCCATAAAACCGAAAAGAAGCCAGACCACGAGTAGGTTGATATGGATTGCCCGCGCGGTGTTAAAGGGAATGATGTTGATGAGCGGGTCAAAATCCCATACGTACTTGGCGCCTGTAATCAAACCGAAGACGATCTGGAGCCCGAACAGAACTGCTGCAATCACAAAATAATTTAGAGCAATCTTCTGCGATTCGTATTTCATCTCATCCCTCCTTAGCGCAGTCCTGCGAGATAGCCCGCTAGATCGTCAATATCTTTCGGGGCAAGCTTCGAAAAACCTGGCATGATGGAATTGGGGTTATGCGATTTCGGGTCCCTTAGTTGGGCCTCGATCCAAGCTTTGTCTCTCTTGCTGCCGACCTTGGTCAGGTCAGGACCAACCTTACCCCCCACACCGTCCAACATATGGCATGCTGAACATCCCTGCGCCTTGTAGACAGCTTCGCCCGGGCTACCGGAGGTCACTGCCGTAGCCAAAAGAGGCTTCGGAGGCCAGTTGTTCGTATCAATCCCATTCACCCACGTGAGGAAGGAGACCACATCGGCGACCTCCTGGTCCTGAAGGTGAAGGTTCGGCATCTTCCTGGCGTTTGGCCATACTTTCTCAGGGTCTTTCAGGAATCTGGTGACCCACTCGGTATCGCGATAGCTCATCACCTTCGTAACATCAGGAGCATAATAGCCTCCGATGCCGAGAATCGTATGGCAGTCGTTGCAATTGTATTTCTGCCAGACCCACTTGCCTGCGACGACATTGGCATTCATCTTCTCTTCCCTGGTTCTCTTCGGCATCTGCACCAAAGAGTCGTAGGAGAGGACCAGAAATATTACAGCTGAAATCGCTGTGCCCCAGATAAAAACCGCTTTTGCCTTCGACAGAGTCATGACTCCTCCTTTCAACCAAAAAGAATTATTTCGTTCTCTGATGTTTGGCGCTTCTATACGCTCCAGGTTATAGCCTGGGCAGTTAGCTATCGCATCTTGCAAATTAGAGATTTTACATTCATCCTCGTCGACTACCGTGGAATTGTTGGCAACGTTTATGTCGAATACCTAAGATAAAACTACAGGATAATGACCGCAATCGATGCAATGATTCCACGATATTTAATTCTTCGCAAATAGGCTATGATTCATATCATAACAGCAATCAGGAGGGAAAACCAGTTATTGAATAGATTTAAATATGCATGCATTTTTGAGTGAACATTAGGTGATCCATTGTTCAGAGCCTAGCAGTAATACATTTTGTAACGGATATATGCTGATTGAGACTGTTGTCCGCGCTATAGACTGGAGATATTTAGGATTGTTGTTAATGAATTCGGACTGAGTTTTATAATAAGGAAGGACACCACCTTTGAATCGGATTATTTAAAGACTTCTTGTTTGCAGATTTCGATAGACTGTTACCACCATCGCCACAGTGCTATAATAAAAGTGATGACGAACACGAGGACGAGGTTCATGTATGCGAAAAAATAGAAGAGCCGTACGTGGAAAGGCTGTTTAGGCTTTTCTCCCGAAGCGAGTAGTTTTCCCACTTGGGGCATGGCGAGAATCTTATCATCTCCATGCGGAGCTGTCTTCAGGATGCCCGTCAGGTCGCTGCCTGCCGCGTGTTTTGTCACATGGGAACCGTTCTTCCAGAGTCTGCTCTTTGTTACGTCATAGATGATCTCATTGTAGGCAACGTATGCGGGCCGCCCCTCCTTCCCATCAAACTGGCTGAGGCCGTCAAGGCTACAAGTCCCATTATCTATCGCAGAGGCAAGAGACTTCTGTTTCCTTAATTTTGGACCGATAAATATGGTGACGATGAGTGCGCTCGAAAGCATGACCATGAACAGCAAGATCTTGATGCCCAGAAGGATGCCGAAGCGCGTGGTGAAAAACATGTCCCACGATGATATCCTAGCAATGGTTAAAAACGTTCCGGTTATCAAGAGCGTGACCATCGACAGCCAGCCGAGCCTGAGTTCGCCCTTGGGGAGGCCCTTCGAGGCATACGCGGGCTTTAGCAAAATATGAACGTACATAATCGTCCCGAACCATACAATGGCAGCGAGCAGATGGAGATACCCGATGAAGAGTCGGAAGATATGCTGGGTAATGGTAAGCGGCCGGTAGAGACCCTTGAATTTCATTTCGCTAAGGAATTGCTTCCCTTGTTCGGTGAGCGGACCGCCGCCGGTCACATTGACGTGACAATGTTTGCACTCGAACCCGGTCTGGCGTGCATACTCTGGAGTCGCAGAAGCATGAATGGTGAAAAGGACAAACATACCGAGAAGACAAATGAGTATAATATATTTGGATAATTGTCTGCGTCGCGTACTAGACATGGAGGCAATTATAATAAAACCGGCTTCACTTGTACAGTTCATAAATTTAGAAAGAGTTATCCTGGAATATTGTTTGAAGACTACTCGCGAGTTTGCCGTAGAATTTTATGCTGACATTTTCTACTAAGTTGATTATTTATAATTTATGAAGTTAAAGTAAATGGCATCAGAGATGCTGTGACAAAATATCACATGAGTCTCTAAGTGCAAGTTGTTTTGCAACAAGAGGTATATTCCTATCTTACAAAAATGGAATCTATAAAAGTGAAAATTACCCCTAAACAGGTTTCAAAGAGTTGCAGGTGAGTGATTATGAACCAATTAGCTATTTTTTCCCAACCTGTACTAGTCGAAAGTAGTGCACTCCCAACTGCCGTTTAATATAATAGTCGGCGTTATCGCGACGGCATCGGTCTTTAAGTCGAAACGGATCATCGACCACATAATTCATTCCGATGAATTCGTACTCATGAGCTATGTATTTTCGTTGAGCGATGTTAATGATGTGTGTAAACTTGTTGCACGTCTCGTCGAATTTCCCATCAAAAGTTCTAAGGGCGTCGTTAGCTAGAAAACAAATATATGTGGTGCTGGCACGTTCATATTCTACAAAGTGTTCTGAAAGAAAACCATCAATAAAATCGCCCTGCTGCCTAAAGAGATCTCCATCTTTTTTGGGAGCATATCGCCGCCATTAATAACGATATCCGCTTTTACTTCCTGTGCAATTTTTAAAAGCCGATTATACTTGCGGACAATGCCGTGGAGATCGGTCACATATAGGAGTTTCATTTTAAAATAATCCAAGTGTTATGAATGGCGGTGCTTGTCCATGACAATGAGCATGCCGCATAGAGTTTATACGATGAATATATGTCTGATTCTATGAGTTGTCAATGATTCGGATTGGGTTCAGATTGTGTATGTCAAATGGGCATATAGAATGGGTCTTTGCGGTAATGTTAATAAATGCAGCTTCAGTCCTTTTGTGTTACACAGAATGGCAACGAAAACCGATTCAGAAGAAAGAGGTTCGACTAATAGCTTCAAACAGAATTCCTCATTTTCTTTGTGATTTAGTTCTCTGGGCCCCACCTACAATCCTGCACCCGCGGTTTACATGGTTATTCTGAGAAATTCGAGCTGAAATATGCATTATGATAAATAGATACACGGGCACGAATATCAATTTCGCGGAGCAGGGCACCGGTCAGCTCTGGATGCTAGTGAATGAATAAAAGAGAAGAACATCAACAGTAAAGACCTGCCCTTGTGATGTTTCCTTCTAACATCAGCTACTTCGCTCCAAACGTGCTCTTTGGCTGATGGTCCTTCTTCTGCTGCGCTTCATGCTCATGCTTAATTATTTGCTGCTTCTGACTCTTTTCTTTGCCCTTCTTGCCGCCCTTGTCTCCCATTGTGCGCCTCCTTTTTGCACCTGCCTATAGTGCATGTAAGCAGTATACCATATTTTTTACTTTCTATTAGTTGCAGAGGATAGACTGGGAGATGAATTGTATTATGAAGTTAACAGATCCGCCGTCGGCACCCTCTATTTAAAAGGACAGAACAAGCTACATTTTTGGGAGTGCCGGCGGTGAATGTTAAAGTGCAATGATATTTTCCCCGTAGGGCAGAAACCCTTTTCGGCATCCTGGCATAGTAGGATTTGGAGACTTGCAACGTTCAACTCGAAGCAGAGTATTCGCCCGGTTTACGTTCGTAGCACTCTCGACCTACAAGCTTGTATTATCCACTATTTGAAACTATCAACGATTACGGTTTGTTAACTTACGCAAAAGCGGCTCGGCTGAGGGGCGCATTTATTGCAAGCCTCGCGATGGTTGGCCGGCATCGGTAAGATTAATACAGACGATCTATTATCCTTTGCGGCAATGCTTATGATCACCTTTCCCTATCAGTTTAGCCTCACAAAAAGCGAAGTTAGAACTATAGACTGCTATCGTTTATTAACTGCCAGCAATAATTTCTCTACTTCCAGAGCTGGCAAAGGTTTATAAAAATAATATCCCTGTATAGTGTCACACTTTAAAAGACGGAGAAATTTCCACTGCTCTTCCGTTTCGACGCCCTCGGCTATTGTTTTTATTTTAAGTGAATGCGCCATGGCGATTATCGCAGTTATGATTGATGCCGTATCCGGGTCGGTAGTTATATCTCTGATAAAAGAGATATCGATCTTGAGGTTGTCAACGGCAAATCTCTTAAGATAACTTAAAGAAGAATAGCCAGTTCCAAAGTCATCGATGGATAAGGATATCCCGTTCCTTTTAAATTCATCCAAAACGGAAATAGTAAAATCTATATTTTGCATGAACGCACTTTCCGTTATTTCGAAAGTGATCAGATCAGGTTTTATAACAATCTCCTTGAACAGCCTGTTTATGGTTTCGAGTAGATTGTCCTGTCTGAACTGTATTAATGACAAATTAACCGACACGGGAACAACGGGCAATCCTTTTAGTTCCCATTCCTTGATTTGTCTAAATGATTCCTCCAATATCCATTGTCCTACGTCTATTATCATGCCGGTATCTTCAAGGATAGGGATAAACTTGCCTGGGGGGACTAAGCCCTGGTCTGGGCTCCTCCATCGTATAAGAGCTTCCATTCCAACCATGCGTTTTGTATCAGTGTCCACATAAGGCTGGTAGTAAAGCACAAACTCCTTGTGTTTTAGCGCGTTGAAAAGCCGTCTCTCCATCATGAGCATCTCAGATGCCTTATTATCGATGGCAGGTGTGTAGAATAAGTAGTTTTTTCTTCCTTGTTCTCGGGCTTTGCCGAGAGCCAATGTCGCATTTTTTAAAAGATCATTAGCCGTCCTCCCATCTTCCGGGGATATCGCAATACCCATGGTGACCGTTGTAACGATCTCATTACCCATTATGTTCATGGGTCTAGAAATATCCTTCATAATATCGTCTGCGACAAATATAATATCATCGGCATCCGCTACGTCTACAAGAGCTATTTCAAACTCATCATTCCCGAATCGCGCTACCGTATCTCCTTCGCGGACAGAAGCTGAAAGCGTTTTCCCAATTTCGATTAGAACTTGATCACCGATTTCATATCCCAACGTATCGTTTACAAGTTTAAACCTGTCAATGTCGATGCTCAAGACCGCAATATGCCTCTTGCTATAATCCAATCTTGAAATGCTCTGTTCAAGTCTATTCAGAAAAAGACTTCTGTTTGGCAGGCCAGTCAGGGCATCAAAATAGGCAAGGTAATTAAGACGATCTTCAAGCGCCTTTAGCTGTGTCAAATCCTTTGATGTCACAACGAAGAATGCTATTTCGCCATTATCATTCTTGAGTGGGGTAATGGTATGGTACATTTCAAAGATCTCGCCGGTTTTCTTTCTATTTCTTACCATTGCACTAAACGTGCGGCCGGACAGAATGGTTTCCCATAATTCTTTATACAGCCCCTGATCGTGGCTGGTCGACTTGAAAATCCGAGGATTTTTACCAATCAATTCTTTTTTGGTATATCCGGATATCCTCTCCACCGCTTTATTTGCATACGTAATATCACCATTTTTATCCGTGATCAGAATCCAGTCTGATGATTCCTCGGCAGCGACTGAGAGTTTTCTCATCTCCTCTGTGGCACGCATTTGTTCGGTGATCTCCCGCCCGTAGACATTAACATATTGCGCATCCTTGACGTATACCAAATTTAATACATATGTAACTTGGTCACAGACGACCTGGATTTCTTGGGTCGAGTCCGAGCCGTAAATGTGTGGAATGCGGCCCAGTATGTCATATGAGATAAATTCCGACTAGAGACCTCTCTGCCAGATTTCTAAATTTGTCTTCTGATTCCCTGAGGGCTTCTGCCTGCTTGTGCTCTGTGGTGTCTTGTAACGTTTCGATGGTTGCGATTAACTCACCTTTGCTGTCGTATACAGGGGCAGCGTCGAAGAGGAGGAATCTGTCCTTGCCGTTTAGATTTTGATACCAGCCTTCCGCATACAGTGCACCCGGTGACAGAGCGGACTTTCCATAAATCGGATATAAGTTCGGCAATTTGCTAAAATCACCATCAAGCACAATGTCAGAGAGGCATGGCCGTTTATGGTCATAAAATGCTTTCCACTGGTTGTCCGTTCCAATCATTTGAGAGGCTGGAAAGCCTGTGAGCTCAGTGCATGCCTTGTTCCAGATTAACACCTGTGGTCCGCATCCAGGACAAAGGTAGCAACCGCGGAATGTTCTATCAAAGTTTCGGCAAACTTTCGATCTTCCTGGGGGAGTTCATCAGCACGCTTGCGGTCAGTCATGATATCCTCGCCTCTGCGAGTCTACTAAGCGAACATACAATGATTTTAACTTCGGATTTAAAAGAGATTAGATATAACCCATGATCATATCTCTGCTTGGTTGCGCTTCTCATTTGTTGAAAAATGCTCGTTGATATCTTTATAACTCCTTGACTAAGCCCAGAGTATTACAAACCATTTCAGGCATGACCGGATACCTTGAAACGGGTCGTCGAACTTCTCATCTCTGCGGTGACCTTTGTCAGATGGTTCACCTCGTCCATAACGCCATCCGAGAGGCCCCTTATCTCTGCGGCTATAGTGGACGAGCTCTCCGAGATATTTGCCTGATCTTTCGCCGTTGCAGACTGCTGCTCCACCGCCGTCGCAATTGAGGTGATCTGGTCTTTTACCTGCTGTACGGTAGTGACAATCGAATCGAGGGAATTGCCGACCGTGCTGATGTAACGCGTCGCTTCCACAACCCGGCTTGACGCATCTTCCATGGACTTTGTTGTCATGTTGGATTCCTGCTGCACGGCGAGGATCTTTTCCGATATTTCCTTCGTTGCGCCGATGGTTCTCTCGGCAAGTTTTTTCACTTCATTCGCCACGATGGCAAAGCCCCTTCCCTGTTCTCCGGCTCGGGCCGCCTCGATCGCGGCATTGAGTGCCAGAAGATTCGTCTGGTCGGCAATGGAATTTATTACGGTGACGATTTCACCAATCTCACCAACCCGCTTATTTAACTTTTCCACCATTGTGGAGAGCTCAATGGTGGATGAATATACTTTGTTTACGGTCTCAACCGCGCCAATAGCCACCTGTTTCCCTTCCGTTGCTACTTTCATGCCGTTCAACGAGGTTTCGGAAGCCACTAAAGTGTTTCTCGAAATGTCAGAGATTGTCTCGTTCATCTGCTCAGCTGCCTGCGCTGCCTGGGTTGCCCGGGACGCCTGTTCCTGCGCGTCTTGGTCGGTCTTCTCTGAAATGGTTCTGAGAGAATCAATCGCCGTCACAATTTTATTCGCATGCTGAAGCACGTCTCTTACCATGCCACTGATAGATTCCACCATCTTGTTCAGGCGTGCAACGAGAAAGCCTACCTCATCGTCCCCCTTATAGTCTATCTTCACGGTAAGATCACCGTTACTGATGGCATCAAGTTTGTCGTTCATCTGTCTGAGGACGGCTACGGGTCTTGTTATGCTTCGTGCGACTGGCCAGGAAATCAAGATGATAAGGCACATACCTACACTGACGTAGAGAGTATACCGTTTAGCTTCAGCCCAGAAAATGTCGTTCAGGTCGTCTATATAGATGCCGCTGCCAATCACCCAGTTCCAAGGCGCGAACTTTTTTACAAAAGAGAGTTTGGGATAAAGTTCCGTCGTGACGCCTCCCCCCTCAAGCGGTTTCGGCCAGTCATAGGTTACAAAGCCAGATCCCTT
>Ga0335078_10017310_pt1 | contig 10704 bp, 8 predicted proteins | sample Lox_Sample_32_FD_206711 | JGI IMG/M metagenome (GOLD analysis project Ga0335078, IMG submission 206711) | Soil microbial communities from Loxahatchee National Wildlife Refuge, Florida, United States - Lox_Sample_3.2 | ecosystem: Environmental > Terrestrial > Soil > Wetlands | place: USA: Florida... | reverse complement strand
TGTCGTCCCGCTTGCTGAAGAAGAATTCTGCATTTCCTGCTGTTCAGCGAAGCGGGCACGGGCTTCTGCGTACTCCTGCGCGTGCCGGAGCGCGGAGTCTACCCGTTGGGCATCTTCCGGCTTTTTCGCCAGCTTGGCTGCCTCTTGCAGGACCTTGACCGCGTTCGCCGGCTGCTCCATCTCCATAAAAATGTTGGAGATGTTGATGCGATAGCCGATATCGGCGGGATCCAGACTAACCGCAGTGACGCCCATGAGCCGGGCCTCGTCCAAATTCTTGTGCTGCATTCCCAGAAACGCAGCCAGACGGTCAAATGCTGGTGCGAACGACGGGTTCAGCTTGATGGCGGCGCGCAGACTTTTTTCTATTTGATCCGGTTCGTTGTCGCCGCTCATCATGGCCATCGAGGCGAAGTAGTAATGCGAGAGATAGCTCTGCGAATCGAGTTCGACGGCCTGCTTATACCAGTTCGTGGCCTCGGGAATGTGACCCTGCCGGAACTCGAGATAGCCTTTGGTCTCATGCGCCAAAACATTTTTCGGATCGACTACAAGCAGATGATCGAGCAAGGCTTGCGCATCGGCAGCACGCTGGTTATACGCCAAAAAGTCGGCGCGGATTGCGTCCGCCTGTGGCAGCGTCAGCGCTTGAACCTTGAAGGCCGAATCATCGACTGCGGTTGAGGTGAGCATCCTGATGCCATGAAACGACTGCTGGCGGATATAGTCTTCCAGCCCTGCTTGGAACGGCTTCAGATCGCCGAAGGTGCGCGAGGCAGCCTCGACCGAATCCACGTTCTGTGAAATCAAAGTCAGGTATTCGCTCAGCCGGCGTTTCTTCTGCTGAAAATCCGCCATATAGATATAGTGCGTGAGTGCCCACGACTCGGCATAGAAAATCGATCCCTTTTTCTCTTCGTGGTAGTAAGGCGACTTCTCATCCACCGCGAACAGAGTAGCCAGAGGAAGCAGCGTATTTCCACGCAGCCATTGCAGGTCTGCCGCGCTGGGTTCACCGAGCAGCGCCTCTTTTTCCCGGATTTCGGTATTCTCGTAGAACTCCGCCAGCCCTTCGTTCAGCCAGAGAGGCATCGGTTCCCTGGATTTGCTGATCAGGAAATGTGTGTACTCATGATAAATGACCGCATAAGGATGATCGCCTTCCGCATCGAGGCGCATGAGCACATAATTCTTCTCGGCGGTGCGCAAGAACAATCCGCCCAATTTCAGCGTCCCCTTCGCCAGGTAGGCTTCCGGTTCCAGCGCCCGAAAGCTCTTTTCGTCCCGGACAGCAAGCACGACGATGGGAGCCTCGGAATCGACATTCAGTTTCGGAAATTCGACATGGAACACCGAACGCATGCGTTCAAACTGATCCGCAATGCGACGCCCCTGCTTTTCATTGGAGTTGGTGACGACGATGAAATGCGGGCTCTGGACTTCGAGCCAGTTATCCTGCTTCTCGCAAAACGTGGGCAGGGAACAAATGAAGAGCCATACAAACGGCAGAAGGATGCGTCTGGACATAACCGCGTGACTACAGATATAGGCGTTCTGTGGCTGTGTCAAGGACCAAGAAGAGCCACGATTAATCGGCTAAAAGTCCGGCGGCCTCTCTCGCACGACTCCAAATTCGCGCTCCAGCGCGATGCCTACCGTTCCCAAGGTTCCTTCGTCAAACAATCGTCCGATCAACGTGATTCCGTGGGGCACGCGGCGCGGCGGATTGAACGTCGGCAACGGATGCTCCGGATCTGGCGCCCAGTCGCTGCGCGCCTTGCTCACTTCGACGAACCCGGCGCGCAACGTCAGCGACGGATGGCCCGTGTTGTTCGAAATCACCAGCATTTCGTCTCGCAGTGAGGGCACCAGCAACAAATCGACTTCCGACATCACGCGCGCCATCTCCTGCGCAACCTTCCGGCGCATGCGATCCGATTGGACAAAGTCCACGGCCGACAAGAATCGTGCCTGACGGAACAGGTTTGGCCATGCGTCCGGCACTTGCATCTTTAATTCACGCAGCCCGCCACCGAGCGTCAATTCCTCGAACGACGCCGCGCCTTCGGCAAACAGAATCAGATTCAGGCAGTCATACGGCCAGTCAGGAAGCGAAACTTCGACTGGGACCATCCCGAGTTTCTTCACAGTCTCGAGCGCGGCGCGATCCACCTCGGTCGCTGGCCGCTCTTTCATCCAGGCAGGGAAGTATCCGACACGAAGTCCCTTCACGCTGGCGTTCGCATCAAAGTCCAAGTGGCTAAGGACGCTGGCAGTGTCGCGCGCATCGGGCCCGGAAATCGCCGCCAGTACAAGCATTGCGTCTCCCACACTGCGCGTCATCGGGCCAAGCTTGTCGAGCGACCAGCACAGGGTCATGGCGCCGGTGCGCGGCACGCGCCCATAGGTCGGACGCAATCCGGTTACTCCGCAACGCATGGCCGGACTCACAATGCTGCCGCCAGTTTCGCTGCCGATGGAAAATCCAACGAGACCTGCCGCGGTCGCCGCGCCCGGACCGGCGCTCGATCCAGAGGCGCCTTCTTCCGGCAGCCAGGGATTCATGGCCTGCCCGCCAAACCAGACGTCGTTGAGGGCCAGCGCACCGAGACTGAGCTTCGCTACGAGCACTGCGCCCGCTGCATAGAGGCGTTTTACGACTTCAGAATCCTCACTTGGAACTCGATTGCGATACGGCTCCGCGCCGTACGTCGTCGGGATGTTGGCTGTGTCGAGAAGATCTTTGACGCCGAACGGAATTCCGTGCAGAGGTCCACGATATTTTCCCTGCGCGATTTCTTCGTCCGCCTGCTTGGCCTGCTGCAGGGCCAGATCGCGTGTGATCGTGATTGCGCACCGCAGCTTAGGGTTGAACTTCTCGAGCCTGTCGAGATAGATGTGCGTCAGTCGCTCCGATGTGATTTGGCGCTTTTCGATCCAACGCGAAAGATGTGTCACGGGCGCGAACGCAATGTCCTCATCTTTCGTCCGCAATGGAACGTCAGGCGCCGAGCTACGTACAAACCGATCGCGTTGTACTGTGACCTTCACACCCGGAATTTCCGGATTCCACGTCGTCGCCGGGGCTAGGGTCGCTTCCAGCGTTAGCTTCTTTGGTCCGGTGCGCCGTTCGTAGACTGACGCCAGGGTCTTCGGCCAACTCGAGGCCGCCTCAGCGCGCTCGGTGTCAGTCATCGGGAATTGAACCAGCTTCTCAGCTTCCGCAAACGTTGCCGTCGAAACCGGAGGCCCGAACGCAGGTCCGGCGCCGAATGCAGAAGGCGCTCCGGGCGGCAGGTTGGAGGGATTCTGGGCCTGCAGGCGGGCCAACGCTGCGGCACCTAAAATTCCGATCGAGGTTGTGGTGAGAAATTCTCTGCGTGATGTAGACATGAGTTCCCTCGATCTCTCGAGCACACCGTCAGCCAAGTAAGAGCGCTTCGTATCAGGGCACGTCTTTAAGACGTGCCTCTTGCAGGCAAAAACAAGACGGCTTTAGCCGCTGCACTTCTATGCGGACCTCAGCGGCTAAAGCCGGCAAGATCAACAAGCCGGAATCGGCATCGCTGAAGCGATGCCCTGATACAAATCGATCGGAGAGGACTCTCCTTGCGCAGTCGGCGAATCCTCGGCGCTCTCAGCGGTTCAAACCTTCTGACCGCGCGGAGATCGCAGAGAACTGCCGCGAGTTCGCTGAGAACAACTATGCTACGCTCGGCCGTAACTCCACCTTCTTCGTGGTGATCGTCAGTTGAACGGAAGGCAGCTTCGGAGGTGGCCAGTCCTCGGTGTAAGCCTCCACCGTGATCGTCCCTGCCGTCTTGGTCGCTTGCACAATCACCTGCGCCAGCCCGCTGAACAGGCTGCGGTTCGGTTCCTTGTCGGACTCCTGACAATTCGGATCGCCATTGCCCACGCCGATCAGCTTGCCTTCGCCGGAAACTTTGAAGTGGATCATGTTATCCGCAGTCGGAACCGGGCGGCCTTCTTTGTCGAGCACTTCGACCTTGATTACAGCCGCGTCGTCGCCGTCGGCATTGATTTCGCTCCGGTCCGCAGTGAGCTTGATCGTCGAGGGTTCGCCCGTCGTCTCGCGTTTCGCCGTCAGCACAACCTTGCCATCTTTTGTTCCGCGAACTTCTATTACACCCGGCTCGTACGGCACCCTCCATTCCAGATGGAACAAAGGCTTGACTTGCTTCGAACCGAGACTCTTGCCATTCAAAAAAAGTTCCACCGAATCGAGATTGGAATGTACCCAAACTGAAATCGGTTCGCTATTGCGCTGCTGCCAGTTCCAGTGCGGAAACAGGTGCAGCACTGGCTCCGATCCCCACCAGGCTTTGTAGTAGTAAAAATCGTCTTTGGGGAAGCCGCACATGTCGACGATGCCGAACTGCGAGTTGATCGACGGCCATCCGTACGGCGTCGGTTCGCCGCGGTAGTCAAATCCTGTCCAGGCAAAGCCGCCAGAGAGCCAGTCGCGGGTGGCATAAAATGGCCACCACTCCTCGGCGTCTTCGGCCCAAGCCGGGTGGTTCACGTCATACGCGCTGACCCAATTGCGCAGCTTGTCGGTCTCATAGATTCCGCGCGTCGCCACTGTGCTGGCTGTCTCCGTTCCAACACACGGCGTCTTGGGATGCGCCTTATGCCACGCATCCGGTTCCTTCAAGTTGTAGTTGAAGCCCATGACGTCGAGTTGCTCGGAGAATTTCGCAGCAAACGAACCGTTGACCGCGGCCGTGCACATCCGCGTGGGATCGAGTTCATGCGTCCGCGCGATCATGTCGTCGATGACGCGCGTGCCCTGCGGCTGCGGCATCATCGTCCACTCTTCGTTGCCCATCGACCACAGAATGATCGAGGGCGAATTGCGATAGCGCTTCACCATGGCTTCCAATTGCGCCATGCCCTCCGGATTCGCGCTCATCAGGCGGGTCTCGCACATCATCATCAGCCCCATGCGGTCGCAGGCCTCGACCAGTTCGGGGGTGGGCATGTTGTGCGAAGTACGAATGGCGTTGCCGCCCATATCTTTCAAGACGGCGACTCTATACGCCTGCAGGTGATCGGGCAGCGCGGCGCCGACTCCGGCGTGATCCTGATGGTTGCAGGTGCCTTTAATCTTGACGGACTTGCCGTTGAGGAAAAATCCTTTGTCGGCGTCCCACCTCAGGTCGCGAATGCCGAAGGTGATGCGCTCGGCGTCGCGGATTTTGGCACCGTCGACAGTTATCAGCGCAGAATAAACATTTGGAGTTTCAGGCGACCAGAGAGCAGGATTTTTCAAGGTGACGTCCCTTAAGGGATTAGCTGCATCGCCCGCTAAGACCGCCCTTTCGCTGTGTGGGGCGACGAGCATTATTCCCGCGTCCGCAGCCGCCACAACTTTCCCGTTTGGATCGAAGATCTGCCAGCGTACGCGACAGCTGTCCGCCTCGTCGCCGTCATTCCGCACAATCGTCCCTAGGTTCAGGGCGGCGGTATTTCCCTTGAGCGTCGCGCGCACATAGCTCTCCCACCTTACGAGGTGCACCGCGTCCGTCTTCGTCAGCCAGACATGCCGGTAAATCCCCGCGCCCTCGTAGAACCATCCGTCGCCGAAGCTGGCATCCATGCGGACGACCAGGTAATTCTTCTCTCCGTAGCGAAGAAAGTCGGTTACATCGAACGAAAACGGAGCGTAGCCGTTGTCGTTGCGGCCGATGAAGTATCCGTTGAGAAACACCAGCGCGCTGCGGAAGGCACCATCGAACAAAATGCTGATCCGCCGTCCGGAATCCTCTTTCGGAATGTCGAATGTCCGCCGATACCAGCCGACGCTCGTCTCGGGATAGCGCCGGCCGAGCGGCTTGTAGCCGTGCGAGTTTTGTTCTTCATCACGCACGAATGGCAGCTCGACCGCCCAGTCATGGGGCAGATCGAGTGACCGCCACTTCGAATCATCTAATTTCTCCGTGGCGAACCAGAACTCACCCGACTTCGCGAAGTCTCCCTGGCCATTGCCGAAGCCAAGATCGCGGCTTGGATCGGTGCCGTGGCCGAAAAAGAATTTCCATCCGAAATCGAACAACAGATGTTCGCGCGGTGCGACGGCTGTCGCAGCATCCGATGCCGATGCGTTTGCGTATCGAGCCAGCAACGCGTGTGCGCGGCTGATAGAGTGGGGAACGAGAGTCGTTGCCGATACCGCCAGGCCGGAACGAAGCAGATCACGACGAGTAAGAGAGGACATGGATAGCCTCACGCAGGGAGATGAAATGAACGGGGAATTATAAGCGCAGTGGGGAATGGAGGAAGCAAAAAGCTGGTTCCTCACGGCTGAGCCGTTCGGAATGACATCCCCGTTTTACATGAAATGTCATTCCGACCCTGAGCGAAGCGGAAGGGGAGGAACCTGCTGTCTGCAAAAACTACGGCTCCTTCACCTCGCCCATCCCCACAATCTTCGAGGACGACCGGAATTTCTTGTAATCGCGGTAGGTGAGATCGCCGTCGACCTTGAATCCCTTCACCAGGCCAATGCGTGCATCAAACTTGAACGCGACGTGACGCGGCAACCAGACTTCGTCGTTCACGCGCGTCTGCTCCAGCATGAAGTGAGTCCCTCTATGGATGCGCGCCAGCACGAACCCAATCGAAACCGTGTCAATCGTTTCGACGTCCATTTTCGAGAGCTGCAGATCGTCTTTGTCGATCCAGACGCGACCATGAAACTTGGGCAGGAACTTTGCCTCCTTCATCTGGGGCTCGAAGCCCGGCCGCGGCTCGCCATCAATCACCCACGCCTCGCGCCCATCGACCAGTTCGGTCCCGACCAGCGTGAAATTGTAGGCATCGGCGATTTCGCGGACGAATTTGCGGCCGTCCTCGCGCTCTTTTTCCTGCTTGGCCTCTCGTTTCTTGCGATCTTCTTCGGACTCGTTCTTTCGCTTATCAATGATCTTCTGGATCTTCTCTTCTTCCTTCGCCGCATCTTTCGCGCTGAGGGGCTTGTCGTCTTTTTCGATCAGCCGTTGCACCTGTTCTCCGTAGATTTCCAGAACTTCATAGGTCTTGACCTCGGTGGATTTCACTTCACCTCTTCCATCCAGGTTCTTGTCGCTCTCGTGCTCGATGTAGGTGTAATCGCGCTCGCGTTTCTGATTCTCCATGTCCTTGTCGGCGACGACCCGGAACAACTGCTGCATCCGTTCTTCCGAAAGCCTGCCGTTGGCATCGGGCGTGAGGTCGAGCTTGGGGTCAACATGAGTGGATGCCGTTGCAGAGGTTGCATCCTCGGCATGCGTGACGGCTGGCCGCTCCGGGTTTTGCGATGAAACGGAAGACTTGTCCTGTTGAGCGAAGGACGTCAAAGATGCGACCAGGCAGATGACGAAGCACCGAGTGCGGAACCCCATTCACTCATCTTACGCGGACAATGGGTCAGAAGAGGTTTGAATCCATGTGAATTGTGCCAATCCGAGGCTCGGGGTTGGCTCTCTCAGGATGGCGATGGCGACTCGCTACGCAGCGATTGTTCCATGGCCAGCTGTCTGCAAGTCCGTCCAATGATTTCCGAAACTGCCGCCTTGTCGACAAACTGGAAGCCGTAGCGAAAGGCATTGCGTTGACGCACGAAAGCATGGACTTCGAGATCGCCTGAGGGCAGGCTGAACTCCAACCGCACGACTTCGCCCAGCGGTACCTCGACCAGCAGCATAGCCGAGATGCCAGACTCACTGATATCGACAGTGTGGCCCCGCACCACGCCCGCATTCCGAGGGTACACGCGAATATCTCTTTCGAGCTTGAAACGGGGATAGCGGCGGGCGTCGACAATTTCGTTTCGAAAATAGGTATCGAACTGGCGGCGAGGCTCCATCGGGACACCTTTGAGCCCAAATGTTAAAGCCGGAACAAAACCCTAGAACGCGCCGACCAGTTCTGGCCAAACCCAAATAGGCATTGATGCAGTTATCGGCAGAAATTGTCTAAACCTTTAGGTTAAGCTTTTCTAGTCCTCGGCCTTGATGGCTTTTCCCAAACACTCCGCCCGGAACAGGCGGTCGTCTACCCGATGCAGGCGCTTTTCCTGTGACTTTGTCATCAGGGGATAGTGCTTGATATCGAATAGGTGATAGACAATGAACCACACCGGCTTGTCGGTGACCATCCATTTCTGGTTGTCAAAACGCTTCAAGTTAACTGGACGAGAATACCTGCGAAGAGTGCGCTCCCGGCGCAAGTTAAAGTAAATGTTGAAGTAGCTGAGGGCCAGCTCGCGCAGCGAGCGGTAGACCGGCTCACGCCAACGACACCCGGTGTAATTCGATTTCGCGATCGCGCCCCAGCAGCCGCGCTCTTTGTAAATTGCGAGCACATGATCGGTATCGTGATCGGCTTCGAAGTCGAGCAGCAGCGGCGGATATCCGTTCCCGCGCAGTGCCGCCGCCGCAAAAATTGCGCCTTCCAGGCAATGCGCGGTTTCTTTGTTGAGCACGAGCCGCGGCGACCAGGCCGTGTCTTCCAGGTGATATGGGATGTCATCCAAAAATTTCTGGATGCCGTAAGGGTTCTTCATGCGGCGCAGCTTGCGCGTTTCGGCCGGAGTGAAACCAAAGTTGTCGGCGGTCATTGTGTCGTGGCCTGGGAAGAAGTAGCAGTGTAGCGCAAAGAACAGTTCCACCGAAGAGCACGCCGAGAGCGCCCAGATCCGAGCAATTAAAGCTCGGCGATCTTTGCGTTCTCGGCGGTGGAAGTATTTTCCTGTCGGCCAAACAGCACGGCCAGTTCCCCCGGATGGTCCACGATCACATCGGGATGCGCATCCGCCAAAGTCTGCGGCGCAAAGCCGTAGGTTACCCCAATGGTCCACAATCCGGCATTGTGGCCGGTTTCGATATCGGTGTGAGAGTCGCCAACGATGGCTGCGTGCTCGGCGGTCACGCCATTTTCCTGAAGTAGTTTCCGCGCTCCTTCGGGATCCGGCTTCTTGGTCTGGAAGCTGTTGCCGCCATACACCTGCCCAAAGAACTGGCCCAGGCCGAGCGCGTCCACGATCGCGCGCGAAGGATTGACAGGCTTATTCGTGAGGACTGCCAGTTTCCGACGCGCTCCGTTCGCCCCCTGAATCGCCGTCAGCGACTCGGCGACTCCCGGATACACAGTCGTGTGGTCGAGTTTGTGCTCGCGATAGTAGGAGAGAAAAAACTCTAACCCCTTGCGGAGCGTGGCTTCGTCCACTGCTTCGCCGCCCAAGGCTCGCTGGATCAGAACCGGCGCGCCGTCGCCCACATAGCTCGCGATCACGTGTTCAGGTAACTCCGGCCGTTGAATATGGCGCAGCGCGGCATTGACGGAATGCACCAGGTCGAGACGGGAGTCGATGAGGGTTCCGTCCAGATCGAAAATAACCAATTTGATGGAGTCCGGATCAAACGCGCGCAGCGTACGAATCATGGGAAATTTCAGAATAACACTCTGTTTGGGATGGAGTCGGAGGAAAGCCCTTGACTTATACTATATTTCTAATATTATCGAAATATGCTGAGTGCAGAACCCAAAACATCCCACGCGGGCAAAGCCTCCGAGCGCGTCGCCAAATATGCCGACATGTTTTCCGCGATGGGCGCCGAGCCGCGGCTGCGCATCATGCAATTGCTGCTCTCCGCTCATCCCGATGGCATGGTGGTAAGCGAAATTCAGGACGAACTCGAAATCCCCAGCTCAACCCTGTCGCATCACCTCGATAAACTGCGCACCGAAGAACTGGTCGAAGTAAAACGGGAAGGGACATTCCTCCGGTACACGGCGAATACCGGTGCCTTGCAGGAACTGTTGCAATTCCTTTACGCCGAGTGCTGTACACGCAGCAAAGCGATTAAGCCACAGACGATTGTCCAGATCTGCAAATAGGAGGGCCCATGAGCACTGCCCACACCGCCGACATCAAAGAAGTTGTCAAACAGAAATATGGCGAAGCCGCCCTGCGGGTGACTTCCGGCGGGAGTTCGTGCTGCGGCGCTTCGGTGTCTACTGGATGTTGCGACCCCATCATCAGCAATCTGTACGATCCAGCGCAGATCGGCCAGCTTCCAGAGGAAGCTGTGCTGGCATCGCTGGGCTGTGGCAATCCGACCGCGCTGGCGCAATTGCAGCCTGGCGAGACGGTGCTTGATTTAGGTTCAGGAGGCGGCATCGACGTCCTGCTCTCGGCGCGGCGTGTAGGGCCGGCCGGCAAAGCTTACGGACTCGATATGACCGACGAGATGCTCGCCCTCGCGAATGAAAACAAGCGCAAGTCGGGGATCGAGAATGTTGAATTTCTGAAGGGCGAAATCGAGAACATCCCGCTGCCTGACAATTCCGTGAACGTCATCATCTCGAACTGTGTAATCAATCTCTCGGCCGACAAAGATAAAGTCCTGGGCGAAGCCTTTCGCGTGCTCAAACCCGGCGGCCGGTTGGCTGTTTCCGATGTCGTCACGCGCGGGGAGATGCTGCCCGAGATTCGCCAAAGTGTGCTGGCATGGGTGGGGTGTATCGCCGGCGCGCTGGAAGAGAATGAATATCGCACAAAGCTGGCCGCGACTGGATTCGAGCAGATCGAGATCGAGCCTACGCGGGTGTATCGCGCAGAAGACGCCTTGGAATTCCTCTCTGGACAAACAATTCCAGTGAAGCTCGCCCCCCCCCAGATCGATGGAAAGTTTTTCAGCG
>Ga0335078_10017308_pt1 | contig 10704 bp, 11 predicted proteins | sample Lox_Sample_32_FD_206711 | JGI IMG/M metagenome (GOLD analysis project Ga0335078, IMG submission 206711) | Soil microbial communities from Loxahatchee National Wildlife Refuge, Florida, United States - Lox_Sample_3.2 | ecosystem: Environmental > Terrestrial > Soil > Wetlands | place: USA... | reverse complement strand
CGACAATTCCAGGGGTAGTAAATTTTAAGCCCAGCGAATGCAAGGGGTTCGGAGGTCCCGGTTCAGGGCAAACTCAGGCCAAAGCGAGGGCAATCCAAGGGCAAATAGACCTATGGGATGTCATTCAATCGGAGGGTCTGTTTCGTCAACGTGTCCAGAACCTGGAGCTCTGGTGGCGCTGTGATTGGAAGATCCGTCGCAAGTGCAATGAACACTCTCTGACGCTTTCGACTGAAGTGCTGCGCCAGCAAGGAATGAATGTGCCGGTTACCGGCGAGGTATAACACCCGATCGAGGTTCGTCTCCCGCTCGAGCATCGCGCTGATCACGTCGTATTCGGATCGTGCTTTGGAAGTTCGCTCGTATTCGAGCGCGAAACGGATTTGTCGTCCACCGAGCGTAAGAGTGACGATTGCGTCATACTCCTTCGCGTACTTCGAAACCGGCAATTCGTTCCGCCATCGGATTTCCATCTCGTTCTCCCACGAGGTCAGGCACCCGCCCCGTAACAAATCGAGGTGAACTTCGTTGACACCAAGCGCGTGCGCCACACCGGCGCCGTCGGGTCGCACCTCAGGCCCGCAGTCCGGACCGCTGTATGCCGTCCCGATGCTCTCCACGAGGTAGACGATTCCCGGAGCTGCGATTGTCAGTACGGGATCGCTGTGCACCATCGGAACCAGATGGCGTGCGACGAAGCCGTGATCGGCAAGCCGTTTGATCCGCCACCAGAACGATCCGCGGCTCTGCTCGCATCCGTTGTGGCGCATGAACTGCCACAGTTGTGTTTGCGTCACGTACTTGCTGTACATCACCTGGCGCAATAGTGGCAGGTCCTGGCTAGCGCCTAGCGCGATGGCGCCTTTGAGATACCGCATATCCCCCCTCAATTGCCGGCTGGCGACAACCGCGCAATCCACGGCTGTTCCTGCAATGGGTCCGCGCAGTACGTTCCGCCGGCGCCACGGATCCAGCCGAATGCCGGCAGGAGAACGAGCACTTCCTGTTGACCGTTTCCTTCACTGAACGAAACCAACTGCGCAACGTCGCACTGCCACGCGCTCTTTCGGTCGATCCAGCCAATGTCGCAGGAACGAACTCGGAACAGATGCATCTCGGGACGTGTGCCTTTCGGAGTGAGGTGTCGCAGGAAGAGCCGGTTCCTTCCATTCCAAATGGAGACGCCTGCGGTTTCGTAAACCCGATGGATCACCCGTGTCGCGAAGCCAACATCGAAACCGGAGCACTCGTCCAGCCGCACATGTCCGTAAACGCAGGATCGGCTTTGCAGTTTTGTTCCTGCAAGAATCCCTGTCGTGTTGAAGAAAGCGCGTTGGCGAATGCCCGACTCTTCCGGGAGACGCGCCGTCCGCGTCGTCCAAATGCTGCCGAAATCTTGCACCGCGACGAGCATCAATTCTCCTCCGCGCTTCCGTTGTCCGCCACTGCCGGTTGCGCGACCGGAGTCTTTCCGTGCTTCAAGCGGCGATTCTCGGCTTCAAGGCGCTGAATTCGCTCCACCAGTGCGGCGTTCCCGTTGTCCGGCGGAGGTGGTGTCCGATTTTTCAGCCGACGCTCTGCCTCGGTGATGCGCTCGGTAAGGCCGGTCAGTTGTGTGCTCTTCTGAGCGAGTTGTTCCTCCAGCCGTGCGACCTGCAAATCCTTCGCGTCGTTCTCACTCTTCAGCCGTTGAATCTGATGTCGGTAGTCCTCGAGATTGGCGGTTTCCGGCGTCGTGACGCCGGACTCCTCCGCTTCAATCACGCGGTTGCACTTCTCAACGTGCTCGTTGTACCTGCCGATCGCCTCTTGTCCTCGGCGCTTGCAATACTCGGCATATCGCAACGCGTCGGCCGCATGTTCTGCAAGTTGCCACCGCTCTCGAACGCGATCGGTGTGCATCCAGGCGAGCGCGAACCAACTCAAGACGAGAAGAGCGGTGGCGCCGAAGCTATACCAGAAATATCGATTCGCACCGGCATTCTCCAGCCAGGCACGCCGACGCTCCTCCCAAATTGCGCCGAGGTTCACGTCGCGGGGGTTGAGCGCGTGGACCATCGCTTCGAGCGGCGAGGTGTGCGAATTCGAGTAGCCGCCCTTTGCGGCGAGCGGTGAGTACTGCGCCGCTGGCACCCGCCCGCGTCCCTGAGAGCGGCTGACTCGCGGCTGTGCAGTCCCTTGCTGCTCGTAAGCGGAGCGGCTGACTTGAGCTTGAGGAGTGCTTTGGCAGATAGGTGCCGGTTCGGCGACAACCAGCGCGAGGTAAATATAAAGATGCCGACGCATTGTTCTCTCCTTCCTACCTTCTCCCGCTACCGGGACCCCTCCGTCCCCAGGCAGAATTCGCCAACTCGGGATTCTTGAACCGCAGATTGGCTCCGCGTTGCTCAGAACGCGAGTGGCGTAACCGGGGAAGCAACTCCCAGTCGAAACCGGGGAGTGCGATATCTGGCGGTGTACGGACATGCAGGTGCTGATGCAAAGTACCCTTGCTGTCGTCCGTCATCAGGATTTGCATTTGCCCCTTTGGCAGGTTCTTAATCTTCTCGTCCTCAGCCCGGTACTCCCGCTCCTCCCGTTCTGTCGCACTCATGCCTTTCTGAAACCGCTCGAAACCGAATAGCTCCTGCCGAATGAGGGACTGCGTTCGCCGTGTAACCGCGTGTTCGGCGGATGCGCGGATGAAATACCGCGCGGTCTCCTCGTCCTGGGTACGCAGCGCGATCTTGGTATTCGGCGCCGACGTAACGTCCTCCTTGAATCCCTTTCCGACCTTGAGGAGTTGAGGAAGGCTTTGCATCGAGAATAGGAACGCCGTATTCGTTCCGCGGGCTGTGTTGAGGATCTGGCTGAAGTTCTGGTAACCGAACGGAGCGAACTCGTCCATCACCACGGAGAACAGCGGCCGATTCGCCCGCTTGCGTTCCTCCTCGCTCTCGTACCGCTTCCCGACGACCAGTTGGATATTTTGCAGCAGCATCTTCCCGAGAGCCCGAACCGGCTCGGTATTCTTGTTGACGTTGAGCGTGACGAACAGGATCAACTCCTCCTCGATCACGTCGTCGATCGAGAGCAGGTCATCGTAGGGCCCGGTGATAATCGACAGGGCATCGTCAAGAAACGTCATGCACTCGTTGAGGAGTCCCTGGATTTTCGGTACGCGGTCGCGGTCCTCGAACGACTGCATCAGGTTGCGCACGGACATCTCAAAGTTCAATCTCCGCTGCATGCTGACCGACGTGTCAGTGCGGATGTGCCGGCGGGCCTTGTCGATTTGCTCCTGCAGCACGCCCTGATCCAGAACCGCCACAATCACGTCATAAAAATTGAACCGCACCCCTGTGTAGTGCAGGATTCGGACGATGTCAGCCAGGTAGTTGAGTTGGTGCTTGCTAAAGAACTCGTCGTGCAGGTTGAATGAGCCGAACACCATGTTCACCTGGGCCATGTAGTCGTCGTCCTCGGTATAGAAAGGGTTGTAGAGGCTGGACAACTCGGGCCGGGCCGGATTGATAAGCCGCAGATCGGCCAGTCGGCCGGCGCGGTGAATATGCGGCAGCAGTTCCTGGAAGAATTCCAGGTCGCCCTTCCCGTCGAAGATTACCATTGGGATCTTGTGACGGTCTTCGGGCGGTCCCTTCCGCCGCATCAGATCCTGGATGATGATGTTCTTCAGCAGCGTTGTCTTACCGCTTCCCGTCATCCCCAAAACAATCCCCTGCATCACACGAACCTGGTCGGGCCATGGCCAGGGCTCTCCATGGATGTCGTAACCGAGGACGACTGCCGCCTCGTCCCACGCTTTCGCTACCGTCTTTTCGTCGCGGGCGGGACTCATAACGAGCGGCGGATGGACCTTCCATTTCTCACGCCGGGGGCGGCGCGTTGCATACAGCACGAACGCCACGCCCGGGATGGCGATGGCGCTCAAAACGTAGACGGCCAGTTCCGCGGTCTGCGAGTTGGTGAAGTGGTAAATTTTCGTCAGCAGGAGCCAGTAGCCGATGCAGACCACGCATAGGCCGACCGAAATGAGAAACGCCGGGGTTTCTGACAGCGGCGCTCGTGCTGGCCGCCGGTCACCAGATGCCAAATTGTCCATATGGATCTCCTGAAATGGAGTGACGATTAGATCCGAAGGAACTGAATGAACAGCAGGTCGGCGCCGGCCACGATCGCGTAAAACGCCGCAGCTTTCAGCCGTTTCTGTGCGATCGTTCGCCGTTCACCCGCCAAAGAACCGGCAGCACCGTGGCGCACTAGAGCGAAGACGCCCCAGGCCGCGGAGATGACCATGCCGCCAAGGATGGTCAGAAGTAGCGTCACTTCGACTCTGGGACGCTCATACCAAGGAGGCAGGTCCAGAAATCCTGCCGGGTGGGAAGAGTTGGGGAAGGCGGGCAGGCGCTCCAGCCATGCCACGTAGCCGGCTTCCACCAGAATCAGCGCAACAGCGCTGGCCAGCAATCCGATATCCTCCCCTCGCCGCAGCACTCGACTGAGAAGTGTTTCAGAATTGGGCATTCGCTTTTACCTCAAAGTCGCGCTGAGATTGAAGTACGCAGTAAACGCAAGGGCCGCGCAAACAAGCGTTCCAAGAACGATGGCTTCCTGTCGTACGCGACGGCGCGATTTTGATTCGAACGGGTTTGCCGGTTCCACAACTGTATTCGAGAGTCGCTTCCAGACGCCGGAATTGTGGGCCCTTCCGAAGCGCTCGCGAAACGCCTCGACTACTTGGGGGGCGGTGATCGTCTGGATATCGTCGGCCTCCACCGGCAACAAAACGCAGATCGCCGGCCGGTTCGCTGACAGGATCTGCTCGGCGGTGATTTCTGAGTTGTGTTTCATAGAACCCTCACAGAACCAACAGAGCGGTCACGTCTCCCAAGCCATCGGAGGGAAAGGCGAACTTTACGACGGCGGGACCGTTGTTCGCGGACGGCAGTTCGAATTCCACGAGTCCCCACGAGGTGCCGCCGGGCGCCACCGGCGTCTCCCGCACTTGTGCATCCAGTACCTTAACTGCGGCCTGCCCTTGGCTCGTGATGCGAATCCCATCTCCGACAAGTTGGCTCTTGGAGAGCGTGTAAAGAGAACTGGAAGATCGCGGCGAGCGGAGCGTGAAAACGGAAGGCGCCGCTGGCACATAGGTCGCGCGGCCATCATTCTGTATGGCGTACCGAATGTAGACGTGGTCCTTTTCCCGGTAAATGTCCTTCAGAACGACTTCTACACGGTATCGGTTCTTGGCTTGTCCGGCCAACCGAATCGGTGTGCTGGAGAACAGTATGGTTGAGGCAATCTTGGCTTCCTCCGCTGCCCGGGGATCCTGCGCCGGCTTCTCCGGAATTGCCGCTTTAGCCGGCCTGGGGCTCGGCTCCTGATCGATCGCGAAGTTCATCTCTTCGACGGACGCCGCCGGTACCAGTTCGTAGCTCAGCCGTCCAGATGCTGTCCAGATGAACAGGTTGGTGGTGGCTTCCGGATCGAGCGGCTGGACGAATACCTTATTCCCGCGCCATTCGATCTTGAACGAGGAACTCCCTGCCGCGACCTCCGTGACCAGGTCCGCTAATTCGATGACGCTCAAGTGGTTGGGAGCCGTTTCAACCCGGATCACCTTGTTTCGGTCCGACTTTTCCGTCTCGATCTTTTGCGCGTTGGCCGCCAGCGCCATGGCAATGGTGAAAGCAATGGTTTTTTGCATGCCCCAGTTTCTGCCGGTTCATGCAGCGCGCAAAAAAGCTCTCGGTGCCAAGGCAAGGTTTGTGACCCCAAGATCCGTATAAAAGAGTCAGGCCAGTGTCTGCAACGGGCGTTAGACGTCAAGGTTGCTGCCGATCCTTCGCAAGACGCCCGGCTAATGCTGCATGGAGATTCGATACATGACCCCAGAGTCAAGCAATGGGGCGGGCGGCGTGCCAGGAGTGGTGCCTGCGGTCATCATGTGAAGTTCCAGGCTGGTCGCATACCACCACGGATTATCGTTCTTCACGACCAGCACCATAAGATGGGAAAACGGCCCGACGACAAGGCCCTGCAGTTCGTTGATTTTCAGGGAGTAGGTCACCTGGACACTGCAATCCGGTTTGATCGAATACTTCTTATTCACGAATGTGCCGCTCATCTGATTTCCCGCGGCGTTCAGCGCCACCCAGCCGGTTGCACCCCCAGCACCGTCAAAAACCGTCGCGCCAACCCAGTACACCGGGACAAGCCCTGCCGGCATGCCCGGAACGCCCGGTAACGCCTTCGACAAATCGATGGAGCCGCCGCCCGACATGGTATAGGTACCAGCCAGGTGCGTGTTGTTCCAGTTGCTGCAGTCCTGTGCCTGCACTGCCGCCGATATTCCCAGAAGGCCGGTGGCAAGAACCACCATTGATATCTGTCGCGTCATAATGTTCTCCACTCCGAGAACCAAGGATTTTTCGCGTGGATGACCGCCTCTTGATCCCCGATTGACAGATTGAGATAATCGGGTCGGTTGTGCATGAAGCAAGGCTCAAGAGTTGCTCAATCTTGGCTCAAGGTTCAGCGGGCGGAGCCGGACGGCGGTACGTCCACCCAGACCACTGAATCCGGCCGTGATGATTTGCATGAGAAGCCAAAGGAAGTGGCAACTCGCATTGGTCCGGTCGACCGAGGGTTGGAAGAGCGGTACCGACTGGGAGACCTAGTGGTAGATATCGGCGCCGGTGTCGTGAAGCGCGGCGATCAGATCCTGACGCTGCCTCCTCTCAGTTTCGCTCTGCTCGTAGCGCTCATCCGGCGCGCACCACAAACCGTTAGACGCAGGGACTTGCTGGAGGCGGTTTGGCCCAACGAATTCGTTAACGACGACACCCTTTCACAGCGCGCATGGCTTCTGCGCGAAAGGTTGGGCGACGTGGAGGAGAGACCGCGTTACCTGGCCTCGGTTCGCGGATGGGGCTATAAGCTCGTCCCGAAAGTGGAGCGAGTCCAAGACCAGGCTCCAATCCGGGCGTTGGCCGTATTGCCGCTCGCCAACCTCAGCGGCGACCCGCAACAGGAGTATTTTGCCGATGGGATGACCGAGACTCTGATTTCGCACCTCGCTCGGATCCGGTCCCTCAAGGTCATCTCCCGAACATCGGTCATGCATTACAAACGCACCGAAAAGCGCCTGCCACAGATCGCCCGCGAATTGTCCGTGGACGCAGTGGTCGAAGGGACCGTGCTGCTGATGGGTAGCCGGGTTCGTGTCAGCGCGCAGTTGGTCCTCGCGGCGACAGATCAACACCTCTGGGCCAACGTTTACGATCGGGAGATCGAGGACGTCTTCGCGCTCCACGCCGAACTGGCGAGGTCGATTGCAGACGAAATCCGTGCATTCATTACTCCAGAGGAGCGAATGCGCCTCGAAAATTACTGCCGCGTGAATCCTGCTGCGCACGATTCGGAATTGCGGGGGCGGTACTTTCTGGGCAAGTTGTCATCCGCGGGTCTGGAACACGCCATAACCCATTTCGAGCACGCGATCATCTGCGACCCGTCATTCGAACGCGGCTATGCCGGCCTGGCGACTGCCTGCTTCGCGCGTGCCGCACCGATCGGTTCGGACTTGACCGTTTCAGAACAGAGAAAACTAATGGACACGGCCAAGCAAGCGGCAAGGCAGGCCCTGAGCATCGATCCTATGCTGGCTGAGGCTCACGCCGTACTCGGCATCACGGTTCTGTTCCATGACTGGGACTGGCCCGTCGCAGAACAAGCTCTCGAAAGGGCTCTGGAACTCGACTTCAACTCATGGTCCGGCCACCTGTTTCGCGGGGTCCTCGCGAGCACGACTTTGGACGGTGCGCGGACGCGCGCGGAGGTCTGCAGAGCCGTCGAGCTTGACCCGCTCAATCTTCTCTGTACCGCTGAAGCCGCCGAATGCTGCTTCTGGATTCGGGACTATTCTCAGGCGGTCGCGTATGCATCGCAGGCTCTGGCACTGGACCCCTCGTTCTCCCGTGCCCATTTCGTGCTCGGCAGGATATGCGAAGCCGAAGGCAGAATCACTGAAGCGATCGCCGAATACCAGCGGGCGGGCGTGATTGAGGCCGGTACGAAAGCGGCCGAGCGTGCCTTCCAGCGGGGCGGGGCATCCGGATATCATCGTTGGGCTCTGCGTGTTGGAATCACGGCGGCTCCCTACAAGCCGGGAACGCTTCGGGGGCGGCCCTTCTTCGCCGCCAGGGCGTATGCGCGATTACGGGAGGCCGACACAGCCATACGGTGCCTTGAACAAGCATACGAACAGCGGGAGTGCCTGCTGGTGCTGCTAAGAGCGCAGGAGTGGTGGGACCCATTACGTTCGGACCCGCGCTTTGTCGATTTGGTGCGACGGGTCGGAATTCCATGAATTGGCAACGACAAGGGCGGCTAATTCCGCAACGCCTTCAAATCCATCCGGCCGCGTAGTCGCCTACGGTGAGAAGTGGCTTCTCGCCCGCATTCGCTGCCTCATTCGCAACACCTACTTGCAAGGAAGGGCGTTATTTCGCGGCGCTAGTGGTCGAATTGAAGCCCCGTCAGTCGTTGAACGGGGCGCTTCGGGACTTCCACAGGGTTTCCGCGGCGTTGCCGCACCGACGAGTCGGCGGCCAATGCTTCGCGCAGCGGCTGTGTCGGGCTCGACCCGGGCACTCCGGTGCGCGAAGATTGAGGACGACATGAAGGCTGCGATATATACGCAATACGGCCCTCCGGAAGTGGTGGGCGTACGAGACGTCGCGACGCCGACGCACAAGGATAGCGAGATCCTGGTTCGTGTCCGGTGGACGACCATCTGCGCAGCAGACTGGAGACTGCGGAGCGCCCGGCCGGCTTTTGTAAGACTCTTCAGAGGGCTTTGGAGACCCAAAACTCAAATCCTCGGGATGGAGTTTTCAGGAACCGTGGCGTCAGTGGGCAAGGCCGTGACGCGCTTTCACGGCGGCGAGGAGGTCTTCGGCTCGACTGGATTCCGCTTCGGCTGCCATGCCGAGTACGTCTGCGTGCCGGAGGACGGCGCGTCGCGGAAGCCAGCCAACATGACTTTGGAAGAAGCGGCGGCAGTGATGTTCGGAGGTATGACCGCGCTATATTTCCTGCGGAAGGCCGAGGTGCGTGCGGGAGAGAGAGTGCTGATCTACGGAGCTTCGAGCAGCACCGGCGTGTTCGCGGTGCAATTGGCAAAGCGGTTCGAGGCGCGGGTGACGGGCGTTTGTAGCACCAAGAACCTAGAGTTGGTGAAATCACTCGGCGCCGATGAGGTGGTCGACTACACGCGCGAGGATTTTTCGAATGCTGGCCGGATCTACGACGTGGTGTTCGATGCGGTCGGGGCCAGCGGATTCGCGCGGACGGGGCGGTCCCTGAAGCGCGGCGGCCGCTATGTGCGGGTGGGGCTCAAGGGAGGCATGGGGGCCATGGTCGGCTCGATCTTTGCAAGCCTTTGGATGTCGGCGACCGGGGCGGCGAAGATGGTCGGCGGCGTGACGCAGGGCACGGCGCAAGATCGGGAATTCCTCAAGGAACTGATCGAGGCTGGGTCGCTGCGGACCGTGATCGACAGGCGCTACCGGCTGGAGCAGATTGCGGAGGCGCACCGGTATGCGGAGGCAGGGCACAAGGTGGGACATGTGGTCGTGGAGGTGGGATAGGGCGCGCAAGCAGCTGGAACGCTGTCCACGAAGCCGCCAGGCAAACATCGGCAGCAAACATGTCGGGAGGCGATTACGAGACGGCACTTCCCCGGCTCCGGTGTTTTTGGTCATTTTGATGGCGAACAGTCCAGGGCCCGGATGCGTATGCTGAGATGACATGGAACCAGAATCCGTTTTAGGTCCCTCACTCCCAGAGGGCCAGAAAGGAGGGCCCGGTATGGCCGCCGCGCCGCCACGAAGCCCCTCTTCGTTCCGGGCCATTGACTGGTCCCACTTCTGCCGGGCGGGCGGAATCGCAGCCTTCGTTTTCCTCGTTTATTCGCTGGCCACGATGCTGCAGATCACCGTGCTTGGTGGTCCGCCTTCTTCCGCCGCAGAGGCATTTCAGGTGTTGCAGCAGAACAAAGCCGTGGGTCTTTTGCGGCTTGATTTCCCAACTGTCCTGGTGCTGCCCTTCTACTACGTGCTTTTCTTCGGCCTTTTCGCGGCTTTGAAAGACACCGACCGCACCCACGCCGCGATTGCGACGGCCGTGGTCTTCATTGGCTTGACTCTCGTGCTTGCGATGCCAACAGCCCTGCCTCTAATGGCGCTCAGCGACAGGTATGCCGCCGCGACCAGCGCGGCCATGAAGGCTCACTACCTGGCTGCAGGAGAAGCCATACTGGCCACCGATATCTGGCACGGAACGGGGGCTTACCTGGGCGGGATCTTTGTGCAGACCGGGGCCGTGTGGATCTCGGTTGTCATGTTGCGTGGTGTATTCAGCAAGGTGACGGCATGCATCGGCATCATCATCCACGGACTCGATTTGGTGCACATTATCCTCGTGCCGTTTCTCCCCAATGCAGCCGCGCTTTTCATGATGATCGGAGGACTGGGGTATCCGGTATGGCTGTGGCTGGTGGGAAGGAGGCTTCTGGAGGCTGGAAGAATGATGGAGGCCCACGACCAGCAGGAGGTCCATACATGAAGGATACGGCTCTGCCATCGCGTGCATCATCACGACCTTATAATGCCGCCAGCCGTGAGATTTCCTGCACGC
>Ga0335078_10017307_pt1 | contig 10704 bp, 10 predicted proteins | sample Lox_Sample_32_FD_206711 | JGI IMG/M metagenome (GOLD analysis project Ga0335078, IMG submission 206711) | Soil microbial communities from Loxahatchee National Wildlife Refuge, Florida, United States - Lox_Sample_3.2 | ecosystem: Environmental > Terrestrial > Soil > Wetlands | place: USA... | reverse complement strand
CCCTGCCCGGCCATTTTGTATGGCAGGCGGGCAAATCGGGCTACCAGGGGCGGTATCGCGGGCTCGAGAATGCCGGCATGAGTGCCGGCTGCACGCACGAGTGCGTGCGCCATGTCCCTTGACATGTTCGCAATCATTCGTATAATTAAAACAGTCGATTTAAGCACATGATTGAGACAAAGCAGAAGATCCTGGACACGGCGGAGCGGCTCATCGCCGAACAGGGTTATGCCGCCACGTCACTGCGGCACATCATCGCCGAAGCCGGCGTCAACCTGGCGGCGATTCATTACCACTTCGGATCGAAGGAAGAGCTGCTGGATGAAGTGATCGTGCGCAAGGCTGAGCCGATGAATCAGGAGCGGCTGGCGCGGCTGGACCGCGTGGAGCAGCAAGCCGGCGGCGCGACGCCCCCGGTCAAGGCAGTCCTGGCAGCCTTGTTGCGCCCCATGGCGGAGACGGCCGACCAGGACCCTTCGTTCGTCGCGCTGATGGGTAGGATTATCGCCGAAGGTTTGCTGCCGTCGATCGTCGAGCGCCACTTTAGGGAGGTTTCGACGCGGGTTTTGGGGGCGGTCCGACGCGCCGTCCCGCAACTCTCCGACGAGGAGTTTGCCTGGCGGACGCAATTCATGTTCGGCGCCATGGCGCACACCATGACGGGCGCCAATTTCCCTCATTCGGCGCATCGGACCGGCGATTTTCGCGAACGCATCGAGCGGCTTCTGACATTTGTGACCGCCGGCTTCGAAGCGCCCGCCACCCGGCTGGCCAAATCCAGCGAAAAAGTGAAGGCCGGGGAAAGGTGAACATGCGACTGGCTGCAAGTCTTGTATTCACGGCGTTCTGCCTGGCGGCGGCCGATCCTCCCGCCGGCCAACTGGAGCAGCGCGGGGTTCTGCCGCTCAGCTTGAAGCGGGCGGTGACGATGGCGTTGGCGCCGGAAGGCAACACCAATGTGCGCCTCGCCGGCGAAGCCCTGAAGCAATCGCAATCGCGGGCCGACGAAGCTCGTGGGGCGCTGTTGCCCAACCTGGACGGCGCCTTCGCCTATCAGGACCGCGATGTCAATCTGCAGGCACAGGGTTTCAGCGCCATCCATCTGCCATTTGCCGGATTCGCATTTCCCACGCTGGTCGGCCCATTCACTACCATGGACGCGCGAGTCTCCGCGACGCAGAATGTTCTCGACTTCAGCTCGCTGCGACGCTACCAGGCGGCCAAAACCGGTGTCTCGGCGTCGCGCGGCGATGTCGAATCGACGGGCGAGCAGGTAGCGGCGCAGGTGGCGCTGGCGTATCTGGCGGCCGTCAAAGCGGATGCCGACGTAGAATCCGCCACCGCCAACGTCACGTTGTCGGATGCCTTGCTCACCCAGGCCAACAACGAGAAGGCCGCGGGCACCGGAACCGGAATCGAGATCACGCGCGCCAAGGTCCAGTTGGCCAACGACCGGCAGCACCTGCTGGAGGCCGAGAACGCCAAACGGGCCGCGCATCTTCGTCTGCTGCGCGCCATGAACATGCGCCTGGATACGCAGGTCGAACTGACCGATCGTTTATCCTACACCCCCGTGGATGCGATCACGCTGGCGGACGCGCAGAAGCAGGCGCTCGAGATTCGTCCGGATTATAAAGCTCAACTGGACCGGGAACGGAGCGCGCAGTTTTCCGCCAACGCCACGCGGATGGAACGGCTGCCATCGCTGGCGGCATTCGGCGATTACGGAGCCAGCGGCAGCGGCATGCTGAATAACCTCCCCACGCGCACCGTGGGAATTTCCATTCACGTTCCCATCTTCGACGGGGGACGGCGCGATGCGCGGCGTGAAGAATCGGCGTCGCAATATCGGGCGGAGCAGGCGCGGACCACCGACCTCAAAGAGCAGATCGGCCTGGATGTGCGACTGGCGCTGGATGCCCTGGCGTCGGCGCAGGATGAAGTCACGGTTTCCAAGGATGGCCTCGACCTGTCGGAAAACGAGCTGGCCCAGGCGCGCCGCCGCTATGAAGCCGGAGTCACCAACAGCATTGAGGTGACCGACGCGCAAACCCGCCTGGAGCGCGCGCGCGACAACCAGACGGCGGCCTTATACCAATACAACGTGGCGCGCATTCAACTGGCGCAGGCGATGGGGAAAGTCAGGAGCACGGTGCAATAGTCATGAAAAAGCGAATCGTCATATTAATCGTTCTTCTGGCGCTGGGCGGCGCCGGTTTCTATGCGTATAACGGTCTGCACCGCCAGCCTGACGACCGGATTCTCATCTCCGGAAATATCGAACTCACGGAAGTCAACATCGCCTTCAAGACCTCCGGCCGCCTGATCGAGCGCGGCGCGGACGAAGGCGACACGGTGAAGAAAGGCCAGGTGGTGGCGCGGCTGGACCGTGACCAGCTTACGGCGCAGCGCGATAGCCAGGCGGCGTCGCTGCAATCGGCGCAATCGCAACTCGATCAGTCCGAAACCTCGCTGGCGTACCAGAGAGCCACCACCGCCGCCGATATTGAGCAACGCAAAGCCGATGTCGATTCCAACACGGCACGCCTGGCGGAATTGCAAAATGGCTCGCGGCCGCAGGAAAAACAGGATGCGAAAGCCGCTGTCGACGCCGCTCAGTCCGCCGCCGACCGCTCGCAGGCGGATTGGGAGCGCGCTCAGACGCTCTTCAAAAACGACGACATTTCGCGCGCGCAATACGATCAGTTCCGCTCCGCCTGGGAAAGCGCCACGGCCAATTTGCGCTCCGCCAAAGAAAAGCAGGCGCTGGTGGATGCCGGCCCGCGGGCGGAAGTGATCCAGGCGCAAATCGGGCAATTGGAACGCGCGAGAGCCGCGCTGAAAATGTCGGAAGCCAACAGTCTGGAGATCAAGCGGCGCGAGCAGGAGCTGACTTCGCGCCGCGCCGACATCGAACGCGCGCGCGCCAACCTGGCGCTCATCGACAGCCAACTCGCCGATACCACGGCCGTCAGCCCGGTGGACGGGGTGGTGCTGGTGAAATCGGCGGAAGTAGGCGAGGTGCTTGCGCCGGGTACCGCCGTGCTGACCATCGGCGACTATGAGCATCCCTGGCTGCGCGGTTACATCAACGAAACCGACCAGCCGCGCGTGAAAATCGGCGCCAAGGCGCGCGTCACCACCGATCAGCCGGGGAAGGTCTACTGGGGCCGGGTCAGCTTCATTTCGTCGGAAGCCGAATTCACACCCAAGCAGATCCAGACGCAGCAGGAGCGCGTGAAGCTGGTCTATCGCATCAAAATTGATCTGGACAACCCGCGCCAGGAATTGAAGCAAAACATGCCCGTGGACGCGGAGATCGTGTTGCAATGATCGGCTCTCCCGTCATCATCGAAACCCGCGGTCTGACGCGGCGCTTCGGCGCGCTCACGGCAGTCGACCACCTCGATCTGACCGTGGAAAAGGGCGAAATTTTCGGCCTGGTGGGACCGGATGGCGCGGGCAAAACCACCACGCTGCGCATGCTCTGCGGCCTGATGAATCCCAGCGAAGGCTCGGCGATCGTCGCCGGTCACGACGTGGCGCGCGATTCGCAATCCGTCAAAGATGCCATCGGCTACATGGCGCAGCGCTTTGGGCTGTATAACGACCTCACCGTGCAGGAGAACATGGACTTCTACGCCGACCTCTTCGATATCGTGGGCGAGGAGCGTCTGCGTCTGAGCACTCAACTGCTCGGCATGACGCGCATGGAGGCGTTCCGCGACCGTCAGGGCGGCAAGCTCTCCGGCGGCATGAAACAAAAGCTGGCGCTCATGTGCACCCTGCTGCACCGGCCGCAGATTCTCTTTCTCGACGAACCGACCAATGGCGTCGACCCGGTCTCGAGACGCCAGTTCTGGGCCATCCTCTACCAGTTGCTGAAAGACGGCATCACGATTTTCATGACGACGGCATACCTGGACGAAGCCGAGCGCTGCAATCGTGTCGGGCTGCTGCACAAGGGCAAACTGATCCGCTGCGCGCCGCCCGAGGTGATCAAGCGCGAGAGCGGATCGGCGACGCTTGAAGGAGCGTTCATCGAACGAATTCGCGACGCGGAGGCCGCGGCATGAACGGAAACGGATGGGCGGTCGAAATCGACGGGCTGGTGAAGACGTTCGGAGCCTTCGTGGCGGTCGATCACGTTTCCCTCAGGGTTGCCAAAGGCGAGATCTTCGGATTCCTGGGACCCAACGGAGCCGGCAAATCGACCACTATCCGCATTCTTTGTGGATTGCTGACACCGACCTCCGGGGCCGCGTCTGTCAGCGGACTCGATGTAGCGAAACAGCCCGAGGAGGTGCGCCGCAACATCGGATACATGTCGCAGAAGTTCTCGCTCTACGACGATCTCACTGTCGAAGAGAACATCGACTTTTTCAGCGGCATTTACGGCGTGGAACGCGCGCGCCGGCCGGAACGCAAGGATTATGTCCTGCGCATGGCGGGCCTGACGGAGCGGCGATCGGCTCTGACCCGTACGCTCTCCGGAGGCTGGAAGCAGCGCCTGGCATTGGGATGCGCCATTTTACACGATCCTTCCGTGCTGTTTCTCGATGAGCCGACCTCGGGCGTCGACCCCATCGCCCGCGCCGCGTTCTGGCAGCTCATCCGCGATCTTTCGGCGAGCGGCCACACTGTCTTTGTCAGCACACATTACATGGACGAGGCTGAATACTGCCACCGGCTGGCGTTGATGTACCGCGGCAAGGTGATCGCTTTAGGTTCTCCGCCGGAGCTGAAGAAAAGCCTCACTGGCCACACGCTTCTGCGCCTGGATACCAACGACCCGCTGGAAACCATGCGCGCGCTGGAAGGCATGGAAGGCGTTTCGGAAGTGGCGGTCTTCGGTAGCGGACTGCACGTGACCGCCGATGACGCGGCGCGGGCCATCGCCGGAATCCGATCGGCTCTGGACATGCACGCCATCGAGATCAAACGGCTGGAACCCATCGAACCGTCCATGGAGGATGTCTTCGTGGCCATGATCGAAAGCGAGGATCGAAAAGCCGCATGAGCGCCCGACGTCTCCGCGCCATCTTCGTCAAGGAGTTCCATCACATCGTGCGCGACTCGCGCAGCCTGGGAATGGCTCTGGCCGTGCCGGTGATGATGCTGCTGCTGTACGGCTACGCGCTCAGCCTGGACGTCGATCGCGTCTCGACGATGATCTACGATCAGGACGGCACGCAGGCATCGCGCGACCTCATCGACCAGTTCCGCGGCTCGCGCTATTTCGAAATCGATGGCATCGCCAGGAGCTATGCCGATATCGAACGCGCCATCGACCGCAACAAAGTCCTCATGGCGGTGGTGATTCCGCGCGATTATTCGCAGCTCTTGCGCTCCGGCCACGACACACCGGTGCAGCTCATTCTCGATGGGAGCGACTCCAACACCGCGTCCATCGTGCTCGGCTATGCGGAAACCGTCGTCCGCACCTATTCTTTCCAGGTGCGCAGCGGCATGCAGAATCGCCGCGGAGGGCAGCGGCCGGTGCTGCCCGTCGATGCCCGCCTGCGCGTCTGGTATAACAACTCGCTGGAATCGAAGAATTACGTGGTGCCGGGATTGATCGCGGTGATTCTGCAGATCATCGGCGCCATGCTCACGTCGCTGACCATCGCGCGCGAATGGGAGATGGGCACCATGGAGCAACTTCTCTCGACGCCCATGCGGCCGACGGAGATGATTCTGGGCAAGATGCTGGCATATTTCGCGCTGGGCCTGGCCGATTCGGTGCTGGCGGTGTTCGTCGGCCTGGCGGTTTTCGGCGTCCCCTTCCGCGGCAATGTGTGGTTTCTGGCGTTGACGCTCTGCATCTTCCTGGTCGGAATCCTGTTTTGGGGGCTGTTTGTCTCCGCGGCCGCGAGGTCGCAATTGCAGGCGTACCAGCTGGGCATGCTCAGCTCGTTTCTGCCGGCATTCCTGCTTTCGGGCTTCATCTACTCGATTGAGAACATGCCGGCGGTCATTCAGGTGATCTCCTACATCGTGCCCGCGCGCTACATCACGACCATCCTGAAGGGGATCTTTTTGAAAGGCGTCGGTATTGAAGTTCTGTGGGGCGAGCTGGGATTCCTGATCCTCTACGCCACGGTCGTATTCTTACTGGCGAGCCGCAAGGTGAATCAGAAACTGGCATAGGAGGCGGATCATGCGCGAACGAATCTGGGTAATTCTCCGAAAAGAGCTGATTCAGACCCTGCGCGAGCCGCGCATGCGCGTCCTGCTGTTTCTGCCGCCGATCATTCAGTTGCTGGTCTACGGTTTCGCCGTCAATCTCGACGTCGACCACGCCCGCATCGCCTGGATGGATATGGATCGCACGCCGATGAGCCGGGATCTTCGCGCCCGCTTCGAAGGTTCCGGCCGTTTCGATGTGGTGGCCTTTCCGCAGACGGAAGAGGATGTGCATCGGTCGCTCGACCGCAGCCAGGTACAGGCCATTGTTCGCGTTCTGCCCGATTTCGAGCGCGATGTGCTCCGTGGCCGTCCCACCGCGATTCAGGTGCTTGTCGATGGTGCCAACTCGAACACAGCTTCGCTCATCTCCAGTTATGGTGGAGAAATCATCGCCAAATTCGCCAGCGATGCCATGGCGGACCGTCGCACGGAGCAGATCCTGACGCGCAGTCCCAACGCGCCCGTCAACCTGGTGTTTCCGAATATCACCGCGGACACGCGCGTCTGGTTCAATCCCGATCTCTACAGCCGCAACTATTTCGTGCCGGGCGTGGTGGCCAACATCATCATGATGGTCACGCTCATGCTGACGGCGCTGGCTATCGTGCGCGAAAAGGAAATCGGCACCATGGAACAGTTGATGGTCACGCCGCTGCGGCCCATGGAACTGATGATCGGCAAGACGCTGCCCTTCGCGCTGATCGGCATGCTGGACACGGTGCTGGTGACGGGCGCAGCGCTGCTCATCTTCCACGTGCCGTTCCGCGGCAATCTGCTGATGCTGTTTTTCTGTTCGGCGGCGTTCCTGATGACGTCACTCGGCGCGGGGCTGTTCCTGTCGACGGTTTCGCACACCCAGCAACAGGCCATGATGATGAGTTTCTTCTTCAATACGCCGGCCTTTCTGCTCAGCGGCTTCGCCTTCCCGATTCGCAACATGCCGCTGGTGGTGCAATACCTCACCTACCTCAACCCACTGCGCTACTTCATCGAAATTGTTCGCGGCGTCTTCCTGAAGGGCTCGGGCTTTGCGGTGCTGTGGCCGCAGTTGGCGTGTCTCATCGCTTACGGATTCCTGATCCTGGGACTCAGCGCCGCCCGGTTCCGCAAGAAGCTGGATTGAGTTGGTGTCAGCGGCGGCGCCAAACCACCAGCAGACCTGCCAATCCGCTCAGCAGCGGAACCGCCGTGTGCCACACCATGACGTGGGCCGCCTCGAAATTCGGGCAGTGCAGTTCCAGCATGGCAAAGCCGCTCAAACCCGCCAGGATTCCGAAGGCCAGACCGGCCGCGGACCGGTCCACCGCCAAGCCGCGCCGCAGGACCAGCCAGCACGCCAGCGCCACCGGGGCGGCCAGAGCCAGGCCGGCTCTCAGACACGGCAGCCCTTGCGCCACAAACTGCTCGACATGGTAGCCGCGAAAGAGCAATGCGAAGATAGCGATCATCGCCACGCAGGCCGCGGCCATCAGCCGCTTTGGTGTCATGATGTGCCGGCTCCCCGGAACCATTTCGCTGACGCAGGACTCCGCCGCGAGCCAGATAAATACCGCCAACGCGGCAAACAAGGTCGCGGCCTCCGCCAGATGCATCTTTTGCAGACCCTGTATCCCCAGCGCGACGCCCGCGATCGCAGCCGCGCCCGCACAGACGATCGCCACAACCATGCGAAGCAGCCATGTGGGCGGCAGCGGACGCACGGGCCGCAAGTTGGCGCCGATTGAGCCGGTGATCCGCTGGATCAGTGCCGTATCGACCTCGGGCGGCGGACCCGCGGCGCGTTTCAGGACGTCGTCAATTTCTTCGTCCTTCACGACGCCGCTCCTTTCCGTGACGCCGGCGCTTCCGCGCCACCCAGCAATTGCCGCAACTTCTCGTATGCCCGGTGAGCTTTCTGCTTGACCGCCCCGACGCTGCTGGAAGTCGCCCGCGCGACTTCTTCCAGCGACATCCCCGACACCTTCAACAGCGCGACTACCTCGCGCTGGCTTTCCGGCAGTGTAGCAAGAAGCGTTTCCAGGTCGGAATGGCCCGGCGGGTCCGCGGCGGCCGGTTGCACGGGCTCGGCGCTCTCCTCCATCGGCAGTTCCCGCGTCGCCCTGCGCTGCGCTTTGCGGTAGTGGTCCACGCGGATATGGCGCGCGATGGCGTAGAACCACGGCAGCACCGGCTCCCCGGGCCGGTAGGTATGGCGCGCTTCGTGAATGCGCATCCAGGTTTCCTGCAACAAGTCGTCCGCGTGCGCACGGCTGACGAACTGCGACAGGAAAAACCGGTACAGTTGCGGGCTGAGCCGGGTCACTAGAGCGCAGGCGGCGCCAGGATCGCCCTCCTGATAGCGGGACATCAACGACTCGATAGAGACTTCCGGTGCCATTGGATCGGACGCGCTCATCCAATTATCGCCAGGAATGAACGCAGGGACCCGCGCTTGCAGCCGCGCGGGTCCCGTTCGGTCTGTTCGAGTGTCAACTATTGAACGATCGCCGCCCCATTGATGGGGCTGGGAATCTTGACCGCGAACCGCAGCGTCAGTTCGCCCTCGTTGCTGATTGTGAACACCGACGCGTTGGAATTCGTGCCATCGCCGCCATCGATCACGGCCAACATCGATCCGGCAGCGAACAGATCGGTGGGCGCTCCGGAAAGAACAGCGATGCCTGCTTTATCGAAAAACACATTCGCATCGCTCACCAGGTAGCGGAGAATCTGCTTGCCCGGGCTGTCCGCACTGTACAGGAACTGCCCCGAGAGCGTATTCCAGCACGGGGCGTGAGTAATGTTGCCGCTCTTATCCATGAACGGCACCGGACCCGCGGCCATGGAGACGATCTTGCCGTTCACGACCAGCGCCTCCAGGTCGGAATGGGCGATGGTGAGATAAACGTTGGAATCGCGCGCCACCATGCCGAACGGGGTGTTGTTATTCGGCGACGCAGGCAGCGGTACAGTCACGTTCGGGCCGGAAAGGCCGGGGAAGCCGTCGGTGGACAGGTTCAACTCCGCGACCGATCCGGTCTTCTCGGTGTACACCACGCCACCGTTGAAGGAGACAATCTGCGCCGCGCTGCCATCGGCCAGCGCCAGCGGCACGTTGCCGTCGGCCGAAGTCATCACCAGGTTGCCGAACATTGGAAACGATTCGGCAACGGTAGTCTCCAGGACGACCAGATGGCCTTGTCCGAAGGTCACGGAGACGGGCTGCGCCGCGGTCTTAATCATCTGTGTCGGCTGCATCGTGTCGCCCGCGCGGACGAAGATGGTGATGTTCTTGGAATTGAAATTGACCACGGCGGCCATCTCTCCGTTGACCGCCACGCCGCCGGCGTTTCCGGAAGCGCCGCCCGCGCCGCCGGTCGGCACATAGAAGACGTTTTGGTTTCGCGTATTGATGATGGCCAGGTAGTTGGTGGCGCCGTTGGTGGCCGTCAGGAACAAGGGAGCGCGGCTCTCCGGCCCCGGCGCGGCCCAAATCAGACTGGAGCCGGCCAGCGCCAGCACGGCCGCAAAACTAAAGACCCGGTTTGTCAGTGGGAACATCGATATCTCCTCGGCTGTCCATTCGCTCGGCAGCCGGGGAAAGTTACGCCCGGGGAGTTTACAAATCGAAAAGAAATTTGGCTTACCGGGTGATCGAGTCCACCAGTTTTCCGAACTGCTCGGGTGAAACGGACACGGAAGCACGCACGTTCGCTTTATCCCGCTCGATCCTCACCGAGTCCAGAATGGACCTCGCTTCCGCATCGCGCTTCTCGCCCATTTTGGCCAACTCCAGAAATCCGCGGAGCGTTTTCTCGATGCCGGCAGCCGCGTCGTCCGTGGCTCCGGCGAACGTGGCGTCGATTTCCACTTGTGGAGTCAGGGTCAGCGTCAGCCAGGCATATTGCGATTTGGCGAGCAGCGGATTGAGATTTTCGCCGTTCCCCGAAAGCGGCAGCGCGATTCCACCTTGTGTCACAATCCAAACCGGCTTGTTCGCTGGTATGCGCGCGGCCTGGCTCAGCACTGCGGGCTTGGTTGCGCGCCGGTCGGCGTGAGTCGCCACCGCCGCGTGAATCTGCGCGTCCGAACCAGTTACGGCTAAACCTGGTTCCACCAGTGTCCAGCCGGCTGGCGCGGCGCGAAACGGGCCTTGGGCGATTATCAACAGTTCTTTGCCGTTGAACGCGAGGAGCATCTTGCTCGCGCCCTCGGCGGGCGTGACCGGCAGTTTGGAGTAGACCGGCGAATGGCGCAGTTGATTCAGGTCGGCGCCGGCGAGGACGATGGTGTCGGCGGGGACGCAGGAGTCGAGCGGATCAGGCGGCGTAGTCCGGCAGGACAGCGTCAGAGCGGCGGCCAGCGGCAAGAGTTGGCGAAGGCGGGTCACGGCGTTGGGATGGTGCCCGGGGTGGGAATTGAACCCACACTCTCCGTACGGAGAAAGGGATTTTAAGTCCCTTGCGTCTGCCAGTTTCGCCACCCGGGCACGGGCTGTTTTTAGTGTAGCGGAGGTGTGGCGGCAGATGGCCAGGC
>Ga0335078_10017306_pt1 | contig 10705 bp, 9 predicted proteins | sample Lox_Sample_32_FD_206711 | JGI IMG/M metagenome (GOLD analysis project Ga0335078, IMG submission 206711) | Soil microbial communities from Loxahatchee National Wildlife Refuge, Florida, United States - Lox_Sample_3.2 | ecosystem: Environmental > Terrestrial > Soil > Wetlands | place: USA: Florida... | reverse complement strand
ATCGAGATGCGTGCGTACCAGTACCTTTATCGCGACGGTGAGATGCTCATGTTCATGGAAAACGAGACATTCGAGCAGATTCAAATTCCGGAAGAAGTCGTCGGCGAAGGGAGTAAATTCCTGAAAGAGAACGAAACGGTGCAGATTTCCTTCAACGGAACGGAGATTATTGGAGTTGAGATTCCGATTTTCGTTAATTTGAAGGTGGTTGAAACGGAACCCGGCCTGAAAGGCGACAGCGTGAACAACGTCATGAAGGCGGCAAAGATGGAGACCGGTGCTGTCGTTAACGTGCCTCTTTTCGTCAACGAAGGAGAAGTCCTGAAAGTAGACACGCGAACCGGCGGATACGTCGAGCGCGTGAAATAATTGGCCGTAAGGCAGCGCCGGACCTTTTTTCCCGGTCGTACCTGCGGCTATTCATTTTACCGGAGACGATATGGACATCAGCTATATCAAGAAGCTCATCAAACTTCTCGACGAAAGCGGTATTGACGAGATAGAGATAGAGGAGGAGGGGAAGAAGGTCAGGGTGAGCAAGGCTCATCGCGATCCTTCACCCCAGCCCGTCTATTTTCCCGCAGTGATGTCGTATCCGCAGGGCGCGCAACCCGCCGCACCTGCTCCCGTCCAATCCGATCCTCCCCCGTCCGCCGAGACATCGGCGGCTCCGAAGGCAGACGAGAAGAAGTACCACGAGATTCTCTCGCCGATAGTGGGCACGTTCTATTCTGCGCCCGCGCCAAACGCAGACCGCTATGTGGATATCGGCTCGTCAGTCCAGCCAGGCACCGTCCTGTGCATAATCGAGGCGATGAAACTCATGAATGAGATTGAATCGGACATATCCGGCAAGGTGGTGCAAATGCTTGTAGAAAACGGAAAGCCGGTGGAATACAACCAGCCGCTCTTCCTTATCGATCCGGCGTAGACGAGTGTTGGAAGAAAATTCGAAATACGAATCACGATTTCCTGAACAAATGCAAATCATGAATTTCGAAACCCCGGGTTTTTGAATTTGGATTTCGAAATTTGAATTTCATTAGGATCTGGTGCTTGGTGCTTAGAGTTTTATCCGAAAGGTTTTTGATTGTTTAATAAGATATTAATTGCAAATAGAGGTGAGATTGCGCTTCGGGTAATAAGAAGCTGCAAGGAGATGGGGATAAAGACTGTCGCGGTCTATTCCGAAGCCGACCGGGACGCGCTCCATGTCATGTTTGCCGACGAGGCTGTCTGCATCGGCCCTCCGCCGAGCCGCGAGAGCTACCTCAGTATTCCGCGACTGATCGCGGCTGCCGAGATCACAAACGCCGACGCGATCCATCCCGGTTACGGATTCCTCGCGGAGAACGCGAAGTTCTCCGAGATATGCGAGAGCAGCGGAATAAAATTCATCGGACCTTCACCCGACATGATCAATTCGATGGGTGACAAGGCGTTCGCGAAGGACACGATGCGAAAGGCGGGAGTACCGGTCGTGCCCGGGAGCGACGGCGTCGTCGAAGATCCGAAGACGGCCGCGGAAATAGCAGCGGGCGTCGGTTATCCCGTGATCATCAAGGCGACCGCGGGCGGCGGCGGAAAAGGAATGCGACTCGCATGGACCGCGGACGAGTTCGAAAGACAATTCCAGATGGCGCGCACCGAGGCCGAGGCGGCATTCTCAAACCCGAGCGTTTACATCGAGAAGTATGTCGAGGGCCCGAGACATATAGAGTTCCAGGTCTTCGGCGATCAGCACGGCGAAGTCATCCACCTCGGCGAGCGCGAATGCTCGATCCAGAGGAGACATCAGAAACTCATCGAAGAATCTCCCTCACCGATAATGGACCCCGAGCTCAGAGAGAAAATGGGAGCTGCCGCCATCAAGGGCGCGAAAAGCGTGAAGTACGAAGGCGCGGGAACGATAGAGTTCCTCGTTGACAAATACAGGAATTTCTATTTCATGGAGATGAACACGAGAATCCAGGTCGAACATCCCGTGACGGAGCAGGTCACCGGCATGGACATGGTGAGAGAACAAATAAACATAGCCGCGGGCTCGCATGTCGGCAAGAAAAAACTGAAACAGACCGGACACTCCATCGAGTGCAGGATAAACGCCGAGGATCCCCACAAAGATTTTCGCCCGAATCCCGGAACGATCACCGGGTTCCATGTCCCCGGAGGTTACGGCGTCCGTGTCGACTCACACGGGTATGCAGGCTATAAGATCCCGCCGTATTACGATTCGCTCATCGGAAAACTCGTCACGTTCGGATCGAACCGGACGGAAGCAATAGATCGCATGTGCCGTGCGCTGGAGGAATTCGTCATCGAGGGAATCGAAACGACAATTCCGTTTGACCTTAAGGTTATGAAAGATGAACGTTTCAGGAAAGGCGATTTCGATACACACTTTTTGGATTCATTTAATTTCAATGATTGAGTAGTTCAAAACTCTGAATTCTCCCGAAGGAATGCCTTCGGCAGAAACTCTAAACAAGCACATATGTCTGAAAACCGAATTACGAAACCCGGAGTTTTGAAATTGGTTCTTACTGCCTGTTTAGGGTTTAGTCGTTAGAACTTAGAGTTCTTTTCTGTTAAAGGAGAACAAGATGGAATTTCCGGCAGACTTGAAGTACACGAAAGACCACGAGTGGATCCGTGTCGAAGGCGATATGGGAGTGGTCGGAATTACGGATTACGCCCAGGGTGAATTGGGCGACGTGGTATTTGTGGAGCTTCCTGCAAAAGGGACGAAACTGGAACAGGGTAAACAATTCGGAACGATAGAAGCTGTGAAAACCGTTTCCGATCTGTTCGCTCCGGTCGGCGGCGAAGTGGTGGAAGTCAACGAGGCGTTGAAGGATTCTCCGGAAGTCGTGAACAAGGATCCGTACAAAGGCGGCTGGATGGTGAAGATGAAAATCTCCAGCAAGTCTGAGCTAAGTACGCTCCTCGATTCTGCCAAATACCAGGAGATGGTCGGGCACTGATGTCCCGGGAGCTGTCGAGCGCCGGCTCTGGCAATATACAGGTTGCGTGAAATCAGGAGGGACCCTTCCGTTTTTATTATTCGATTGCCTGAAATTGGTTTTCGTTGTGGCGGCAAATAATTAAGAGTTCATTGGAGAATTAGTAATGCCATATTATCCGAATACCGACGACGACCGCAAGGAGATGCTTGCCGCGATCGGGGTACAGAGTTTTGACGATCTGATCAAAGACATTCCGCCGGAGGTGCGGTTGAAGGGCGACCTCAAGATTCCTCCTGCGATGAGCGAGCTGGAGGTCACGCGTCATCTCTCGTCGGTCTCGGCGAAAAATTTGAACACTCAGGATGCAATCTCGTTTCTCGGCGCCGGAGTCTACGACCATTTCATTCCGTCTGCGATCGGCGCGATGCTGAGCCGGTCGGAGTTTTACACCGCATATACACCTTACCAGGCCGAAGTAAGCCAGGGGACACTCCAGGCAATTTACGAATACCAGTCGATGATCTGCCGGCTTACGGGCATGGACGTCTCGAACGCTTCCCTCTATGATGCGGGGAGCGCGCTGGCAGAAGCCGCGCTCCTGGCAGTCGCTCATACCGGCCGGAAAACGATCGTCGTCGCACATCCCGTGCACCCGATGTACATCCGCGTCGTGAAAACGTATGTGCACGGACAGGGTTTTCAAATCGTGGAGATACCTCCGAAGGTTGGCGTGTCAGATATCGATTCGCTGAAGAAGGCGGTCGACGGCGGGACTGCGGCAGTGATTGTCCAGCAGCCTTCGTTCCTGGGCACGCTCGGCGACGTCTTTGCCGCAGGAGAAATTGCTCACGCGGCGGGTGCACTCTATGTCGTCAGTGCATCGCCTATATCGCTCGGTCTTCTTGCCGCTCCGGGCGAGTACGGCGCGGACGTCGTCGTCGGTGAAGGTCAATCGCTCGGCATACCGCAGAGCTTCGGCGGACCGTTTCTCGGAGTCTTCGCCGTGAAGGACGCGCTCGTTCGCAGGCTTCCCGGCAGACTCGCCGGCGTGACGGTCGATGCGGTCGGCGAGCGCGGATTTGTCCTGACGCTCCAGACCCGCGAACAACAAATAAGGCGCGAGAAGGCGACATCGAACATCTGCACGAATGAAGGCCTGATGATGCTCGCATCCACGATTTATATGGAGCTTCTCGGGAAAAACGGAATCCGCGAAGTGGCAGAGCAGTCTGCCGCCAAGGCTCGCTATCTCGCCGATGCGATCGCCGCCATCCCGGGTTTCGCATTGAAGTACAGGCAGCCGTTCTTCAACGAGTTTCTGGTTTCTACTCCGGTCGCACCGAAGACAATCATAGAGAAAGGACTGGATAAGAAGATACTCGCGGGCGTCGACATCTCGACTCTGATCCCTTCCGAAAACGGCCTTCTCGTTGCCGTCACCGAGAAGCGATCCCGGGAGGAACTCGATGCGTTCACCGGCTTCCTGAAATCGCTCGTGAAATGAAATCTCATTTTGCCATAACGGGGTGACGGAGACTTATTTGTAATCGATTATGGACAAGATTCTAATCCTCGATTTCGGCGGGCAATATACCCAGCTCATCGCGCGGCGCGTACGCGAGTTGAACGTGCTCAGCCTCGTGGAGAACTTCGACTACCCTGTAGAAAAAATCGTCGCGCTTGCACCGAAGGGAATTATTTTGTCGGGAGGGCCTTCCAGCGTATTCCAGGCGAATGCGCCGATACCCGGGAAAGAAATTCTCGATGCCGGCATACCGGTCCTCGGTATTTGCTACGGTCTTCAGCTTATCGCGTACCTTCTCGGAGGCGAAGTGGACAAGTCCGCCCACCAGGAATTCGGCAAGGCGATGCTCGTAGTTGACGACAACAGGGACCTTCTCGCGGGACTCGGCGACGTGACTAAAGTGTGGATGAGTCACGCGGACAGGGTTACGAAACTCCCTGCCGGTTTTTCTCCCATCGCGCATACCGACAACTCACCCGTCGCAGCGTTCAGGTCGGGTGCGAAGAAAATTTTCGGAGTCCAGTTTCACCCCGAAGTCGTGCACACCGCTCACGGGAAGGAAATACTGTCGAATTTCATCTTCAAGGTCTGCGGGTGCTCCCCGGACTGGGAAGCGGGAAATTTTATAGAAGAGACCATCGGCGAAATAAAGAAGACCGTCGGCAAAGATAAGGTCATCTGTGCCCTGAGCGGAGGCGTGGATTCCGCCGTTGCCGCGGTATTGATACAGCGGGCAATCGGCGATCAGCTTTATGCTGTCCACATCGACAACGGGTTGATGCGGAAGAATGAAAGCAGGAAGGTCGTCGAGTATTTCAAGCAGAACTTCAAGTTGAACCTTCATTACATCGATTCGTCTTCGACATTTCTCGAGAAGCTCAAGGGAGTTGTCGATCCGGAGAAGAAGAGGAAAATAATCGGCAACACGTTCATCGAAGTCTTCGAAGGTGTGGCGAAGAAGATCGAGGGCGCAAAATTCCTGGCACAGGGAACGCTGTACCCCGATGTTATCGAATCGCAGTCGCACAAAGGACCTTCCGCGAAAATCAAGACGCATCACAATGTCGGCGGATTGCCGGAGGCGATGAACCTGAAGTTGATAGAACCTTTCAGGCTGCTGTTCAAGGATGAAGTGCGAAATGTCGGCCGCGAGCTCGGCATATCGAACGATATTATCGGGAGGCATCCCTTCCCCGGTCCCGGACTTGCAGTCAGGATTTTGGGAGACGTCAGTCCTGAAAAGCTGGAAATTCTCCGGCGTGCAGACGATATTTTCATCGATGAGATCAAGAACCACGGAATATACGGCGACATCTGGCAGGCCTTTGCGGTTCTCCTGCCCGTTCAATCGGTCGGCGTCATGGGCGACGAACGGACGTACGAATACACGATCGCGCTTAGGGCGGTCACGAGCGAAGACGGTATGACGGCGGATTGGGCACAGATTCCCTACGAGCTCCTTGCGAAAGTATCGGGACGGATCATAAATGAAGTCAGAGGGGTGAATAGGGTCGTCTACGATATAAGCAGCAAACCGCCGGCAACAATCGAGTGGGAATGAGAACATGACCTTCGAAGCCGGGGCAACCGGGATCGCATGACGGGCCAGTCAGCAAAAGTCCTACTGGACGAAGCGATCGGGTTCCTTGGCGAGGAGAAGCCGCTCCATGCGATACAGATCCTCAGGCGCGTAATAGAAGAACAGCCCGACTACCCCGACGCGTATCTCAAGCTCGCAGAAATTTATATCGGCTCCAGAAATTATGGATCGGCCGAGAAGCTCCTCAGCGACGCGCTGGCCAGAATGCCCGGCGACCATAAACTGATCTATGCCCTCGGGAGTCTCTATTACAATCTTGGCGAGCTCGACCGGTCGCTTCCCCTTCTGAGAATGCTCGGCTCCTGGCGGAACCCGAGTGTCCATCTCGCGCTCGCGACGATACTTCTCGAGAGAGAAGAATTCGACGAGGCCGCTGCCGAAGTGAGACAGGTACTCAGGGTCGACGTGAAATATCCCGATGCGAACGGGATCCTGGGAAGGATACATCTCCGCCGGAAGAATTATCCCGCTGCAATCAAACACCTGAAGCGCGAGCTCGGCATGAACGAGTCTTCCGTCGAGTTCCGGTTGGACCTCGCGACCGCGTATTACGTGCTGGGAGATCTGCGCGCTGCGCTCGAGGAATTCACGCTCCTGATAGACACCGATCCGGACTTCTTTCCCGGCTGGCTCATGTGCGGACGGATCCTCCTTGAAACCGGAAAACCCGGCGAGGCCGAATTTTACCTGGACCGTGCGCTCAGCCTGAACCCGAAAAGCGCCGACGCGAAACAGTCTCTTGCAAATCTTTACAACAGCATCGGCGAGATCGAGAAAGCCAGAATCATTTTTGACGAGCTTGCGGACGCCGGGAACATCGTCGAGGACGAGAGCGAGACCCTGAACCGATTATCAAGAATCCGGAGGAAGAGACGCAGGCGTTGAAGTCAGGGCTTGTCACCTTCTTCATTATCGTATTGATGGCTCCTGCCGCATTTTCGCAGGTGCCCTTTCGCCAGTCGGACGAAAGCTCGTACAACCTCGGCTTGCAGAGCTTCAAGCAGGGCGACTACTCCACGGCTTATCTCTACTTCAAGCAGGTAATCGGCGACTCGCTCAACCAGCGGTCGGCACAGTCGTTCTATTACGGTGCGAGATGCCTGTTCAACCTGCACAGGTACCAGGAGGCGTGCGTAACGATCGATTCGTTCCTGGCGAGATTCCCGTCGGACGACCACAAGTTCGAAATGGTTTATCTCCTGGGAGCAAATTACTTCGAGCTCGGCAAGTATACGACGGCCGCTTCCGATTTCATAGTTGCGGTCGACTCCGCATACGATCCCACGGTCAGGGACCGTGCGGCGGCCAGCCTCCGCTCAATCACGGATTCGAATCTCAATTTCGACGAGATCGAATCGGCGTTCTCCCTTTGCCATACGAGGCTCTCCGCGTCGACGCTCGCTATCGGGTTCGCACGGCGGGCCTATACTTCTGATCGGCTTTCCAACGCGCAGAAGATACTTCGCTTATTTGCCTCGCGTTATCCGGGCGAGGGAATCGGAAGCGTGGACGTTTCGAGGTGGCTGGATAGGATAGCACAGGACAGCGCGCTGGGAAATACTCAGTTCAAGATCGGTGTCCTCCTTCCGCTGGAATACGGAAGCGGCGTGGGAGACAAGCTCCTCCTGGGAATTCAGCTCGCACTCGACAACTACAATGCAACCGCCCAGAACAAGATCGGCATCTCGCTGAAGAACTACGGCGGCAACGTGGTGAACCTCGTTTCGGGGATGAGGTCGTTTGCCAAGAACGATTATGTCAAGGCCGTCATAGGTCCCGTGTTCAGCAGCGAAGTGACACAGGTGATACCGATAGCTAATTCTGCCGGACTGCCGACGATCACGCCGACCGCGACCCAGGTCGGGCTCGCGACGGCAAATTCATATGTATTCCAGACGAACCCGAATTACATGACGCGTGCAGAAGCGGTCGCGGATTACGCCGTACACGCGCTTCACCTCCACCGCATCGCGATCCTCTCTCCATCGGATTCGTACGGCAAGACTATAGCGGGTTACTTCGCCGAGAGACTTGCCGCCGACAGCGTGAAGGTCGTCTCGACTCAGTACTTCGAGAGCGGGACCACGGACCTAGCGCAGCAGATTCTCGCCATAAAACAGGCCGCGGCCGACTCCGGCGAGCCATATGTGGATTTTACACTTCTCAACAGGCAGCAACAGGCGAAGCTGACGGCGTTCGGAATACCGAGCGCTTATGTCGATTCCGTCACGGACTCCAGGGGGAGCCTCGATGCCTACGATCTCCTCGGACCATATCCCCAGCACATCGCCGATTCGCTCGGCATCCCGCTCGTGAAGCGCGATACGCTCGGACAGTTCGACGCCCTCCGTTCGCTCGACGGGATATTTATCCCGCTTACATCATCTAGTGATATCGGAGTGGTAGGCGCACAACTTGCCTTCTACAACGTCAAGACACAGATACTCGGAACCGACGACTGGTACGATCTGAACCAGCTCTCGAATAATTACCTCTATGACGACGGCGTGATCTTCTGCAGCGACACTTATTTCAACTCGACTTCTCCGGCGTTCATTTCGGCGAGCGATTCTCTTTCGGGAATTTCCGACGTCGACCTTGACAGGACGGTCGCATACGGTTACGACGTTACGAATCTCCTTCTCTCCGCATTCAGGGACGGAGGCGACAGCAGGCCGGGTATTTACAACGCGCTCAGAACCGAAACGTTCACCGGTCTTCACGCGATGATTTACCTGGGGGGCGATAACTCGAACCATTATCTTCATATGCTTCAATACAAGAAAGGGACGATAATCGACCTGGGTCAGGTGAATCCGAACTAAAAAAGGGGGCGGGCATGACGGAAAGAGACGGGCGAACGCTTCGCGAGTGGCCTGACAGCGACAAGCCGCGCGAGAAACTTCTCGGACAGGGGGCAACAAAACTTACAGATGTCGAACTCCTGGCTATTCTTCTTCGCACCGGGACGAAGACAAAAACCAGATCGCGGACCGCTGTCGATCTCGCCCGCGAGTTGATAATGAGTTACGACAATTCTCTCGATGTGCTCTCCATGCGGGACGCACTGGAGCTTTCGGCAACTATAGGCATCGGGAAGGTCAAAGCGGTTACGATTGCAGCCGCGTTCGAGCTGGGAAGACGCGTCCAGGGAGCGCCGAGAAACGATGCGCCGCTTCTCAACAATCCGGATGCGGCGTACAAATTCATCTCGAGGGACTTCGCCGGCGAGAAGAGAGAAATCTTCAAGGTCATCGCCCTCAGCACTTCCGGAAGGGTGAAAAGAGTAAAGACTCTCAGCGAAGGGACACTCAGCGCAAGCCTGGTCGATGCGCGCGCGGTTTTCAAATTTGCCATCCTCGAAGACGCCGCGAGCGTGATCGTGGTACACAACCATCCCAGCGGCAAACTCGATCCGAGCAAGGAAGACATCCAGATAACAAAGGACCTGGTCTATTCCGGTGAGTTCATCGGGATCCCGGTCCATGACCACCTCATCGTCGGACCCACTGGATATCTGAGCATGAAGAACGCGGGATACTTGTAGACAGTAAAAAGTCGGAATTCAAACGTCAAAAGTGGGAAGACTACAGCGAAGCGGCATCTGTAGGGAGCTGAGGGAAAACGATAATTTAAGTATCGTATCCCGACTCGAGTTCATGTAATTAGAGCCTGCCTTCGGGGGGTGGAAAGCGTTTACCAAAAAGTGGTAAGCACTTTCCATGTAGAGAGTGCTAATCGTCCAAAACGACACGGAATCGCGGCCTTGTTTCCGGCATAGGCGTTGCAAATAATCCTGATATGATAATTTCATGGCACATGTGCCATGGCACAAGCGGCTGTTGCGGTTGGCATACTCGATGGGCAAAGCCCGGAGAGTCCAAAATAAACTAATGAGATAGAGAAGCTCCCGTCACTCATGAGCGTCTGCCGGGAGAGCACGAGAGCGTCCCCAAAAGGGATAGTTCACCAATTAAGCCGTCGGCCCGTGCCGAGTTACATTTCGTAGCACGTCCTGAAACCTGTCGCAGGACCACCCGGTCCTCCTGTACCGGCGGTCGGCAAGTACGGCCGGCAACCGGAACCCGTCAGTTGCGGCAGTTACGTCAATCGAAGCGTTAGTAATGAACTCGAATTGCTCAGTTAGGGAGCACGACGACATGGTTATGACCATCGACGGGTTTGTCAGGCCCGACGAAGCGCCGGTTATGACCGCCGATGTGGTTGTTAAGAGGTCCGAAGCGCTAGTTATAAGTTCCAAAGGGCCAGTTACGACAATCGATGTGAAGGTTATGGAAGTCGGTGGGTTTGCTATAAAGTCCGATGCGTCTGTCAGGAGCTCCGATCGGTTAGTCATGAGCTCTGATTGGCTAGTTATGAAGTCGTGGGAGCCAGTTATAGTCGCGGTTGATGTCGTCCACGGCATCGAAGCGATCGCGTCAGGTATCAAATGGTGCCGAGAAGGGGCATGCGGCGCCGTCACGAGGACCGAGTTGCCCGCAACCTATCTAGACGCTCACGAAGGGAGGTGAAACGATGAGCAAAGTACTTGAGAACAGGAAGTCCATGTTCGAGGGGGTGAAGACTGTCCTTGAGCGCGCGCTGGACAAGCTT